>ERZ824600.510-NODE-510-length-57745-cov-37.520870_pt1 | contig 57745 bp, 77 predicted proteins | sample MGYA00519933_ERZ824600 | MGnify/ENA primary metagenome ERZ824600 (study PRJEB31778, sample SAMEA3449178) | human gut metagenome | biome: human gut; feature: human-associated habitat; material: faeces | place: United Kingdom | collected 2010/2012 ...
AGTCGGTAGAGCACTTGACTTTTAATCAAGTTGTCGGGGGTTCGAATCCCCCGTGCTTCACGAAAAAAAGAGACCTTTGAAGGGTCTCTTTTTTGTGGAAAAAGCCAGTATTTATGCGGGTTTCCGTGTGCGACGTCGCACAAAATTTCGGGTGATAAAATAATTGAAAATACGTCAAAATATATGTAGTCAGTTAGTAGTCAGAACCCTGTATGTAGTCAGTAGTGTAGTCAAAAAATAGGGAGATTGCTCTCCTTATAAAATCTTTTCTTATATAGCTGTTCGCACCATCCCAGGACGGATGCCGGACAGCTTTTTCTTTGCGTTCTCACGCTCCTCATCCAGTTGGGCATATACCTTCAATATCATCTTCTCATCGGCATGCCCCATCAAGTCTACAGCTTTCTTTAGTGTAATTCCGGAATAATACAGAATAGTCGCATAATTGTAGCGGAACACCCGGGATGTGAGGCCGGTTATCGGTTCCGGCACATCATCGGTAGCAACGGCAGAATTCATCTTGCCGATGATAACCTTCCATGCATCATAAAAATGTGACTTACTGTATGGTTCGCCGGAGTAGGTGAATAGATAGGTGCCTCCCTGCTTCCGGACACGGAGAACATAAAATCTTACTTCATCCATGAGAAAGTCCGGTATAGGTATCCTACGGAAGCCGTTGGCAGTCTTAGGTGCATCCTTCAGCTCTGCCCGGTTATTCTTAAAAATCAATGCATGCCGCACTATGACCTCCTCGCTCTGCAGATCTATATCATCCTCATGCAGTGCCAGAAGTTCTCCGAGGCGGAGCCCGCATCCGAAGAGAAGCATCACAAGAAGATGCTCTCCCGGAGTAAAGGCAGCAGTGTTCAATGCTTTTTCTTCCAGCGGGGTAAGGATCCTACGGCGTGGCGGCGTGTACTTTGGCATATCAATACGCTTCCAGGGGTTTTCAACAATCAGGTGATCCTCTGCGGCAGATTCCAGTATCTGCTTCAGAACGATCTTGATCAGCTCACAGGTACGGGGATGATCGGCATGCTCATTGACAAGTGCCTGAATATCAGTACGTTTGATATCGGGTAGTTCATAATTGCCAAGCGCCGGAACTATGTAAAGCCGGAGCATGTCTTCATACATCTTCTGGGTGTTATATTCACGCTTCGATTTGTATAATTCCACAAATTTTTCCGAATAGGTTTCCAGTGTATATTTTTTCTTTATGACAAACTTTCCGGTTTTGATATTGGCTTTCAGCTCATCCACCTTTTGCTCCAGCTCCTTACTACTGGATGCATACAAGGGTATGCGGATAGGGCGGCCGGAGTCGTCATATTCTCCGGTGCATACCTGCGTGAAAAACCTTCCGTCTTTCCTGGATTTGTATCGATTCTTTCTTGGCATAAAAATACCTCCTTCAGGGCATAAAAATGCCCGGAATACTTGCGATATACCGGGGAAAATGATACAATATGCTTGCTTAGGGCGTTGTATCGTTTCGGTATATCGCTTCGCTGCTCCGGTTCCAGCCGGGGCAGTTTTTTTATTCCATAGTAACTTATTTGCAATAAAATTTTTCCTGCAGTCTTAAATATTGTCTTTTGCATCCAAAGAAAGAGGAGTAGATGCGTTTAAGGGAGAAATAACAGTGTGGCCAAGTTTGGCTTCAAGTTCAAGGCGAGCTGTTTTAGCAACGTTGCCGCCATCATGGGCAATCTGCTTACTATCGGACAAATCCTTGGGATTTTTCAATTTTGAAAGGGCAGTTGCAGACACTTCGGCAAGCTGGTTAAGTGTGAGCTCTATATTTGTCATATTATCACGCAAATTTTCCTTGTGAAGTCCCTTATATTGTTTGTAGGCTTGCACGGTTTTTCCAGACCAGGCAGCAGTCAGAATGTTGGTAAGAACTGCATAGTCTTTGGAATCAGAAATGCCTACACGCTTCCATTCATCTGTCAGATCATCCCGGATGGTCTTTGACTGCAAGCGTTGCTTAATCCATTCATCAGAATATCCTTTGGCTTTATAGTAAGCCATTCCACGGTCAAGTGCTTTTTCTGGGTCTGCCATCTCGTCAAGACGTTCAGAACCAACTTTAGCAAGCCATTGTTTGAAAGGCTCTGCCTTCTTTGAAGGGATAGATTGGATGATACGAAGCAACTGCTCTGTTGTGGCACAGTCTGTTTTTCGCATTTTCCCATCAGAAGATGGAATTTTCAACTGTCCGATTTTTTCGGACAGTTCACTGCCTTCGGATAGGAGCTTCTTTTTTAGGTCATTCCAATATTTTCTTGGACGTTCAGTGTCAGTCAAATATTGTATAACATCGATGATGGAAAAATACCATTCCTCTTCAGATGCGTTCCAAACCTTGCGAATGGTATCATCTGTAACAAATTCAAGTTCCTCTGGACTTACGTCCTGTTCATCGACCTGCACCGGAACTGTAGTAGCAGTATCTTCATCGAACACGTAAAAAAAGAAAACACACACCTTCTTTCAGATTACCATTTTGTTGACGCCAACAAAATGGTACTAAAACTTTCTACGCAGCTCTACAACCTTACCGATTATCCGAACCGGCTTGCTTTGGATTTCTTCGTTGGAGAAATAAATAGGTTCAAAGTTCGGATTGTTCGGGATGAGCTCGATGCCGTCATGATACTTTTTCAAACGTTTACAGGTGGCGTCGTCACCGTTTACAAGAGCAATCACGGTATCACCGGTTTCGGCATCGTCCTGCTGGCGAACAATAACAACATCATGGTCGCAGATGTTCGGCACCATGGAGTCACCCTTGATCTGTAATCCGAAGTATGTACCAGTAGCAGCCATTTCTTCTGTAATTTCTTCTGTATCAATCACATCCTCTACGGCTTCAATAGGAATACCAGCGGCAACACGGCCCAAGACTTTGATAACTATACCGCGCTTATGAGAAGTGGACAATGAGGTGTTATCTTCCATCAAGTCGGTTCGAGAGCAATTAAATAGTTTGCACATGGCATCTACTTTATCCATTCTTGGTGATTTGAGACCATTGCACCAGTTAGAAACAGACGTTGTACCAACATTAAGACGCTTAGCCAAGTCGAGTTGTGTCATATTGTTTTTATCTAAATATAGACGTAAGTTTTTAGAAAACACTTTATTAAAATCTGATTCGGTCATATAAATGTTACCTCCAAACAAGTACATAGTACACTATAAAGGGACAAAATGCAACCTAAAAAGAAAAATATTCACTTTAAGTATTGACATTCACTTTAAGTGGATGTAAGATAAAGCTACTTCGAAGACGAAAGGAGTGAAAAAATAGTGGAAGATATTCAAATTACGCTTGCGGCAGCAAGGGTGAATGCAGGGTTAAAACAGGATGATGTAGCAAGAATATTGCATGTTTCCAAAAAGAGCGTAGTGAATTGGGAAAATGGGAGGGTGCAACCGAGCGCCGCTACGATGTATGCACTTTCAGGAATTTATCACATGCCCCTGAATGTTTTATGTTGCAAAAATAATTCACTTAAAGTGGATTTATAAGAGAAAGGAGAAGGAGATGAGCATAGAAGAATGTCTATTTTACTTTTGTCTTGTAATAACTCTTAAGAATGTATGGCTATATCCACCGGATGACGTTCTGGGAACATTCATTACAATAATCAGTGCAGTGGTGGTTATCGTAACAATAGCAAAGGCTTTGTTTCCGGAAATCGCAGAGTGGATTGTGATTACAGCAAAAGGAGCAGATTTCTTACTGCGTATGTTACACGGATAAAGATATATAAAACCGAAATGATGCCAGCGATAAGCAGGAGAGTATTGGCGAAGATGAACAGGTAAAAAACCAGTTTGGTTTGGTACTGTTCACGGGTAAGGCGATAACCGATAGAATGTCGCCCATATCCAAGAGGGATGGATAGAGATGTGTATTCCCAAATAACCAGGCGGCACAAATTATTATAGTTTTCCTGGTTCGGATTGGTTTCAAGATGGTACATCTGTTCGATAAGCCGGACGGTGGAAAGAGATTTCTGTGATTTGAATAGAGAAAACAATTTATCCAGAGGAACGGTACACACATCTTTATACAAATATGGCTCTAAAAAATCATAGATGGGGAAGAGCAGATGCTCATATCTGGACTTATAGAGTTCACGGCGCAAGGTGAAATGGAAAATGTAGAGGGTAATTAACAGGGAAATTCCTGTTAGGAAAAGAGAAAAATCAATCTGCATAATAATATTCCTTTCTGTGTGAAAAAAAGTTTATAGATGAGAAAAGAATAGCACAAGGGAAGAGCAGATGCAACAAAGAGGAAGGAGAAGGAGGAAGACAGATGAACATACAGGAAGCGGTAAAAAGAGCTATGGAGCAAAACGGCTTTATTTACAGAAAAAAATTTGTCATAGAGAAAAGAATTAAAGAATTCAAAACAGCAGTAGTTGCACCAAGCAATTCACTGGATACGTGCCCCATTATGACAATGGATGAAAAGGGAAACTTGAGCAACTACTGCAGATGCTGGAACCCGACAGCGGATGACCTCATGGCCGATGACTGGGAAGTAATACTCAGCCCAAAGGAATAAGAGGAACGAACTTGGCAATAAAATCGATTATATTTGTCAGAGTATCCGCAGGAAGCGATTCGAGATAAGCAATTCCCGCATCGGAAAGATGACAAAAATAGACGGTATTGTCGGCATAGCCATTATCAAGAAAGCCGGCACGTCCAAGTTCACGAAGGCAGTCCTCTACATCGACGAGAAGCCAGTCACTAAAGTAATTTGAATGAATGAAAGATGCGGACCGAAAATTGGCAGCATCTCGGCGGGAAATGCCAGAATTTCTACGGGTCCGAAATTCCTTGAAGAGTGTAAAAAGGATTTTTTTAGAGTCTTTTGTTAATTCCATATAATAACCTCACTTTTTTTACTTGGCGCTGGCGGGCGCCTGTAGGGAGAGTATAGCACAAGACAACAGAACATTGCAATGAAGAGGAAGGAGAAGAAAATGACAAACAAAGTTGCAGAACTGGAAGAAACAATGATAGGGAAAAGCATAGAAATTTTGTCAAAGCAGAAAATCAGCCAGACGGAAGAGAAAATTGTCAGAGATACCGTCCGACTGATTGAGTTTACTCAAGGCTTTAATTGTCAGCAACACCCAATCGGGCACATATAGGGAGAGGGTAGCACAAGGAAACAGAATGGAGCAACAAAGAGGAAGGAGAAAGACATGAATAGGCAGTATAAGTCGAAATTTGATGAATACTACAAACGATATGGTAAAAGACCAGCAATGGAGTGCTATGTAAGAGCGATGAATGATTATTTTTTCTATTGCGGGCAGCAGTACACAGATAAAAAGATTGCAAAAGCAAAGAAAGAGCTGGCAGCCTTAATCATAGTGAGCACTGCCAGCACAATCATTATTGCTTTGAGGATGAAACGGTGTCGGTAACAAGTTTGGCAACGTCATCGATGTATTCCAGAATTTCATTTTGAGCAGCCTCGTCAAGGCTTGAGTTGAAAACATTGTTTTTCATTTCAACACGAAAAAGTTCAATTATATCATAGGAATTCAAGAACAACCCCCCCTTTCATTTACTCGGTGCTGGCGGGCACCTGTAAAGAGAGTATAAGAAAGTGATAGAAAAAAATCAATACCGTGTGCTTTCCATGCGGCGTACAGCCGCAGTACCTCATTATCTCCTTTATTGTATGTAGTTTGACGCACAGACCTTCAAGCCGTCTGTGCGTCGCATGGAGGGCACAGGGAGAAAGGAGCATCAGGCATGGTAAAAGAGAAGAATTGTATTCAGTTTGAGAACAAAGAAGAGATAAAGGATGTAAAGACGGCCGTTATCACATATCTGGCAAAACATTCCTACATAAGTGAAAGCTCCAGGGCAACGCTGACGAAGCTGTACCTTATGCTGGATGATATGCAGTAGAAAGGAGCAGACATGGAATATCCAAAACCACTGATGAGCATATCAGAACTGAAAGAGATGGGATACTCGGAGTTTTATTTGCGGCGCGTGGTACATAGCAAGTACGGATCCAGGGTTTCCGTATTAACCAAGAAGAACGGCAAGTACCTGATTAAGACGGCGGAGTTTGACAAGCTGCAGAACAGAGGGTGCTTCCGGTAGATAGGAGGAAAGGAAAAGTGGACAAGATTTTTTCAAACATAAGTTTTATCTGTGTCATGGTAGGGCTGGCCGGACTGGCAGGCACCTGGGAGCAGGAAGTGACAGACACCCAGGGAATAGTGACCGCACTGGTTATTCTGGCAGCAGGCATCCTTGCAGGCATTGCCGCAGCACATGAGTCCGGATATATGAGCAGAATGAGAAAGGAAGGGACAAGCCATGAAAACAGAGGAACAGATAGAAAAACGGCTGTTTGATATGGCCGGGGAGTTCCGGGCGGCGTGCTACGGAAAGAAATGGGTTATCGCAAGACGTCTGTATGACAAGGCGCTCACCCTGTGTACGGAGCTGGACATGCCGGAGGATGTAAAAAAGAAGCTGTTCGGGACAAGACCCTACGAAGCAGACCCGGCAGATGCCAAAGACGGAGCGTTTGAGGAAGATCTGGTAATCCGAATGCTGGAGCAGTGCATCCGGAACGAAGAGGAACGGATTGAAGAGGAGAAAAAGAGAAAGACATATCTCCAGCACAAACGATTTTACGCAAAAAAATAGGACCGTCGGGAAACGGTCCAGGGTGGCACAAACTGTGCTCATCAATGCTAAATACAGTATAGCATGTGCCACCGCAAAAAGCAAGAAAAAGACAGAATGCGGGGGCATTTTTTACACCCTCGATTAGGATATTAAACATAGCGGAAAGAGGGTGGCGGAAATCTATATCATAAAATCGTGCAGAATTAACAACAAAGTGGAGATAGAGAAGTATAAGGACGGAAGGTATGGAGCTCCCGGAGTCCCCAGAGAGGAAAAACGGAAGGCGACACCGGAGGAGGTGGCAAGACAGAACTTCTGGAAGCGGTGCCAGTATCTGCGGCGAACCATGGAACTGAATTTTAAGGGTGGGGACCTACATGTGCAGCTCACATGCCGGAAAGAGGAACGCCCGGCAAAGGAAGAAGCGCCGAAGATTATCAGGGCATTCCGGGACAAGGTACAAAAGGATTTCAAAAGGCAGGGGTGGCAGTTAAAATACATCATCACCTGCGAGACAGGAAAGCAGGGAGCCACCCACTGGCATATGATTTGTAACAATGAGCACAACGAGAAGACCTGCACCTGGGACATTATCCGAAAGCATTGGACACGGGGGCGCCCACATATGACGCCGCTGGATGATAACCGGGATTATAAGGCACTGGCGGAGTACATCGTCAAGGAAACCAAGAAGCGGATGGACAGGGAGCAGACCATTGAGAAGCTGTCCTATATGTGCAGCCGCAACCTGATCCGACCGGTTGAGCGGAAGAAAAAGGTACGTTTCGTGAACTGGAAGCCGGTGCCGAAAGCACCCAAGGGATATTATGTGCTGCCGGATTCCATAGTAAACGGCATTAACAAATTTACGGGAACACCGTACCAGAAATACACAATCGTGGAGCTCCCGCCGGGAAAGGAGGAAGGATAAGTGCTGAAGGAAGTAAGGCTATACATAGAAACGTCCATCCGGGGACCGCGGCGGCAGACAGGCGCCTATGCTTACGTGCTGGAGTACCGGGCGGCAGCAGGACCGGTCACGTTGACGGAAGTCAAAGCAATTCCAGACACTACGGAGCATCAGAGCCTGTGCATGGGCATCCTGGCAGCAGTGAAACGGCTGAAAAGCTGTGACCTCACTATTTGTACCAGTTCCGGCTACATCCAGGCGGTATTTGAGTGCTGGATGGATAACTGGATTGCAAACGGTTTTAAGACGGCGAAGGGCGAGCCCATCAAGGATGCCGAAAAGTGGCAGGAAATAGCGGAAAGACTGAAAGGACTGCCGGTTCGGGCAGAAATCGCCATGGAGCATACATACCGGGATTGGATGCTCCGGGAAGTGGACAAGGCGGCGAAGAGCGCCGCATCCGAAAAGTAGGTATTTGCCATGCAATGGTTCAAATATGTATCACAAAAAAATTGAAAACATGTCAGTGTGAGGCAGGGAGAAATCCCTGCCGGAAAGGAGTAAGAATGTTTGATTTGTTTGGAAATATGGATTCCGCGGAAGAAATCAATAAAACAGCGGAAGGATTGAAAGCGGAAGGCGATATAGAAAATCTGAAAAAGCTGGCGGAAGAGAACGGGATACCGGTGGAAATGGCGGAACTGTATGCATCGGATGAGATTGAAGAATTGACTGACACCATGATGGCAGCTGTTGGGAAGATAGAAACGGAGGAGCGAGACCTTAAGCCGGCGGAAATAATGAAAGACTGGACAGAATATCTGAAATCCCAGTGTATGGATAACGAGAAGCTGGCAGCAGCCATACGGCGGAAGAATAAGAGCCTGAAAGGATGTATGGGGGCACTGCTCCAGTGGTCGTACAAAAACATGCTGGACGTGGACAAGGATATCCAGAAGGCAGCAGGTTTCAGCGGAAAGGTAAAGCTGGGTATTCCGGGAATGGGAAGAGCAAAGACCATTATTCGGGAATATTACCTTGCAGATGAAAAGAAGGAGGCAAAGGCAGATGAAAAAGAAAATGCTTGAAAAGCTCCCGCCGCTTCCGGCCACGGATGAAATGCTACAGCTTGTACGGGATGATGTCCAGGAATGGAAGCAAACGGAATATACGTGGAAAGCAAACCACAGATTTCCCGTGTATAAAAGATACATATACTTCCGGGCGGATATGTGCCCGGACAATATCCTACGGATATCCATGTATATGAGAAAAGACCTGGCAGCAGGCATGCAGGAGCCACGGTATGAAATTTTTCTGGATAAGGACAAAGGGGAACAGGGAACCTATAAAACGCAGGAAGAAAAATGGGGAAGCGGGGACATTGAAAGCCTGTATGGCTGGGGAAACTGCAACGATGGAAGCGAAGAGGGAATGCTTTATCGGACAGGATTTTATGCAGATAAGACATCTGCGGAAATGGTGAACCGATACCTGGACGCAGAACGGTGTGAGGTAAAAACACTGATAAAACAGTTTCAGAATGAAATCCGAAAGGAAAAGCTCACAGAGAAGCATAAACGGAAGCATAAACGAGAAGCGGATGGGATAGATGAAGTCATGGCACTGGTGCCGGAAATCCCGGAGGACTTCGAAGCCTGGGTAAAGGAATATGGATTTTATACAGACAGATACATATTCTACCATGCAGAGGACAGAAAAGCCGAAAAGAGAGCCGTGTGTATGCAGTACGGCAGCAGTATTACCGTGAGCAATCCCAAACGGGACAAGGAATGCAGATGTGAGGTCTGCAAAAAGAAAGCGGTATTGAAACCGTGGAACGGGACACAGAACAAAAGCCCGAAGCGAATGGTGGCACTGATACAGCGATTGAAGGATGGAACAGGATGGGTGACAAGGCGGTTCAGCGCAAGACTGATAGCCAAAAAAGAAGAATGGGTGCCAAGGTATTACCTGTTTGAAGAAGTAAGAGAAATATATGATGACGCAATGGTGCGATACGGCCACTATGAATATGGTCCGTACAAAAGCACAGGAGTAAGCAGGTGGTGTATACATTCCAATGAACCCAACAGGCACAGCTATTATTGTGATTATTACAAATTCGGGGATGCGCGTATCTACTGGAAAAACCTGAAGAAGGACAGACAGGAAACCGGTATCCGCTACATTCCCATAGAGCAGGCATTAAAAAACAGTCCGGGGGTGTTTATAGACGTGTATCAGATGATGAGATCATTGAACCAGTATCCGGAAGTGGAATATTTTATCAAAATGGGATTCCGGCGACTTGCGACAGATATACTGCAACGAAGAGTGGAAATGAGGCCGGGGAAAAAGCCGTGGGAGGTACTGGGGATCAGTAAAAACCTGATGCTGGAAGCATTGAAATATGATGCGTCTGCAAGAGAGATTGAATTGATGCGGGCTACGGAAGCCGTAGGATATCACATGACACGCCAGGAACTGAAGTTTTTCAAAAAATACTTCAGAGGAGAAGAGATTCACGAAATCCTGCAGTATGCATCACCGGCCAAGATGTACCGCTATTTCACAAATGTATTGGAAAATGAGAGAGAATACGGGGACTATGTAGATTACCTGGAGGCAGCAGCCATATGCGGATGGGATATGCGGAACGACATGGTACTGTTCCCGAAGCATTTCCGGACAGCACATGATGAGGCAGAAAAAGAACGGCAGGCAAGGGAAAGAAAGATAGAGGATATGCAGACGCGAAAGAAAAACCGGGAATATGCCAGGATGGTACCGAAGCTGAAAGAACTGTATGGATTTGAGGACGAGGAATTTTTCATAAAGGTTCCGGAAAAGAAGTCGGATTTTACAAAAGAGGGGCACATGAACCATAACTGTGTAGGAGGATATTTCGACAAGGTAGTCAGAGGAGAGACAGTAGTCGTATTCCTGCGAAAGAAGGCACTGCCGGATCAGTCCTACTGTACGGTGGAGATTACAAATGTGGCGTCATTGCGGCAGTTACGGGCCGGGTACAACCAGACCGCCCCGCAGGAAGCAAAGGAGTTTGCGGATAAGTGGATAGCGGAAGTAAAGAAAAGATTGAAAAAAGAGGAAATGAAGCAGGAAAGAGTGCAGATACCGGTACAGGTAGAAGCCATCTAAGGAAGGAGAAAAGGAATGGAAGGACAGATAACATTATGGCAATGGCAGGCAATGAAAGACGATATCAGAAAAAAGCTGAATGAAACGGCGGAGAACTTCGTCTACATAGGCTGCCGGCTGAAAGAGATTGAAGCACAGGAAAGCTACAGGCAGGACGGGGCAGCAGACATTTACGAATTTGCCCAGAAGGAATACGGACTGCACCGCTCCACCACGCAGCGCTTCATGGCAATTACATCCAAGTTTTCCATAGGGGGCAACTCAACGGAGCTGCTCCCGGAATATAAAAACTTCGGGGTATCAAAGCTGCAGGAGATGCTTACCTTGTCGGACGAGGACTGCCAGCTTCTCACAGACAAGAGCACGGTGTCCGATATAAGGGACTTTAAGAACTTTAACCGGCAGCAGGCATCAGAAGAACCGGCACGGGAAGAGACAGAAAGAGTATACACAGCATTCCAGAAGTGCATTATTGAATTTTTCCGGCAGCAGGACAAAAAGGACGTCCTGAACATGGTTTTGAAAATGCAGTTGGAGCAGGAGCACACGGAGGAGATGCGGAAGCAGCAGGTAGAACTGATAAATCCGTCCGAGTACGGCGCATTTAACAAAGGCATCATTTACATGTTCCTGTATGATGCCGACAGAGGAGTTGCCTATAAAACTGTGACAACGAAGGAAACCAAGAAGCTGTCTTGGAAGGAATTCCTGGAGGAAGTAGAGTCTATTTACCGTGACTCTTACGGTCCGGATACATGGACAAACTTCTACGGACCGATGCTGGAAGCTGTGGAACCGGTAAAAGAAGAACCGAAAACAACGGAAAAGCCCGAAAAGACAGAAGCGGAAGACTGTGCGACGTCGCACAAAAATGAGCCGCCCAAAGCGGAAAAGCAGGAGGAAACGGAGGACACAGAACCCGCGGAAATCGATACAGAGGCAGAGCAGGAAGAGGAAACAGCCACAGATACGGAGAGCAGCGAAGGTGAAGAGGAAACCGTGGAAACAGACCGGGAGCCGGAGCAGCCGGACGGAAGCATAGTGGAAGACCCGTACTATAAACTGCAGGAGGAAGCCGAGGAACTGGCGTTAAAAGTGGCACACACCATGAAAATGTATAAAAAACTGCTGATTGACAAAGAGGAGATGAGCAAGGTCAAGACCAATATGGAGCATCTGGCAGCAGTCGTGGAGCAGCTGGACGAAATGGGAGAGGAGCGTGGAGCAGATGAGCAATACAGAACAGAGTAGGGAGATGCCGGAAGGTGTAGCAAAACAGACAGGTACCTGCATGTATTGCGGACAGACCATGATATTACGCACATCAGGAATGGCGAAGCAGGAGCAGCTTGATAAGTGGGCAACGGAAAAATGTTCTTGCGAGGAAGCAAAGGCGGCACAGGAAAAGGTAAAAGCCAAGAGAACGGCGGAAGAAAACATCATCCGACTGTTCCGGGAGGACTTCCCGGAAACTGAAGCCATTATGAAAGAGGCGCTGGTCTACATAGAAAACGAGGATGTGGCAAAGGTAACGGTTGACACCGGAAATGGCGTCAAAGGTACATTGCGCCGCACCAATAAAGGCACGATCGTGGTGGAAATGGTGACATCCAGTAAAAAAACCATGGAGTCACGATGAGCAAGTCAATCATGCACAGGAAAGAGGATAAAACCTGCTACCTGTGCATGAAACTGCATCACAACTACAGCCGGCACGGGAATCTGGAAGAGCATCATGTGATGTATGGCGGCCAGAACCGGAGACTTTCGGAGAAATATGGATTGAAGGTGTATCTGTGCATCAATCACCATACCTACGACGGCGGACCGGAAGCAGTCCACAGAAACGATGCCATCCGCCGGATGCTGGAAAAGGATGCCCAGAGGGCATTTGAAAAGGCATATCCGGCGCTAAACTTCCGGGAGATATTTGGCAAGAACGTACTGGATGAGTCCGAGCGGCAGCAGGTATGCCAAAAGCCGGCAGTAGGCATCCCGGACGGGTTTATATCGCTATAAGTATGATATCCGTGTATTTGTACTTCCTACTGTATTGGGGCAACAAAAGATATTATAAGGAGGGCAGAAAAAATGAAGGAAAATAGCAGATTGACAGAAACGGATAATTGCGGGAACTGGGCGCTGAAAGGCGTAAAGTGGGAAGACCTGTATAAAGGCGTTGTCATTACGCAGCAGACGTATGAAAAGATGTACGGAGCATTATTCAAATTAAAAGATTACGAGAACACCGGTCTGACACCGGGGCAGATAGAGGAGATGGACAGGTTATATGAAGAAAAATGCAGAGAAGTCACAAAGTGGAAAAAGAGAGCCGATGAGCTGGCAGGAGGAAGACATGATAGCAGAGCAGACACCGAGTAAGGAGAAGGTATATTCAGGGATGCAGAAGAACGTTCCGGCAGCAGCCATGCGGGTAGGACGGACGAAGCCGGTATATATCAACTACACAAAGGACGGCCGGTACAAGGAAAAAGTAAAAGAGGAGGGATAGTGTGGAGAGGGATGCGTGGAGAATTATCGAGACAATCATACGGCGTTATCCGAAGACAAAGCGGAAGTATGAAGAGTATATGGAAGAGGTTATCATGACCCAGCAGCCACCGGAAACAAATATATTCCGGGATGCCAAGGAAGAGGAAAACAAACCGCAGTCAGTAACCGAAGCGAAAGCGTTGAAAATGACTTCCGCTTATGCGTACCGCAATAAGCAGGAGATAGAAGCGGTGGAGTTTTGTTACAACAACCTTCGCCCGGAGGAGCAGAAGGTTATCAGAGAACGGTACTGGACAGGCGATGGCAAGAAGCCGGTTCCGTACCTGCAGATAACAGGAACAAAGTATAGTGAGCGCCAGATGAAACGTATTGTTTTCAAAATGGTATACCAGGTCGGAAAATATATAGGGGAGGTAAAGTAAGAGATGGAAAGCGAAGAATTGAAGCCGTGTCCATTTTGCGGCGGAAAGGCAGAAATAAATTATGAACGAATACCGGGAAGTAGTAGAGGGTGCTGGGCACAAGTTATTTGCGAAAAATGTCATGGCAGAAGCGCCGGTACATGGGAAAACACGTACAGCACCGCAGAAAAGGAAGAAGTTAAAAAGTGGAACTGTAGAGCCAGTAATGAAGAGATGGTAGAAAAATTAAGAAATACATCATTTGAGAGATATGGGAATGATGGTATGGGCGGAGAACAGGTAGTAAATCTGGACGATGCAATCGAGATTGTTATGGAAAAGGAGAACAGACAGTGAGTGATTTAATTAACCGAACCGAATTGATTGAAGAAATAAAGTCATTAAAAATTACTATAGGGGGAAAAGATATATTTCCCGATATTGTAAAAGATGGGATATTAAATATAATCAATGAACAGCCGACAGAGCAGGGCATCATAATTCAAGGGAAGCTCGACCCATACGCGTACAAAAGAGTGTATCCAAGAGAATTAGAAATCTGGATAGAACAAGTAGAGAAAGCATTAGGGTTTAAGTTGTTCATCTGGCAAAAGACATTTATAGAAAGAGGGACATATAGACGCATAGGAACAACAACAGCAGAAATATTACGCGAATTGTGGCAGATAGGCCAAGAGGCATTGGACTATACAGGATACAATAAGTTAAGCATACTTGAACAGCAGTATTGCAGAGATTTGCTGGAGATAAAAGCCAAGTTAGATGCGGCAGGTGTACCAACCAGAGAAGTAAAAGTAGATAAACTGTCTTGAAATTCAGGACAGTTTGTGTAAAGTAGGAGATAAGATTTCAGGAGTATGTCTTGAAATTCAAGACATGCTCCTGAAACAGATAGGAGAGGTAAGGAATGGGAGAAAGAAGAAACTTGAAGGAAGCCAGAAAGGCAGCAGGCATGACACAACAGCAGATGGCAGAAAAGGTAGGAATTAGTTTACGATACTATCAGAACATAGAAGCAGGCAGCAGGACTGGTGATTTTGAAATTTGGGACGCACTGGAAGACATTACAGGTATTCATCAACGGAAACTCCGTGAGATTTCATAAAGGTATCCCGACAAAGTAAATAGTCTACGGAAACATCGAGTATATCAGCAATAGAAACAAGGCAGTCCAACGAAGGAGAACGCTCAGCCTGCTCATATTTCTGATAGGCATTAACTGTGATACCCAGTAGGTCAGCCATGGCTTGCTGGGTATATTTTCTTTTCATACGAACTTCACGCAGTCTTTTATTAAACATAATTTGATCCTAAAAAAATATTGACATTTGATAAAATTATAAGATTTTTTGTAAAAAGCTGTTGACATAGGGTACACCATATGCTATACTATAATTGTAAGGAGGTACCGAAGATGAAAAACAAAATTCGGAAAGCCACCGAAACAGTAAAAGAGCTTCTCAAACTGGTGGAACAGATTGAGAAGCTGATGATAAGAATAATATCCTTGCTCGGTTGGATACTTATCATTATTCTTTTACTTAAGTAGGAGCATGGCTGGGGGGCGAAAGCCCCTTGGCTCCTTACCCAAAATATAACACAGAACAGGAGGAATGACAAGTGAAAAAGGAAGTAAAAGAACTGACGGTAAACATTCTAAAACTTACGGGAAAAGTGTTAGTCCTCGTAGGAGCTGTAGCAGGTGTGATATTGATATGCAAGGGGGTGTTATGATGCCGGTAGGAAATCCAAACGCACAGACCAAGGCAACAGAGAAGTATGCACGAAAGGTAGGACTGATAAGCAAATCCTACAAGCTGAAGCGTGAAGTAGTGGAAGAATTTGCAGAAGCATGTGAAAAAGCAGGAGTGAGCCAGGCGGGAAAACTTACGGAGCTGATGCGTACATTTGCGGAGGAAATGAAAAAAAATTAAAAAAATTTTCAAAATGGCATGATTTCGCATGCGTACCTGTGGTATTATAGTAGCGTGATAAGTTGAGATAAGGGCGATACGTTCAAACGTATTGCCCTTTTTGTATGCACTGGAGGCAGCAGGAATGGCACAGGGATGGGCGAAAGCGTTCTACAATTCAAAGGCATGGAAGCAGGAAAGAGAATACATTTTGAAACGCGACAGATATTTATGCCAGTGTGCCGGATGCCATGCGCTTGCTACGGAAGTGCATCACAAGAAAGAGCTTACTGAGGACAACGTACACAATCCAATGATAGCACTCAATCCTTCAAACCTTATGTCGGTGTGCTCCGAATGCCATAAGCGCATTACCAAAGTAGAGCACAGACGGAAAGGGAAGGTTGATTTACCAAACATTGTATTTGATAGTAACGGTTATCCGATAGAACCCCCCCGGGGGTAGGGCAAAGTTTGGGAGGGGTCGCAGACCGAGAGCGTCCCATCGATGTAACCCTCCGGAAAAATCGCGCGTAAGGGGTGGGGGGTAAGGAGGTATAAAAAGTGGAATTTGAGCAGATTTATACAGAAAAGAAGCGAAAAAGCCTGATCCTCAAAGAGAAGAAAAAGTTGAGCATTATTCTGGAAAATATGGACAAAAAAACGCAAAGTACGTGCGAAAGTCTGATAGATGATGCCGCTTTTATGGCTGTCACACTGGACGAACTGCGAAAAATCATAGCCAGGGACGGACCGGTGGAACGGTATCAGAACGGCGAGAACCAGAAGGGACTAAAAAAGTCAGCGGCGGTCGAAGCGTATGACAAAATGGTGAACACATACACCAAAGTGACAAAGCAGCTGGTGGACATGCTGCCGAAAACCATTAAGTTGTGCAATGAAAATGGCGGCGTATCCATCCAGGAAGTGGACGATGACAGCGCGGAGGCACTGATGGCGTATGTGCAGAGCTTTAAGCGTTGACACCAAACTGGCCCAAAGAATATCTGGCCGGAATGCAGTCGGGCGACATTGTTACATGCAGTAAGATCAGAGCCGTATATGAACGGGAGTGTGCATGGATGGACAGCCCGCCGGCAGATTTTCCGTACTACTTCGACCCGGAAAGAGGCCAGCATCATATTGGATTTATGGAAAAATTCTGCCGCCATTCCAAAGGTAAAGTGGGCGGCAGCCTGATACAGTTCGAGCTGTTCCAAAAAGCAAAAATGCAGATGGTTTTCGGTTGGGTGGCAAAGGATACCAACCTGCGGCGCTTCCGGGAAGTGGACGATATCCGGGGAAGAAAAAACGGGAAGTCTACAGAGACGGCAGCCGTGGAATGGGACATGGCGCTGAACGATGGCGAGAAAGGTGCAGAAATTTACTGCACGGCAAACAAAAAAGACCAGGCGAAGATCATCTTTGACGAATGCGTGAATATGCGTATCCAGTCCAAAGCGCTTATGGGTGTATCCAAAAAGCGGCAGTCGGATATATTCATTCCGGACAGCATGAGTTTTATCAAAGGGCTTGCTTCGGATACATCAACCATGGATGGCCTCAATACACAGTTTTTTTCGCTGGATGAGTTTCACGAACAGAAGACCAGAAAACTGTACGATGTCATGATACAGTCGGTGACAGCCAGAGAGCAGCCGCTTGCCTGGCTGATAAGCACAAACGGATTCGTCCGGGAAGGGCTGTATGATACCATATACGATTATGCCAGCAATGTAGCCATGTGGTCTCCGGGTTTCGAGGACTATGAGCTGTTACCCCTGCTCTATGAACTGGACGACCGGGAGGAATGGAAGATACCGGCAGCATGGTATAAAGCAAATCCCGGACTGGGGACCATAAAGGACAAAAAGAAGCTGGCAGCACTGGTAGAAAAAGCCAAAAGAGACCCGACAATACTTCCGACACTGCTTACAAAAGACTTCAACATGCCGGAAAACTCAGCCGATATATGGCTGCCTTACAACGTGATAGTCAACGAGGGTATGGTGGACATGGAGTTTTTGAAAAACTCCTATGCCATAGGTGGATGCGATTTATCAAGCACAACAGACCTTACCTGTGCGACACTTCTTATCAGGAAACCGGGGGACAACCGGTTTTTTATTTTGCAAAAATACTTTCTTCCGAAGTCCAAGGTGAAAAGGGAAGAGATAAAAGATAAGAGCGAAGCCCCGTACGACAAGTGGAGCAAAGACGGATGGCTGCAGACCAGTGAGGGAGCAACCGTGGATTTCCACGCAGTGACGGAATGGTTTGTTCATATGGTGCGGGAGTACAACATCCGGCCATTGTGGATTGGATATGATGCGGCTCTTTCTGGATACTGGAGAGAAGAGATGGAGGATTACGGATTTGAGATGGAAAAAATCAGACAGGGTCCGTTTACATGGACATACCCGTTTAAGGAAATGGCGGGACTGTTCGAGGAGCACCGCATCTGGTACCAAAACAATCCCATGCTCCGGTGGTGTCTGTCAAATACCGGAAAGAAATCACTAAACAAAGACGGTATTGAAAGTGTGCAGCCGGTTAAGGTTACGGCAGCACGCAGGATAGACGGTACGGTGTCCCTGCTCAATGCGTTTACATGCTATAAAAACCATGAAGAGGAATACCTCAAATATGTGAAGTAGAAAGGAGAAAAATGGGACTTTTTGATAAGTTTTTCAAGAAAATCAAGGTCAAATGGAGCAGTTTCTTTGGGTACCAGAACACATCGGCGCCGTTTGACAAGGAAGCATGGTACCACGATACGTTCCGGGCCACCGTGGATGCCATAGCCACACATGCATCAAAAGGACAGTTCAAAGCGGTAAAGCTAAATCAGTTCGGAAAAGTGGAGAAAACGTTTGAAAATGACAAGATGGTGAGACTGCTGAACATCCGGCCGAATAATGTCATGACGGCAACGGAGTTCAAGTACCGCATGGTAGCCGCACTGGAGACAAAGACAACGGCTGTGGCATACATACGGTGGGATGGCTTACAGCCGGAAGCAGTGTATCCAGTAGATTTTACAAGTTATGAATTCAGGGAAATAACGGGCGGCGGCATTGCCATAGTGGTGACGGACCAGGAAGGGCAGGAGCATCCGTTTGACTTGAAGGATTGTGTGGTGATCCGCAAATTTTACAATGACCGGCTGGCATCCGGTGACGGTAACGACCCAATTTACAAAGTGCTGGATATGTCAAAAGCATCGGATGAAGGGTTTATCAATGCACTCACGGTGGCAAACAAAATCCGCGGCATGGTAAAGAATAAAAAGAGCATGCTGGATCCGGTAGACGTCGAAAAGAACCAGGAACAATTTGCCAAAAGATTTGAAAATGCGGCACAAAATGGCGGCATTATATCCGTGGATTCCATGGAGGACTTCAAGGAGTTAAACCTAACACCGTGGGCAGCGAACAGTACCCAGATGAAGGAAATCAACAACCGAATTTTTTCCTACCTGCGTACATCGGAAAAGATTGTGCAAAACACCTATACCGAACAGGAAGGAATGGCATGGTACGAGGGAAAGATAGAGCCTATCTGGCAGATGCTGGCCGAAGCATTTACCACGGCATATTTTTCCAAGCATGAAATAGAATGCGGAAACCGTCTGATTATATCAGGCGGTATTTTAATGGGTTCCTCTATCGAAACAAGAGTCCGGGTGCTGGAAGCGACGAAAGAAACCGGTGAGCTCACCACAAACGAAAGGCGGGAGCTGTTAGGATTTGCACCGGTGGCAGACGGGGACGACAGGCAGGTATCCCTGAACTTCGTAAAAGCAAAAGACCAGTCAAAATATCAGAAGGGAGAAGAAACAGATGGGAATGGAGCAGAGGAAAAAGTGGATTGACCGTGAATTCCGGGTACAGGCACGAAGCCTGGAAGATGAAAACGGTCAGACAAAGGAATTGTGGGTGGAAGGATATGCCGTAAGGTTTAACAGCCCTACGGTTCTTTTCATAATTGACGGAACAGAGTATAAGGAGCAGATTGACGACAGGGCATTTGAGGAATGCGATATGTCGGACGTCATTTTTAACTATAATCATGGCGGCAAGGTTATGGCACGAACCAGGAACAAAACCCTGCAGTTGGAAATAAGAGAGGATGGACTGTTCATCCGGGCAAGACTGGACGGAACAGAAGAGGGTCGTAAAATGTACGACGAAATAAGCGGCGGATATGTAGACCGCATGAGCTTCCGCTTTACCATCCGGGAGGAAGCATACGACAAAGAAAATCATATGTGGACGGTACGAAAGGTCAGAAAATTGTACGACGTTTCTGCCGTGGATATCCCCGCATACGATGATACATCAATCGAAGCCCGAAAGAACTTTATCCTGGAGGCGGATGCTCAGGAGAAAAGACAACGTGAAGCGGCGGCTGATCTGGAACGGCGCAGACTGGTGGCAGTGTTAAAATTATCAACGAAATTGGAGGAAAAGAAAGATGAATGAGAAACTGAAAAAATTGCAGGAAAGAAAGAGCGCCCTGCTTGCGGAGCTCAACAACACAGAAACACCCGTAACGGAAGAAAGAATGGCGGAAATCGAAGCCGAAATCCGCAATATCGAAGCGGATGAAGCAAGATTTGTGAAAGAAGAGGAATTAAGGAGCAGACTTGCAGCTCCGGTGGCAGGACCTAACGCACCTCCCGCAGAGGATCCGGAGGAAAGAGCAAAGAAAATCATGGAGTCCGGAACAATGCAGATTCCGGCGGAGGAAGTCAGAAGCGCACTGGTACAGGAAAGAGCTACCACCATTGCTACCGATACGCTGGCAAAGCCTACCAAGACGGGTTCCGAGATCAAAGATACCATGGAAACGGTACCGACAATCGTGGACCAGGTGTCCGTGGTAGACTTAACCGGAGCTGCAGCCTATGAGGAACCGTATGTGAAAACGGAATCTACAGCAAGCAACAGAACCGATGGAAGTGCTGGCGAAGCATCGGACCCGGTATTCCGTGTGGCAAAGATTGAGCCGAAGCTGATTAGCACCACTGCATACGTGTCCAAGAACATCAAGCGCATTTCCCCGCTGGCATATGCGGAAAAGGTGAGAAGTCTTGCGTTGAAGGCACTGAGAAGAAAGGTATCTAACCTGATCGTGAACGGAAACGCAGGAGATTTCCTGGGAATCAAGATTGCGGCAAACACAAAAAAGGAACCTATCTGCAAGGAGTTATCCGTAAGTAGCACAACGATTGGTGCTGACACCTTACGCAATATCATTTTTGCGTATGGCGGTTCTGATGAACTTGGCGGAAATGCCGTACTGCTCCTGACCAAACAGGACCTTGCAGCATTCGGCAAGGTACGCGGTACCAATGAAAAGAAACCGGTGTACGAAATCATTCCGGATGCCACAAATCCGAATTGCGGAATTATCAAGGACGGCGGTCTGAGTACCAGATATGCCATCCATTCCGGCCTGACATCCCTTTCGACCGCAACACAGGGCAAGGCTAAGATCCAGACCATGATTTACGGCGATCCGAAAAACTTTGAACTGGGTCTTTTTGGTCCGTACACTGTGGAAGTTTCTGCAGATTATAAATTTGCTGAAGGCCTGCTCACTATCATGGGCGAGGTAATGGCCGGAGGTAACGTAATCGTAGACGGCGGCTTTGTCATCGTAACACTGGCAGCTACTGCATAATGGTCTGCCAGGAATACAGGGATGCGGCGATTGGTGCCTTAAGACTAAGCGAAAGAGCCGCCCAAAATCAGACATTGCTAAGTGAAATAGACCGGAAAATCAATACAGCCTGCCTGGACATGGTCCGGGTGGGCATTCCTGAGACTGTGGTGTATGCAGAAAATCCGAATCCGTTAGTTACCGAAGCCGTGGCAACCTTCTGCCAGGCTAAAATGGGACGGGAAGACAAAAGGGATGCCTACATGGAAGCCTATGTGTATCAGATAGAAGCTATGCGGAAATCCGCAAAGCTGCAGGAAGGAAGGTTGAATCATGAGGGCAATGAATGATGTGATTATGCTGTTAGTCAGAGACATCAGACGTGAGAATGCAGTCGCACAGGAAACAACCATTCAGGAATCCGAGTGTTTTGCCCGGATAGAAAGTGTGAAGCGAAGTGAGTTTTATGAAGCGGACAGGGTAGGCGTCAAGCTGGCTCTGTCTGTTTACGTGAACTACGAGGACTTTAAGGCAGCCGCTGTTGTGAAAGAGGACGGAAAGAGAAAATTCCCGTCCATGGTGGAACTGGACTCTGATATGTACCGGATTTACCGGACATACCGGGTGGATGACGACGAGATAGAGCTGATACTGCAGGAGGTGGAGTGATGTCGTCTTTTGAGGTAAACTTTCCGGATGATTTTTTAGGTGACTTATTAAACACATCTGCCGAAGAGATATGCATGAAAGCCCTCTCAGAAGCGACGCCTATCATGGAGCAGAGCATGAAACGTTCCGCCAGGGCAGCAGTCATGCATGCCGGAGAGTCCGACATGGTGAATTCCATAAAAGCCACAACGCCCAAAAAGACAAAGGACGGCGACGCCTATATAGTCAATGTAGGGCCGACAGGCAAATCAGAGCATAGCTACAATGACCGGAAAACCGGAAAGAAAAAGAAGGAAAAAGTAAGCAATGCATTAAAAGCCGTATGGAAGGAGTATGGCATAGCCGGAAAACAGCCGGCGCGACCATTCCTGGCAAATGCAACCAGGAATGCAGAGGAAGCGGTGGTATCCAAAATGCAGGAAGTATACGGAAAGGAGACACAGCATGGATCTGACGGATAAGATGGTAGAACTGGGTAAAAAAGTGGGATGTGAAGTAGAAGAGGGCATATATACCGATACCGGAATAAACAGTGCATCCAGATATATAGTGTTTGTATATGAGGATGAGAGACCGGACACAAGAGCAGATAACGGCGTCGAAGCGGACGTTGCATATCTGCAGATTTCGTACTTTACGCCGAAGGAATATCCCTATATGAAAGATAAGCATACCATACGCGATTATCTGGAGGAACAGGGGTTCAGCGTGACATCCATACGGAGCTGGATTGAGGATGCCATTACAGGATATGACCGGACACGGCATACCGTGTTTGAGGTTAATTATTTAGAATCGAGGAGGAAATAAACATGAATTTTGGTTTGAGCACACCGGTAATCGCAAGAAGAACCGGATACAAAACGTACAGTGATGGCTTTGTCTGCGGAAAAGCCATGACAACCGAAGTAACCCCGCAGTATTCCGAAGCATCCGTATATGGTGATAACATGCTTGCCCGCAATGCCAAGAAGTTGAAGTATGCGGATGTGAGTATGGGCACCACCACCCTGCCGGCGAAGGCAGCAGTGGTTATGTTCGGCCACACGGTGGACGAAGAGAATGGGGAGGAGCTGCGCAACTCCAAAGATAAAGAAAACGAAGTGGGATATGGTTTTTTCACTAATGAGGAAATCGATGGAGTGGATAAGTGCGTGGCATGCATCCTGTACCGTGTGACGTACAGCGAAGGAAGCAACAGCTACGAAACCCAGGGCGAAAATCTGACGTTCAAAACGCCCAACGTATCTGGTAAAGCAATGCCGGAAGAAAACGGAGACTGGATGACGCGAAAGGTATGTGATACGGAAGAGGAAGCCATCGCCTGGCTCAAGCAGCAGTTGGGCGTGGCAGAGCAGGCAGCAAAGCCGGTAGCATCCGTAAAGGGCGGCACCTATGCGGAAGCCCAGAGTGTGGTTCTCTCGGCAAGTGACAACGGTACCATTTTCTACACCACCGATGGCACAACGCCAAGCAAGACAAACGGCACCAAGGCAACAAGCACAGCTATTGCCATCAGCAAGCGCACCATGCTGAAAGCGGTTAATACAGCGACCGGCAAGGCAGACTCTGCGGTGATGGCCGAAGAATACATCATCACAGGCTAAACAGAACAAAGTACCGGAATAAAAGGAAGCACCCGCAAAGTGCTTCCTTTCTTTTTGGCATATATCGGAGGTTGAGAAAATGGTAGAAAAGCCTATATTTATCACGCTGGCAGGCAAAAAGGTGCCACTGTGGTGCGATATTTTTGCACTGAATGAAATTCAGGAGGAGTATGGCTCTATCGGCACGTTTGAGCGGAAACTGCTGGGAGTGGAGGAAACGGAAGCAGGTAAATTTACAAAAACGGAGCCGGACATGAAAGCCATTTTGTTTGCATTGCCGGTAATGATGCGGGAAGGCGTAAGGAAGCTGGAGGCTATGGGAGAGAAAGCAGATATCGATGTAAACGAGGTGCTGCTTGATGCAGACATGCCTTTTACTCTCCTTGCCGGTTATATCCATGATGCGTACAAGAGGTGTTTTACTTCAAAAAAATAAAGCCAGGAGCGGGGAAAAAGAAGGAAGAACAGCCGATAGACGTAGCCTGGATTATTTATATCGGTATGGCGAAAATGGGCTATTCGGAAAGCGAGGTCTATCTTTTGCCGATGGGCAAGTGGATGGATATATTTGACACGTATAAAAAGGTCCATAACTTTGACACACAGAAAATGCTTTACAAGACAGAAGAGACGGAGCCGGAGAAAAAGGACTCCATATTTGACTTATAGGAGGTGAGACGGTGGCGGCAAAAAATACAATCGGAAGCAAGATTGTAATTGAAGGCGTAAAGGAATACAACGAATCCATACGGTCCATCAAAGCAGAGCAGGCAGAGCTTCGCTCGGAAATGAAGCTGTGTGCGGAAACGTATAAGGAAAATGCCAACAGCACAGAAGCCCTGCGGGCAAAGCAGGAAATTCTCACCCGGCAGATTGAAGCGCAAAATGAAAAAGTAAAGGCACAGGAAAAGGTGCTGAAAGCGGCGGAGAATGCCAGAACGGAAGCCCGCCGGAAGGTAGAGCTGTATACCGTATCGTTAAAGGATGCGGAAAAGAAGCTGGAAAGCATGAAAAATGCAACAGATACGACAGCGGAGGCACTGGAACAGCAGCAGGCAGAAGTCGAAAAGGCATCCACACAGTTAAAGCTGGCGGGACAGCAGTATGAAAAAATGGACGCCAGTGTCACCAAGTACACCACTGCCCTGAATACATCCCAGGCAGAACTGGTGGGTATGGAGCGCGAACTGGGCAACACCAGTGATTATCTGACGGAAGCGGCGGACAGTGCAGACGGATGCGCCACATCCATAGACCAGTATGGAAAAAAGGTAAAGGAAGCAACTGAAGAAACACAGGGATTTGGGGAAAAGACGGTGTCGGCTGTGGAAAACCTTGCCGGAGCGCTGGCAGCTTCGGGGATTGCAGCGGAGATTGACAAGATAAAGGATGCCCTGATGGAATGTTCCAAAGAGGCAGCAGCCTATGAGACTGCTATGGCTAAGGTTTACACCATCGCGGATGAAGCAAAGGTAACACAGTCCGATATGGCGGCACAGCTGATGGAACAATCCACGGTGCTGGTACAATCCTCAAACGACCTGGCCGATGCGGCGTACAATGCGATATCAGCCGGACAGGATACGGCGAATACGGTAGGCTTTGTGGCAGATGCCACGAAGCTGGCTATTGGCGGTTATACGGATGCCACCACATCCGTGGATATTCTGACTACGGCCATGAATGCCTACAAGATGGAGGCGGAGCAGTCCACCCATGTGGCGGATGCTCTGATAACCACACAGAACCTTGGTAAGGTTACGGTAAATGAGCTGGCAGCAAATATGGGTAAGGTCATTCCCATAGCGGCCGCCTACAACGTGAACATGGACCAGCTTTCCTCGTCATATGCCATCCTTACCGCAAATGGTATCAAAGCGGCGGAGTCTACCACATACATAAAGGGCATGCTGAATGAGTTAGGCGACAGCGGCAGCACGGTAGGCAAGATACTGAAAGAAGAAACAGGCATGTCGTTTGGTGAGCTGATGGAGCAGGGACTTAGTCTGGGCGATGTGATTGAGATACTGGGCGAGTCGGTAAACAATGACAGCGCGGCATTTAATGAGCTGTGGTCCAGCTCGGAAGCCGGTGTAGGAGCCCTGTCCATTCTGGGAAGCGGTGCCGAGAAATTTAATTCTGTCCTGGAACAGATGGAGAACAGCACCGGAGCCACAGAGGCAGCATTCCAGAAGATGACGGATACCACGGAATACGCAGAAAAGCGCATGCAGATTGCATCACAGAATCTGCAGATAGCCATAGGCAACGAATTGAATCCCACACTGAAAGAACTGTATAACACGGGCACAGACGCATTTACATGGGCGACGGAATTTGTGCAGGAGCATCCGCAGGTGGTACAGGCAGTGGCGGTTGTGGTGGCAGGACTGGGAACGGCCGCAACGGCAATAGCGGGGGTAACGGCAGCCGTGGCAGCGTTTAAGGCGGTCACGGCGGTTACAAATCCGCTGGTAGTTGGCATTACGGCGGCACTGGGAGCACTGGTGGGCGCTGTATCGGTTTACATCGCATCCAGCCAGTCAGAACAGACGGAACTTCAAAAAGAAATCGAACTGATAAAGGAGTCAACAAAGGCTACCAAAGACAAGATAGATGCCATATACGAGGAAAACGACGCATACACCCAGACGTCACAGCGTGCCAGTGTCCTGATCCGCTCCGTAGAGGAGCTGAACAAACGGGAAAAGCTGAACGCAGAGGAAAAGACCGATCTGGCAAACAGGGTGGCACTGCTAAACCAGATGTATCCGAGCCTGAACCTCGCCATAAACGAAGAAACAGGATACCTGGAGGAAAGCACGGAAGCATTCCTAAAGCAGGCGGAAGCGGCAAAGTCACAGGAGGATATCAACCAGGCGAAGCAGGAAAGCATCGATCTGACGGAAGCACAGGCAGATGCGGAAGTCAACATGCAGAACATCCGGGAGAAGATGCTGGAGCTGGATGCCAACTACGAGCAGACCCTTGCCCGTATCGTGGAACTGAGCGAAAAAGGCATGGAACGCTCTGCGGGCGAAGATGAAGAATTAAACCGGCTGTATGAGGAAAACGAAGCACTCTTAGAACTGAATGCACAGTATGAAGAAAATGCCGCCAAAGTGGGGGAAGTAAAGGAAAAGAATGCAGAGCTGACGGAAGTATGGGAAGGACAGGCAGCAGCACTGCAGAATGTGACGGTGGCACAGATTGAATACGGTGGGCAGACCATTACTGTATCAGGAGATGTGGCGGAGAGCATCCAGAAGCTGCAGACAGAATATGCCAAGGCATCCGAGGAAGCGGAAGAGTCCTTGAAAAAGCAGGTAGGATTGTTTGAAGAGCTCTCCAATAAATCGGACATGTCCGTAGAGCAGATGTCTAAAAACCTGCAGACGCAGACAGATGCCTACACCCAGTACAAAGATGATTTGATTGCGGCGAACAAGCTGGCACAGGAAGATTTATTGGACGAGGATCTGCTGGCAGATATTCAGAGCCTTGGCATACAGGGTGCCGGCTATCTGCATGAACTGGTGGAAGCGTCCAAGAATGATGCAGATGCCTATGCGGATGTGATAGCCAGCTACAAGGAGATGCTGGAAGCCAGAGGCGAGCTGTCCGACATTATGGGTGATTTTGCAACCGGATACGGGGAGCAGATGGCAGATATTCTACAGACGCAGTCAGATACCTACGGTCAGATGAAAACGGACACGGAAATGTCCTACGATGAATTGAAGGAAACACTGGCAACAAAATTGACAGAAATGGCGGAGACCAATTCCGACGGCATCGACAGCATGGTGACAGGTGTAAATGAGAAAAAGCCGGAAATGCAGACGGCGGCAGCAGGACTGATAGATGCCGCAAGCGAGGGCATTGAAAAGAAGCTGGTGATTGTGGACGACGGAAGCAGCGAAGTTTTTTCCACATTGGGGGCAAAGATTCCGGAGAGCATTGCCACCGGTATCCGGGCAGGACAGGACAAGGTCACGGAAGCGGTGCAGGAAGTTATTGACAACGCGATAGACCGGGCAGATTTAAGCGGCATAGCCAGCGCCATAGACAGAAAGCTGGGCGAAGCATTTGAATAGGAGGCAAGGACATTGAGGGAATTTAAGCTAATCAACGCAAGGGGCGATACCTGGAATATGAACGAATTGGACAGCTTCCTTCACAGTCCTAAAGGGCTGGGCGGAGAACGGAAGCAGACCTATATTCAGGTGGGAAACCGGTTCAAAGTAACGAAGGACGTCCTGAAGCAGAAAGCACCCACATGTAAGGTGGCATTCAGCGGCTACGAAGAATTTAACCGATTTGCCAAATTCATTCAGCACAGACCGCTGGTGCTGGAATATACCACACCGGCGGGCACCTACTACATGCAGGTATACATTACAAAAGCAACCAAGACAGAGCTGGAAACGGTGGGCCTGCAGACCGAGCTAACCTTTGCCGGACTGACTACCTGGTATAAAAAAATATCACTGGAGAAACCGAAGCAGCCGGCAAACAGCAAGAAATACCCATATTCGTACAACTACGTGTATACGGATACGGAGCGCGGCACGTTAAAATGGACATGTGAAAGCACAGAGGACAGCCCGATAAGGCTGTCCATTTTGGGCCCATGTAAAAATCCAATGTGGGTACACCGGGTAGACGGCAAGGTGGTGGCATCCGGAAGACTGCAGGTAGACATCGAAGCGGGGCATAGAGTGGTGATCGATACCACACAGACCCCGTTCTGTATCGCAGAATACACAAATCGAAACGTTTTCGTGCGAGATCTGTACGGATTTAGTGATTTTGAAACGGAAAGGTTCCTTTTTGCCGGATTTGGCGAAAACATGATAACAGTAATCCATGAAGGAATTGGCGACTTGCAGGTCGCAATGGAGGTGCAGGAAGAATATGCAGTGGTATAATATCGAAATTTTTACCCCGGATCTTTCCTATCGTTCATCCAACCAGACGACGGAAACGGAAGTGGATATTGACTATCTGGCTATCAGCAACAGCAAAGTAGTCCTGCCGGATATCCGGGCGTCTGAAGGGGACTACATCCGCATATCCGGCCACGGCAGCAGGCATATCGGAATAGTGACGGGCTGCACGGATTCGGACAAAGGATACGAGATACAATTTAAGCCAATGCTTGCACTGCTGGATGTGGATGTCCATATGACACAGGACGGATTAAAAACATCACTGGAGCAGTGGCTGGCGGATATCATGAATGTCACATACAGGGATTCGGACGATGAAAAGCAGAATATCACGGGCTTCGGTGCTGCGGCAGGAAGTCAGACACAGGAAGCTATATTGGATTTCGATGGGAACATCGGAAATCTTTACCAGATGGCATCCATGGCTTTTCTGCGTTACGGGGTGGTAGTCGATTTTGACATTGATTTGAAACAAAAAAGGCTGCAAGCAACGGTGGAAAAGGTAACTGCAGAGAAAAAAGTGATAGAAGCCGACATGCTGAATATATTAAGCGCCAGCTTCGTTATTAAGCAAGCAGACCAGACCGTGAACAAAATGGTAATCTACAACGAAGCGGATGAAAGCCAGACGGCAACCTTTTATCTGCTGGGAGATGGAACCATATCGGAGGATGTCAATGCAGAGGGACGTCTTTCCCCGGTGGTATTCAGCACAGAATATGTGACTTACGAGGAGCCGGAGAAACCCAAGGAAGATGCCAAGACATTCCATGATATAGCCTATGAACGAGCCTATTCCCGGATGAGCCTGCCGGAGTATAACAATCTGATCGAGATTGAGGTCATGAACGACGACGGACTGGTACAACCGCAAAAGCTGCAGATAGGGCAGCAGGCGACCATTATTCGGAACAATACCGCATACCAGACCATGCTTACCGGGAAAAAGGTAAGCGATACCACAATTTTGGTATTTGGTGCGGTACGGCTGGAATTAACAAAAAAACTGAAAAGGAGGATAACAAGTTGAGCATTGAATTGAAGCAATTCGATGGAAGCACCATCACACCGAAAGATGATGCAATTATGTATGAAATCCTGACGGGGGTATCCGGCATTATCAGCGGATGCGACATGACAGCGATGGGCGGCGGGGTAATCAAGATAGGTTCCGGCCGAGGTATCATCAAGGGACGTCAGTTTGTCGTCCAGGAAGAGTCCATATCGGTGGAACTGGCGGCAGAGGGGGATAAGCTGGGGCGGATTTATTTTCACATGGATCTTTCAAATGATACGGCGCCCATACAGATCCTGTATGTGACGGCAAATGAGCTGCCGGAGCTAGTACAGGATGAAAACTGTAACGAGACAAACGGCATCTACGAGATAGAGCTGGGAACGTACAAAGCATCCATGCTGGCGGTAAGCGACCTGCAAAAAACCATTACAACCATAGAAAAATCGTGGGAGAACTATTCCATCAAGAAAAGGGATGATATTCTGGCATTAACAATGACAGGATACCTGGCAGATGCAATGATTATCAAGCAGATGCTGCAGGTGGCCGGATATTTTCTCGGACCGTATACCATTCCGGCGGGTGTTGCGCAATACGAGATTTCAGATGCATCTATTACGGCAACATCCATTGTGGAAATTTACCCCAAGAATTACGATGACACGCAGGCTTTGTCTGATGCAGGAACATCCTGGGCACAAACGGACGGCAGTGTGACGCTGCTGTTTGAGTCAGCCACGGCAGCAGCCATCAACCTGCAGTATGTCTGTGTCAGAAACATCGATGGAAATGCTCCGGCGCCGACACCGACACCGACAACGGCAGAATATGGTTCCATTACAGAATTGGAAACAACAACATTTGACTATTCATTTTCCGGAGATTTTGCGGAAAAAACAGAGGAGGAATAAACAATGTTTACAAACAACTATCAGGCAATTTTGGAGAGGATGTGCACTGGTAACAATTCATCAGCAGCAATGAGTAAAACGACAACGGGTACAAGTGTGCGAGAAGGATATACTCCAATCAATATTGCTAATTCTTCACCACAAATACAGTTGGGGACTGGTACAACACCTACCAAAAAGACAGATTATGTTTTAGAGGCTCCCATTGATGCCGCACTATATGATGCAACTTTTACATATCAGAGGACACAAGATTTTTCAAACGAAAGCTCGTATTCACAATTTTTTACGAGTATAACTAACAAAAGTAGCGAACAGTTGACCGTAAATGAATGCGCTTTGTGTGTAAGCACTTCGGGAAATACGTTCATGATAGCACGAGAAGTATTTGACACCCCCAAAGTCTTTGAACCAGGAGAAACAAAAAGCTTTGTTTGGAAAATATTTTACTAAAGGGGGAATTCACATGTCAGTAAGAATAGCAGGGGTAGGGCAGGGCGCTGAACCAAAGAACATGATAGTAGGCTTCCCTTCCTCAAAACATAAGATGGACATAACGGCGGTTACTACAAGCAGTGGCAACACGAAGGCATCACATTCATATTCTTGGGGTGATTTCAACGTGGCAATGAGCATGACGGTATCTGCAAACGATTCCGGAAAGTCAGCGGACGGTATCATCAATTTAGACACCACAGACTACTATGATTTGACGGTATTCAGCAAATTGTGTATTGCCGCAAATCATGTGTGTGGAAACCATACGGGGCATGCATGGGGCGTGTATCTGGTGAGCGAATCCGGTGAGGCTGTGAAAATATCCACCGGAGGGAAAAATCAATTTACAGCAACATCCATAGATATATCACAGTATACAGGACGGTATAAGATTAGAATACGTTTGGTAACCGGATATGCAACATACGGATATGGGGCATCTACCACATCCATAAATGTATCGACATTGGCACTAATGAAATAAGGAGGTGAGGATGTGGCATGGGTAAAATTCAGAGACAAAAAAGACCCCATACAAACAGACGTATGTGAAGTCAGGCGGGGGGTAGTCAATGTGCGTGCACTGAACCTGGAAGACTATTCCGGATTCAAAATGTATATGGACCGGGGAATGCAGAAAATGATGGGTGACTATTCCAGGTATACGACAAAGTATAAAGAGCCGGATGCCAATGGCATGTATGCATCCACAGGGGCAAAAAATGAATAGAAACAACTGGTAGCTGAGAGAAAGGTCTCAGCTTTTTTAGTGGAAAGAAAGAGGGAAAGACGATGGAAAAAGTAAAAACAATGATTATAGCAGCAATGTCTGCACTGATGAGTTGGATGGGAATACTGGCAGTTCCGGTATTACTGTTAGTAGGATGCAATGTGATTGATTATGTGACAGGACTGTGCGCGGCAAAATATCGCAAGGATAAGAAAATCAGCAGTTACAAAAGCATCCGTGGGATCATAAAAAAAGTATGCATGTGGCTGCTGATCGTGGTCGGATTTTTTATGGACGTGTTGATTCAGTACGCAATCAATACCGCAGGAATCAATCTGGTTATTCCGTTTGTAGTGGCCACAGTGGTGGCATGCTGGCTGGTTGTGAATGAGATGATATCCATTCTGGAGAACATGATAGATATCGGAGTAAAGATGCCGCCATTCCTGATGCCCATTGTGAAGTACATAAAAACGCAAATTGAGGATACGGCCACAATCAAGCAGGATACAGAGGAGTAATACCATGAATACCACAGAGTTTATCGAGAAAATCGGGGCATATGTGCAGAAATATGCCCCGGCATATGGCATCTGCGTACATAGCCCCATTATAGCGCAGGCGGTACTGGAATCTGCAAGGGGGACATCAGAGCTGGCGGTTAAGGCAAACAATTACTTCGGATTAAAGTATAAGCCGGGGCGGTGCCCTACAGCAACCGGCAGTTACGCCAAGGTAGGCAGCGAGCAAAAGGCAGATGGAACATATACATCAGCCCCGATGCAGTGGTTTGCCTTCCAGGACATGGAAGCATGCGTACACGGATATTTTGATTTTATCAATAATTCCAGATACGCAAATTTAAAGGGTGTCACAGACCCGGGAGAATACCTGCAGAACATCAGAGCGGATGGATACGCCACATCCGTAAAGTATGTGGACAATCTGATGGCAGTTATCAGAAATTACAATTTAACACGATTTGATGAAGGAAAGAAGGTAGATACTATGAAGATTGCAGTTGATGCTGGACATGGCAGCAATACGGCAGGAAAAAGAACACCGGCAGGATATCGGGAACATTGGGCAAATGTAAAGGTGGCATCCTATTTTGCAACGGCAATGGACAGATGCGGGGTACCATATATCAAGACTGGCTGGGATGATGACAACAGCAAAGATGACCCTGATACAAGCCTCGGTGCACGGCAGAGAGCTATTAAGGCAGCAGGATGCGACTATTCAATCAGCTTCCATTTTAATGCATCAGGAAACGGAAAAACCTATAATTCTGGCAATGGTATCGGAACCCTTATCAGTAACAAGGCTCCGGGAGATAGCAGAAGAATGGCAGAATGTATTCAGACGCAGCTTATCCAGGGGACCCAGCAGAAAAACAGAGGCGTGAAAACTCAGTCACTGGCTATGTGTAACTGTTCTGTAATGGGAACAAAGGCTTCTGTTTTGATTGAATGCGCGTTTATGACAAATAAACGAGAGTCTGAATTGATGCAGTCGGATGCATTTTGCCTTGAATGTGCGGAAGAAGCTGCAAAGGGCTTCTGTGAATATGCAGGTATTAAATACATTGCGGGGACTGCGGCGCCTGCACAGCCTACAGTGACACCGTCGCAGCCCGTAGAGCAGCCGGCATTCGGCAACTACAAGGTTCGCATTACCGCAAGCACATTAAATGTACGTGCAGGAGCCGGCACGTCCTATAAGGTAACTACATCCGTCAAAAAGGGTGGCATTTATACCATCACTGCAGAGCAGAATGGCTGGGGAAAATTGAAGTCCGGCGCGGGTTGGATTTCATTGAAATACACAGAACGGGTATAACGGAGAAATCCGGCAGATGTGACAGACATCTGCCGGATTTTTTCCGTTTACACATATACAGGAGACAATGAATGAAAAAAGAATATGATATTTCCCCTCTACTATATATATGTGTTCAGAAAGCCATTTTGTTTCAACAAAAATAAAAAAATGTTTATGTAGTCAAAATGTAGTCAGGAAAAATGAGGATATAGATAAACACTGGAACGGCCGGTTTTCACAAACTGACTTTTAATCAAGTTGTCGGGGGTTCGAATCCCCCGTGCTTCACGAAAAAAGAGACCTCAAAAGGTCTTTTTTTATTGCCCAAAATTGGGAATAGATTAAAATTGTCATGTTGTAGGACACAAAATTTTATTGTATAATGGCTCTGCATAAGATTTGGGAGAAAAATAAACATGAAAAAAAATCAATATGCGAATGAATATTTATTTGCTTTTACACAGACCATTCCTATTCTTTTAGGCTACATTTTTCTCGGAATAGCCTTCGGACTTATGCTGCAGGATGCCGGATATAATTTTATTTGGGCTTTTTTTATGAGTATTTTTGTGTATGCGGGAAGCATGCAGTTTATGCTTGTAACCTTGCTTGCAGGAGCAAAGAGTCTGATAAATACGTTTGTCATGACATTGTTTATTAACGGACGGCATCTTTTTTACGGTCTGTCCTTTATTGAAAAATTCAGGGAGATGGGAAAAGCATTCCCTTATATGGCATTTTCTTTGACGGATGAGACGTATTCCGTTTTATGCAGCCTGAAAGTACCGGAAGGGTTGAATGAAAAGAAGATATCTTTTTTGATATCTTTATTTGACCATATATACTGGATTACCGGCTCGGTATTGGGGGCGCTGATAGGACAGTGGCTTTCATTTGACAGCACCGGAGTTGACTTTTCCATGACGGCATTGTTTGTGGTAATCGTGGTAAACCAGTGGCTGGAAAATAAGAAACATTTCTCCACTCTGACAGGATTTTTAACGGCGCTTCTGGCATTGGCACTGTTAGGACCGGATAGCTTCCTGCTGCCGGCTCTTGCATGCAGTACCATATTACTGATTGTATTCCGCAAACAGGCGGACGACAGGCCGAAAGAAGAGGAGGAAGCAAAGGCATGACACATTCTATTTTAATTATTGCGGTAAGCGCATTGACGACCATGGCAATCCGTTTCTTCCCTTTTTTAGTGTTTGGAAAAAGAAAGGTGCCGGAGATTGTACAGTATCTGGGACGGGTGCTGCCCTGTGCCATTATGGCAACACTGGTGGTATATTGTTTAAAAGGAGTGACATTATTCTCCGGTAACCACGGACTGCCGGAGCTGATTGCCGTGGCACTTGTGGCAGTTCTGCATCTTTGGAAAAAGAATACACTGCTAAGTATCGGCACGGGAACCATTGCGTATATGCTTCTTGTACAGGTAATTTTTGTGTAAAGATTGATGTATTTAGCTATGTTTTTAAGATAAGAAATGCTATAATATGCCTATGGATAAAATAAAGACGAGAAACGCACGCCGTGCGGAAAAGTGGAAACAAAATTACATAAAGCAGCGAAATCTTTACCGGGAAATCCAAAAGAATGCTTCCGATATTATCCAGTCGAAAAATTTTAACCGGACGAAGTTTCATGTACAGCACGGAGATATGACAGTCAACAGTCATTGCATGAATGTGGCAAAGTACAGTCTCGCCATCAGTGACAAATTAGCGAAAATGGGGATTTCCTGTAAGCGTAATGAGCTGGTGCGAGGTGCCCTGTTACATGATTATTTCCTTTATGACTGGCATAAGCATCCACATGTCGGAATTACCAATCTGCATGGATTCAGACATCCACAGAGGGCACTTGAAAATGCCGAAAAAGAATACAATCTGACACCGCGGGAAAGAGACATTATTGTAAAGCATATGTGGCCGCTTACCGTTTTGCCGCCCACCTGCCGGGAGGCGTGGATTGTGACAACGGCGGATAAATGGTGTTCACTTCTGGAAACTTTCCGTATTCTGAAAGGGCATGGAGCCAAGAGAAAGGATAAAACGCAGGAAAATGAGTGAACTCTTTGAAAAGCTTTCTGCCTATGGAGCATCGGATTATTATCCATATCACATGCCTGGGCACAAAAGAAGACTTAAGACGGACACAATGCGGGAGCTTGCTCAGATAGATATTACGGAAATAGACGGCTTTGACAATCTGCATGATGCACAGGGCATTTTGAAGCGGATACAGGAAGAAGCAGCGGCGGCTTACGGCGCGGAGGAAAGTTTTTTTCTGGTAAACGGCAGTACTGCAGGGATATTGTCGGCAATCAGTACGGCGGTCAGTCCCGGTGGAAAAATACTGATGGTACGTGGTGCACATAAATCCGCCTACCATGCGGCATATCTGCGGGACCTGCAGATAGCATATCTGTGGCCGGGAGTTCATCCATTGTTTGGCTGCAATCTGCCGGCTACGGCAAAAGAAGTGGAAGAAGCTTTGCAGCAAACACCGGATGTGCAGGCTGTTTTTATAGTAAGCCCCACTTACGAAGGGCTTGCTGCGGATGTGAAAAGTATTGCGGAGGCGGCACATAAAAGAAATATTCCCCTGATTGTGGATGAGGCCCATGGGGCACATCTGGGATTTGACGGCAGGTGGCCGGAAAGCAGTGTAAAGCAGGGAGCGGATCTGGTGATACAGAGTCTTCACAAAACGCTGCCGGCACCGACACAGACAGCTATCCTGCATGTAAACGGAAAGCTGGTGGACAGGTGCAGACTGCGGAGATTTCTGGGGATTTATCAGACCTCCAGCCCATCTTATATTTTTATGGCAGCCATGGAAGATGCCATTGCGACAACAAGCGCAAACCGGGAGAAACTATTTGGGGATTTCTGGGAATACTGGAAAGGGATGACAGAGAGCCTTTCTGCATGCCGAAATCTGATTTTTCTGAAAGAGGAAAATTCCGATCCTGGAAAACTGGCAGTCATGGATAAAACCGGTTTTCTGGACGGAGAGCAGCTCTACGAAATGCTTCTTCATAAATATCATTTGCAACCGGAAATGGCGGCTGGCAGGTATGTGCTTGCCATGTTTACGGTTGGTGATACGAAGGAAGGGTACGAGCGGCTGACAAAAGCGCTATTGGAAATTGATGAGTACATCACTACGGAGCGGAAGCAACGGACGCAGGAGAAGCTGATGGAAAGCAACGAATTATCTGCCGGGGCGCACGGGACAGCAGATGCAGCCACACAACCCGCAGAGGGAAACAGAATGGCAGATGCGGTCACCCTGGTTTGTATACAGAAAAAGACGCAGGCGGTGATTGGCATCGGACGAGCCTGGGACACACCGAAAGAGTGGGTTCTGCTTAAGGATGCGGAAGGAAAAACCGCAGGTGAATATGTGAATTTATATCCCCCCGGGAGCCCCATTATAGTACCCGGGGAGATATTTACAAAAGACATTCTGACGGAAATTGCTGCTTACAGACAGCAGGGATTTCATGTGCAGGGTGTAAAAGAAATAGAAGATGACATATATGTCAGTACAATCGTGTAAAAAGACAAAAAGTGAGGAGACAGAACATGCGAAAAACAAAAATTATCTGTACGATTGGTCCTGCCAGTGAGAGCGAGGAAAAATTACGGGAGCTGATGTTAGCGGGCATGAATGTGGCTCGTTTCAATTTTTCCCACGGAACGCATAAAGAACAGCTTGCAAAATACAACCGCGTATTAAAGGTACGTGAGGAGTTGCAGCTTCCGGTAGCTACCCTTTTGGACACCAAGGGACCCGAAATCCGTCTGCGTGATTTTGAAGGCGGTAAGGTGGAATTGAAGGCAGGTCAGAAATTTGTACTGACAACGGATGAGATTATGGGTACGGCGGAAAGAGCCACTATTTCCTATAAAAATCTCAAGAATGATATTGAAGTCGGTATGACAATTTTAATTGACGACGGACTGATTGAAATGGTTGTGGAAGAGATTACAGGCAACGATATTGTATGTAAAGTCATAAACGGCGGTTTTGTTTCCAACCATAAGGGTGTCAATGTGCCGGGTGCTATTTTATCCATGCCCTACATCAGCGACGTGGACAGAGACGATATTATTTTCGGTATTGAGCACGGCTTTGATTTTATCGCGGCTTCCTTTGCCCGTACCAAGGAAGATATTTTACAGGTACGTGAAATCCTGAAAGAGTATAACAGTCCCATGCAGATTATTGCCAAGATTGAAAATATGCAGGGTATTGACAATTTAAAGGAAATCATTGATGTATCCGACGGTATCATGGTTGCCCGCGGTGATATGGGCGTAGAGGTTGCCATGGAAGAGGTGCCGGTACTGCAGAAGAAGATGATTAAGATGGCAGTGGAACAGGGCAAGCACGTTATTACCGCTACCCAGATGCTGGAGTCCATGATTAAAAATCCTCGCCCGACCAGAGCGGAAGCAACGGATATTGCCAATGCCATTTACGATGGTACGACCGCTATCATGCTTTCCGGAGAAAGCGCTGCAGGTCTGTACCCGGTTGAAGCGGTTAAGACCATGGCGCGTATTGCGGAGCGTACCGAGCAGGATATCAACTACCGCTGCAGAATTCAGAAGCAGCAGCTTACCGACGACAGAACACTGGACATTACCACTGCTATTTCCTATGCAACCTGTACAGTAGCCATGGACCTGAATGCGGCAGCTATTATCACCGTTACCATGTCCGGTTTTACGGCAAACATGATTGCCCGTTACAAGCCCGGATGCCAGATTATCGGCTGTACCGTTGATAAGAAGGTTTGTAGACAGCTTAACTTATTATGGGGTGTAAACCCGGTACTCATTAAAAAGGAAAACACAACGGATTCCTTATTTGAAGAAGCTGTATTCAAGAGTAAGCAGGCGGGTCTGGTAAAGCCGGGTGACACGGTTGTCATTACAGCCGGTGTGCCACTGGGCATTGCTGGTAAGACGGATATGATTCATGTAGTGGAAGTAGTATAAAAACACACGGAACGGGCGGAGCAATGGGTAAAATCTTTTATATTATGGGGAAAAGTTCGACCGGAAAGGATACGATTTACAAAAGGCTGCTGGATGACAGCAGCCTGCATCTGAAGAGTATTGTTTCATATACAACACGGCCGATAAGGGTGAATGAAACAGACGGTGTGGAGTATTATTTCACGGATGAGGACGGGTTTGCTGGACTTATGGCAAGTGGAAAAGTAGTGGAGCACCGGGAGTATCGCACCGTTCACGGGTTGTGGCGTTATTTTACGGTGGATGACGGACAGGCGGATAACGGGGAAAGCAATTATATTTCCATTGGCACCATCGAGTCCTTCCTACATATTCGGAATTATTTTGGTGGGGATAAGGTAAAACCTGTACTTATTACACTTGACGACGGCGAACGGCTGCAGCGGGCGCTTGACAGGGAACGGAAGCAGGATGAGCCGAAGTATGAAGAAATGTGCCGGCGTTTTTTAGCGGATGCAGTAGATTTTTCCGAAGAAAAAATAAAGGATGCCCGCATAGAGCGTACTTTTGTAAACGATGATTTGGAACGCTGCATTAAGGAAATTGCAGATTACATCAGAACCGAAGGGGGAGTGATGTATGGAGATTAAAGTAGACCGTACGGGACAGGTACAGCAGACACAGCCTGCAAAGGATGTGCAGCAGAGTGACGGCACTTTCAAATTTACACTGGCAAGCCGGATTGAAGAGTCGGAGCTGCAGACAAGAATACAATCTCTCATGGAAGAAATTACCATGCAGGGTGACCGTTTATATAAGAAGAGAGACATACGGGATATGAAACGATATCGTGGTCTGATTAAGGATTTCTTAAACGAGGTTGTTTACAGGTCCCATTCTTTTTCCAGAGAGAATTTTCTGGATAAACGGGGACGGCACAGAGTATACGGTATTATCCGGCTGATTGATGAAAATCTGGACGAGCTTGCACAGGAGCTGGTGAAGGACGAGCAGGACAACCTTGCCATTTTGAATAAAATAGGAGAAATCAAGGGGCTTCTGCTGGATATTTTCACCTGAGGTTAAGCAGAACAAAAGAAAGGACGGGGAAGTATGGCAAATTTTAAGGATATTATTGGACAGGAGCAGATTAAAGAGCACTTGCAGATGGCTCTTTCGTCGGGAAAAATTTCCCATGCGTATATTATCAACGGTGAGAGGTTTGCGGGAAAAGAATTTATTGCCAAGATTTTTGCCATGGCACTGCAGTGTGAAAAGGGCGGAACAGAGCCTTGCGGCGAGTGTCATTCCTGTAAGCAGGCGCTTTCGGACAACCATCCCGACATCATCCGTGTGACCCATGAAAAGCCCAATTCCATCGGTGTGGATGATATCCGTACCCAGATTAACGGGGACATTGCCATTAAACCGTACAGCGGTCCCAGAAAGATATATATTGTAAATGAAGCGGAAAAGATGACGGTTCAGGCGCAGAATGCTCTGTTGAAAACACTGGAAGAACCGCCCGCTTATGCTGTAATTATTCTGCTGACCACCAATGTGAATGCCATGCTGCAGACGATTTTAAGCCGCTGCGTGGTACTGAACATGAAGCCGGTTCCGGGAGAACTGATTAAGAATTATCTGATGAAGGAAATGCAGATCCCCGATTATAAGGCGGAGGTCTGCGTAGCGTTTGCCAGAGGAAACGTGGGCAAAGCAAGACAGCTTGCCATGAGCGAAGATTTTGATAAGGTGAAAGAGGAAGCGCTTTCCCTTTTGAAGTACATTCAGGAAATGGATGTCAATGAAATGGTGGCTGCCATTAAGAAAATCAATGAATACAAGATGGATGTGAACGACTACCTGGATATTCTGTCCATCTGGTACCGGGATGTGCTTCTGTTTAAGGCGACCAACGACGCCAATCACCTGGTATTCCGGGAAGAAATTCAGAATATCAAGAAAGTAGCGGGCAGAACCTCCTACGAAGGAATTGAGAAGGTTATCAAAGCCCTGGAAAAAGCTAAGAAGCGTCTGGAGGCAAATGTCAACTTTGACCTGACCATGGAACTGCTGCTGCTTGACATGAAGGAAAACGGTTAGTATTATATTCTAAGACGGCTTTGTGCCGTTTTGTAGAAAGTGAGGTTTATAGATGGTAAAAGTTATAGGTGTGAGATTTCGTACAGCGGGTAAAATTTATTTTTTTGACCCTCTGCAGTTTGAGATAGAGAGAGGCGGTCATGTAATTGTGGAAACCGCCAGAGGTATTGAATTCGGTACGGTAGTAAGTGCACCGAGAGAAGTAGAGGACGACAAGGTAATACAGCCCTTAAAGCCGGTGCTCCGTATTGCCACCCAGAAGGATATTGAGCAGGAAGCGGACAACAAGCGTAAGGAAAAGGAAGCGTTCCGCATCTGCCTTGAAAAAATCAAGAAGCACGGTCTGGAAATGAAGCTGATTGATGCGGAATATACTTTCGACAACAATAAGGTTTTATTCTACTTTACTGCGGACGGCCGTATCGATTTCCGTGAGCTGGTAAAGGATTTGGCAAGCGTTTTCAAAACCAGAATAGAGCTGCGCCAGATTGGTGTGCGTGACGAGACCAAGATTGTGGGCGGTATCGGCATTTGCGGCAGACCGTTGTGTTGTCATACCCATTTATCGGAGTTTATTCCTGTTTCCATTAAAATGGCGAAGGAGCAGAACCTTTCCTTAAATCCTACCAAGATTTCCGGTGTATGCGGCAGACTGATGTGCTGCTTAAAGCATGAGGAAGATACTTATGAAGAGCTGAACCGCAAGCTTCCCAACGTGGGGGATTTTGTTACAGCGGATGACGGCACCAAGGGAGAAGTGCAGAGTGTCAACGTGCTTCGCCAGCTTGTTAAGGTGATTGTGGATGTAAATGATGAGAAGGAAGTCCGTGAATATAAGGTAGAGGAGCTTCAGTTTAAGAGAAAGCACGGTAAGAAGGAGAAATTGGACCTTTCTGCCGAAGAGTTAAAGGAACTGGAGAAGCTTGAGGAGGAAGAAATCAAGGAAACCGCTGAGGAGAATGCGGAGCTGGAAGACAGAGACGGTGGAAAGAGCGACAACCGCCGTGACAGGAGAAACGGACAGAACAGAGGATCCCGCAAGGACAACCGGAACCGTCAGGAAAACGGCAGGGGCGACAGAAGCGAACGTGCGGAGAGAGCCGACAGAGGTGACAGAGCGGAGCACGCAGAAAGAACCGACAGAGGCGACAGAGCGGAGCGCGCAGAAAGAACCGACAGAGGTGACAGAGCGGAGCGCGCAGAAAGAACCGACAGAGGTGACAGAGCAGAGCGTCCGGAACGCACTGAGCGCTTTGAGAGACGTGGCGAACGCCCGGACAGAAGAGAACGACAGGACAGGGATTTTTTCAATAAGCCGGGTCAGGACAGGGGCAGCAGACCGCAGAAGGCGGACAGAAACAGCCGTCCCGAGAATGAAAGACCGCAGAATAACAAGAGTGACGACTTCAAGAAACAGCAGAAGTTCTATAGAAACCGTACTTTTAACAGAAATGGAAAGAAAGATGGAAGACAAAACGACAACAGTCATTCTGAAGGATAAGGAGCGTCTGGATACCCTGCAGCGAAACGGGTATCAGATTATACAGAACCCGGAGAAGTTCTGTTTCGGTATGGATGCGGTGCTGTTATCCGGTTTTGTGAAGGTAAAGCCCGGTGCGACGGTGCTGGACCTTGGCACCGGAACCGGTATTATTCCGATTTTACTGGAGGCAAAAACAAAAGCTTCTCATCTGACCGGACTGGAAATCCAGGAGGAAAGCGCCGATATGGCAAGACGGAGTGTGGCGTTAAACGGTCTTTCTTCCAAAATTGATATAGTGACCGGTGATATCAAGGAAGCAGGCAGTCTTTTTAAGGCTGCTTCTTTTGATGTGGTTACTTCTAATCCGCCGTATATGATAGAAGAACACGGCCTGCAGAATCCAGATGCACCCAAGGCTATTGCACGGCATGAAATTTTGTGTACGCTTAAGGATGTGGTTGGGCAGGGAGCGCATGTGCTGAAGCCCGGCGGCCATTTTTTCATGGTGCACAGACCCTTCCGGCTGGCGGAAATTTTTGCCGTGATGCAGGAATATAAAATAGAACCCAAGAGAATGAAGATAGTGTACCCTTATGTGGATAAGGAGCCGAACATGGTTCTTATAGAGGGGATAAAAGGAGCAAAACCGCGCATGACGGTGGAAAGTCCGCTGATTGTTTATGAAAAGCCCGGTGTGTATACACGCGAAATTTACGATATATACGGGTATTAAGGATAAGACAGAAAGGTTTGGAAATTATGGCTGGAATGCTTTATTTATGTGCAACACCCATCGGCAATCTGGGAGATATGACGCCCAGAGTCATAGAGACACTGCAAAATGTGGATGTGATTGCGGCAGAGGACACCAGAAACAGCATAAAACTGCTGTCTGCGTTTGATATTCATACGCCCATGACCAGTTATCACGAATACAATAAGGTGGAAAAAGCGGACCAGCTTATCGTACAGATGCAGGCAGGAAAAAATATTGCGCTCATTACGGATGCCGGAACGCCTGCTATTTCCGACCCCGGAGAGGTTCTGGTGCAGAAATGCCAGGAGGCGGGAATTAACGTTACCAGTCTGCCGGGACCGGCTGCGTGCATTACGGCGCTGACTTTGTCGGGGCTGCCTACCAGACGTTTCTGCTTTGAGGGTTTTTTGCCTGCGGATAAAAAGGAGAGGAAGGAAATCCTGGCGGAATTGGCGGAAGAAAGCCGTACCATGATATTGTACGAAGCTCCCCACCATCTGGTAAAGACACTGACAGACCTGTCAGAAACATTGGGAAACCGTAAAATCACGCTTTGCAGGGAACTGACAAAGAAGTTTGAAACGATTTTACCTACAACCATAGCGGAAGCGCTTCAAAAGTATGAGACAGAGGACCCGCGCGGCGAATATGTGCTTGTGATTGCGGGAAAAAGCCGGGAAGAAAAGAAGCGGGAGCAGATTGCGGCATGGGAAGACATGAGCATTGAGGAGCATATGGCTTACTACGAAAAGACCGGAATGGACTCCAAGTCAGCCATGAAGCAGGTGGCGAAGGACCGCGGCGTAGGAAAGAGGGAGATTTACGATTACCTGCATAAGGGCTGAATGTATGCGCTGAATAGAAGACTGAATAAAAGCGGATGAGAAGACCGATGCAAATAAAACGAAACCTGCAGCAGGATGCGCGGCAGGGAACGAGGAAGGACAGAGAAAAGATGCAGACAAGCTGTGATACCTGTGCAAATTATGAATACGATGATGACGAAGAGTACTATACCTGTGCCATCAATCTGGATGAGGACGAGATGTACCGTTTTTTGAGCGGTAGCAAATTTGAGTGTCCTTACTATACAAATGGGGACGAGTATGCGGTGGTACGTCATCAGATGTAGAAAACAGAAGGAACGCAAATGAAAGAAAACCGGTTGCAGCATATTACTGTAGCCGGTTTTCTTATTTGGATGTATTTACTATTGAATAAGAAGTCTGTTATTTCTGAAGCATTTTGTCGAAGCGTTCCATAGCTTCAATGGTATTTTCCTTGGTGCCAAAGGCCGTCAGGCGGAAGAAGTATTTGCCGTTGTCACCGAAACCGGCGCCGGGAGTACCGACTACCTGGATGTTGTTTAACATATAATCGAAGAATTCCCAGGATTCCATTCCCATAGGACATTCAAACCATACATAGGGAGAGTTGATACCGCCGAAGTAGCGGATGTTGTTCTTTTCCATGCAGTCTGCGATGATGCGGGCATTTTCCTGATAATAAGCGATATTGGCACGGCACTGTGCCATACCTTCCTTGGAGAATACCTCTGCGGCGCCCTTCTGTACGATATAGGAAACACCGTTGAATTTGGTGGTCTGTCTGCGGTTCCACATAGCGTTTAAGGACATCTCCGTGCCGTTTGATGCGGTAAATTTCAAATCCTTGGGAACGATGGTGTAGCCGCAGCGGGTGCCGGTAAAGCCTGCGGTTTTACTTAAGGAACAGAATTCGATAGCACATTTTTTGGCTCCTTCAATTGCAAAAATGCTGCGGGGAAGGGTCTTATCGGTAATAAAGCATTCATATGCGGAGTCGTACAGGATGATGGCATCGTTGGCAAGTGCGTAGTCAACCCATACCTTTAACTGCTCTTTGTTGTAAGCGGCGCCGGTGGGGTTGTTGGGGGAGCAGATGTAAATGATGTCTGCATGCTGTGCGGGATCCGGCATGGGCAGGAAGTTGTTTTCCGCATTGGCGCTGATGTAGGTAATGTTTCTGCCGTTCATGATGTTGGTGTCCACGTAAACGGGATAAACCGGGTCGGGAATTAAAATGACATTGTCCTGTGCAAACAAATCGGTAATGTTGCCGGTATCGCTCTTGGCACCGTCGGAGATAAATACTTCGCCGGCATCAATGGAAACGCCGTTTTCCGCATAATAGTTTACAACGGCATTGCGCAGGAAATCATAACCCTGTTCGGGACCGTAGCCTTTGAAGGTAGCGGCATTGCCCTGGGCATCCACACCCTCGTGAAGGGCTTTGATGACGCTGCTGCCGATGGGGCGGGTTACATCACCGATGCCGAGGCGGATAATTTTCTTGTCGGGATTTTTTTCCTGATAAGCCGCTACACGGTGTGCAATCTCGGAAAACAGGTAGCTCTGCTTCAGGTTTAAGTAGTTTTCGTTTAACTTAGGCATGTTTTATTCCTCCATTTATAATAATGTAATCATGTGCTCCACTAATTTTGCGGAATGCTTTGCTGCCTCTCTTTCAAAAGTGGGGTAATCCATTTCTGCGCTGTCATCCGCCTTGTCGGAAATGGCACGGATGATGACAAAGGGAATTTTATTTAAGTAAGCGCTGTGCGCAATGGCAGCGCCTTCCATTTCGGTGCAGTCGCCCTGAAAATCCGCAATCAGGGTTTCTTTTTTTGCTTTGTCGGAAATAAACTGGTCACCGCTTAAAATACGGCCGACCTCTACGTGAATATCGGGATTGACTTCTTTGCAGGAAGATACGGCGGCTTCAATCATGGCTTTGTCTGCCTTGAATTCACGGCAGCCCATCTGGGGAACTTCGCCCAACTGATAGCCGAAAATTCTGACATCCACGTCATGATATAGTGCATCCCTGGAAATAAGGATATCGCCGATATCTAATTTGGCATTTAAGGAACCTGCCACACCGGTATTGATGATGTGGGTTACCTGAAAAACATCCGCTAAAATCTGTGCGCAGAGTCCGGCATTTACTTTGCCGATGCCGGAGCGGACAATGACGACATCCACACCCTTTAAGGTGCCGGTGTAAAATTCCATGCCGGCTTTGTCTACGATACGGCTGATCTGCATTTCGCCCTTCAGGTGCTCAACCTCTAAGTCCATGGCACCGATAATTCCAATTCTTTTCATGTGGTAAATTCCTTTCTATGGTTATTCCGGGTATACAAGACGGCTGTTGTCAATCTTGTAAAGTACGTTGTCAAGAAAGCGTCCGGACAGGAAATTTGCCATGGGCAGGTTCATATCCAGGTAGTTGCCGCAGTCCTTGGGAGAGGCACCGGGTACTTCGCCTTTATAGTCTCTCATGAATTCAAACATTTCAATCATAAGGGGAACGATATCGGATGATTTGTAATCCCCGGCAAGCAGCAGGTAAAAACCGGTGCGACAGCCCATGGGACCGAAATAAATGGTTTTGTCCTTATAGCTTTTATGGTTTCTAAGAAAGGTGGCTGCCAGATGCTCGATGGTGTGAACTTCCGCTGTATTCATGACGGGCTCTTCGTTGGGGCTGGTCATACGGATGTCAAAGGTGGTGATGGTTTCCACACCGACTTTATCCTTACGGGACACATAAACACCGGGCTGCAGCTTTATATGGTCAATCGTGAAACTCGCAATTTTTTCCATTTTGCGTCCTCCGTTCAGTAGTAATATCCAAACTTTAGAATAGAGGATTTATGCGTAAAAGTCAAATCCTGTTTGCGGTTTTTGGCAGGTTTTCAAATACACTTGTGAAAAAGGCGGAAATGGCTTACAATGGATAATAGAAATGAGGTATAAAATGCGTAAGATAAGTAAAAGTCAAAATAGTAAGGACCTGACGACGGGGCCGATTGGAAGGGGGCTGCTTGCATTTGCAATCCCGCTTTTTTTAGGCCAACTTTTGCAGCAGCTTTATAATGTGGCGGATGCCTGGGTTGTAGGAAATTTTGCCAACAACAACGCCTTTGCGGCGGTCAGCTCCACGGGCAGCATGATTTTCCTGATTATCGGTTTTTTCAGTGGCGTGGCTACCGGCGGCGGAGTGGTGATTTCCAAATATTTCGGCGCTAAGAATATGGATGCTGTAGATAAGGCGGTGCACACCAATTTCCTGTTCGGCATCATTGCTTCGGTGGTTGCAACCGTACTTGGACTGCTTTTGGCTCCCTGGCTGCTCCGGGTCATGAAGACACCGGAAGAGGTTATGCCGGATGCCCTGATGTATCTGCAGATTTATTTCGGCGGCGTTTCTACTATTATTATGTATAACATCGGCATGGCAATCATGCGGGCTCTGGGCGACAGCATCCACCCGCTATATTATCTGATGCTTTCTTCTGTTCTGAATGTGGTGCTGGATCTGCTTTTTGTGGCAAAACTCGGCTACGGCGTGGCAGGCGCCGGTGTGGCAACCGTAATTTCCCAAGGTGTCAGTGCCGTTCTGTGTATTATAAAAATGTGCCGTATGCAGGATGTGGGCAGATTGAGATGGAGATCCATCCGGTATTATCCGGACTTCATGGGTGAGGTTATTGTGCAGGGGCTTCCCAACGGCATCCAGAATTCGGTTATCAGTATCGGCAATATGGTGGTGCAGACCAACATTAACTCTTTCGGCTCCTATGCTATGTCCGGAGTGGGCGCTTACAGTAAAATCGAGGGCTTTGCGTTCCTGCCGATTACCAGCATGTCCATTTCCCTGCCCACCTTTATCAGTCAGAACCTTGGGGCAAAAAAATACGACAGAGCCAAGAAGGGCGCGGCATTTGGTATTATATCCGGGGTAGCTCTGGCGGAAGTGATTGGTCTTATTGTTTACATATGGGCACCGCAGCTTCTCCGTTTCTTTGTGAACGTGAAGGAAGCTATTACCATCGGACAGGGACATGCCCGGATTATCTGTCTGTTCTTCGGACTGCTGGCATTTTCCCACTGTGCGGCGGGTGTGCTGCGCGGCTGCGGCAAATCCATTGTGCCCATGATTACCATGCTGGCATTCTGGTGCGGCGTCAGAATTATCTATGTGACCACGACCCTGCATATTGTCCCTAAATTCTCCGTAATTTCTTGGGCATACCCGCTGACCTGGTCGCTGAGTTCCATAGTATTTGCTTTGTTCCTGGTAAAATCCGACTGGGTACATGCTTTTGAAAAACAGACAAAGCATGTGTAAGCGGGGCAGCTTACGGAGTTTTATTGCTGTAAAATGACATAAAAGAATAAGGAAGGATTGGAGTCATTATGTTATATATTATGAGACACGGAAAAACGGATTGGAATGCCGTGCACAGGCTGCAGGGCAGTGAGGACATTCCTTTGAATGACGAGGGCAGGAAGATGGCTGCGGAAGCACGGGAAAAGTACAAGGACCTTTCCTTTGATATCTGCTTCTGTTCTCCGTTGCAGAGGGCACGGGAAACAGCGGAAATTTTTCTGGCGGGACGGAATACACCCATTCAGGTAGACGATAGACTGCGGGAAATGAGCTTCGGAAGCTTCGAGGGCATGGAGGGAGTGCTGGAGAACCCGGATTGTCCGGTTTACGGGCTGTTTCATGACCCGGCGCACTATAAAGCAACTGGCGGAGCGGAAAGCCTGTCAGAGCTTTTTGCAAGAAGCGGTTCTTTTATCAAGGAGGTGCTGACACCGGAGTTTGTGCAGGAGAAAAATGTCCTTCTGGTGGCGCACGGCGGTCTGAACTGCAGCATCATTGCACAGTATGAGAGCACTCCGCTTGCGGATTTCTGGAAAAACCTGCAGGGCAACTGCGAAGTGAAGCGGCTGGTGTAAACACAAAGAGCTATGATACTTTTTGGTATCATAGCTCTTTTCTTTTTACTTATGATTGCGATTAGCTGCCGGGTACATTATTTGCCGGGTGCATACTCAAAGGTAATGGAAAGGGTTTCCATATGGGTCAGGTCTGCATTGTCAACGATAACCGGAGAGATGCCGGTGGTGTCGCCATCCGGGGTACGTGCATCGCCCGGAACCTGTGTAACCCATTCGTTGTAAAGGTTTACACGGGTACATCTTGCATCGTCGGATGTGGTGTAAGGCTTTGCTGTCAGGGTATAAGGCTCGCCGTTTACCAGTACTTCGGTAATGTTTACCGTATAGCCGGGATAGAGAAGCTCACCGTTGCCGATAGCCAGTGCGGAGAATGCCATACCGTTTGCATAGCCGCCCGGAACACCGGTAAAGTCAAGGGATACGGTGTAGGTGCCTTCGCCGGTGATTTCCACATCGGTAGCAACCAGACCGTCTGTTTTGGCGCCGGGGTCGTATACGTCGCCGACACTGTACATAACATTCCAGTCGCTGCTGTTAATCATAATCCATGCAACGGAAGTGGAGTCATCCAGATCAATGGCACCGTCATCAAAGGCAGCAGGCGCATCCGCATATGCCTGGTCCATTTCCGCTTTAATCTTGTCAGGTCTTGCTGCTTTTTCCTCATCGGTCATGGCAGCTTCGTTTGCGTAAGCTCTTTCTTTATATAGAGCGGCAATTTCATCGTCGATAATCTTGCAGTCCTGTCTGTTGTATAAGTTGTTGCAGTCCCAGAGAAGAGGACAGAAATTATAAAGGTCGCAGTTGTCTAAGAAATTCTTGTAGTACAGGGCGGCATTCTTTTTCAGGGTGCCGTCGCTCTTTACCAGTACACCGTACTCACCGATGATGACGCCGTAGCCCTGGTCGGTAAATTTGGTCAGGGATTCTAGCAGGCTGTTCATTTCGCCGTAGTTTCTTTTGGTGCCCCACAGGGAAAGGCTTTCGTTGCCGCAATAGCCCCAGGGTGTGTAGTAGTGAACGGAAAGGATCAGCTTGTTTACTTCGTTTGCAGGGTCTGTAGGCATGATGTAACGGTCGTCGGTGGTCATGTCCACGTCGGTGTTATAACCGGCAATTAACAGGAAACGGGATTCGTTGTTTCCGCCGGTGCCGCGCACGATGTCTACGAATTTCTGGTTGATTTTCAGTGTCATTTCGTAGCATTCATCTGCGGAAAGTGTGCCGGAGTCGGCAGCTACGTCAGTATCGTTTAGACGGTTGCCCAGCTCTTCGTTGGCGGACTCAAAAATCAGATAATCGGAATATTCTTTGTATCTTTCGGCAATCTGTGTCCACATGGAGGTGTATAGATCCCAGGCTTTCTGTCTGGTTTCCTCGGATGCGGAACCGAACATGCCCCACCAGCTTCCGTCCCAATGGTCGTTTATGACAACATACATGTTTTCGTTGAGGGCGTAGTTGATGATTTCTTCCACACGGTTTAAGTAATCCTCGCGGATGGTGTAATCCCCGCTTTCGTAATCCATGGCATTTGTCCATGCAACAGGAATACGAAGGGTGTCAAAACCGGCGTTTTTCATACCGGTAATCATCTCCTGTGTGGTAACTGGCTGACTCCAGAAGGTTTCATAGCTGGAAACCGGAGCTTCGGTACCTAAAGAGATGCGTCCGTAAGCTTCCATGGTGTTTCCTAAGTTGATACCGTTGCCCATAAGAACGGTGAGTTCGGATGCACTTAAATCCTTGCGCATATAGCCGTTGTCCATGGTTTCAATGCCGTTGGCAGATGTATGTAAAACCCGTTTCTTCTCCTTTGCGGAGCCTTCTGCGAAAGGTCCTACCTTCAGCACCATTAAGATCATGATTACCAAAGCAATCAGGGCAATGCCGGCTACTGCAAAAAGTACAACCGGCAGAGCGTTTCTTTTTTTCTTTTCCATAGAATGTGTAATCCTCCTTTACAATCCCGGTAAGTTTATAAAATCAACGATTGTATTTCCATTGTAAAGGGAAAGCGGAAAAGGGAAAAGCCTATTATTTAGTGGATTTTTACCTGTTTTTTTACAGTTTCATCTGCTTTAAGGTGTTAACTAACTCAATATCCCCGGGCTGTACCTTTAAGTTGGCATTGTAGGTTTTGCCTTCGGGCGTTTTTACTTCGATGGAAATAATGGTGTCTTCTGCAATTCCTTCCTTTGCAACAGCGGATAAAAACCGGGGGAAACGGGGATGGTTGGCACAGAACTTGTCCCACATACTTTTAATCTGAAAAAGCTGCATAGGATTCATAAGGTTTCTCACTTTCTTTTGTTGATGCAGATAGTATACCACGTCTCCGGCAAAGATAGTGGGAAATTTCATTGAAAATCGGAAATGTTTTGTTATACTGAAAAGTATGAATGAAGCATTTGAAACAGCAAAAAACAAAATAATCGGCGTAGACAGGGAGCGGCATGGCATCGGAACCTTATCGGAAAAGACGGTGCATGCCATTCTGAAAAATTATTATGCGCCGGATGAGGACATGCACGAAATCCCCATAGAAAATTATGTGGCGGACATTTACACCGGAAAGGAAATCATCGAAATCCAGACAAGGCAGTTTAACAGGATGCGGGATAAGCTCCGGGCATTTCTGCCGCTTTATCCGGTAACGGTGGTCTACCCCATTCCCCGGTATAAGTGGCTTATCTGGATAGATGAAGAGTCTGGCGAGCTTTCCGCACCCCGGAAATCCCCGGCAAAGGGCAGCGCCTATCAGGCATTTAAGGAGCTTTATAAAATAAAAATGTTCTTGAAGGAACCCAACCTGCACTTTAAGTTTGTGCTTCTGGATATGGAGGAATACCGGCTGCTAAACGGCTGGAGCAGGGACAGAAAAAAGGGATCCTGTCGGTATGACAGAATCCCGAAGGAGCTGGTGGAGGAGGTCAGTGTTGACCGCCCCGAAGACTATATGCAGTTTATTCCCTATGACTTAACAGAGCCGTTTACCTCTGCCGATTTTGCGAAAGCGGCGCATATCCGCCGTCCTTTGGCACAGACAGTGTTAAATATCTTAGCGGAGGTCGGCTGCGTACAGAAGACCGGGAAGCAGGGCAACAACATTCTGTATACCTCTGCGGAGTGGTAGCTGTTATTTTGTGCCAGCTTCCTTTTGCAGTTCAGCGGCATTGCTTTTCTGTGACTCTGCTGTGATGACCTTCTGTGAGGCCACAGCGGCTTTCTTCCGTTTCCGGTATCGCAATATGGCGCGGATGGGCAGGAAGAACAGCAGGAATACCAGCACAAGGATGACAATTACGATTAACACGATGATAACTGCATATTTATTGGGATTTTTTACCAAATCCACAATGTTTTTACTGTCCAGGACCTCTTTGCGGTTCTGGGCATTTTTGTAGCTCTCCGGCACATTGCCGATGCCGTCGCCGTCGGTATCGGGCAGGGAGTCCAGATATCCGGCAATGGCAGCCCATGCCTTTAATTCTCTGCCGTCCGCCGTGGTGATGATGGCATCCTCAATGTTTTCAATAGGGGTTCCGTCTGCGAATTTGGGCTGGATGGAAAGAATGCCGTAGGAAACATCCGTAACGGCGCCCAGCATCTGGCCGCTGTAAAGGTCGCAGACCACGCGGTACAGTTTGTCATCCTGTAAGTCGGCTTCGTTTCCGGAAGCATCGACGATTTTTACCTTTGTCACCTTATTTAAAATAATACGGTGTGGGTTGAAGGAAAAGTTCAGACCGCTCATGTATAATCTGGCTGAGGGCATAAAATCGGATACGGAAGCATCGATTTCCGCAGCGGTCTTCAGTTCGGCGCCGGTCAGATATACGCTGATTAAGGGATAGCCGGGCACTCCGTCCAGCCCGATACCCAGGGAATAGGCGTTGAAGACGTCCTCTACGGTAATATCGCCCTGCGCAAAAGTATCCCGGACACAGCCGGCGGGGACGACTGCCACATCCGCAGGGTGGTCATCGCCGGTGTCGGCGGAATTTACCGCATATAGGAAGGAGTCCGATAACAGATTTCCCAGGTTGTGGTCGGTGTGAATGGAATACAAATCAGGTGAGGTGGAGAAAACCACATCATTTTCCGCCAGCACCTGGGTACGGGTGTAACCGAACTGCTCAAGGTAAGAAGCATCCACCATATCCATGAAGGAGTCGATTTTTGCCTGGGTCGTTTCATCAAGGGGGATGGCGGGGGTAATGGTACGTAGCCTATAATCGGTCATTTCCCAGCGGCCGTCCGCTTTCTGAACCATGGAAAGGCTTCCCAGCCGCTTGCCGTATTCCCCGCAGGAAACAATGTAGGTGTTACCATGCAGGATGGGAGTTTCGAGAGTGGTGTGGGAATGACCGCTGACAATCAGGTCGATGTCCGGCACATTTTTCGCTAAAATTTCGTCCTCGGACTTGCTTTCGTTTTCATTGGTGCCGCTGTGGGAAATGCACACAATCATGTCCACATCTTCCTTGGCTTTGATGTCCGCTACGGTTTCCTTTGCCGCTTCCGAAGCGTCCCGGAATTTCAGAACGCAGGTGGGAGCGCAGGCTAAGGAGTCTACGCCGAAGATGCCGAATACGGCAATCTTTACATCCCCTTTGGTAAGCACCACATAATTTTTCATACCGTAATCATCGAAAGCATCCTTTAAGAGCTGCTGCTCTTCGGTGAGGCCTTCGGCTTCCATGGTGTCCCAGTCCAGATTGCTTAAAACCATGGCGGGAATGGGGTCGCCGCTTTCCTTTGCCGCCTGCAGGGTGCCGGCAAGACCGGCGGAGCGGTAGTCAAATTCATGGTTTCCGAGGGTGGTCACCTCACATCCGAGGGCACCGAGCATACGCAGCTCTGCGGCCTCGGAATCGTAAATGGTCTGCACCAGAGTACCCATGGAAAAATCGCCCGCATCCAGAACAAGGGTATCGGGATTTTTCTCCCGGGTCTCATTAATCAGGGTTTTGATGCTGGCAAAACCGCCCACCTCGGCAGCCTGTCCGTCTTCTACGGTGAGAAAGCTGTTTAAGTGGGAATGGGTGTCATGCAAAAATAAAATATCGGCTTCTTTACCGGTGTAATTTTCCGCTGCAAGAGATACGGAGCCAAACAGCAGGGACAGCAGTAAGACGCCGATGCAAAGACAGGTATAAGACCGGGAAAAAAGTCTGTGTTTCTTTTTTTTCATTTGTGTTCTCCTTTTATGGCAAGATATCTGCATCAAAGAGGGGATTTTGCCCCCGACATCATTATATAGTGACATTCAGAAAACCGCAAACGCTTCTTAATGAATTCTTAAAGAAAACTACCGGGAATGTGAAAAATTGCCGTTTATACTGTGTTTACAGAACAAAAGCACGGGAGATAGCAGGCGGATGCCACCACAGTGCGGAATGGGAGAAAAACCATGAGGGTAGTTTGCAAAAAGAGAAATCTGTTTCAGAAAATATGGAAGAAAATCATCATCGTGATTTTGGGAGCCTGTGCGGCAGCAGGACTTATGGCATGTTATCCGGAGATGAAGCACAGTGAAATTTTTGCCGTGCCGGTGCAGCAGGAAACGAAGGAAGCCATACAGACAAGGCTGGAGGAGCTTTTGGAGAATAATCCGGAGATGCAGGATTTTGTGGACGGTTATGAAAATTCTGACGGTAGTGTCACAGGCGGAATTGACGAAGAAGAAAAGAAAGAAGACAGTCCGCTTTTTTTACAATGGGATGAAAGATGGGGCTATGCGTCCTACGGGGACAGTTGCATCGGAATCAGCGGCTGCGCACCCACCTGCCTGTCCATGGTGATTTTTTCCCTTACAAGGGACGAGACGGCGACACCGGATGCGCTGGCAGACTATGCCATGCGGCATAACTATTATGTGCAGGGAAAGGGAACCCTGTGGAGTTTTCTTACGGATGCGGGCAGCAAATACTCCGTGCAGGGGACGGAAACGCCGCTGGATGAAAATACCATGAAGGCACAGCTGGACGAAGGACATCCCATCATAGCCTCCATGCGTCCGGGGGATTTCACCACGGAAGGACATTTTATCGTGATTTACGGTTATGATGAAGAAGGCTTTCTGGTGCATGACCCCAACAGCAGGCTGCGCAGCGAAGAGGAATGGACGTTTAAAACCCTGTATCCGCAGATTAAAAATTTATGGGCGTATTCCCTGGAGTAGATGAGAACATGGACTTTCTCTTGAAAAAAATAAAAAAAATCAATGTCTTTGATTAAAATTACCCCTTGCACATAGATGACGGATGTGCTACCATTGTGCTTAGTTCCAACAAGATCGGATAAAATAGGTCAAATGGACAGATTAAATGAATAATTAAAAGCAAAGGCGTTGAAAGGGAGGAGTATCTGCGAGTGGGATACAGAGAGCTGTCGGTTGGTGTGAGGCAGTCGAAGCAGACAGAGAACTGGCCCCGGAGCTGCCGGCTGAAGGAAAATCGGAAAGCCGCTGTCAGTAAGACAGCAGATGATTTTTTGTGTAGGGCCGGACGGGAGCCTACCGTATAAGGAGGCAGGCAGACATTAGGATGTGCCAAAGAGGGCATGGAAAACCATGAAGTAGAGTGGTACCGCGTAAATTTACGTCTCTACGAAAGTGCAGAAGCATTTTCGCAGAGATTTTTTATTTGTAAAAAAGGAGGACAAAGAAATGACAACAGAAAGCATTAAGGAAAAGTATGAGAAATCTTACTTTATGCCCCCTGTCGTAACCTACGACTGGGTAAAGAAGGACAGCATTGAAAAAGCGCCAATCTGGTGCAGCGTGGATCTGCGAGACGGCAACCAGGCGCTGATTGAGCCCATGGGCTTACAGGAAAAGCTGGAATTCTTTAAGATGCTTGTAGATATCGGATTTAAGGAAATTGAAGTGGGCTTCCCCGCTGCTTCCGAAACCGAATATAACTTTGTAAGAGAGCTGATCGAGAGAAAAATGATACCGGATGACGTTACCATCCAGGTACTGACACAGGCAAGAGAGCATATCATCCGTAAGACCTTTGAGGCGGTACAGGGTGCACCCCATGCGGTGATCCATCTTTACAATTCCACCTCAGTGGCACAGAGAGAGCAGGTATTCAGGAAGGGAAAAGAAGAAATCAAGCAGATTGCCATTGACGGTGCAAAGCTTTTGAAAGACCTTGCCGATGAAACCGATGGCAATTTTACCTTTGAATACAGCCCGGAAAGCTTCTCCCAGACAGAGGTTGATTATGCTGTGGAGGTCTGCAACGCCGTTCTGGATGTATGGAAGCCGACCAAGGACCACAAGGTTATCATCAATATCCCTACTACCGTACAGGTGGCAATGCCTCATGTATTTGCCTGCCAGGTAGAATATATTCACAAGAACTTAAAGTACAGGGATGCCGTTTCCTTAAGCGTACATCCCCATAACGACAGAGGCTGCGGTGTCAGCGACGCGGAATTCGGTATTTTAGCCGGCGCCGACCGTGTGGAAGGTACCCTGTTCGGAAACGGTGAAAGAACCGGTAATGTGGACATTGTTACCGTAGCGCTTAACATGGTCTGCCACGGCGTCAATCCGGGACTGGATTTCTCCCATATCATGAAGACAAGGGAAAGCTACGAAATGCTGACCGGCATGAAGGTACCGGAAAGATCTCCGTATTCCGGCGATTTGGTATTTACCGCTTTCTCCGGCTCCCATCAGGATGCGATTTCCAAGGGTATGGCGTGGAGAAACGAGGGGAAGAGCGGCAAGAAGTGGACCGTTCCGTATCTGCCCATCGATCCGGTGGATCTGGGCCGCGAATACGAGTCCGATGTTATCCGTATCAACAGCCAGTCCGGAAAGGGCGGCATTGCCTTTATCTTAAAGCAGAACTTTGGTATTTCCTTACCCGAGAAGATGAAGGACGAGGTACGTTACTTAGTAAAACATGCTTCCGATGAAAATCACAAGGAGCTTTCTCCCGCAGAGATTTATCAGTTGTTTGAAGATAATTATGTGACCAGAAAGCCTGTTTTTGATATTCCTCTCTGCCGGTTCGAGCAGGCGGACGGTATCCATGCGGAAATTACCATCGAGCAGAACAAGGAGAAACGTGTTATCGAAACCTCCGGTAACGGCCGTCTGGATGCGGTAAGCAATGCCATCAAGGTTTACTTCGGAATTGACTACGAACTTACTTATTACGAAGAACATGCGATTTCCAAGGGTTCTTCTTCCAAGGCAGCAGCCTTCGTAGGACTGGTCTGCGACGGCAGAACCTACTGGGGCGTCGGCATTGACGAAGATATTATCAAGAGCTCCATCGCCGCACTGGTAACCGCAAGCAACCAGATTGCCGAGAGCAAGCATGCGGTAAGCGGCAGGGAAGAAAGAATTGTGGATATTCTCAACTATATCCAGATGCATTACCAGACCGTAACACTGGACGAATTAGCTGACAAATTCAGCCTCTCCACACCGTATCTCTCCAAGTACATCAAGGAAAAATCCGGTAAAACCTTCCAGGATACCGTAAAGGATATCCGCTTCGGAAAGGCACGCCTTCTATTAAAGGAAACTACCCAGACCGTGGAGGCGATTGCAACGGAAGTAGGTTACGAAAATGTAGAGCATTTTAACCGTCTCTTCAAGAAAACCTACGGCTGCACTCCCATGCAGTACCGCAGCGGAAAACAGTAAATAATGCTGTTTTGCCGGAAGATAAGAAGGACCGTATCACGAGGTGCCCCTCATAGTCAGACTTTGATGGGTTACATTACGATACGGTCCTTTTACTTTGAAAATATAAAACAGGGCAAATAAACCTTGCATGGTTTATAAATATACGGTATAATACGTCCATAAGCAGTTACTTCTTTTTTCTAACTTTCTTTGCCGGCATCGCCGGTGTCTAAAATTCAAGAATTCCTGCTTAGAACCCAAGAAATAAAAATAATCTAAGGAGGAAAACGTGATAAGACAACAGAAGAAAGAAACCCCGGAAATCTTTTATGTGAGCCGCCAGATTTCTTCCCAGAAAGAAAGGGATTTTGTAAAATCCCATTATGACGATATCAAGAGTGTGTATTCCATCTGGATCTGCATGAATATGGAGGAGAACAGTTTGTGCCATA
>ERZ824600.518-NODE-518-length-57392-cov-9.717669_pt1 | contig 57392 bp, 50 predicted proteins | sample MGYA00519933_ERZ824600 | MGnify/ENA primary metagenome ERZ824600 (study PRJEB31778, sample SAMEA3449178) | human gut metagenome | biome: human gut; feature: human-associated habitat; material: faeces | place: United Kingdom | collected 2010/2012 ...
AAAAATTCCTCTTATCATGTATCTAAAGAAAAAACATCTGCCCAGCGGCAGAAAAAAAAACCGCTGCTGGGCAGTGCGCCTTTTGGCCTATTGAAATCTTGCAGCATAGCCGCAGCGGCGGCAGAGGGCTTCGGCGGCTTGTTTCTTAGAAAAGCCATCGTAGATGGCTTTGGCCCTGGGGGACGCCAGAATGGCATCCAGGTCCTCCTCAAAGAGATTTCCAAGGTCCAGGTCCCCCTCGTGGTCCAGGCAGCAGGGCACCACAGTACCGTCCCAAAGAATGCCCAGCTGGTCCCGCAGGCCATAGCAGAAGTAGGGGGCGGGATACTCCGGTGCGGACAGGTCCGGCCAGTCGAATTTATCCCCCGGCTCCAGAAAAATCCGGTCGCCCAGGGCGGTGCCCCGTCTGCCGGGAAGCCAATTGCCCGGGAAGCCCCGGTGCAGCGCATCCAGAATCTCCCGGTTCCGTTCATCCGCGCCGCCGTTGTTCCAAAGCCTGTATACCACGATTTTCTTGCTCTGTGCCGCTTGCCCGAATGCAATGCAGTCAGAAAGATAGCTTTCAAAGGGCACAGCCAGATCGTTGGCTTCAAAGGCGTGGAGGGAGATATTGATTTTGTGCAGGGCTGGGGCGTTCAAAAGGATATCCTGCCGGGAAGAGAGCAATGTGCCGTTGGTGGTCAGGATGACTTTGAAGCCCGCTTCTGCCGCTAAGGATAGGTATTGCTCCAGATTTGGGTGGCACAGGGGTTCCCCCATGAGATGAAAATAGAGATAGTCCGTATAGGGGCGCAGCTTTTGAAGGGCAGCCGCAAAGTGGAGCGCATCCATGGCACCGCTTTTGCGCTTGGTCCCGGGACAGAAGGCACAACGCAGGTTGCACCGGTTGGAAATCTCCAAATAGACCTTTCGGAATCGCTTCATAGTTGGGTTCCTTTCAAAAAATCGCGGAAAAAGGGCGGCAGAGTTTGCCGCCCTTTTCGTAGCTTTTTTACAGCAGCGGAATGCCTGCTTTTTCACAGGTGTCCATGGTTTCCTGATCCCAAATGCTGGACTGCACCTCGCCAATGTGGGCGCAGCCCATGAGCAGCATGGCAAGCCGGGATTGGCCGATGCCGCCGCCAATGGTCAGGGGCAGTTCATTGTGCAGGAGCATCTGATGGAAGGGGAGCTTCCGCCGGTCGTCGCAGCCTGCAACGGTCAGCTGCCGGTCCAGGGCTTCCGCGTCCACGCGGATACCCATGGAGGAGATTTCCAGCGCCCGGTTCAGGACCGGGTTCCAGAAGAAGATGTCGCAGTTCAGGTTCCAGTCGTCATAGTCCGGGGCGCGGCCGTCGTGGGGCTTGCCGGAGCGCAGCGCCCCGCCAATCTGCATGATGCAGGCAGTGGGGTGCTCCCGAACATAGGCGTTTTCCCGCTGGGATGGGGTCAGGTCCTGGTACATGTCCTCCAGCTCTTGAGTCGTGATAAAGCTGACCTCCCGGTTCAAGCGCAGGGTAAGCTGCGGAAAGCGGACATGGAGCCGGTCATTGGTGTCGCAGATAGACCGAACAATGGCCTCTACAATGAGCTTCAGGTAATCCAGATTCCGATTCTCCCGGGTGATGATCTTCTCCCAGTCCCACTGGTCCACATAGATGGAGTGGACATTGTCCAGTTCCTCATCCCGGCGGATGGCGTTCATATCGGTGTACAAGCCGTTGCCAACGGTGAAATGGTATCGCTTCAGAGCCAGGCGCTTCCACTTGGCCAGCGAGTGCACCACCTGGGCATCCTTGCCTACAGCGGGAATATCAAAGCTGACAGGCCGCTCATAGCCGTTCAGATTGTCGTTCAGGCCGGAATCCTCGGTGACGAACAGGGGGGCGGACACGCGCTTCAAGTTCAGCGCATTGGAAAATTCCTGCTGGAAGGTCTGCTTGATGTAGGCAATGGCCCGCTGGGTGTCATAGGCATCCAGAGCGGGCGTATAGTTTTCGGGGACATAAATGGTACGCATTGTGATTCGCCGCTTTCTTTTGTGTTTTGTAGAAGCCTCTCTGGGAGTGCTTACAGAATATGCTTCATTTCATGGACCTTGTCCGTAAATTTCTTGTGCAGGGCGTCCCGCCGCTCTTCCAGGCGGCACAGGCCCTCCATCAGCTCGCCGTTGACTTTAAAGACCGAGTCAAGTCCGTGGTGGTGGGTGGGATAGCCGCCGCTGCGGTAGCGGTCAATGACCACTTCATACCGCGCCCGGGCAATGTCCACAGCCGTTTCCCAGGAAATATACAGCTCCTGCTGGGCGTGCTGCCCGATGACCGTCATGGCGGGGATATCCAGCTTTTGCAGGCAGGCGGCCATGCTCTCGGCATTCTCCTCAATCAGCAGGCCGTTGCGTCCGTCGGTAACGCCCTCGGCGGCACAGCTGCCGCCAATCAGCACAGCGCCCAGGCCGCAGGCCGCAGCCTCCCGGACTACCAGACCGTTGGTATCGAAGGTGGAGGGGAACAGGAAAAGATTTGCCCGACAATACCAGGCCCGGAGCTTTTCCCGGTCCGCCTCCGGGCCTGGGAAAAAGCACTTGTCCTGCAGATTCAGACTCTCGCTGTAGCTCTTTACAGCCTCAAAGTCTCCGCCGCCGCCGACAAAGACCATGCGGAAGTCCTTTCCTCCGGCTTTCAGTGCGGCCATGGCATCCAGAATAATGCGCAGGCCCTTATACCACATGATCCGGCCTACGAACAGAAAAACAGGCACGTTTCCGGGCAAATCCAAGCCGGAAGTGACCTCTTGAACCAGCGCCTCGCTGACTCTGCCCCGGGGCAGATCGACGCCATTTTGCATAATGACGCATTCGCCCTCATAGCCCAGCGACCGCAGATTTTCCGCAGCCCCACGGCTGACGGCCCAGACCTCGTCGCAGGCATTGATGTTTTCCACCAGGGCGCGCTTGCTGCTTTCCTGAAGCACCTTGGAGTGGATGAGATTCGCAATATCCACATCGAACTTGGTGTGATAGGTCATGACCAGGGGCACATCCAGTACCTGCCGGAATTCCCGACCCAGCATGGTGGAGACAATGGGACAGTGGCTGTGCAGCAGCGCCGGCTTGTGCTCGGTCAGCTGCCGCATAACCTCCGGCGCAAAGGGAACGCCCGCCATATATCCGGCGGTCATGCTGCGCAGATCCAGGGCAGGATAGCGCAGAACAGGGAAGGGATAGCCTCCATCGTCCGCGCCGGGATATTCCGGGGTGACGACAATGGGATCGTCCCCCAGTGCATGAAGGTTTTCCCCGTAATTCAAAACCGCATTGGCCACGCCGTCAATGACCGGGGGGAAGGAATCATTCAAAAGGCAAATCGTCTGCAATATACTCACCCTTGTCTTTCCAAAGTATGCTCCTAGAATAGCACACTTACCGGGGAAAAGTCAATGATGATACTTCTCCCAAAGGTAGCGCATGGCCACGGCATAGCCTTGGAGGCCCTGCCCCTTGACGGTTTTCTCACAATACATCCCGGCATAGGAGACTTGCCGGAAGGGCTCCCGGGCGTCCACATCGGAGATGTGGACCTCCACAGCCGGAATGGACACGGCTTTCAGCGCATCCAGAATGGCAACGCTGGTGTGGGTGTAGGCGGCGGGGTTGATGACGATGCCGTCCACCTTGCCGTAGCTCTCCTGAATCTTATCCACCAGAGCGCCCTCATGATTGGACTGGAACTGTTCAAGCTCCACGCCCAGCTCCTTCGCCGTATCGTCAAGGAGCTGCAGCAGATCGGCGAAGGTCTGCTTGCCGTAAATTCCCGGCTCCCGAATTCCAACCATATTGATATTCGGTCCGTTCAGAACCAGAATCTTCATTGTGCGGTTCTCCCTTCTGAAAGTCTTTGGCAGATTTCCTCAGCGGTCTTTTCGGGGGAGCGTGTATTCTCCACGGAAAAATCGCTGAATGCTGCATACATCGGTGCGCGCTTTTGATACATGGCTTCCAGCTTCCCCGCTTGGGACAGGGGACGGCCGTCCGTCGGCAGTGCATCCAGGTCTCGTTTCAGCCAGACGATGGTGCCGTTGCGGTGGAGGGCCTCATAATTGGCAGGAATCGTCACGCAGCCGCCGCCGGTGGCAATCACCAGGCCGGACTGCTTGCCCAGGTCCTTCAAAACGTCCGATTCCAGCTTCCGGAAGGCAGCCTCGCCATCCTGAGGGATGATTTCCGTGATCGACCGCCCGGCACGGGCTTCCAGCTCCGTGTCGGCATCCAGAAACTTCTTTCCCAGTATCCCGGAGAGAATGGTGCCCACGGTGGTCTTGCCGCATCCGGGCATACCGATGAGAATCACATTCTCCATCTGTGCCCAAAGAGAGCTATAGATGGTGCCGATCACACCGTCATCGATTTTTGCACCGGTGAACCATTCGGCGCTTTCCTTGGCCTGGGCCACCAGCATTTTCAGGCCGTTCTCTGTTTTCAGGCCACACTTTTCTGCCGCAAGCAAAATTTTTGTCCGGGCGGGATTGTAGATGAGGTCCAGCACACCCTCCAGCTTTGGGAAAAGGGACAGGTCCTCTATGGCTGCGCCATCCACATTGGGATACATCCCCACAGGGGTGGCGTTGACGATCAGCGCGGCATCCGTGTGCCGTTCCAGATTTTGATAATTATCCGGCCCGGAGCGGGACAAGATCACCACATGGGCGCCATGCTCCCGCAGCACAGCCACAGCCGTATTGGAGGCACCGCCGCTGCCGCAAACCAGAGCCTTCTTGCCCTGCACGTCAATTCCGGAGTCTGCCAACATGGTCTCGAAGCCAAAATAATCCGTATTGTGCCCAATGAGTCTTCCGTCCGGCTTTCGGACGATGGTATTCACGGCTCCCAGCCTCTTTGCACGGTCCGACAGCTCGTCCAGAAAGGGGATCACATCTTTTTTATAGGGAATGGTCACGTTCAGTCCCGTAAAATTGCCATTTTTCAGAAAATCCTCCAGCGCCTCCGGCTCTTTTTCAAAGAGCGCATAGCCGTAGGAGCCAAGCATGGCGTGAATCTGGGGAGAATAGCTGTGGCCAAGCTTTCTGCCAAGCAAACCGCATTGCATCAGACTACCTCCGTAAAGCTGCCCAGGTATTTGAATTCCTCGCAGAAATCATCCAGCTCGCAGATCAGCTGTACGAACTCCTCGGAGTAGATGGAGGTTTCCAGGTCAAAATAGAACATGAATTCAAATTCCCGATCGGGAATGGGCCGGGATTCCAGCTTGGTTACATTAATTCCCAGAGCATAGATTCTTGCCAGGACCTTGTACAGTGCGCCGGGCTTGTGGTTCAGCACCATCATGATGCTGGTCTTGTCCGAACCCGGGTAAATTTCCAGGTCCTTGCTGATGCAGATGAAGCGGGTGCGGTTGTTCCCCTTGTCCTGAATGGAGGCGGCCAGATTTTGCAGACCATAGAGCTCTGCGCAGGACCGGCTGCTGATAGCCGCCACATCCTTGCGGCCGGAGGAGGCCACCATTTCCGCTGCCACGGCGGTATTGGCCACGGCAACCACATTCACATTTTTCAGCCCGTGCAGGAAGCTGCCGCACTGATTGATGGCCTGCTCATGGGAATAGATTTCCCGAATATCCTCCAGTTTTGCCCCCGGTGCAGCCAGCAGGTTGTGGTCCACCTTCAGCCGGAAGGTGCGGACAATGTAGAAATTGTGCTGGATCATCAAATCGTACACCTTGGTCACTGAACCAGCGGTGGAATTCTCAATGGGCAGGATACCATACTTGCACAGCCCCTGCTCGATGGCCTGGAAGACCCCGTCGAAGGTCTTGAAATAGAGGATCATGGGATTTTTGACGATCTTTTCGCAGGCAAGCTGGGAGTAGGCCCCTTCAACGCCCTGGCAGGCTACCTGGGCCTGCTGCGGGAAGAGCTTGGGTGTCTCCTCAATGGCCTTGCTGACCTTCTCATAAAGGGCGCGGTTGCCGCCGTTGCGTTTGGCCTGATAGCTGCGGCTCAGCTCGAAAAGCATGGAATACAGCGTTCTCGTGTAGGCGGCCATATCCGGGCCGGCCTTTTGCGCCACGTCCTGAAGCTTTTCCCGCTCCCGGGCGGGCATGAAAATGGGCAGATTGTTTGCCTTTTTATAGTCTGCTACCTGGGCGGCAATGTCCATGCGGCGGCAGAACAGCTTGATGATTTCGTCATCAATTTCGTCAATCTGGCCTCTCAGTTCCGTTAAATCCATATCTTTCAACTCCTAATCTCTGAAAAAACCGTCTGCCAAAAGCATGTCCATCAGCACAATGGCAGCGGCAGCCTCCACCACGGGGACCGCCCGGGGAACAATGCAGGGGTCATGCCGTCCTTTGACCTCCAGGGTGCATTCCTCCAGTGTGGAGAGACGAACGCTTTTCTGGGCCTGTGCAATGGAGGGGGTGGGTTTAAAAGCAGCCCGGAATATCAGGGGCATTCCATCGGTGATTCCCCCCAGAATTCCGCCGCAGTTGTTGGTCTGGGTGACGATTTTCCCGTCTTCCACCCGGAAGGGGTCGTTGCTTTGGCTGCCCCGCAGAGAGGCCACCCCAAAACCCGCTCCAAATTCCACGCCCTTGACAGCCGGTATGCCATAGAGCATCTGGGCAAGCCTTCCCTCCATACCGCCGAACATGGGCTCTCCAAGCCCGGCAGGGAGGCCTGTGACGGCGCACTCTACAATCCCGCCGACGCTGTCCAGATTTTCCTTTGCCTGGGCAATGCGCGCCTGCATTTGTTCGCCTTTCCTGGCATCCAGCGTTGGAAAGGGAGATAGTACCCGGTCCGTTGCCGGAGAGACGGGGTCATAGGGCGTATCCCAGATGTCTGCAATCATGGCAATGTGGGCAGAGATGACAATTCCCTTGCGTTCCAGCCACTGCTTGCACAGTCCGCCTGCAATGCAGAGGGGGGCCGTCAACCGCCCGGAGAAGTGGCCGCCGCCGGCAGCGTCCTGGTGCCCATGGTATTTGATTTGCGCCGTGTAATCGGCGTGGCCTGGCCTGGGGCAGTCTTTCAGATTGGCATAGTCCCCGGAGCGGGTGTTTGTATTGCGAATCACCGCTGCAATGGGGGCTCCACAGGTGGCGCTCTCCTCCAGCCCGGAGAGAAATTCCGGCGCGTCTGCCTCCTTGCGGGGGGTAGAGTATGCATTCTGTCCCGGAGCGCGGCGGGCCAGAAAGGCGCGCAATGCCGCCGGATCTACGCCCAGTCCTGCCGGAATACCGTCCAGAACCATGCCAATGCCCGCGCCGTGGGACTGGCCGAAAATCGATAGCTTTAGATATTCACCGTAGGTGCTGCTCATAGCTGCCTCCTAGTTTTCGAAATTCTTCAAAGAATCCGGGGTAGGATTTTCCTACGCACTGTGCCCCCAGAATGGTAACGCTTTTTTGACACACCGTGGCCGCTATGGCCGCTGCCATGGCAATGCGGTGGTCGTTCCGGCTGTCCACGGTTCCGCCTTTCAGACCGGTACCGCAAACCGTCAGGGTATCCTCCGTGGCGGAGGCTTTGCCGCCCAGGGCTTTCAGCATGGCAATGACGGATTCCACACGGTCTGATTCCTTTAGACGCAGCCGCCGAATATCCGTGAAGACCGCTCCGTGGTTTGCGGCGGCAGTGACGGCCAGAATGGGCACCAGGTCTGGAATGTCCGCAGCGCAGATGGTCAGATTGTCCGCGGCCAGTGCCGGGAGAAGCCGGGCGCAGGCCCGGTCCCCCTGGGGAGAATCCGGGTTCAGGTTTTGAACGGTGATGCTGCTGCCCAGAGCCTTTGCCGCCAGAAAGAAGGCAGCGTTGCTCCAGTCACCCTCTACGGTCAGCTCTCCCGGGCTGCGGAAGCCGCCGCCGGAAACGGTGAAGCCTTCGGCAGGCTTGCCGAACAACGCCATGGCCTGCTGCGTCATGGTCACATAAGGGGCGGATTCCAGCTTTCCTAAAACCGCAATGCGGCTTTCCCCGGGAATCAGGGCACAGGCCAGAAGCAGGCCGGTGATAAACTGGCTGGAAACCCCGCCGCTGATGCGGTAAACACCGGGGCGCAGCCGCCCGGTGCAGCGGATGGTGTCCTCGGTGGGCCGGGTCAGGGTGCAGCCCATGCGTCCCAGCTCCTCCCACATGGGGCTCAAGGGCCGCTGGGGAAGCCTGCCGGTCATCAAAAAAGTGGCGTTGCAGCCAAGCGCCCCGGCCACCGGCAGCAGAAACCGCAATGTGGAGCCGCTGTCCTGGCAGGGGAGAACGGCAGATTCGGGAATTTCCTGAACAGGCTTTACAGAAAAACCGTCCGGGAGTCTGGTGATCTCTGCACCCAGAGCATTCAGGCATTGGGCGGTTGCATCAATGTCCCGGTTGCTTTCCGGGCAGTGCAGGATGGTCTCTCTGTCCGCAAAGGCGGCGCAGATCAGCATTCTGTGGGCCTGGGATTTGGAGGGAATGGCAGTAACCGTGCCGTGGAGCTTCCCCGGTGTAATGGTAATATCCATAGCCTTACATTCCTTCCTGAATCCAGGCAAGCACATCCGAAACCGGGACAGGGAGCACCTTGCAGGAGCCAATGGCTTCCGGGACAATGAGATCCAGGGTGCCGCCGCTGCGTTTTTTATCGGAAAGGGCAATTTCCGCCAGAATCTCGGGGTCATCACCCGTTTCCACCGGCAGACCAAAGGCACGCAGGGTTTTGAGGATGCGGCCACAGTCCTCCGTAGAAAGGATTTCCTTTGCCGCTGCGGCTCTTACTACAATGGCAGTGCCAATGGCTACGCTTTGACCGTGGGACAGGGTGAAGCGGCTGTTGGCCTCCACGCTGTGGCCAATGGTGTGACCCAGATTCAGCAGCTTTCTGGCTCCAACGTCAAATTCGTCCCGGTCCACCACATCCCGCTTCATGGCAACGCAGCGTTCAATGACGTATTCCCGGTCAAATTTCATTCCGGTTTCCGACAGATAGTCAAAGAAATCCCGGTCAAAGAGAATGCCATACTTAATGACCTCTGCACAGCCGTCCCGGAAGGTGGCCTTCGGCAGAGTGTCCAGGCAGGCGGTATCGCAGAGCACCAGGCTGGGCTGCCAGAAGGCACCCACCAGATTCTTACCCTCCGGCAGATCAATGGCGGTCTTGCCGCCAACGGAGGAATCCACCGCCGCAAGCAGGGTCGTAGGCACCTGTACAAACCGAATGCCCCGCAGATAGGTTGCTGCAGCAAAGCCCGCCAGGTCTCCCACCACGCCGCCGCCCAGGGCAACGATGGCATCGGTGCGGGTCAGGTGGTTCCGGGCCAGAAAGGTCAGAAGCTTCAAATAGGTATCTGCACACTTGCTGGCCTCTCCGGCGGGGAAGACAAAGCTTTTGACCTGAAACCCGGCATCTGCCAGGCTTTTCTCAGCGGCTTGGCCGAACAGGGGATAGACCGTTGTTTCGCTGACCAGAGCTACGGTTTGAATTTTTTCAAGCGCCTTCACATAGCCGCCCAGCTGGGACAGCAGGCCGTTTCCAATCAAAATATCGTAGTTTTTGGAAGCTGCAACCGATAGTTTCCTCATCCGTCCACTTCCTCCTTTGCCTTTTTACCCGCTTCCAGCAAGGCAGTCAAGCGTTCTCCGTCCCTGGCTTCCAGAGCATCCCGATAGGCGGTCAGGCTGTCCAGATAGGTATTCAGCTCGAATAGCAGATTGTCCCGGTTTTCAAGGAACAGCTCGCTCCACATAGGTGCATTCAGCCAGGCCACCCGGGTCAGGTCCTTGTAGCTCCCGGCGGAGAAGCCCTTGTGCTGCCGGGCTGTGGGGGACTTGATAAAGGCGTTGCTCAGCACATGGGGCATCTGAGAGGTAAAGGCAATCATCCTGTCGTGCTCCTCCGCAGTGGTAACGGAGAACATTCCAAAGCCGCAGGGTGCCATGGCATCTTTTACCCGCTGCAAAAGGTCAATATCGTCAAATCTGGGGGGCACCAAAACCATGGGCGCACCCTTGTAGAGATCCGCCCGGCTGTACTTGAAGCCGGAAAAATGGGAGCCTGCCATGGGGTGACCGCCTACAAAGGTAAAGCCGTATTTCCGGGCCACCGGGAAGCAGCGCTTGCAGACCTCTTGCTTAATGCCGCACAGGTCAAGAACCAGAGCACCGGAATCCACAAGGCGGCCGTTGTCCTCCAGCCATTTGGCGCTGCCGCCGGGGTAGATGGCAAGCAGCAGCAGCTCACACGCCGGGATGGTTTCCTCATCCAGCCGTCCGTGGACCGCACCGGAGAGCATGGCAAAGGACAGGGTGCTTTCGTCCAGGTCGGCAGCATAGACCGTGTGACCTGCCACGGCATAGGCCCGGGCCATGGAGCCGCCAATCAGACCTAAGCCCAAAATGCCAACCTTCATACCATGGCCTCCCGAATGGCGCGGACCTTCCGGGCCACCTCGTCAAACTGGGCAGGGGTCAGGGACTGCGCACCGTCACACAGAGCCTTTTCAGGATTATTGTGGACTTCGATCATCAGACCATCCGCGCCCGCTGCCACGGCGGCACAGGACATGGCAGAAACCAGTCTGGATTTGCCTGTGGCATGGCTGGGGTCTGCAATTACAGGCAGATGGCTCAGCTCGTGCAGCACCGGAATGGCGGACAGATCCATGGTATTTCTGGTGTAGGTTTCAAAGGTCCGGATACCGCGCTCACAGAGGATCACATTTTCATTGCCCTCGCTCATGATATATTCGGCACTCATGAGCAGCTCTTGCAGGGTGTTGGCCAGGCCTCTTTTCAGGAGAATGGGTTTCTTTGTCTTGCCCAGCTCCTTCAGAAGATCGAAATTCTGCATATTCCGGGCGCCGACCTGAATCACATCTACGTTTTCAAACAGATCCAGCGCATTGATATTCATGATTTCCGTCACGATGGGCAGCCCGGTTTCCTGCTTCGCAATTTCCAGCAGGCGCAGCCCGTCAGCGCCCATGCCCTGAAAGGCGTAGGGAGAGGTTCTGGGCTTGAAGGCACCGCCCCGCAGGATGGTAGCGCCGCTTTCCTTCACGGCCTTTGCAATGCCAACGATCTGCTCTTCGGATTCCACCGAGCAGGGACCGGCGATCATGGCAAAATATCCGCCGCCTATCCGGGCGGGGCCTGCCTCTACAATGGTGTCGTTGGGGTGGAACTTTCGGTTGGCCTGCTTGAAGGGCTCCGTGACACGCTTCACGGATTCCACCATGTCCAGGCTTTGCAGCAGCTCCATGTCCACCCGACTGGTGTCACCCACCAGACCAAGAATGGTCACCTGGGTGCCCTCGGATACGTGAACATCCAAATTCTGGTTTTTCAGCCACCGGATCAGGTGCTCCTTCTGCTCCTGGGTGGTTCCGTTTTTCAAAATCGCAATCATTTTTCCTTCCGCTCCTTGCAAAAAAATAAGCGCCACACGGAAATTCGTGCGGCGCAAGGCTTCATTTTCGCATCCCAAAAGAATTGCAGCACAAATTTCTATTACCTTTTTGCCTCAAAAAAGTAATAGTAGTAATAAAAGTTGGCTGCAAACAGATTCAGCATGGAATTGCCTCCAAAGTGGGATTGAGGCGATTATAGCACCGGGAAAGGGGAATTGCAAGAGGTTTTGAAAATTTTTGTTCTTCTTTGAGAAAACCTTGTTTTTGCTGAAAAGACAGTGGACATTTGCGATAATATGTTTTATACTGGGCAAAAAGGCTTCCCTTGGGGGAAGCTGGCTCGGCGGAACGCCGAGACTGATGAGGGGCGGTAAGCAGAACCAATATGGAATTGGCCTAAGCAGCTGCTGTTTTGTTCGTTGGAGCAGGACTACATAGTTTCCTCCTTACTGGTTCTGCGTTCCGCACGAATTATTGTGCGTTTGCCACTGGCAATCGTCTGTTCTGCTTCGCTGCGCGAAGCACTACACTCATCCGCCCCGCCTAGCGGCGGGCCACCTTCCCCAGGGGAAGGCCACAGGAGGTATCCATGGACTATTTATCGCAACTGAACCCCGCCCAGCGGGAGGCCGCCACCACTACGGAAGGGTATATCCGGGTGGTGGCCGGTGCGGGCTCCGGAAAAACCAAAACGCTTACGGCGCGGTATATGTATCTGGTGGATATGCTGGGCATCTCCACTGCCAATATTCTCTGCGTGACCTTCACCAATAAGGCCGCAGCAGAGATGAAAAAACGCATCCGTCGGCAGCTGCCCGACCAGGACCTGGCCAGGATCACCACCTTCCACGGCTTCTGCGTCTCCCTGCTAAAGGAGGACTGCCATGTGGTAGGCTATCCCAAAACCTTTCTCATCATGGATGAGGAGGATAAGAAGGCCATGCTCTCCACGGTTTTTGAGGATCTGGGCATTACAGGCCGGGATATCACCATCCAGGAGGCCATCGACCATATCGGCTGGCGCAAGGGCGGCAGAGGGTATGTCAAAACCCTCATCGATTCCGATATGAATCACCTTCTGGAGCTGACCCAAAGCGCATCCACCCTGAAAGACAAGATCCTCTATCGCTATTTTTACGAGCAGCGAAAGTGCTTTGCCCTGGATTTTGACGATTTGATCTATTTTGCCCTGTACATTCTCAATCACAGCCGGGAGGTGAGGGAGAAATGGCAGCAGCGGCTGGAATATGTCATGGTGGACGAATTTCAGGACATCGACAAGGATCAGTATTCTCTGGCGGATATTCTCTCCGGCTACCATAAGAACCTCTTTGTGGTGGGAGACCCGGACCAGACCATCTATACCTGGCGGGGGGCGGATGTGAAGTTCATTCTGGAATTCCCCAGCCGTCATCCCGGGGCGAAGACCATTTACTTAAACGAGAATTACCGCTCCGCACCCCAGATCCTTGCGGCCTCCAACGCCTTGATTGAAAAGAACCGGGAGCGGCTGGAAAAACGGCTCACCGCCATCCGGGGCAATAACCGGAAGCCGCTGTATTTTCACGCCAAGACAAGTGCCCTGGAGGCAGACTGGATCACCGCCAATATGCGTGCCCTGCACGAGGCGGAGGAGGGAATCGCCTATTCCGATATGGGCGTGCTGTACCGCGCTCACTATGTATCCCGGGCGCTGGAGGAATCCCTGATCAAGAATAAAATTCCCTATATTCTCTATTCCGGCGTGGAATTCTACAAACGTAAGGAAATCAAGGATGTGCTCAGCTATCTGCGCATGGTCTACCATCCGGATGATATCAGCTTTCTGCGCACCGTCAACGAGCCGAAGCGGGGGGTGGGCCGCACCCGGATCGCCGCACTGAAGGCCTATGCCGCTGCCAAGGGCTGCACATTGTATGACGCGCTGCTTGCCAATCTGGAAACGGAATCCTTCCGCAGAAGCCACGCCAAGGACTATGCCCGCCTGATTGAAAAATACCGGGCTATTTACGACAACATGGACCTGACGGACCTGCTGGCAGGAATTCTCCACGACAGCGGCTACGAGACCATGCTGCGTTCTGCCGGAGAGGAAGAGCGCCTGGACAACCTGGCAGAATTGAAGCAGGCCATTTTCGACTTTACCAGGAAGGCAGGGGAGACCGTGACCCTGGGCAATTATCTGGACCATGCCGCACTCTTTACCAATATGGACACCGGTGAAAAGGCCCAGGCGGTGAAGCTCATGACCATCCACTCCGCCAAGGGTCTGGAATTCCCGGTGGTATTCCTGTGCGGATTGTCTGAGGGCATTTTCCCCGGCAAGCGGGCCAATACCCGGGAAAAGCTGGAAGAGGAGCGGCGGCTTTGCTATGTTGCCTTTACCCGGGCCAGAGATCGCCTGTTCCTCTCCGATGCGGCAGGCACAAGCTACGACGGCTCTTTCCGCTATCCCAGCCGATTTCTCTTCAACGCCGAAAAGGAAAACGTGGACTACGCCGTGCCTCTGGAACCGGGCTTGGAGGAGAAAACCCAGTCCATTGTCCGGGAAACGGAGGATTTGGGCGAGCAGAGATGCGTCCCTTCGGACGTTGCCGGCAAGCGGGTGCGCCATCCGGTGTTTGGAGCCGGTACCGTCATCGGTGTTCCCAGAGACGGCCAAGGGCTCATCATCCAGTTCGACGGCATCGTCACCCCGCGAACCTTTTCCGACAGCGGGAAAGTCACATTTGAATAGAAACTGAGGGGCTCTGCAAAACAGCAGAACCCCTCAACTATTTTTAGCCGAAAATGGATTTATATTCCTCGTTGACGCTGTCCTCACAGCTGCGCATAGCGAGAATGGTCTTTTCCATCAGCTCTTCCAGCGTCCAGCCCAGGCGCTCGGCCCCCTGGGTGATCACATCCCGGGAGCAGCCTGCGGCGAACTTCTTGTCCTTGAATTTCTTCTTGAGGCTTGCTACCTCCATATCCATCACGCTTTTGCTGGGCCGCATCCGGGCGGCGGCACCGATGAGGCCCGTCAGCTCGTCGGCGGCAAACAGCACCTTTTCCATAGGCAGCGTGGGCTCTACATCGCAGCAGATTCCGTAGCCGTGGGAGCAGACGGCGTGGATGAATTCCGGCTCAGCACCGATTTCAGAAAGAAGCTCCGGCGCTTTCAGGCAGTGCTGCTCGGGATATTTTTCAAAATCCACATCGTGCAGCAGTCCTACCAGGCCCCAGAAATCTTCATCTTCGCCCATTTCCCGGGCAAAATACCGCATAGTGCCCTCTACGGTCAGGCCGTGGAAGATATGAAAAGGCTCCCGGTTGTACTTTTGCAGCAGCGCCAGGGCCTGGGCGCGTGTAATTTGGGTTCGCATATCAAGTCCTCCTTTGAAGCGTCTGGCGAAGAAGGCCGCCTTTGGGCGCTTTTGCCCACATTTTAGTTGAATGTATGGCTGTTGTCAACCTTGAATTCTGCAAACCTGAATGCTATACTGGTAAGCAATAAGGAGGTTTCGCTTCTATGGCAGATATGCTGGATTACATCCGCTGGCGGGGTGACTTGCCCTTCACGGTTTCGCCGCCCAATGAGGTGGATGCTGTCATTTTTTCCACTCTGAGCTATATTCCCTTCCGGGGCCGGGCAGCGTTTCACCCGGAGGAGGCCATTCCCTTTTCGGAGGCGGTGGAGGAGTTCTTTTCCTATCCGGAGCCGCCGGACTATGTGCGGGCGCAGCGGGATCTGGACCTGCTGAAGGCGGCAGGGGAGAGCGTCCGCTTTGGCAATACCCGCATAACCGAGTATCGCCCCAAGTTCATAAAAGAGCAGGATACCCAGTTTGCAGGAGTCACGTTTTTGCTGGATGACGGCAGCCTGTTCGTCACATTTCGTGGCACAGACAATACGCTGGTGGGCTGGAAGGAGGACCTGAGCATGAGCTTCCGGTCCGTGATCCCGTCTCAAGCCCTGGCAAAGCAGTATTTGCAGGATGTGCTCATGACCCATTCCGGCCCCGTCCGAGTCAGCGGTCACTCCAAGGGCGGCAATGTGGCGATTTATGCCGTGTCCCAGAGCGCACCGGTAATTCGGGACCGTGTGCTGGAAGTCTACAATCAGGAGGGCCCCGGCTTTTCTGCGGAATTCCTGGAAGACCCGGGCTATCAGGCCATTCTGCCGAAGATCCGCACCTATTTGCCCCAGGGCTCCATGATCGGCGTGGTACTCTACCGGGCAGAGCCGGAGATCATTGTCCAAAGCCATGAGACTGGCATTATGCAGCACGACCCCTTCAGCTGGGATATCTGCGGAACCGCCATCACAAGAATGGATGCTCTGAATGCCAATTCCCATTTTTTCCGGCTGACCATGGAAAATTGGCTGGCGGGCTTTGATATGGACGACCGGGTGCGCCTCGTCAATATGCTCTATGATCTGCTGACCTCGGGAGATGTGGAGGTCATGGACGATGTTTTACAGCCCAAGAGCCTTATCAATTACGTGGCCCGGCTCCGCGGGTCAGAGCTGATCCGAAAATATCTGGCATCGGACCTGAACAGTCTCTTAAAGGCCGCACGGAGAGCGCGGCTGCAGATGATGAAGGGACAATAGCCGTCGTCTTTCACAAAGAATTCTACGGATAATTATTGATTTTAAACAGATTCGTCCCTTGCTTTTTGGGAAAGTCTGTCATACAATCAGCATAGAAGCGCAAACACATTCAACTTTGAAAGGAATGTTCCGAAAAATGGCTGAAACCCTGAATGTCCCCGAGATTTTCGGCAGCGATGTATTCAACGAGGCGATTATGAAGCAGCGCCTTCCCGTGGAGGTTTACCGCGCCTGGGAAAACTGCATCCAGACCGGCTCCACACTGCCCCTGGACGTTGCCAACGAGATTGCCGAGGCGATGAAGATCTGGGCCCTGGAAAAGGGCGCTACCCACTATACCCACTGGTTCCAGCCCATGACGGGCATTACGGCGGAAAAGCACGATTCCTTTATTTCCCCTACGGGAGACGGCAGGGTGATCATGGAGTTCTCCGGCAAGGAGCTGGTCCGGGGAGAACCGGATGCCTCCTCATTCCCCTCGGGCGGTCTGCGGGCAACCTTCGAGGCCCGAGGCTACACCGCCTGGGACCCCACGGCCTGCGCCTTTGTCAAGGACGGCAGCCTGTATATTCCCACCATGTTTTTCTCCTATACCGGTGATTCTCTGGACAAGAAGACTCCGCTGCTGCGCTCTCTGGAGGAGGTTTCCCGGGAAGCCATCCGCATTCTGCGGCTCTTTGGCGACACGGAAACCCACCGGATCATCACCTGCGTGGGCGCTGAGCAGGAGTATTTCCTTCTGCCCAAGGACCTGTACGCCCAGCGGGAGGATCTGCGCCTGACAGGCCGAACTCTTTTCGGCGCAGCCGCGCCCAAGGGACAGGAGCTGGACGACCACTATTTCGCCGCCATCCGTACCCGGGTATCCGAATTCATGCAGGATCTGGATGAGCAGCTGTGGCGGCTGGGCATTCTCTCCAAAACAAAGCACAACGAGGGCGCACCCTGCCAGCATGAGCTTGCTCCCATCTACACGGATGCAAACAAGGCCTGCGATGACAACCAGCTCATTATGCGTACCATGAAAAAGTGCGCTGCCAAGCATAATCTGGTGTGCCTGCTCCACGAAAAGCCCTTTGCCGGGGTCAACGGCAGCGGCAAGCACAACAACTGGTCCCTTTCCACGGATTCCGGCAAGAATCTGTTCAGTCCCGGGAAAACCCCACGGCAGAACGCTCAATTTCTGGTTTTCCTGGCAGCTTTTATCCAGGGCATTGATGAATACCAGGAGTTTCTGCGCTGCACAGTGGCCTCTGCCAGCAACGATACCCGCTTGGGCGCCAACGAAGCGCCTCCAGCCATCGTTTCCATCTTCCTGGGCGATGAGCTGAATGCCGTGGTCAAGTCCATCATCGATGGGACCAACTACACGGAGCCGGAAAAGAGCCTGCTGCGCATTGGCGTGGACGTGATGCCCGCCATTCCCAAGGACACCACGGATCGCAACCGTACCAGCCCATTGGCCTTCACCGGCAACAAGTTCGAGCTGCGTATGCTGGGCTCTTCCCAGTCCATTGCCGGTCCCAATATCGCCCTGAATACCATTATGGCCGAGGAGCTGGGCCGCTTTGCCGATGAGCTGGAAAAGGCCGAGGATTTTGAAGCTACCCTGCAAAAGCTGGTTTGCAAGGCCCTGACGGACCACCGGCGCATTATCTTCGATGGCAATGGCTATTCCGAGGAATGGAAGCAGGAGGCCGCAAGAAGAGGTCTGAGCAACCTGCCCTCCACCGCCGAGGCCATGAAGGCCTATCTGTTGCCGAAGAACATCGAGCTTGTCACCCGCCACGGCGTGTTTACGGAAACGGAATTCCGGGCCCGCCACGCAATCTACCTGGATGACTACCGGAAGAAGATCAATATCGAAGCCCGGACCATGGTGGACATGGCCGTGCAGCAGATCCTGCCCGCTGCCATGGGCTATACGGATGCCCTCTGCGGCGGTGTTGCCTCCAAAAAGAGCCTGGGTGTATCCTGCCGGGGCGAGATGGCCCTGATTCAGAAGCTCTCCGGTGCCTGCGATGCCGCCTATGACTGTGTAGAGCGGCTGAAAGAGGCCTTAAACCGCATCCCCGCCGATGAGGAGCAGGCTGCGGACCACTGCCACGGTGTCATCGTTCCTCTGATGCAGGAGCTTCGTACCCAGGCGGACATTCTGGAAAAAAACACCGCCAAGGCTTACTGGCCCTATCCCACTTACTCCGATTTGCTGTTTTACTAAGGCAACACCGCATAATTCGGCAGGAGCCGCAGACGAATTGTGTTGTGCTGCCCCAAGCCAAAAAGTGCCGCACACAGTGCCTTTCAAAAGGCTGTGTGCGGCGTTTTGCTACCAATCTGGCTCCAAAGCAGGTTTCATTGGACAATTTTGGAATATTTCATGGGTAATGCTGCGGTATTCTGCCACATCTGTGGCCTTTTTCAAACGCTTGCCCAGCTTTTCGGCTCCATCAAAGCGGCACAGCAGGTAGCGCCAGTTCTCTTTCAGCCGGAACATGGCGTTCCGGGAGCCGCCAAACAGGCAGGTGTACTGCTCCAACAGCCCGTCGTAAAACGCCTGCAATTGTTTGGCATCCGTTCCCTTGGGGCACAGCATTCCCGGGTCGCCGATCAGCCCACGGCCCAGCATGATCTGCCGGACTGCCGGATGGCTATCGGAAAAGGAACGGATATCCTCCCGCGTGCACAGATTGCCATTGTAGCAAACCGGGTTTTTGCTTTTGACCAGAGCCGTTTCAAAAGAGGCCATATCCACGTCTCCCGTATAGAATGCCTTTCGTACCCGGGGGTGGACAATCAGCAGGGAAACGGGATAGCGGTTGTAGATTTCCAGAAGCCTTTCGAATTCTTCGGAGTCTTCCACTCCCAGCCGGGTTTTCAGAGAGATGGGCAGGGGGGACGATGCGAAAATTGCATCCAGAAATCTTTCCAGGCCGTCCGGGTCACGCAGCATTCCGGAGCCCTTTCCTTTGGAAAACACCGTCCCCGAAGGGCAGCCCAGATTCAGATTGACTTCGCCATAGCCTCTGTCTGCGCACTGCCGGGCCGCCCAGAGAAAATCCTCTGCGCTTTTGGTCAGCAGCTGGGGTACGGCGGTGAAGCTTTCGCTGTCTGCCAGAGGCAGCTCCCGGGCCTCCCGCTCCGTCAGGCTGCGGTGGACAGTGGGGGAGAAGAAGGGCATATAGTATTTATCTACGCCCGAAAAAAACTTGTGGTGCAAACGGCGGTAGACGCTGTCGGTCAGCCCCTCCATGGGGGCAAAATAGTATTCCATAGTACCTCATAAAAAGGGCTGCCGCAAATGTCGCTTGCGGCAGCCCCTTCGTATAGCATTAGATTTCCATGATAACAGGCAGGATCATGGGATTGCGCTTGGTGGTCTTGAAGAGGTAGCCGCTGATGTCGTTCTTGATGGCGGACTTAATGGCGGACCAATCCCGGACACGCTTGCGCTGGCAGCGGTCGATGGCCTCCATGGCCACCTGCTTCAGCTCTTCCATCAGATCCTCGGATTCCTTCACATAGATGAAGCCCCGGGTGATGATGTCCGGGCCGGAGACCACGCTGCCGTCCTGGCTGCTCAGGTTTACGCACACAACGATCATGCCGTCCTGGGCCAGATGCTTCCGGTCCCGCAGCACCACGCTGCCCACATCGCCCACGCCGGTTCCGTCCACGAAGACCTTTCCGGCGGGCACGGAGCCATTGACCTTGCAGGATTTGCCGGTGAATTCGAACACGGTGCCGATTTCACCGATGTGGATGTTCCGGGGGTTCATACCCATGGACTGGGCCAGCTTGGCATGGATCTGCAAATGCCGCTGCTCACCGTGGAGGGGGATAAAGAACCGGGGCTTTACCAGGGCGTGAACGATCTTCAGCTCCTCCTGGCAGGCATGGCCGGAAACGTGGAGGCCCTCGCTCTTTTCATAGACCACGTCTGCGCCCTTGCGGTACAGCTCGTTGATGATCCTGGAAATGGCTTTTTCGTTGCCGGGAATGGCAGAGGCGGAGATGATGATCCGATCGCCGGAGGTGATGTCCACCTGCTTGTGGGTGGAGAATGCCATGCGGTACAGTGCGGACATATTCTCACCCTGGGAACCGGTGGAGACGATGACCAGCTTGTTCTTAGGAATGCTCTTAATGGTGTTCAGGTCCACAATGGTGCCCTGCTTCACCTTCAGATAGCCAAGCTCCTGGGCGACCTTGAGCATATTCTCCATGCTGCGGCCGGTGACGGCCACCTTCCGGCCATAGCGCTGGGCCGTGGAGATGACGCTCTGAATGCGGTGCATATTGGAGGCAAAGGTGGTGATGATGATCCGCTGGTCGCAGTTGCGGAACTGCCGGTCCAGGCTCTCGGCCACCACGTTTTCGCTGGGGGTATAGCCCTGGCGCTCTACATTGGTAGAGTCGGCCAGCAGAGCCAGAACGCCCTGATTGCCCAGTTCTCCAAGCCGGGCCAGATTCATCATGCCGTCGGCAGAGGTGGGGTCAATCTTAAAGTCACCGGTCATGACCACAGTGCCCACAGGGGTCTTAATGGCAAAGGCCACGGCATCCGCAATGGAGTGGTTCACATGGATGAATTCCACGCTGAAGCAGCCTGCCTTGACCACATCGCCGGGCTTGTGGGTAATGAGCTTCACGGAGTCGGCGAGCCGATGCTCTTCCAGCTTTAGTTTAATCAGACCGTTGGTCATGGCGGTGCCGTGAATGGGGCAGTTGACCTGCTTCATGCAGTAGGGGATGGAGCCGATATGGTCTTCGTGGCCGTGGGTGATGAACATACCTCGCAGCTTTTTTTGATTGGCGACCAGGTAGGAAAAGTCAGGGATCACCAGATCCACACCGTACATATCCTCTTCCGGGAAGCCTACGCCGCAGTCTACCACGATCATATCCTTGCCATATTCCAAAACGGTAATATTTTTACCGATCTCATCCAGTCCGCCCAGGGGAATAATCTTCAGTTTTTCAGCCAATTTAAATAAAATCTCCTTTCAAATATCACAAAACATCAAAGGCAGCACCGTACAATTCAGCAAGAGCAGGCAGCGAGAGATTTTTTGCCGGATGAAAGTTCTAAAAGTGGAGGAATACTTTGTGTATTTCCCACTTTTAGAACTGCACAGCCGGTGAAAAAGATTCGTTGACTGCCGCAGGCGAATTGTGCGGTGTTGCCCCAAAATTACATAGCAAACAAAGCGGCCGAGCCGGAAAACGGAAGCCCTGTATCGCCTCGTTTTTCCGGGCAGCGCCCACATATATATCGGAAAAGCAGCATAAAACTCCATGCGCCGTCGCCTGTGTGCCCATGGGCGTTTGCGGGGCGGAAACGGAAATCTGCTTTTCACAGCGGCATTTTGTGCCGATCTATATTTGTCTGCCGGGTCTGCCTACCCGCGCAATTCGTCCTCTAGTATAGCACAGCTTTGCCCAAAAGTATACATTTATTTTCGTAAACATTTTTTTACGGCGAAATTGATCAGAAAAACAGTTGCGCCCGGAACGTTTTTTTGCTATAATAAATGAACCTATGTACGTTGCCTGCACCCAAAGGCAGAAAGGAGCCACCATGGACAAAAAGCTGGAGCGTTTGCTGAAGCCCGGGAAAGGGATCTATTTTTTCATTCTGTTCTGCTTCTGTGCCCTGTCCTTTCTGACGGGGTATGTGTGGCTTGGGGTGGGAGAGCTGGCGGTTGCGCTGCTGACTCTGGCTTTCTACCTGGTAGAGCGAAGAGCCCGCAAGCGCAATTTAGAGCAATATTTACAGTCCGACCCGGATTCCCTGGAGAGCGTCTGCAAGGGAGAAGGTCCGCTGCCTGCGCTGATGGTCCGTATGGAAGACGGCAGCGTGGTCTGGGAAAATTACCGCTTTTCCACGCTTACCGGCGGCCTGAAAGCCATGGTGGATGAAAAGCTGGAGGATGTGCTTCCCGGGGCGTCTCTGGAATTCCTCAACAACGGCAAGAGTGAGGCCCCCCAGGACGTGACACTGGATGGCCGCCGCTACCGGGTATACGGCAGCATCCTGCGGGGAGCCGGCAGCCGCTTGGGCGTGCTGTATCTCAGCGATTTGACGGAAATGTACCAGGTCAGGGATGAATATATTCGTTCCCGCCCGGTGATTGCCATCATTTTGATCGATAACTATGAGGAGATGACTCAAAATCTGACGGAAGGGGCCATTTCCAAGCTCAACGCCAGCCTGAATGAGGCCATTACCCAGTGGACCGAGGAATACAGAGGGCTGCTGCGTCGGCTGGAGCGGAACCGATTCCTGTTCATCTTTGAAAAGCGGGATCTGGACCGGGCAAAGGCAGACAAATTCTCCCTGCTGGAGAACATCCACAAAATTCAGAGCCCCTCCGGCCTGGCGGCTTCCATTTCCATTGGCTTGGGTGTGGACGGGGCCGACTTTGAAGAGGGCTACAGCTTTGCCGCCCTGGGCATTGAAATGGCTCTGAGTCGGGGCGGCGACCAGGCGGTCATCAAGGACCGGTTCAATTTTGATTTCTATGGCGGCCGCAGCAAGGAGACCGAGTACCGCAGCAAGGTCCGGTCCCGGGTAACGGCCAATTCCATCATGGAGCTCATTGCCCAGAGTGACCATGTATTCATCATGGGTCACAGGAATGCAGACCTGGATTCCCTTGGCGCGGCGGTTGGCATCAATTGCCTGTGCCGCAAGAAGGGCAAGAAGGCGAGCATTGTCATCGATGTGAATAACAACGCCTGCCCGAGGCTTTTGGACGAGCTGCGGAACGTGCCGGAGTACCGGGATGTGTTCATTTCCGGACAGGACGCGCTGCTGGACTGCGACAACAAGAGCATCCTGATCGTGGTGGATACCAACCGCCCGGATCAGGTGGAGTTCCAGCCCCTGCTGGAGGCCATTTCTAAGGTCTGCGTTGTGGACCACCACCGTCGGGCTGCGGACTATATCAATCCCGTTGTGGTCAACCTCCACGAGACCTATGCCTCTTCTGCCTCGGAGCTGGTAACGGAGCTTGTAAGCTATGCCGTGGAGAGCCGGGATGTTCTGCCTATTGAGGCCAAGAGCCTGATGGCCGGCATCTGCCTGGATACGAAATTCTTCAATGTCCGCACCGGTGAGCGGACCTTCGAGGCCGCTGCCGTTCTGCGCCGCATGGGCGCGGATACCACAGAGGTCAAGCTGCTGCTCCAGAACGATTTCCACGATACTCTGGAAAAATATCAGATTATCAAGGAAGCCAAGCTCTACCGGGACGACCTGGCCATTGCAGCCCTGGAGCAGACCACCAACCGCATTCTCGCCGCTCAGGCTGCGGACGAGCTGCTGAACATTTCCGGTATCACCGCCTCCTTCGTCCTGTATCCCGATGGAGACGTGACCATTATTTCCGCCCGCAGCATTGGCACGGCCAATGTGCAGATGATTTTGGAGCCTCTGGGCGGCGGCGGCAACGCTGCCACAGCCGGGGCGCAGATGCAGGGCGTCAGCGTAAAGGATGCACTGGATAAACTGATCGCGTCGATCGACGCTTTCTATGAAGAATAAGGAGATAAGAAGTATGAAAGTTATTTTGCTGCAGGATGTTCGTGGAAAGGGCAAGAAGGGCCAGATGTTGGAGGTTTCCGACGGCTACGCCCGGAACTATATGCTGCCCAGAAAGATCGCCATTGAGGCCACTGCCGATGCGGTGAACACCATGCGTATGAACGATAAAGCCACCCAGGAGCGCATTGCCAAGGAAAAAGCCGAGGCGATGGAAGTTTCCAAGAAGCTGCGTGAGATGACCGTGGTCGTGAATGCCAAGGGCGGCGGAAACGGTCGGCTCTTCGGTTCCGTCACCAATCAGGAGATTGCAGATGCCTTGAAGGCCAAAACCGGCATTGCCCTGGACAAGCGGAAGATCGTTATTACCGATGCCATTAAAAATGTGGGCACCTACACTGTGACCTGCAAGCTTGGCTATGAGATCACCGCTCCTCTGACGGTAAAGATCGAGGAAATCTGAGAAACCCCATATCCAAAGGAGGCAGACCATGGATGAAGAATTGATGGCCAGGCAGCAGCCCCAGTCCCTTGAGGCGGAGCAGGCCGTTCTCGGCTCTATTCTCATCGACAGCCGCTGCATTACCGACATCATCGGCATTCTCAAGCCAGAGGATTTTTACCAGGAGCAGAACCGGGAAATTTACGAAACGGTCTATACCATGTTCAATTTCTCGGAGACCATCGACCCCATCACCATCCTGGATAAGCTGAAGGAGCTTGGCTACTATCACGACAATTCCCGGGACTACATCATGCAGCTTATGGAGATCACCCCAACAGCTGCCAATGCCGTCCGGTATGCCAACATCGTCCAGGAAAAGGCCATGCTGCGGGGCCTGGGGCAGGCAGCTGGCGATATCACCGAGATGGTCTATGACCAAACCGGCACGGCAGGGGAGATTCTGGAATCCGCCGAAAAGAAAATCTATGCTCTGCGCAAGGGCGAGCGGGGAGACAGCCTGGAGCCCATCGGCACCACCATGCACCGGGTGTTTGACCACCTGAACGAGCTGTCCAAATCCGATTCCGCCATTGCGGGTATGTCCACCGGCCTGCGGGACCTGGACACCAAGATCAACGGCCTGAATAAGTCCGATCTTCTTTTGATTGCCGCCAGACCCGCCATGGGTAAGTCTGCCTTTGCCCTGAACATCGGAGTAAATGTGGCAGACAAGTACAACAAAACCGTGGCCATCTTCAACCTGGAAATGTCCAGAGAGCAGCTTGCCATGCGTATGCTGGCGAACAAAAGCTATGTAGAAATGCAGAAGCTGTCCACCGGCAAGCTCAGCGAGGACGAGTGGAACAAGATCTGCATGGGTGCCTCGGATTTGGGCCGGATGGACATCCGTATTGACGACAACCCCACCATTACTGTGGCCGATATCAATGCCAAATGCCGCCGCCTGGACAATCTGGGCCTCATCATCATCGACTATTTGCAGCTGATGCAGGGCTCCGGCTACGGGAAGAACAACGAAAATCGTGTGGTCGTCGTCGGCGAAATTTCCCGCTCCCTGAAAATTATGGCAAAGGAACTCAATGTGCCTGTGATCTGTCTGAGCCAGCTGTCCCGTGCGGTGGAAAGCCGAACGGATAAGCGGCCCATTCTGTCGGATCTTCGGGAATCCGGCGCTATCGAGCAGGACGCAGACTCCGTCATGTTCCTGTATCGGGATGAGTATTATAATCCAAACACCGAGGAAACCGGCACGGCGGAATGCATCGTTGCAAAGAACCGTCACGGGGAAACCGGCACGGTAAAGCTCCAGTGGGTTGGCCAGTATCAGTCCTTTGCGGACCGGGAGTGGAAGCATGCTGAATAAATTGCGCGCCTTTTTGAAAGAGCAGGCGCTTCTTTCCCCTGGAGACAGAGTAATTGCTGCTGTCTCCGGCGGCGCGGATTCCGTGGCAATGCTGTTTGCGCTGTATCTGCTGCGGGATGAGCTGGGAATTACCCTGGAGGCCGCCCACTTCAATCACCATCTGCGCGGTGCCGAATCCGACCGGGACGAGGCCTTTGTGACGGATTTCTGCGGGCGCTACGATATTCCTTTGCATCTGGGCTCCGGCCGGATCGTCCCCGGCAAAAAGGGACTGGAAGCGGCGGCCCGGGATGCCCGGTACGCGTTTTTGCGGCGTCTTCCCGGAAAGGTTGCCACCGCCCATACCGCCGATGACAATGCCGAGACGGTGCTCATGCGCCTGATTCGGGGCACGGGGCTGAAAGGCCTGGGGGCCATTGCGCCCGTCAGCGGAAATGTGATCCGGCCCATGCTCACGGTCACCCGGGATGATGTGGAGGCGTTTCTGGAGGAGTACGCCCTGCCCCATGTGGAGGACAGCTCCAACGGAACAGACGATTTTCTGCGCAACCGGATTCGGCACGGCATTCTGCCCCTGATGCGTGCGGAGAACCCCCGCATCGGTGAGAATCTGTCTGCAATGGCTCTGCTGCTTCGGCAGGATGAAGCCTGCCTCCAGGCGATGATTCCGGAGGAGCAAGTGCCGGATGTTTCTCGGTTGAAGGCCATGGAACCGGCCCTGCGCAGGCGGGCGCTGGAACGTTTTTTGAAAGCCCAGGGTGTTCGGGAGCCGGAACAGATCCATATTTTGCAGGCGGAGCAGCTGCTGTACCACTGGAGCCCTTCCGCCGCTATGCAGTTCCCCGGCGGAGTAACCATCGGGCGGCAGTATGACCGCCTTGTCCGGCTGGAATGTGCCCCGGAATTGCCGGAGACCCGGCTGTCCGTTCCGGGAGAGACCTGTATTGGCGGAAAGCGTTTTGTAAGCGAATACGCCACTGATTTGGAGGAACGGCCCGACAGCGTGCTCGTTTGCCCCGTAGGGGTACTGACCGTTCGAAGCCGCCGCAGCGGCGACACCATGCGGCTCCCCGGCGGAACCAGGAGTCTGAAAAAGATGTATATTGACCGCAAGATCCCCGCATCGCATCGCGCAGCTGTGCCTGTGCTGGCAGACGACCGAGGGGTTCTGGCGGTTTTTGGAATCGGAACGGATATACGCTTCCACCCCGATTCTCTCCCCGCAGTGCGGATCACGCTCATAGAGGAATAAACGGAGGTCACATTATGGAAAAAGATATTTTGAAGGTCCTGATTACCGAGGAGCAGATCCGTCAGCGGATTCAGGAACTGGGAGAGGAACTGACCCGTGATTACCGGGACAAAGACCCCATCATTGTAGGCGTGCTGAAAGGCGTTGTCGTCTTTTACGCCGATATGATCCGGCAGATCAAGACACCCTGCCAGATGGATTTCATGTGGATTTCCTCCTATGAGGGCGCCACCTCTACCGGCAATATGGTGGTCAAGCGGGACATCGGTTCCGACATCAAGGGCCGCCATGTGCTGATCCTGGAGGATATTTACGACACCGGCAGCTCTCTGGACTTTACCTACAGGCACCTGCTGTCCAAGGAGCCTGCATCCCTGAAAATCTGCACCTTCCTGGATAAGCCAGAGCGCCGGAAGCCCGGCATCACCCTGAAACCCGACTATGTTGGCTACACCGTGCCCAATGAGTTCGTGGTTGGCTACGGCCTGGATTATAACGAGCATTACCGCAATCTGCCCTATATCGGTGTTCTGAAGCCTGAAGCCTATGGGGCCTGAGCGGAGAAATAAGGAGTTTTTGAAGCATTGAATTATCGTAAATTCATCCCGACAATTCTGTATCTGGTGGTCCTGTTTCTGATCCTCTCCTGGGCCAGCGGCCTGATGAGCGGCAGCAGCAGCTCCATGCCCTATTCCCAGGTCATCGAGCTGTTCCAGCAGGAGCAGGTCAAGAGCTTTGTAGTGAACGACAATACCATCACTCTGGAGCTTCGCGAGCCGGTAAACGGACGCACGCAGATCAAGACGAATCTGGCCCAGCCGGAGCTGTTCCGCAGCGACATGGAGGAGCTTTTCCAGGAGCAGCACGAAAAGGGCATTCTGGAAAGCTATGACTTTATCCCCGCCAAGAGCTTTTCCGTCTACGACATTATCCTGCCGCTGCTGATCGTCGGTGCGGTGTTGCTGATTCTGTGGACCGTGCTTATGGGCCGCATGAACGGCAGCAATCCCATGGCCAATTTCGGCAAAGCCAGAACAGTCCTGGGTGTTCCGGACGGGAAAAAAGTGACCTTTGACGACGTGGCCGGTGCGGACGAGGAGAAGGAGGAGCTGGAGGAGATCGTAGACTTTCTGCGCAATCCCCAGAAATTCACCCAGATCGGTGCCCGCATCCCTCACGGTATTCTTTTGGTAGGCCCTCCGGGCACCGGCAAGACATTGCTCGCCCGGGCAGTTGCCGGCGAGGCAGGCGTGCAGTTTCTCTCCATTTCCGGCTCTGACTTTGTAGAGATGTATGTAGGCGTAGGCGCAAGCCGTGTCCGGGACCTGTTTGAGCAGGCAAAGAAGGTTGCTCCCGCCATTATCTTCATCGATGAGATCGATGCCGTGGGCCGCAAGCGCGGCACCGGCCTGGGCGGCGGCCATGACGAAAAGGAGCAGACTCTGAACCAGCTGCTGGTGGAAATGGACGGCTTCGGCCATACCGAGGGCATCATCGTCCTGGCGGCCACCAACCGCCCCGACATTCTTGACCCCGCTCTGCTGCGGCCCGGACGGTTTGACCGGCAAATCCAGGTCAACGCCCCGGATGTGAAGGGCCGGGAGGAGATCCTGAAGGTCCACGCCAAGGACAAAAAGCTGGATGACTCCGTCAATCTGCGCACCGTTGCCCGGGCAACCTCCGGCTTTACCGGCGCTGACCTGAGTAACCTCTTAAACGAGGCTGCCATTCTGGCCGCCCGGGAGAATCGCCCTGTGCTGAACATGGAGGACATCAACGAGGCTTTGATGAAGATCGTAGCCGGTCCTGCCAAGAAGAGCCACGTCCAGTCCCGCCGGGACCTGAAGACCACGGCCATCCACGAGGCGGGCCACGCCGTGGCCATGTACCGGCTGCCCTCTCATGACCCGGTGCGGCAGATCTCCATTGTGCCCCGGGGGAGAAGCCTGGGTGCCACCTGGTACCTGCCCAAGGACGATTCCTCCAACCTGACCCGGAACGAGATGTACGAGCAGATCGTGGGGCTGCTGGGTGGAAGAGTGGCTGAGGCGCTGTATGTGGGGGATATCTCCGTGGGCGCTTCCAACGACATTGACCGGGCAACCAAGCTTGCCAAGGATATGGTGGCCCGCTACGGCATGTGCGAGAAGCTGGGTACCGTGTCCTATCTGGATGACGGCGAGGTCTTCATCGGCCGGGACTATCAGAACACCAAGAGCTATTCCGAAAAGGTAGCAGGGACTATTGACGAAGAGGTCAAAGCCCTGATCGATCAGGCCTATGACGACTGCAAGGCCATTCTGGAAAAGGACGGCGACAAGCTGCAGCAGGTGGTTGCTTATCTCATGGAGCACGAGACCATGACCGGCGCCCAGTTTGCAGACCTGATGGAGGGCCGCGAGCTCTCCGAAGCTTCTGCTACTGCACTGACCGACGGCTACGGTGAGGAAGAAAGCGAATAAGTTTACCCCGGCAGAGCGATCTGCCGGGGCTTTTCCTGGTTGACAAAAAATGCTATAATAAAAATAAACCAAATATAAGGAGGAGCTTTCCATGCGAAAGAATTTTGGAGCAAAGCCCTGGAGCTACCCGCAGCCTGTATTCATCATTGCAGCCTATGACGAGGCGGGGAATCCGGATGCGATGAACGCCGCCTGGGGCGGCATCAGCGACACTGCGGAGGTTTCCATCTGCCTCAGCGCCAGCCACAAGACGGTAAAGAATATCCTTGCAAGAAAGGCCTTCACCATCAGCATGGCCACAGCTTCCCAGGTCGTTGCCTGCGACTATGTGGGACTTGTCAGCGGCAACCAGGTACCGGATAAATTCCAGCGGGCCGGTTTCCATGCTGAAAAGGCCAGCCAGGTGGACGCGCCCCTCATTCAGGAGCTGCCCATGGCGTTGGAATGCGAGCTTGTGAGCTATGACCCCAGTACCGGACGGATGGTGGGCCGGATCGTCAACGTCAGCGCTGACGAAGCCATTCTGGACAAAAGCGGAAAGATCGATCCGGAGAAGCTGGAGCCCATCGTCTTCGACCCCGTGCAGCAGACCTACCGAAAGCTGGGCGACACCGTCGGTCATGCCTTCCGGGACGGAAAAAAGCTGAAATAATTTTCAGTCGGATTTCACAAGGTGAGAAACACAATGGCTGTTTCGGCTGGAAAATCCTACAAAATCTTTCCCGGAAATGCAGTTTGGGAAAATGAAACTTGCATTTTAAGAAAGTGTATGCTATGACGACCCCAACGAAAAACTGAATATCGTGCGATAGGAAGCTGGCGGAAAACAGGGCTTTTGTCCGACCGAAGGAGTAACACTCTCAGGTGCTGCCGCAGGGCAGCGGGACCGCCGGTGGATCGCACTCTGGAGACATCTGAATGGATCAGAGGCCGAAGGGGCAAGGGGTGTTTATCACCGAATCTCTCAGGCAAAAGGACAGAGCTTTTTCATTTCAGCTGCGCTTCTTGCGCGGTGTATCTGAACTTTTGGCAGGAATACCCCTTTGCGGGTATTCCTGTTTTTTTGAGAAAAGGGAGGATACATTTTATGAACGGACTGCGGGATATTGTAGCCATGGTCAACGGAAAGGTCAACGACTTTGTCTGGGGCCTGCCCATGCTGGTGCTGCTGGTGGGCACCGGCATTCTGATGACGGTTTTGACCAAGGGCTTTCAGCTGAGCCATTTCCGGTTCTGGATGGCGCATACCGTTGGCGCCATTTTCAAAAACAAGCACGTGACGGCCCATACTGCCAAGGAGGACCGGTCTATCAGCCAGTTCCAGAGCCTTTGCACCGCTCTGGCCGCCACCATCGGTACAGGCAACATCGCAGGTGTTGCTGCGGCCATTGCTGCAGGCGGTCCCGGGGCCATTTTCTGGATGTGGATCGTGGCCGTTTTCGGCATGATGACGAACTTCTCCGAGAACGTTCTGGGCATCTACTACCGCCGGAAGAATGCCGCAGGGGAGTGGTCCGGCGGGGCCATGTACTATCTGCGGGACGGCCTGGGCAGCTTCCGGGGCTGTAAGCAGCTGGGCAAAGTCCTGGGGCTGCTGTTCAGTATATTCTGCATTTTCGCCAGCTTCGGCATTGGCAATATGGGACAGATCAATTCCATTGCCACCAACATGCGGGCGGTTTTCTCCATTCCCAACTGGGTCACGGGCGTGTTTCTGATGGCCGTTGCGGCTTTGGTCGTCGTGGGAGGCCTGAAGCGCATTGCGGCAGTCACGGAAAAGCTGGTACCGGTTATGGCGCTGCTGTATGTCGTTGGAGCATTGGCCATCGTTGCTATGAATTACCGGAGCATCCTGCCGGCTTTCGCTTCCATCTTCAAGGGTGCCTTTGCTATGAAGGCCGTCGGCGGCGGCATTGTGGGCAGCGGGGTAAAGGCGGCTGTGACCTGGGGCATGAAGCGGGGCGTGTTTTCCAATGAAGCAGGTCTCGGCTCCAGCGTCATGGTCCATTCCAGCTCCAATGTGAAAGAGCCTGTGGCCCAGGGAATGTGGGGCATTTTTGAGGTGTTTGCCGACACCCTGGTGGTGTGCACCCTGACCGCCCTGGTGATCCTCACCAGCGGCCTCGTGGACCTGAATACCGGTGCGGTTTTGACCTCTATGGAGAAAACCGCCATGGTGGCTGAGGCCTTCAGTCTCCATTTCGGCGGCTTCGGCAGCGCCTTTATTGCCATTGCCATCTTGCTTTTTGCCTTCTCCACGGTGCTGGGCTGGAGCCACTACGGAACCAAGGCATTTGAATATCTCTTCGGCACCAAGGCCACGATTTTCTATAAAATCGTCTTTGCCCTTTTCACCATTGTCGGTGCAACCATGCAGCTGGATCTGGCCTGGGACCTCAGCGATACCTTCAACGGCCTTATGGCCATTCCCAACCTGATCGGCGTTGTGGCCCTCAGCGGTCTGGTGCGGAAAATCACCAGGAATTTCATGGACCGCCGGATCTGCGGAAAAGACGTGGAACCCATGTACTCCGCTTTTGCAGATGTCCAGCAGGAGCAGGAAGTGCAGCCCTGATGGAATTTCGATTTTTCCTGTTGCGTCCAACCTCAGAATTTGCTATGATAGGAAGAAAAGGCTGATGGCTATGCCATTGGTAAAAAGAGAGGATGCACCATGCGGAAAATTATTTCTTTCACGTTGCTGCTTTGGATGCTCCTGGTGCCGGTCTGGGCTGAGGAGACCGAACCGGAGCCGACGGCAGCAGCGGCAGAGGCCATACAGATCCATACGCCCCAGGACCTGTCTGCCATGGCCCAGGAACCGAATGGGGACTATATTCTGGCAGAGGACCTGGATATGGCAGGGGAAGAATGGATGCCCTTTGCATTTTCCGGCACTCTGGACGGAAACGGCCACAGCATTCTGAACCTGACACTGTCTGAGCCCGGGGCAGAGATCATAACGGCGCTGGACGGCAATCAAAAGGAATATGACGCGGTGTATTGCGGTCTGTTCTCTACGCTGCAAAATGCCAGAATTCAGAATCTGAATCTGGTAAACGTCCGTGGGTGCATTGAAACGGCCCAGCCCTGCCTGGCCGGTCCCATAGCGGGCTACTGCATGGACAGCACCATTGAAAACTGCACTGTCTCCGGTCGGCTGGAGCTGCGAGCCTACAACGGAATGTTCGGACTGGGCGGCTTTGTGGGCTACGGCGTTGGCGATATTGTGAGCTGTACCACAGACATGACGTTGATCTGTGTGGATACGGACGAGAGCACCATGGACGAACAGTTCCTGGGCGGCGCCTATGCCACCGGATTCATGACAACGACGGGCTGCACCATTCGACTGGACGCCTATATTTCGGAGCACGGCTATGTCCACAGCGGCGGCGTTGTGGGAATGCTGATGCAGTATCCCATCGGTATGGGCCATTCCGCCATGCTTACGGACAACTCCATCGATGCCAAGATCAGCTTTTTTGAACACAACAAAAGCCGCCGGGCCTACTGCGGGAAGGTCTATGGCGAGCTCATGACGAGCGTCAACTATAACTATCGCATTACCGGCAATGAGGGCAGCCTGCAAAGGAACGAAACCTCGGACTATACCAGGGAGCTTCGGCCGGAGACCTGCGGCGAGCCCGATTACCAGCAGACCGTCGTGCCCTCGGACTGCACCCATTTCGGCTACACGGAATACGTCTGCCAGGGCTGCGGCTATACCTACCGGGACGACTATCAGCTGTGTGTACACAGCGTCAGCACCTGGACGGTGGTAACGCCTGCCACCACAGAGCAGACCGGTAAAAGCATCGGCATCTGCGACATCTGCGGTGCAGAACAGACCCGGGAAGACCCTGTTCTTCCGGAGCCGGAGCCGGAACCCGAGACAGAGCCGGAGACCCAGCCGCAGACCGAACCCGAAACCCAGCCCCTGACCACCCAGCCGGAAACTGAGCCGGAAACCATTCCGGAAACCCTTCCAGAGACCGAGCCGGAATCGGAAGGGAAGCACTCGAAGGCGTGGATTCCCTGGGTGCTCGGTGTTGCGGCGGTGGCCCTTGCAATTGGTATCCGGCATATGCTGTCCTATAAGCCGCAGCACGCCAAAAAACGTAAAAAGTAAAGAAACGCCCCATGGAATGCAGCCTTTGCTTCCATGGGGCGCTTTTCACTTTGCCTCAGCCAGAGCCTGCTTCAGAGCAACGGACAGCTGATCGGGGCAGGAGGTGCTCTTCATGCCGCACTGGATTCCGGCCACCCGGTCGATGACGTCCTCGGCCTTCATGCCTTCAACCAGAGCGCCGATGCCCTTCAGGTTGCCGTTGCAGCCGCCGACGAACTGCACGTTGTGGACCTTGCCGTCCTCCAGGTCGAAGAGAATCGTCCGGGAGCAGGTGCCTTTGGTGGTATACTCGTAATGCATTGCGTATTTTCCTTTCTTTGTTGCGCTTTATTTGGTTAAATCCACGATCTTAGCATCGATCATGGCGGCAATGGGTTCCGGAGGAACGATCATCTGGTGGCCCCGTTCTCCTGCGGAGAGCGCGATCTCATCACACAGCAGGCACAGCTCGTCCAGAAAAGTCGGGTATTTTTTCTTCATCCCCACCGGGCTGCAGCCGCCCCGGATGTAGCCCGTAAGGCCCAGAAGCTCTTTTACATGGATCAGTTCCATATTTTTGTCCCCCGCAGCCTTGGCGGCCTTTTTCAGGTCCAGCTCGCAGCACACGGGAATACAGAAAACATTGATGCCGGTCCGTTCCCCCCGGGCGACCAGGGTCTTGAAGACCTGCTCCTCTGGCAGCCCCAGGACCTGGGCTGCATGATTGCCGCTTAGATCCTCCTCGGAATATTCGTAGAATTTTTCCAAATAAGGAATTCCCGCCTTTTCTACCAGGCGGATGGCATTTGTTTTTGCTGACATAGAATCACCGCAACCCATTATATCCGCATTTTAAAACTTTTGCAATAGGGAATTGATTGTTTTCTTTTGGTTATCCTATGAAAAAAGGAGGCAATGAAATGGAAACGGAGAAAAACGCGGACCTGAAAAAAGAGGAGCGCAGTCAAATTGTTGACCTGGGCTCCGACATGACCCGCTCGGAAAAAGGAAATATTTACACGCTTACCATCATCGGCCAGATCGAGGGCCACCAGGTAGCGCCGGAAACGGTGAAAACCACCAAATATGAGCATGTCTTGCCCCTGCTTGCCGGAATCGAGGAGAGCGACGATGTGGATGGGCTGCTGCTTTTGCTCAATACGGTGGGCGGCGACATTGAAGCAGGGCTTGCCATCGCGGAGATGATTGCCGGGATGAAGAAACCCACGGTCTCTCTGGTCCTGGGGGGCGGCCATTCCATCGGCATTCCGCTGGCCGTGTGCACCAAGCGCTCCTTTATCACGCCCACTGCCAGCATGACGGTGCACCCGGTCCGCATGACAGGCCTGGTGGTGGGCGCACCCCAGACCTTCCGCTATTTCCAGCGAATTCAGGAGCAGATTGCCGAGTTCGTCACCGCCAACTCCCGCATCTCGAAAAAGGACTTTGAGAAATTCATGATGGCGACGGGGGAGATGGCAACGGACGTCGGAACCATCCTCTATGGCAAGGAGGCAGTGGCCTCGGGGCTCATCGACCGGCTGGGCGGTCTGAACGATGCCCTTTCCTGCCTGCATCGGATGATTGAAAAGCGGAAAGCCGAGAAAAAGGCGTAAGCCAAACGGGCTGTCAGTTGATTTTCCTGACGGCCCGTTTCTCTTTCCCGGGAAAACAAGAAAAAAACATTGTATTTTTCTGGATTTGTGATACAATAAACAAAACTATGCAGTGCGCATTGCAGTGCAGTGATTTAGGAGGGTTTCAATTATGGCTGAATATAAGCAGTACATTTCCCAGGCAGAAGAAAACGGGAATGTTTTGATTTCAGAAGATGTGGTTGCCGCCATTGCAGAGCATGCGGTTTCCGAGGTGGAAGGTGCCGCCGGGATCTATGCCAAGCCCGGCAACGAGGTAGCAGACCTCATCGGCAAGAACTGGGGCCGGGGCCTGAAGATCCAGATCGCAGAGAACAATTCCGTCGCCATCGACATGGATATTCTCATTCACTATGGCTACAGCGTGGTAGACGTTGCGGATGCCGTCCAGACCGCCGTTGCTTCCGCCGTGGAGTCCATGACCGGCGTGAAGGTGACTGCCGTGAATATCAACGTCAGCGGTATTTCCCGAAAGTAAGAGAAGCAAGAGGTAGATTATGACAAGATCCGATGCCAGAGAGCTGGCCGTCCATTTGATTTACGCCCGGGAGTTCACCGGTGAGGAGCCGGAAGAGGTTGTCGCCACCCGGCTGAATAAGGAATACTATCCCTCTCTTTCCCAGGAGAACGCCATTTATACGGACCGGCCCAGCAATTCTCAGCTGCGGTATATCGACTCTGTGGTCTCCGGCGTTGCCAACCGCAGCGAAGAGCTGAACGATGTCATCAAGCGCTTCTCCATCGGCTGGGACATCAGCCGAATCTCCCGGCTGACCCGCTGCGTCATGGAGCTGGCGATTTATGAGATCCTGTACGTAGACGATGTGCCCACCGGCGTTGCCATTAACGAAGCGGTCCGTCTGGCCAAGCTCTATGACGGCGACGATACCGGCGCATTCACCAATGGCATTCTGGGCGCTTTTGCCAGAAGCCTGACGGAAAACAAAGAGGAAAACTGACATGGCTGTGATTGGAATCGACACCAGCAATTACACCACCTCCATCGCCTTCCTGGATGGAGAGCAGGGGGAGAATTGCGGAAAGCTGCTGCCCGTAAAGCAGGGGGAGCTGGGTCTGCGCCAATCCGATGCCGTTTTCGCACATATCAAAGGCCTGCCGGAGCTCTCCGGCAGGCTGTTTTCCCATATAGAGGGGAAGACGGTAACGGCCGTAGGTGTCAGTACCCGCCCAAGAGCGGTAGAGGGCAGCTATATGCCCTGCTTCCTGGTGGGCTATTCCCACGCGAAGCTTCTGAGCGATGCCTCCCATGTGCCGCTGGTGGAGGTTTCCCACCAGCAGGGGCACATTGCTGCGGCGCTGTGGAGCGCAGGCAGGCTGGAAATGATGGATGCGCCCTTCCTGTCCTGGCACCTGTCCGGGGGGACCACCGAGCTTCTGCTGGTGGAGCCGGAGGGGAAAAATGTGCGCTGCACCAAAATCGGCGGCACAACGGATATCTCTGCCGGTCAGCTCATCGACCGGACAGGGCAGCTGCTGGGGCTGCCGTTTCCCTCGGGAAAGCATCTGGACGCTCTGAGCCGGGAGGCGGAAAAGAAGGACAGCTTCCGGGTCAAGTGCGCAGACTGCTATTTCTCCCTGTCCGGCATTCAGAACAAGGTCACTCAGTATTTTGAGCAGGGGAATCCCCCGGCAGATACGGCAGCTTATGCGCTGCGCTGCGTTTCCGGTGCCGTATACAAGGCTACCGAGCAGGCTCTGGAGCGGTTCCCGGGGCTGGAGGTCCTGTTCTCCGGCGGCGTGGCCTCCAATTCCATGCTGCGGGAGCGCCTGGCCCCTCTGAGTCCCATTTTCGCCCAGCCCCAGTATTCCACGGACAATGCCATGGGTGTTGCGGTGCTGGCCCAGAGAATGACGGAGGTGTGATATGCCCCAGATACTCTCAATTACCCAAGTTAACGAATACATTCAGGGAAAAATGAACGCTGACCCGCTCCTGGCCCAGGTGGCGGTCCGGGGCGAGATCAGCAACTACAAGTGTTACCCCTCGGGGCACCACTATTTTACGCTGAAGGATGAAGCTTCGGCATTGAAGTGCGTCATGTTCAAGGGCAATGCCATGGGTCTGCGCTTCCGGCCTGCCAACGGCATGAAGGTCATCGCCCTGGGCCGGATCTCCGTCTACCCAAGAGACGGCGCTTATCAGCTGTATTGCAGCGCCATGAGCGTGGACGGCGTGGGGGACCTGTATGCCGCCTTCGAGCAGCTGAAAGCCAAGCTGGCAGCCAAGGGCCTGTTTGACCCGGAGAAGAAAAAGAAGCTGCCCAAATACCCCGGCACCATCGGCATTGTCACCAGCTCTGCCGGTGCGGCAGTCCACGATATTCTGCGCATTCTGCGCAAGCGCTATCCGCTCTCCCAGGTGAAGCTCCTGCCGGTGCGTGTCCAGGGCGCGGAAGCCCCGGAGGAAATCGCCGGAGCCATCCGCTATGCCAATGCCCACCGTCTGGCAGACCTGCTGATCGTAGGCCGAGGCGGCGGCTCTCTGGAAGACCTGTGGGCCTTCAATGATGAGCGGGTTGCCTATGCCATCTACGAATCGGAGATCCCCATTATTTCCGCTGTGGGCCATGAGCCGGATGTGACCATTGCGGACTATGTGGCGGACCTGCGGGCAGCCACACCCTCCAACGGCGCGGAGCTGGCCGTGCCGGACCAGGAAGCCCTGCTGCAAAACCTGGATGCCCTGAACGCCTCCATGGCCGCAGCGCTGAACCGGCAGCTGAAGCTGGCGGGGCAGCGGCTGGATGCATTGTCCGCAAGCCCCGCCCTGCGCTCTCCCACAGCCTACCTGGACCGGAAGAGCAAGGATCTGCAGCTGCTGCAAAATCGGCTGGTATCGGCTCAGGAGCGGACCGTTGCCGGGAGCAACGCCCGGTTTGTCAGCCTGGTTGCCAAGCTGGATGCCATGAGCCCCCTGAAGGTTCTGAGCCGGGGGTACGCCATAGCCCACACACAAGAGGGCGCACTTCTGCGCTCCGTAAAGCAGACGGCACCCAATGACACAATCACCATATCCGTCAGCGACGGAAAAATCACCGCCACGGTTTTGAATGCAAAGGAGACTGAACATGAATCAGCAGAATCAGACGTTTGAGCAGAATATGCTTCGGTTGGAGCAGATCGTCCGAGCCATGGAGCGGGGGGATGTGGCACTGGAGGAATCCCTGAAGCTGTTTCAGGAGGGCACGGAGCTGGTGCGCGCCTGCGGCAAGCTTCTGGAGGATGCCAAGCTCCAGGTAAGTAAAATCACCGCCGGGACTGACGGCGAGCCCGTGGAGGAGCCCTTCGATGAGCAGCTTTGAAGCCCAGACCCGGCTGTACCGGGAGAAAATTGAAGCATATCTGAAAGAGGTCTATGCGCCCTTTCTGGAAGAGCCCCAAAAGCTGATTTTTGAGGCTGCGAATTACAGCCTTCTGGCAGGAGGCAAGCGGCTGCGGCCCATTTTTGCTCTGGATTTCTGCCGGATGTGCGGCACGGATTCCGCCAAAGCCATGCCCTTTGCAGCGGCCATGGAAATGGTCCATACCTACAGCCTGATCCATGACGATCTGCCCTGCATGGACAATGACGACTACCGCCGGGGCCGTCTCACCAACCACAAGGTCTATGGGGAAGGCATGGCCGTCCTGGCAGGGGATGCCCTGCTGACCGATGCCTTTGCCATGGCCGCCCGGGCAGAGCTGAAAAAACCGGAGGATATGGCCCTGGCCATCGGGGTGCTCAGCGAGTGCGCCGGCTCCCTGGGCATGATTGGCGGGCAGGTGCTGGATATTCTCAGCGAGCAGCGGCAGTGCACCGAGCAGGAGGTCCTGGACATCCAGACCCGAAAGACCGGTGCCCTCATCCGGGCAGCCTGTGTCCTGGGCGTTATCGCCGGCGGCGGCAGTGAAGCGCAGCGGTGTGCCGCAGCGGAATTTGCAGGCCTTCTGGGCCTGGCTTTCCAGATCCGGGACGACATTCTGGATGTGGTGGGGGACGCCAAGGAGCTGGGCAAAGCCGTGGGCGTGGACGGGGCTAAAAACACATTTGTCCGGCTCTACGGCATTGACGCGTGCGAAAAGTGGGTAGAAACCTATACGGATATGGCAGTTTCCAAGCTGGATGCTTTTGAAGACAGCAGCTATATGCGCGCACTGGCTCTGAGCCTGACCCAGCGGCGCAGTTGAGAAAGGGAAACGCAAAATGATTACGTTTCGAGAAAACTACTATGCGGATGTCCGCATCGAGGACAGGAGCCGGACGGTGATCCAGTACCAGGACGGCAAGCTGCAGGAGTTCAAGACCCCCGTAGAGGTGCGGGCGTTCCTGCGGGTGTATGACGGGAAAATGTGGTACTATGCCTCCGTCACGGATGTGGCCCACATTCAGAAGACTCTGGAACGGCTCTATGCTGCGGCAACCCCCAATCCGGCGATCGAGAAAGACCCAGTCGTTTCCAAGCTGGAGCGGAACCGGGACGAAAAGCTGGTTTTTGCAGATTGCTCGGTGCGGAATATCCCTGTGGAGCAAAAGCAGGCCCTTCTGCAGAGCTATCTGCCTCTGCTCAGTGAGGACAGCGCCTGCGCCATGCCCGTGGGCATTTACCTGGACCGGAACAGCCTGTATACCTTCCGGTCCTCTCTGGGCGCGGACATTACATATGACTATCAGACCTGCGGCCTGTCCCTGCGGTGCAGCATGGCCGAGGGGGAGAAGAAGTTCTCCGCCCTCTGGCAGCGGGGCTGCACCCGGTTTGAAGACCTGAATGGCCTGACGGAGGAGATTCGTGCCTCCATGCAGGAGCAGGCGGCCTTTATGCGCCAGTCCGTCCCGGTGGTGCCCGGAAAGTACCCTGTGGTGCTGTCTCCGGAGGCAGCGGGCGTCTTTGCCCACGAGTCCTTCGGTCACAAGTCCGAGTCGGACTTCATGCTCTCCGATGAATCCATGCGGCAGGAGTGGCAGCTGGGCAAGCAGGTGGGCTCTTCGCTCCTGTCCATCGCCGAGTGCGGCGAGTACCCCGGCAGCGGCTATGTTCCCTATGATGACGAGGGCACCAGGGCCAGAAAGAACTATCTCATCAAGGATGGCATTCTGGCCGGGCGGCTCCACAGCGCCCAGACCGCCGCAGCCCTGGAGGAGAAGGTCACCGGCAACGCCCGGGCCATCGACTGCACCTTTGAGCCCATTGTCCGCATGACTACCACCTATATTGAGCCGGGCAAGGAGACATTCGAGCAGCTGCTTGCCCCTATTCAGAAGGGTTACTATATCAAGACAATTTCCCACGGCAGCGGCATGAGCACCTTTACCATTGCCCCCATGCTGGCCTATGAGATCGAAAACGGCCGCCTGGGCAAGCCCACCCAGATCAGCGTCATTACCGGCAGCGTCTTCGAGACCCTGGGACTGATCGACGGCCTGTCTGACAAGCTGACGCTGCTGTCCTTTGTCACCGGCGGCTGCGGCAAGATGGAGCAGATGGGCCTGCCTGTTGGCTTTGGCGGCCCCTGCGTCCGGGTATCCGAAATGAATGTGCAGTGAGGTGGAAGCGATGGAAAAAGAGTTTTTGAAGAGCAGCAGCCGCTCTGTGACCCTGAATATTACCGGCGGCAAAATCGACAGCTACCGGGAGCAGGAAGAGACTACCGGCACCGTTCGCGTCTATGCCGATGGGAAAATCGGCGTGGCCGGGTGCCTGGGAGAGCCGGAGGAAGAGCAGCTCACTGCCCAGGCGGAAAAGGCCCTGGAGCTGGGCATTCCCTATGTCAGTGCCCTGGACGGTGCTTTGGAGCGCGCGGAAGACCGCAGCGAAGAGATCCTGCCGGAAAAAGAGCTGATCCCCGCCATGCAGACCATGCTGGACAAGGTCGGTGCGGCCTGTCCCGGCTTTGCCATCAGCAATAAGATCAGCCTGAACTGGGATTCCGAGGAATACCGGAATTCCAAGGGCCGGAAGCTCAGGAGCACCGACAGCAGCCTGACCGTCAGCCTGCTGTTCCAGAGCAGGGGCTCCGGCAATCTGATGGATGCGTTCTATGAGTACAATTGCAGAAGCTTTGACCCGGAAAAGATCGCTGCGAGCTGCAAGGCGGTGTACGATGCCTATCACACTCCGGCAGAGCTGGAGGAAGGGGAGTGGCCCGTCATCATCTCTCCGATGGAGCTGCTGGGGCCTGCCATCAGCCACTTCGTGGGGGAAATGTATACCGCAGGCGCCTCTCTGCTCAGCGGAAAGCTGGGGGAGATGTGCTTCTCCGAAAAATTCACCTTTGGCGACGACCGGAACGCCGCCACCCATCCGGGCAGCTGCTTCTTTGATGCTGAGGGCACCGTCCGCCCGGAGGACCGGGGGCTGCTGGTTCAGAACGGTACCCTGGCGGCCCTGGCCACAACGAAGAACTCCGCCGCCCTTTTCGGCCTGCCGGTTTCCGGCCATGCCCATGCCGCCTATGACGGCGTGCCCACTTTGGGCATGAACGGCCTTTACGTCGCAAAGACCGCCGAGAGCATTGCGCAGGTCGTGCCCGGGAAGGCCGTCTATGTCATGTCCGCCAGCGGCGGCGACTATACCCCCAGCGGCCATTATGCCACCCCGGTCCAGATGGCCTATCTGGTGGAGAACGGAACGGTCGTTGGCCGCCTGCCGGAGCTGAATATCAGCGGCGATTTCTTCACGATCCTGGGTGAGGACTACCTGGGTGCCATCCCGGACACCCTGCTGAATGACAACCCCGGAGAACTGTGTGTCGCACGGATGCTGGTCAAGAAGTAACCGGGATCGCACATTTTCACAAAAACTGCGGGCAGGCACTTCGGTGCCTGCCCGTTCTGGCTTTGTCCAATTAAGCTTTCACAAGAATCCCGCTTACGTCCGCTTCTCCTGCGGTGAAGGTGACGGCTTCGCCGTCGTGGGTGAGGGCGTAGCGCTCCGTGGCCGGGGCCGCGGCCAGAAGGTCGGCGGTCAGGAATTTGGAGGTTGCCCCCTTTGTGATAAATACGATTCTCTCAATGCCCTGGGCCTGGAGGGATGCAATGCCGCTGAGCCTGCCGGTGAGCACGGCCCGGTCGGCCTCCACGGTGACGGTGAGAACGCCGTCGCGCCAGGTCGTTTCATAGCTTACGTCCTTCCCGTCCCCGTCCGTGACGCGGTAGAGGGGGGCAGCGGGCTGCGCGGGGGCTGCCGCTTCCCGGGCGGGCTGGGGCGGAATATAAGTGCCTACGATGGTCTGGGAGGGAGCGTCCTTATCCATATCCGCGCCGGGGGCGTAATACTCGATCCAACCGGTCGTCAGGTCGGAGGTGTCCGGCTCGACCTCTGCACCGGGTATCTGGTTTCCGTCCGCTTTGCTGCCGCCGTTGCCGATGCCTGCGCCCGCTCCGCCAGTCCAGCTTTCAACACCGCCCTGCACCTTCAGCTTTGCGTTTGCGTCGCCGGAAACGGTGATGTCTTTTCCTTTGCCCTGCAGACCACCACCGATGCCTGCGCCGTTTACGCCGCCGGTGGCCTTGACCTCGCCGCCGGAGATGGTGATGTCGCTGCCAGTGCCGCGAGATCCGCCGCCGATGCCTGCGCTGAATCTGCCGCCGGTGGCATTGACCTCGCCACCGGTGATGATAATGTCCTTGCCGATGCCGTATTCGCCGCCGCCGATGCCTGCGCCGTACTTGCCACCGGTGGCGTTGACCTCGCCGCCGGAGATGGCGATGTCGCTGCCGCCAGCCTCGTAGCCGCCGCCGATGCCCGCGCCAAAAGCGCCGCCGGTGGCCTTGACTTCGCCGCCGGAGATGGTGATGTCGCTGCCAGTGCCGTTGTAGCCGCCGCCGATGCCCGCGCCATAAGCGCCGCCGGTGGCGTTGACCTCGCCGCCGGAGATGGTGATGTCGCTGCCAGTGCCTCGGTTACCGCCGCCGATGCCCGCGCCGTATCCGCCGCCCTCGGAGGTCAACTTGCCGTTTTTGTCCTCGTCTGTAATGGTCAGGCTGCCGCCGTTGTTCTTTTCAAGGCCGGCATGAGAAAAACCGCTCTTGAGGGTGCTGTCGCCGTCCAGCTCAATGCTGACATTGCCCTCGCCAGTAGTGGAAACGGCGGCATTGCCCTTGGTGCTCCCGTCGATGTTTGCGCCGGAGAGGGTGACGTTTGCGGTCTGGTCCTTCTCGGCCACGATGCTGACGGTGTTCGTCGCAGAGTTTCCGATAATGACGGGATTGTCGTCCGAAATGTCGTTCTCGGTTCCCTGGGACACCTTTTGCCCGTCATTGTCTGCGACGATGGTAATGTCTCCGTCGGCAATGTCCCACTCCCTTGCCAGGGCGGACATAGGCAGACTGGCCGCCAGCATCAGGGCCGCCAGGCCGGATAGAATGCGTCTATGTTTCATAGAGGTAGGTCTCCTTCCTGTTTTGGAACAATTCGTTTTCTCTATACGTTAGAACCGGTTACAAATCCATTCTAACAAACCAGGGATTATTTGTCAAGGATTTCCTCTCAGCTCCCCCGGCGGGGAAGCATTTTCCCCGCCGCAATAGATTTCCTCCGTCTGGAGCAGAGCGGCTTTCAGATGCTGGGCGTATTCCGCTGCGCCAGGGAGCGCTTCCAAGCCATCGATCACATCGTCAATTGGAGAGTTCTTCTCCACGGAAGAGTTCGATTGCCTGGAGCAGGAGATACGGTAAAACAGCAGCCGCCGCATCCCGTTTTTGGGGGATGCGGCGGTTGATCTTACTTTTTGCCCTTCTTCTTGGGCACGGGGGGCAGAACCCGGATCTTGCCCTCTTTGAGTACCACGGCGGACCGGGCGGGGAGATAGAGGGAGATGACGGAGTTGCCCTTCTTGTCCACGATGGCAGGGTAGGGGGCGGAGCCGATGAGGCCGTTGCCGCCGTACTTGGGGTCGTCCGTATCCAGGACGACCTCGTAGTCTGCGATGTGGGGCAGGCTGACCTTGACGTTCGTATAGGAATGGCTGGGGTCGAAGTTAAAGGCAAACATGAGCCCCTGGCGGTAGAATACCAGAATTTTCTTTTCACTGTCGTTCAGGCGCAGATCGCCGAAGCGCATTTTGAACAGGTCAACGCTTTTGGCAAGGCCGATCATGTCCTCGTCGAACAGGCCCAGCCACTGGTACTTCAGGCACCCGTTGTCCCGCAGGCTCCACTGGCGGCGGCAGTAGTGGAAGCTCCAGCCGTTGCCCTCCCGGGGAAAGTCGATCCATTCTGGGTGGCCGAATTCGTTGCCCATGAAGTTCAGGTAGGCCTCGCCGCCGCCGGCCAGGGTAAAGAGGCGAATCATCTTGTGCAAGGCAATGGCCCGGTCGATGACGGGGTTGTGGGTGGTCTTTTCCATGTCCGTATACATGGCCGCATCTGCCAGGCGAAAGATCAGCGTCTTGTCGCCAACCAATGCCTGGTCGTGGCTCTCCACATAGGCCACGGTATTTTCACCCGGGCGGCGCATACACATGCTGCACCACATCTGGAAGATGTCCCAGTCCTCATCCCGCAGGTCCCGCACAGTGCGCACCCACATATCGGGCAGGCCCATGCCCAGCCGGTAGTCAAAGCCGATGCCGCCGTCTGCAATTGGCAGACACATGCCGGGCATACCGGACATATCCTCGGCAATGGTCACCGCCATGGGGTTCACCTGACGGATCAGCTGGTTTGCCAGCTGCAAATAGGTGATGGCCTCGGTGTGAGTATTGTAGGAGAAGTACTTGTCATTGGTATTGAAGTCCGTGCCCAGGCCGTGGTCATGGTAGAGCATGGAGGTCACGCCGTCGAAGCGGAAGCCGTCGAAATGGTATTCGGTCATCCAGAATTTCAGGTTGCTCAGCAGGAAGTGGATGACGCCGGTCTTTCCGTAGTCGAAGCACTTGGTGCCCCAGGCGGGGTGGTCGCCCTTGGGGCCGTCGTGGAAGAACTGCCAGGTGGTGCCGTCGAACATGTTGATGCCCTCGGTGGTATTCTTCACGGCGTGGGAGTGGACCACGTCCAGCAGCACGCACAGCCCCATCTCGTGGGCCTTGTTTACCAGGTATTTCAGGTCCTCGGGCTTGCCGAACCAGCTGGAGGCGGCATAGAAGTTCGCCACCTGATAGCCGAAGCTGCCATAGTAGGGGTGCTCCATAATGGCCATGAGCTGGATGGTGTTGTAGCCCGCTTTCTTCACTCTGGGCAGCACCAGGTCCGCAAACTCCCGATAAGTGCCAACCTTGCCCTCCTCCTGGGCCATGCCCACGTGGGCCTCGTAAATATAGAGGGAATCCTCCCGGCGGAAGTTCCTGTCCGTCCAGGGGAAGACCTTCCGGTCGTCCGTGACCTCGCAGACCCACTGGACGCTGTCGGTCTCCTGAACCACCCGGCGGGCATAGAGAGGGATGTGCCAGGTGCGCTGCATAAAAGCATCCACCACGGTCTTCACCTTGCAGCCCTCCCACAGGGCGTCGTCCCCGGGCAGGTAGAGCTCCCAGTTGCCGTTGCCAAGGTTTTCCAGGGGATGGGACGTGGGGTTCCAGTCGTTAAATTCGCCGGTGAGGTAGAGCTGGTAGGCGCTGGGAGCCCACTCCCGATAGTACCAGCCCCCGGGCACATGGTGGAAGCCGAAGTATTTGTGGGCATTGGCGAATTCACTGAGGGACTGCCCCTTGGAAAGAATTCGGTTTTGGGTGTCCTGATACAGACGCATCCGCAGATCGATGTCTCCGGCGAAGTCCTTGAGCTGGGGATTCAGTTCCAGAATACGATACATGATTTGTAGCTCCTTCCAAAAGGCAGACAAATTTGCATAGTCCGAGCCTTTTCTCTGTAGGTCAATTGTACAAAATTTACATCCGGGTGTCAACTGTCAAAAGGGGCTGTATGTTCAACTCCCGCTGCCGAGGCGAAAACCGGGGTTGAATAATCCCTGACCGGGTTGTATAATGTAGAAAATATGGTTTTGGAGGAGCGGTCCTTGGAAAAACGAAATTCCGGGCACCTTTATGCGGCGGCGCTGACGGCTGCGGCTGTGGTGCTGGCGGTGCGGGCGCTGTATGGGTTCTGCTGGTCGGACGAAAGCTTTTATCTCACCTTTGCCCAGCGGCTCTGGAACGGCCAGAAGCTCATTCTGGATGAATGGCACCCAGTGCAGTTCTATTCCGTGCTGTTTTACCCCATTTTGAGCCTGTATCATGCTCTGTTTGGCAACCGGGGCATTTATCTCTTCGCCCGGGAAGTATATGTGGCTGCGGCCTGGGGCACAGCGCTGCTGCTGTTTTATACGCTGCGCCGGAAAGCCTTCCCGCTGACGGCTTTCCTCTGCGCGGGACTGTACCTCTGCTATTCCCGGGGAAATATCTGGGGCCTCAGCTACTACAATCTCTTCCTGACCTTTTGCCTGCTCTTCGTCTGCCTGGCGGTTCGGAAGCAGCCCTGGGCCTGGTGCCTGGGGGGCGTTTGCCTGGCGGCGGCGGTGCTGTGCGTGCCCTATTTTGCGCTGTTCGTGATTCCGGGCCTGATTGCAGCCCTATGCATCCCGAAGCAGCGGAAGCGGGCATGGTGGACGCTCTTGGGCGTATGCATTCTGGCAGCGGTGTTTTTGCTGTTCTTCCTGCCAAAGGACATTGGCGGTGTGCTTGCCAGCCTGAAGGAAATTCTCTCCGACCCAGAGCATTCCGGCGGCCCGGCGCACTATCTGGCGGCGGCCATCCGGGATGTGAAGCTGCTATATTATTATGAGGCGCTGCTCACGGTCCTTGCCGGGGCGGTACTGCTGCTGGGGGTCAAACTGCTGCCCAAGCGATTTGGAGCCCTCCCCGGGCTGCTCATCGCCGCCTGCGGTGCAGCGGCCTCTCTTTGGCGCTACCGGAATGGGGAGCTGGGGTTTGCTTACTACCAGTTCGCAATTTTCTGCCTGCCGACCATGGCGCTGTGCTGGGTAAAAAGGGAAGTTTCCCGACCGGCCCTGCTGTTGCGCATTCTGGGCATTGCCATGGGCCTTTCCATGGCGATGAGCTCCAATACGGAGGCCATTACCTTTACGGTTGGTCTGCCGGTCTATGCCATGGGCGTGCTGGTGCAGCTGAACGCCCTGCCCCGGGGAGGGGAGGGGATACAGCTGCGGCGGTTCGGCGCGGTTCTGGCATGCGCTGTGCTGTGCCTGAGCTTTGCGTCCCGGATTACCTCCGTTTTCCGGGACGGCCCGCTGAACACCCTGACGGAGCCCATGGCCTCCGGCCCTGCCGCCGGAATCCGCACTACCCGGGAGCACGCAGAGCAGTACACCGGAATCCTTGCCATGCTGGAGGAGCTGGAGGACACTTATTCTTCCAAAAACCGGATCTTCTTCACCGGTATCCTGCCCTGGGGGTATCTGGCCGCAGACTTTCCCTGCGGCGCCCCTACGGCCTGGCGGACAAAGCTGGATAGTCCCCAGCTGGAAAGCTACTGCGAAACCCACCCCATGCCCGCCATCGTAGTGGTACTGGAGCCCCAGGTGGGAGCGTCCCCGGATAAGCCGATGCTGAATGAAAACAGCTTCTCTGGGCGGTTCTGGGAGAAGCTGCAAGCAGACTACACCCCCCTGGAGTACCTCTATGCCACGGTCTATCTGTCGCCCGACGTAATTTTGAAAGGAGCATGATCTTATGCAGCCCATTCTTTATATTGTAATTCCCTGCTACAACGAGGAAAAGGTCCTTCCCATCACCGCCCCCATGTTCTTGAAGAAGATCAACGACCTGTCCGCCGCCGGGAAAATCTCCCCGGACAGCCGGGTACTCTTCGTCAACGACGGCTCCAGGGATGCCACCTGGAAGATCATTACAGATCTTTCCAAGGCAGACCCCCACTATATCGGCATTTGCCAGAGCCGGAACCGGGGACACCAGAATGCGGTTCTGGCAGGTCTCATGGAGGCCAAGGACCGCTGCGACATCACCATCTCCATCGACTGCGACGGCCAGGACGACATCAACGCCATGGACGCCATGGTGGACGCGTACTTAGACGGCTGCGAGGTGGTCTACGGCGTGCGCAGCAAGCGGGACACAGACACCTTCTTCAAGCGCTTCACCGCCGAGGGCTTCTACAAGCTGATGAACTGGATGGGGGCCGAGGTGGTATTCAACCACGCGGACTACCGTCTGGTTTCCAGCCGCGTTTTGCAGGAGTTTGCCAATTTCAAAGAGGTCAATATCTTCCTGCGGGGCATGATCCCTCTGGTGGGCTTTAAGAGCACCAGCGTGTATTATGAGCGGGCGGAGCGCATTGCAGGGGAGAGCCACTACCCCCTGAAAAAGATGCTGGCCCTGGCCTTTGACGGCATTACCAGCCTGTCCGTCAAGCCTATCCGGATGATCACGGGCTTCGGCTGTGTGGTGTCCCTGCTGAGCTTCATTGCGGTGATCTGGGCGCTGATTGCCCACCTGACGGGCGACACGGTCAGCGGCTGGGCCTCCACGGTGTGCATCGTCTGCTTCATGGGCGGCGTGCAGCTCATCTGCCTGGGCGTCATCGGCGAGTACATCGGCAAGATCTACATGGAAACCAAGCACCGCCCCCGGTATATCATCAGCGAACGAACCTGGGAGGAATAAGAGAATAAGGAAATTCCTTCCACCGCTGCGGCGGTCCACCTTCCCCGGAGGAGGGCAGAGCTTCCCCTTCGGGCGGTGCGTCGCGCAGCGAATTGAATCTAAAATAATAGCTGCCGGTGGCAGCTATACCATAAAAAAAGTGGAGCTGGCAGGGCGCTGGCCCTGACTGAGGAGGGGCGTTCTGAGCGGGAGCGGTTAGAAAAACACGCACCACTCTCGCCCATAAGGCCCCTCATCCGTCCCGCCTGTCGGCGGTCCACCTTCCCCGGAGGGGAAGGTTTTTTTAAATATTTCAATAAAATTCAATCGATATCACTGGACAATTCCATTGGCCGTGTGTTATAATCATCGTAAGTTCGTGTGCCTACGAACCGTAACAAAGAACAACTAAAAAATAAGAAGGTGGTATTTGGTGGACTATACCAAGTATGTGTTAAAGAGCGCCGAAGAGCTGGAAAGCATTCTCGCCCGGAAGGATAACCTTTTTGTGGTGGCCTGCAACAAATGCTTCAAGGAGTTCAGCACGACTGAAGAGCCGGAGTGCGGCGAATTTGCCGCCATCGCTGAGAGCAAGGGGAAACACATCACTGGAACTGCCAAGCTGGACTTCCTCTGCAACAAGGTGCAGACGGAGAAAAAGCTGGCAATCCCCGAAGGCACGGAAAATGTGGTGGTCATCTCCTGCGGCCTGGGCGTGCAGACCGTGGCAGACCTGGCAAATGTGCCTGTTTTCACCGCAACCAATTCCCTGAACTATGTGGGCCATCATGGCATGGCCCTGACCCAGAAGACCTGCGGTGCCTGCGCCCAGTGCTATCTGAACGTCACCGGCGGCATTTGCCCCATTGTGGACTGCTCCAAGGGCCTGGTCAACGGCCAGTGCGGCGGCGCCAAGAACGGCAAGTGCGAAATTGACCCCAAGAAGGACTGCGCCTGGGAGAAGATCTACCAGCGCCTGGAAAAGCAGGGCAGAACCAAGGAATTCCTGGACCAGCCCGTGCAGCTGCGGGACTACTCCAAGGTCAATGTGGACGCCATCAAGCAGTATGTGGCCGAAGCCCGGGCCAAGCGCTATGAGGGCTTCTATGGCGGCGTGCACCCCGTGGAGCACAAGGAGTACACTGAGCACCTGGCACTGCAGAAGTTCCCGGAGCCCGATACCGTCATCATCCCTCTGGCCATGCACATTGGCGCACCTGCCAACCCTGTCGTCCAGGCCGGCGACACCGTGAAGGTGGGCCAGCTGATCGGCGAACAGGCGGGCTTCATCAGCGCCAACGTTCATTCCAGCGTCAGCGGTACCGTCCTGGCCGTAGAGCCCCACACCCACCCCAATAAAGGCCCCGGTGTTATGAGCGTCGTCATCAAGAACGACGGCAAGAATACCCTGGACGAGTCCGTCAAGCCCAATAAGCCCCTGGAAGAGCTGACGCCCGACGAGATCGTGGAGATCGTCAAGGACAAGGGCATTGTGGGCATGGGCGGCGCAACCTTCCCCACCTACGTCAAGCTGAAGCCCGGCAAGCCCATCGATGCCGTGCTGATCAACGGCTCCGAGTGTGAGCCCTACCTGACGGCAGACCATCGGGTGCTGCTGGAGTACGCCGATGATATCGTCTATGGCCTGCGGGCTATGATGAAGGCCGTCTCTGCCCCCGAGGGCGTGATCCTCATTGAGGACAATAAGCCTGATGCAGTGGCCCTGCTGGAGGAAAAGGTCAAGCCCTACGACAATATCCGCGTTGTGGCTGCCAAAACCCAGTACCCCGAGGGCGCTGAGAAGATGCTCATCAAGAAGGTCATGGGCCGCGCCGTGCCCAGCGGCAAGCTGCCTGCGGACGTAGGCTGCGTGGTGTCCAACACCTCCACCGCCAAGGCCATCTCCGATGCCATCCAGAAGGGAATGCCTCTGGTGGAGCGTGTGGTCTCCGTCACCGGTGAGTACATCAAGAACCCCGGCAACTACATGGTCAAGCTGGGTACCAATGTCCAGGAGATCATCGACCACTGCGGCGGCGTGACCGGCGAGGACGTGGTCCTGAAGATGGGCGGCCCCATGATGGGCGCTCCCATTAAGGATACCAACGTGCCCATTATCAAGGGCTCCAACGGTATCATTGCCATTGCCGCGGACCACACCGAGGAGAAGGAATGCATTAAGTGCGGCCGCTGTGTGGACGTATGTCCCATGGAGCTGCAGCCCCTGGAGATCTACAAGCTGGGGCAGCTGGGCGATGCAGAGGGCCTGCTGAAGCTGAACGTTATGGACTGCTTCTCCTGCAAGTGCTGCGAGTACATCTGCTCCTCCAAGATTCCTCTGGTATCCAAAATCAATGCGGCCAAGGGCCTGGTTATGCCCTTGCTGAAGAAGAAATAAGGGGGAATTGCTATGTTAATGACAAAACTGAAATCCGAAGAGGTTATCAGCTCCCTGGCTTCCGGCAAGGTCTTCATCATCAACTGCCATGGCTGTAAGGAAGTGTGCTTCCCCGAGGAAGAGGCCAAGGCCATTCAGAAGAAGCTGGAAGGGGAGGGCAAGGTCGTTGGCACCCTGACCACCGACTATGTGTGCAACCCCGATGAGCTGGCCCTGCGGCTGCGGGCCCCCATGGCAAAAATCGCCGAGGCGGATGCCGTGCTGGTGTTCTCCTGCGGCGTGGGCGTTCAGACCATCTCCCAGGTGCTGGAAGACAAGCCCGTTTACGCCTGCTGCGATACCATCGAGCTGCCCGGCTTCCAGGGCGTTACTCCGCTGGAATACGACTGCGGCCAGTGCGGTGAGTGCTATCTGAACCTGACCGGCGGCATCTGCCCCATCACCGCCTGCTCCAAGAGCCTGGTGAACGGTCCCTGCGGCGGCACCAAGAACGGCAAGTGCGAGGTCTGCCCGGAGATGGACTGCGGCTGGGAGCGCATTATTCAGCGCCTGAAGGCCCAGGGCCGTCTGGACGTGCTGAAATGCCCCACCCAGATCCACGATTTCAATACAGACGAGGCTACCAAGTCCGCCAAAGAATCTGAATAATCAGGAGTGTATAGAGTTATGAGAATTACGGAACTGTTTGATAACGGTGAGTTTGTCGTTACTGCCGAGGTCGGCCCTCCCAAAGGAATTCACATTGACGGTATGGTAGAGGATGCCAAGAAGTATCTGTCCGGCGTCCACTTTGTCAACGTCACCGATAACCAGTCCTCTGTCATGCGTCTGGGCTCCCTCGCCACCTGCAAGGTGCTGAAGGATGCAGGCCTGAACCCCATCTTCCAGCTGACCTGCCGGGACCGGAACCGCATTGCCCTCCAGTCCGATCTGCTGAGCGCCGCCATGCTGGGCATTGACAACATCCTGTGCCTGACCGGCGACCACACCAAGCTGGGCGACCATCCCCAGGCCAAGCCTGTGTTTGACCTGGATTCCGTCTCCCTGCTGCACACCGCCAGCCTGCTGGAAACCGGCAAGGATCTGGGCGGCAACGACCTGGTGGGTGAGCCCCCCAAGTTTGCCAAGGGCGCTGTTGTGTCCCCCTGCTCCGACTCCGTAGATGCCCAGCTGGTGAAGATGGAGCGGAAAGTCGCCGCCGGTGCCGAGTATTTCCAGACCCAGGCCGTCTTTGAGCCTGAGAAGTTCATCAAGTTCATGGAGCAGGCCAAGCAGTTTGGCAAGCCGGTCCAGGTGGGCATTATCATCCCCAAGTCTGCCGGTATGTGCAAGTTCATGAACAAGAACGTGGCCGGTGTGCACATTCCCGATGCCCTCATCGAGGAGCTGCAGGCCGACAAGGAGAAGACCAAGGCCGGTATCACCGGCGTGGAGATCGCCGCCCGCATCATCCGGGAGTGCAAGCCCTACTGCCAGGGCGTTCACATCATGAGCCTTGGCTGGGAAGACAAGATCCCCGCTCTGCTGGAGCAGGCCGGTCTGAAGTAAACCATAGATTGCAAAACGGCCACGGCAGGTTTTACCGACGTGGCCGTTTGTATAAAAGACTTCCCCTCCGGGGAAGCTGGCTCGCGAAGCGAGACTGAAGAGGGGCGTAACGAGCGTGACAGAAAAAGCTGCACATAGCCACGCTGTCGCCCGGAGAGGAAAGACTTTAGGAAAGGATTTTCCGGAGGTATTTACATGAAAAAGTTCCGAACTTCCATCAGTGTGACCATTATGATCTTTGCCGCAATCGGCGGCTACCTTACCGGTTCAACCGCAAACGAAGCCATGGGCGGTGCGATCCTGTTTGCCATGATTGCAGGTATTGGCTGCCTGGTCTATGCCATCGATAATCAAAAGGAATAAAAAATAGGAGAATTGCTGGGTGTACGTAAGACAGTATTGCGCTAAGATTGACGAAGCGGCACGAAACCGCATGGAGCTGATCGTGCCGGAGCTGGCGAAGCGAAACGGCGTGACCGAGAAACTGAAAGCCGACACCAAATGGAATGGGTACGGCAGATGAACGCTTGCAAGGCACAGGCAGAGGAAATTGTGAAAATCGAATAGATTTACGATTAAGTGAGGAAGTCCGGGCAGAAAACTGTTCGGACTTATCTCATATATTCCAAAGTTGCGGTAGAATAGTTCACAAGTTTTATGGTATAATTTGAATGCAAAAATTGAGCAACAAATCGGAATTTAATGAGGTAAGTAATATGTGGAACAAATTATATAATGCAGCGGTTAAGGTGCAAAACGGTCGAAGAATTTCCCCATTTATAGATGCAGGCGGTGTTGCAGCTGCTATTCTTACAAAACAGGGAAATATTTATGTTGGTGTTTGCATCGATACGGCATGCACACTTGGAATGTGTGCAGAAAGAAACGCCGTTGCCAATATGATTACGAATGGAGAGAATCAGATTGATAAGGTCGTTGCAGTTATGCCTGATGGTCGAGTGGGTTCTCCTTGCGGTGCTTGTCGTGAGTATATGATGCAATTAGATAAGAATAGCGGAGAAATTGAAATTCTACTTGACCTTGAAACTAAAAAAACAGTCAGACTCAAAGAGTTAGTCCCAGATTGGTGGGGATATGACGGATTTCGAGAATAGTCAAATAAATTCCAGTTTGACGAGGTGCCTTATATGTACTCAAATGAAAAATCGGAATTTGAAAGGATGATGATATGATGGATAAATTAAAAAAGAACATGGTTTTCTACCTACTGTTGCTGATAGATTTTTATATCGTTCCTTGGTTTATAAAAAACACAGGAAGTGCAATGATTGTTATGTTAGTAATTATTCCTCTAATATGTTTAATAACCTCTGTTTTTTATGGGATTAGGAACGGTTTTAACTTCTGGTATATTTTGATTGTAGCAATAATGTTTGCGCCATCTATATTTATATTTTATAACTCAAGTGCATGGGTTTATGTAGTTGGATATGCTGTTATTGCATTATTGGGAAATTTAATAGCATTGCCATTAGGAAAAAGATAACTTCGCATTTGCCAAACTGCCCACGCAAACTTGTGTTTGCAAAATGATACCCCGCTTTGCCGCGGCAAAGGCGGGGCTTTTTGCTGCCAGAAGCGCATGAAATTGCCGCAGGCAGGGTCTAAATAGCGCAAAGTGCGGTTTTTGCCCATTGACAAGCGGTTTTAACCGGGCGTATACTTACCATATCTTTGGGTCATGCCGTTTTGCGGCAGGTTCCAAGGGGATCGTTTGTAATATTATAAAGGAGTGCGGAATTATGAAAAACAACAATAGCATCAAGACCTTTGTCGCCATTGGTATCGGCGCAGCACTGTTCTTTGTGCTGGGGCGTTTTGTGGCAATCCCCAGCCCGGTGCCTAACACCAACATCAGCCTGCAGTATGCAGTGCTGGCCCTGCTGGCCGCTATGTACGGCCCGGTTGCCGGCGGCTTGATCGGCTTCATCGGCCATGCTCTGATCGACCTGTCCTGGGGCGGCATCCCATGGTGGAGCTGGGTCATCACCTCCGCTTTTGTCGGCGTTGTGGTGGGCCTGTTCACCCAAAAGCTGCATGTTGAGGAAGGCGACTTTAACAAAAAGAAGGTTGGCGTGTTTGCGCTGGCCAACGTGATCGCCAACCTGATCGGCTGGATCGTGGTTGCTCCCGTGCTGGACATCCTGATTTATGCGGAGCCTGCCAAAAAGGTGTTTGCACAGGGCGTGTTTGCCGGTATCTCCAACAGCATTACTGCTGTGGTCGTGGGCGGCCTGCTGGTGCTGGCTTACACCAAGACCATTGCCAAGAAAGGCTCTTTGGATAAAGAATAATTGCTATCGCAAAGCCTTCCCGTGGCCTTTGGTTTGCGGAAAGGCTTTTTTGTTTGCCGCTTTGCCGTTGGGGAAGGCGGCACCGGAATATCTTGCTTTGAGGTACCATGCCCATGTCTGAACAGACAAACCCCATTATTTCATTCAAAAACTTCTCCTTCCAGTATCGTGCGCAGAAAAAGCCGACGCTGCATGATATCAACCTGGATATCTACCCCGGTGAGCGTGTGCTGATCGCCGGACCTTCCGGCAGCGGCAAAAGCACGCTGGCGGCCTGCATCAACGGGCTGAACCCGTTTTCCAACCCCGGCGAATGCACCGGCAGCCTGACGGTAGACGGCGTGGATGCGCCCAACAGCAGCATTTTTGAGCTTTCGGCCCATGTGGGCACGGTGCTGCAGGACCCGGACGGCCAGTTCATCGGCTTGACGGTGGGCGAGGACATTGCCTTTGCGCTGGAAAACAGTTGTGTTCCCCAAAAGGAAATGCACGAGATCACCCGCCATGCCGCAGAGCTGGTGGGCATTGAAAAACGCCTGGACCATGCCCCGCATGAGCTTTCCGGCGGGCAGAAGCAACGCGTCAGCCTGGCGGGCGTTATGGTGGATCAGGTTAAAATTTTGATGTTTGATGAACCCCTTGCCAGCCTGGATCCCGCCACCGGCAAGCAGGCTATTGAGCTGATCGACGAGATCCAGCACAAGACCGATACCACCGTGCTGATTATTGAGCACCGGCTGGAGGATGTGCTGTGGCGCAGTGTGGATCGCATCATCCTGGTCAATGAGGGTACTATTTTGGCTGACCTGCGCCCGGACGAGCTGCTGGCCACCCATATGCTGGCCGAAAACGGCATCCGGGAGCCGCTGTACCTGACGGCCATGCGCTATGCGGGTATTGCCATCACACCGGAAAAGCGCCCTGCCCATGTGGACACCGTGGTGCTGGATGATGCCGATACCGCCCGCCTGCACAAGTGGTTCCACGCCCTGCCGCTGCCGGAACCCGCCCCCGCACCGGAGCACCTGCTGGAAGTGCGCGGCCTTGGCTTTGGCTATACCAAGGGGCAGAGCACCCTGCATGACATCAGCTTTTCCATCGGCAAAGGCGAGATGGTCAGCATTGTGGGGCGCAACGGCGCGGGCAAATCTACCCTGGCAAAGCTGATCTGCGGGTTCGAAACCCCGGAGCAGGGCCGGGTGCTGCTGAATGGCCGTGACCTGGCGCAGGATAACATCCGCCGCCGCGCCCAGCACATTGGCTATGTGATGCAGAACCCCAACCAGATGATCTCCAAAACCATGATCTTTGAGGAAGTTGCGCTGGCCTTGCAGGGCAGCGATATGACCCAAGAACAGATCCGCCAGCGGGTGGAAGATACTCTGAAGGTTTGCGGGCTGTACCCCTTCCGCAACTGGCCCATTTCCGCACTGAGCTTTGGCCAGAAAAAGCGTGTAACCATTGCCAGCGTGTTGGTGCAGCAGCCGGAACTGATCATTCTGGACGAACCCACCGCGGGGCAGGACTTCCGCCATTATACCGACATTATGGAGTTTCTGCGCGGGCTGAACGAGCAGGGCGTGACCGTGGTGATGATCACCCACGATATGCACCTGATGCTGGAATACACCCCGCGCGCATTGGTGTTCTGTGATGGCCAGCTGATTGCCGACCGCAGCGCTGCTGCCGTGCTGTGTGACCCTGAACTCATCGAGCAGGCTGCGCTGAAAGAAACCAGCCTGTTTACCCTTGCCAACCGCTGCGGCATTGCCCCGGCGGAAGATTTTGTAGAACGCTTTATCCATGAAGACAGGGAGGTGCGCACACATGGCTGCTAATACCGTGCTCAATTACCTGCCGCGCCAAAGCGTTGTTCACAAAATGACCGGCACCACCAAGCTGGCATTCTTTTTGCTGTTTACCTTTGCCAGCATGATCACCTATAACACTTGGGTGCTGCTGGGGCTGATGGCCGTCAGCTTTGCAGCGTTTAAGCTCAGCCACATCAAACTGCGCGAAGTGCGGTTTATGCTGATCTTTATGCTGGTATTCCTGCTGCTGAATAACCTGTTCATCTTTTTGTTTGACCCCAACCAGGGCACCACGCTGTACGGCACGCGGCATGTGCTGTTCCATCTGTTCTGGCGGTATGATGTAACGGCGGAGCAGCTGTTCTACATGGTCAATATCTCGCTCAAATACTTTGTGGCACTGCCGGTGGCTATCTTGTTTATTTCCGCCACTAACCCCAGCGAGTTTGCCGCAAGCCTGAACAGCATCGGCATCTCCTATAAGGTTGGCTACTCGGTTGCCATTGCGCTGCGCTATATCCCGGATATTCAGCGCGACTATCACAGCATCAGCCAGGCCCAGCAGGCCCGCGGCGTGGAGCTGGGCAAAAGCGAACCGTTCTTTGCACGGCTCAAGAATTCGGTCAGTATTCTGCTGCCGCTGATTCTGACCAGCCTGAACCGCATTGATACCATCAGCAACGCCATGGAGCTGCGTGGCTTTGGCAAAAATGGCAAGCGCACCTGGTACACCCAGCGCCCCTTTGCCAAGCGGGATTTTGCCGCCCTGGCTTTTGGCGCAGCGCTGCTGTTGGTCAGCCTGTTTGTTACCATCCGGTACGGCCGGTTCTATAACCCGTTCGTATGATCCATAAATAAAGGCAACACCGCACAATTCTCGCCTTACGGCTTAAGCACCGCTCCGGCGGCTGCGGCACGGCATCTGCGTTGCCA
>ERZ824600.527-NODE-527-length-56856-cov-146.243376_pt1 | contig 56856 bp, 59 predicted proteins | sample MGYA00519933_ERZ824600 | MGnify/ENA primary metagenome ERZ824600 (study PRJEB31778, sample SAMEA3449178) | human gut metagenome | biome: human gut; feature: human-associated habitat; material: faeces | place: United Kingdom | collected 2010/2012 ...
ACTCACCCTATTAGTAGGATTAAGGCTACTATCGAAGTTTTCCTTGAAGAATTTGGACCCAAGCCAGAACTATCTTCTCTCTATTTCAGATATAGAAGGCTATGAGACCCAATTTATCGAATTCGAGATTTGGGACGAAAATGATGGCCCTATACCTGGTATAAAACTTTTCAAGGATTTCAACATTTACCTTGAACGAGAATTTTGCGAATACTAACCAATTAACCCAGGCCTAACTAAGGTTCTGGGTTTTTACTTACGCTAACTTAGTAAGCCCTTATAGGCTATCCTAATCTCTATAGGCTTACCATAGTCCCTATATGGCCTTATTGAATTAGGACCTAATAGGTTTATAGAGGGCAATAATAGGGATATAGCTAATAGGCCTTAATTCTTTATCACCTTAGTCGATTAATGGCCTTTATGTATGATAATATACAGATAATATTAACCGGACTGTATGGGGCCTCCAAATTTCTAAAGTGGTACCTATACCAACCCCTTCTATATCCTACCTTATATCCATCAATATACCCCTATCTAATGCCCACAACAATGCCCACCTTTCAAACCCCTAAAACCTACTTGCAAATTTTTCATACGAAATTATTAAAAATTATTTTTAAAATATTTCTCGAAAATTTTTCTATAAATGTTTTGCAGATTAAAATATATTTTTTATCTTTGTATTGTTGAAAAAGCAAAGAGATATTTAAAATTTTGATTAACAATTTTTAAAAAGAAAATTCTCTGAAAATTTTGCTAATTAAAATATAAATCGTATCTTTGTAATGTAATCAAAAAGCGATACTTGACATATTGAAACAATATAAAATTAATTTATTCCTTTTCTCTTTTTCTTATAAATCTTTTAGTTTTATAGAGAAAAGGATATAATAAAATAAACATAAAAACTAAAAGTATTTTATTATGGAAGAATTAAAAAATGTAGTTGTAGAAAAAGAAGTTGCTAACAACAAAGTAAACAAAGTTAGTGCAAATAAAGCAAAAGCGCAAGCAAAAGCAAATAGCACTAAATTATCAGTTGATAGTATTTTTAAAAATCTAAATGAAAAAACTAACGGACTTTTTAAAACTTCTTTAGGGAAAAAGACCGAAATTTATATTGAAAGTCTTTTTGCAGAGTTGAACGAAAAGCAAAAGAAAGCGTATCGAAAGAAATTAAGAAACACTACTTTTTCTTTGCTTGATTCGATTTGCAAAGCGAAAGAAGAAAAGAAACAAAATGAACTAAAAACACTTGTTTCTGCATTTATAGAATTTTATAAGCAAGTCTACAAAGTGAATGATTTTTCATTTGCAAGTATTGCAAGCGAAAATACAAAGGACACAAAAAAAGAAGTTCTAACAAAAGGTTTACAAATAGTCAAAAATTTCAAGTAATTAAATGATATGTTATTAAATGTATTTTTATTTGTTGGTGTAATTTGGGTATTAATTCAGATTATCAAAGATATAAAAGATTTTTTAAAGAACTTATAAACTAAATAAAAAGTAAGGGAAAGCAAATAAAAATGTTTGTCCCTTACTTTTTATTTTTAAATGTTAAATTTAACGTAACCGTTCCCCGTTTTTAGTACCACACCAAAATCTCCCCTCGTATTAAGGGGTACCCGATTATCCCACAAACCACACAACACACAAAGAAGCCAGAGACCTAACATCCCTGGCATCTCAATCCCTATAAAATAGTATCCAATATCTTCTTAACCCTATCCTTCCCTAAGACCCTCCTACCATTCCTTATCTCATAGAAGAAAGTATAATACATCTCAAGTTCTTCCATCCAAATTCTATCCCCTCCCTCCAATAATGGTTCTATTCTCATCATATCCTCAGGATTAATCCATAACCGATACCAAACCATATTACCTTCAGAACATCTTAGGATTCTCTTATGGTCATCATCCCTTATCACTTTAACCTTTACCATACTGATTAAACATTTCTTGATTCAACCTAAATCCAGGCCTAGATATAATCATCCTTTGGATATCATGTATCTTAATTGCCATCTCATCCTTTTCCATTGGATGGTTGATAGGTAATTCTAAAAATCTATTCCAAATTTCCTCAGTAAGTCTAAGGATTGCCTCTTCCTCTTGGGTAAACTTTGCTAAATCTATATCTTCCATACTCTAATAAATTATAGGTTCATCTTCGGTAATAGGATGGAGCTTTGGTTCTCCCTCTCTTTTAATTCTCTCTAAATCTTCCAGGGCACACTCTAGTATTTTAATACGTTCAGCATTATATTTCTTTAGATACTGGAAACCAAAATGCTGTATGGAACAGGTATTTGTATCCCTTTAACCTTTTCATAGGTACCCTAAAATATATTCTGCCATTTACATCAAGAGTATCATCCTTAATACTTTCGATTATGTGATGGGAATAACCAAAGTATACATGGGTAAGGTTAAACCTTTGTGGAGTAAACCAGGGTTTAATTACTTCTTGCCATAAGTATGTACCATCATTAGAAAGATTGAACTCTATATTAATGGTTCTACTCACCTCTATCAGGTCAACACATAATCCTCCTGGAGAATTTGGTATATTAATCCTTCTATCCCGAACTGTCTCAAGGACATTCTTTACTGGTAAGTAATAATTTCTTATCCTTTCTTCGATTACCTTATTCTCTTTGGAATTATAATCGATTGCAGTGAACGTAGGCTCTTCCATTCTTCTCTAATTTTCTTTCAAACCATTGGCAGGTAATACATCTTGGGCTTCCCACCATTACTTCTGTTTCTCCCTTGATTACTGGGCAAGGATTGGTAAGCTTCTTTTGCCTACCAACCTTCTTAGTCTTAATCTCTCTGTTCATGTTTCTTTTCTATATAAGTTATTATAAAGTATATCGGAAATAGTGGCATAATTAACCAGATAGTTAGGAATAGGAATCCCGGTCTAGTTAATCGGTGCATTGAGCATATTACCCTGGTCATAAACCAGGCAGGTATAATACAGATAGCATATATTATACCCAAGATAATCCATAGAGTCATTGTTCAAAGTATTTATTTACGATTTTGGATATCTTCTTATCTAACTCTACTATTAGTTCGCTGAACTCTTTATCCTTCATATCTTTTATCTTGGCTTCGATAAATTCCAGGTTTCTCTTAATAGAGAAATAAGATTTGAAGGCCTGATAATCCAATTCTGATTTATCCGATAGAGGTAGGATAACACTTTGCTTACCATCTAATCTGGTATAGAATCCATCGGGTCCCAGGGTTCTTGATACCTTTACTTTGTTACTCAGGATTGCAAACCCACCTTTCTTGTCGATAGATTCTACCTTTACTTTCTCCATTAAGGTTTTGCCGTCAGAGAAAATGACTTCTTCACCCTCCTTTAGCTTTTTGGTTTCTTTGTTCTTTTTCATATCTTTATTAATTAGTTTATGCAAATATACGAAATTATTTATTATCTGTATAATTTTGAATCATAAATTTTAAATCCTCTGAGGTAAAGGATTTGCGACTTAAGATTTCCATAAGTTCTACAGGAGTAAGGATTAATCCATTTGGAGTAAAAAGTCCTCTAGAGTGTTCTGGAATTATGCCCTGGAATCCCCAATTGTTATATGAGTTAATAATCATGGAATTATCTCCGGTGAGCATAGCAATGTAATTTTCTGAAGTTTTAATACGTTCTCTTCTGAAAGTACCAACTTCTATCCATAAGGAATTAAGATGGATAGTGTAATGACGATAATCCGGAGTGATTAATGGGAGGATTTCCATCGAAAAATCCTTTCTTACCTTATCATCTTCTTCCTTAATGTTATGCCAAAAAGCACAATGAAAGCAAAGTTGTTTGGCTTCCATTATTTTAGGGATTGCCCTAGATAATTCGTACTGATGCAAGTCGATAGGTTCATTGCATAGGTGACATTTTTCAGTTTCCATATTTCTACATTATTAAATTATATAGGATAATAGAACCTAAAGAACCCTCCTAAGTATGGTATTCAGCAATACTTTCTAATCTTTAATGAACTTTAAAATATAACGTTATGGATAAGTTAACTAATGAAATGATTGTGGCTCTAGCCAATGATTTGGGACTAGAACCAGCCTTGCTTAAAGCAGTACAACTGGTAGAAGCAGCAGGCAGAGATGGATTTTTAGTAGATGGTAGACCTCAAATTCTATTCGAAGGTCACATTATGTACAAGGAAATCAAGAACAAATTCGGTTTAGACAAGGCAGTTGCTGCTCAAAAGAGTTATCCTACCATTTGTTTCCCGAAATGGGACAAATCTAAGTATCTTGGTGGAGCTCATGAGTACAAAAGACTCGAAATTGCCAAGAAAATTGATGAAGAATGTGCTCTAAAGTCAGCTTCTTGGGGAATGTTTCAGATTATGGGCTTCAATTTTGCCTATTGTGGGTGTAAAAATGTCTTTGATTTCGTCAAAAAGATGGAAGAATCTCATGCTTCTCAGCTGAAATTGATGTATTATTACATGAATAATACCAGTTGTTTGAAGAACTTGAAAGAACATGACTGGGCAGGCTTTGCTCGGAAGTATAATGGTCCTGGTTATGCTGAAAATGCTTATGACCAGAAGCTAAAAAATGCCTATGAGAACTTTAAAAACAAGATATAATGAAGGTAATCTACAACAAATTTATACCTTTCAAAGGGTATAAAGCCATGAATTTATTCGGCATCGTCTTCGTAAGAAAAGGTGCCAAGTTTGATGCATATGATTACAACCATGAGAAGATACATCTCAAGCAAATGCAAGAGATGTTGTGGATTTTCTACTACTTGTGGTATGCAATCGAGTACTTAATCATCATGTTCTTCGCTAAATGGAACAAACAAAGCGAAAGATATCATGATGTAAGCTTTGAAGAAGAAGCCCATAACAATGACCATGACCTGGATTATACTAAGGTTAGGAAACATTATGCCTGGGTTAAATATGTAAAACTAAGAAGTTACAAGAAATGAGCCTTCTTAATCCGATAATATGAAGGTTTGGATATTTTAAACTTTTTACACAACCCTTGTATTGTACTGTAGTTCTTTAGCTTAATACATCTAACGATTCTACGTACTTTACGAGGGTTAAGTTTATTATGACCTCCGTTAAAATAGAATCTACCCTCCCTAATACATTGTTGAGTATTTTCTTTAGGTGTACCCCAACGAAGGTTTTCAGCCCTATTATCTGTTCTTATATTATTAAGGTGCATTACTACAGGTAAATTATTTGGATTAGGTATAAATGCTAAGGCTACTAATCTACTTACTTTATAGGATTTTCTTAATGAGTTCTTCTTTAAAGTAATCGTAGGATAGCCATGAGATTCTTTATACTTTAAATTAACCCAACCGTTACATCTAAGTACTTGGATGGTTTTACCATCTCTATATACTCTAACCTGTAAGTCATGTAAAGTTATTTCTCTGTACATATTGATAAAATTTAAATTATATGAGTATTAATAGATATACTGTATTAGGTATCTCTGCTGGTCAGGGTGCGTTATTGTTCCCTTTTAGGAAGCACCTATTAGGGAATATAGAACCTCGAGGAGTATTTCATACTCCCGGAGAAGAGCAATGGAAAGCTAATTTTGGAGATATACCATTCTACAAGGGATATTGTTTACAGGAGTTTGATGAGAAAATAGATATCATAATCTCTTCTCCAGACTGTGGAGCATCATCCATTATGAGGCTTTCAAAGGTTAAAGAATTGGGTAAACCCAAGGATAACCGGAGTTTAAATCTAGTAATAGAAGGAATTAACTATTACAAGCCTAAGATTTTTCTTATAGAAAACCTGCCTCGTTTGCTATCTCTTCTACCCAATGAATACCTTCAGGAAGCCTTTAAAGACTATAAACTTATTTTTCACGAAAGAAGCGTTTCTGACTATGGGAACTCCCAAGTATCAAGGAAACGTTTAATTATCGTTGGAATACATAAGAAAACCGGTAAGAAATACTTGAATGCTTTTAATGAAGTATTCCAAGTAAAAACTCCAACAATTACTAGAGAATTGCTCTTTGAGTCTCCTTATGGGAGTAATTATAACATTCCAATTGAAAAGACTTTGGCAATGTATGATTATCGAAAGCTTCCTGCAAAGAAGAATCTAACCGTTAGAAAGATTCAGTTATTGTGGAATAGTGACTTCAAGAATGAAAAGAAATGGCCCATAAAGACTGCTAAGATGAGTACTCTCCCAGGAGTGTATCGATTAGAGTTAGATAAAGCTCCTCTAACTTTAAGACCTGCTGATAGACAATTCCGACCCGATGGTTACCCTCTTGGGATTTTGGATTTCAAGGCAATTATGGGATTTCCTAAAGCCTACAAGATTTTCATGGATGAAGGCAATTACCTTTACTGGCTTAACAAGGCAAGGTATACCATAGCTAAAGGGTCGGTCTACGAAATTTCAATATGGTTCAAGAGATGCCTGAAAAATGTTAATATATACTAAAGTATATATTACTTCCTGGTAGACCTTGAAAAATATAGATATATAATATACTTCGTATATATATCTATATTTTTTATATACTCTATATCTATATACTTATAGATATACGAAATTAGGTATATTAGGATAAAAGAAACACTTCGATTCACTTCGTTCATCGAATAATTAGGTTCGGTACCGAACCTAATTAGAGAAGTATGTTAACTATATACTTCTGAAACCTAAAAATTTTATGATATGAGATTGATAAATACCAAGACCCAAGTTAAGAAGGCAAATCTTCCAACAATCCTAATCTTTGTTAAACAGATTTGCTTACAAGTTCCTCGGTTTAAATTTGAGATAATCGAAACTGAACACACTTTTCAGTTTAAGTTTTACCTTTTGAAGTCAAGGATATCTCCTATTGAGAAGTATTGGCTCAAGAAACGAATCAAAAAGTTCATCCATGAAGACTCTTAAGAACGTAGCTATTCTAGCATTGCTAGGATTTACTATTTACCTTTGCTTCAGGAATTACAAATTGAATTCGTATATCAGTCAACTTCCTGATTCATCGGTCATTGGCATTCCTGATACAATCAAACTGAAAGAAGAGTTTAAGCCCCAAAAACCTTTTTCCCAGTTAATTGAACCAAGTAGAATCCTTCTCTACGACTTTTATAGAAACAGCAATAGAATGACTAAATCCCCAAGTTCCGATTCAACGGCGGTTGATTCTGACAATTCGGTAAAAGTCAGTAAGAAGGATTCTCTGGTTCAGTTTACTCTAGACAACAACAAGTTAAATATTAGTCTGTTCAATAAGGAGACAGATTCTTATTCAACTAGAATGTTCAATCTAGACTTAGGGAATTACAAATATAACTGGTATGAGGGACAATTAACTCAGAAGAAAATTCGGAGACTAAGTCTTAGTCCTTATGTCTACGGTAAGTACAGACCCTTTAATCAATTGTTCGATATTGGAACTGGCCTTACAATCAAGACTACGAATTTTAATTACAAACTCGGAGTTAATGCTTTCTGTTATCCGAAATACTTTTCAGGTATAAAAGCTGACTTAGAGTTTTCAATTCAATATAACTTTTGATATGGCGAAAAAGATAATCACAGAAAATCACACTTCCCTTAACCGGGAGGAATTAGCAACCCTTGCAAAGGTTTCTAATGATGTTTTCTATTTCAGTCTTTTCACCTATGTGATACACCCAATGAGGGGAAAAGTTAGATTCGAACTTTATCCATACCAAAAATCGGTACTGTATAATTTCGTTAAAGAACGTTTCAATATCCTGCTTAAGTTCCGACAGGCTGGTATTACAGAGCTTATTTCTATGTACTGCCTTTGGTTAGCAATGTATCATCCTAACAAGAAGATTAACATTATCTCAATCAAAGACACAACTGCTAAGAAAGTACTTAAGAAGATTAAGTTCATGTACAAGAACCTGCCATGGTATTTACAAACACCGATTATTAATGGTAGAGCTGGAGAATATGGTTCTGCATCTATGATAGAATTTGACAATGGTTCTTTCATAGAATCTATCCCTACATCTTCGGAAGCCGGTCGTTCAGAATCTCTTTCCCTATTGGTTATTGATGAAGCAGCAGTAGTAAGATGGGCAGCTCAGATTTGGGCAGCCGCTTTCCCTACCTTATCAACAGGTGGGGCTGCTATCATCAATTCTACTCCTTATGGAGTTGGTAATTTCTACCACTCTACTTGGGTAGATGCTATTGCCGGAGGGAATCCATTTAATCCACTTCGATTGTATTGGCAAATGCACCCAGAACGAGATATTAATTGGTACAATGAAATGTCTTCTGCTTTGGGAACCAAAAGAACTGCACAGGAAATTGATGGTGACTTCTTGTCATCTGGAAATACAGTCTTCGACCTGTCTGATATCAAGGCAATCGAAGACTGCCTTAGTGATTATCCCTGTATTAAGAAAAGGTTTAATGGTCAGTACAGACAATTCTGCGAACCAGAAGATAACAAGGAATACTTTATTGGTGCCGACGTTTCTACTGGTAGAGCAACTGACTACTCTGCTTTTACTTGCATGGATAAAGCTGGAGAAGAACAAGCAGTATTCAAAGGCAGGCTATCAGTAGATAAGTATGCCAGACTACTTGGAGATACCGGTCAATTATTTAACTTTGCAACTCTTGCTCCGGAATCAAATGATGTTGGATTGGCAGTAACCTCTAAACTTCAAGATGAAGGTTATCCTAAACTGTATTACTACCAAAAGATGCTTAAGAAGAAAGGTAAATCTAGACCCGAGATGGATAAATCTCCTGGATGGTTAACTACTCAAAAGAATCGTTCAGTAATCGTTGAAGGCTTAGAACAAGATATACGAGAAGATAATATCACTTGTAAAGACCCATTCTTTGTTCAAGAAGCATATACCTTCATATATGATGGTTTGGGTAGGCCAGTTGCAATGGGTAAACATAGAGCTAACAATTCAACAGTAGATGTAGACCTTGAAGGTGATGTCTATTCTGATGACTCCATCTTTGGTAAAGCTATATGTAATCACATAAGGAAAGGAAAAACTAACGTAATTGTACAACCAAAATGAAAAAGAAGTTCAACTTTAATTGGAGTTGGGGAAGAAAGAAGGACCCACCTCCAGAACCCTACAAAGAGGAGAAGAAATCAAAACCTTCTACTATCTCTCCTGGTAGAGTTTCAGTCGATGAAGATGAATCTCTTATCAGTTCATTAAAGGGTATTACTGCAATGGTAGACCCTTCTTTTCGTGTTGAAGTAATACCTCTAATTCGAGATTTATATAAAGTAAATCCGGATATGGGCATTGCTTTGCAGGATATGTTTAAGTTAACCAATACTGGTCATACTGTAACATTCCCTAACAATACGGATGATGAAGCAGATAAGATGAGGAAACATCTGGCTGAGAAAACCAAGAAATGGTCAAGGTATACTGCTGGAATAGATGGCTTGGTTAACAAGATGATTGTACAATGTCTTGTTGGCGGAGCTATTTCTGTTGAGGGAGTTCCCGATGAAAAGCTGGAAGGTTTGGATACTATCCTATTCCTTAGACCCGAGAACATTGTATTCAAAAGGGAAAACAATGGAGTATATTCTCCTTATCAAAGGAATAAGAATTACTTCATAAAGCACCAGGATTACATTAAGCTTAACCCAGAGACTTATGTATATGCTGCAATGTATAATGATACCGATGAACCATACGGAATACCACCGTTCATGGCAGCATTGGATTCATTGAAAGGACAACATGATATGAGGGTAAACTTTAAACATATCATGGAAGTCTGCGGTATGGTAGGATTCTTGGAAGCTAAGATGGCTAAACCTGACCAATCTGGTAATGAAAGTGTAAGGCAATATGAAGCTAGACTAGAAAGAAACCTAAGAGACCTAAAAAGAAATCTTAGGGATGGTATGAAAGATGGAATTGTAACGGGTTACATTGATGACCATGAGTTTAAGCTTAACTCTACCACTAAGGAATTAGGTAACATCAAGGAACCCTGGAACATGAATCAGCAATCAGTTGCCAATGGTTTGGGAGTTAATGGTAATCTTATTGGAGTTAGTTCAACAACTGGTGAGGGAGCAACGGGAATAATGCTCTCTAAATTAATCAGCCAGTTAAAGAATCTACAAATGCTTGTAACTTATGTATTAGATTTTCTTTATTCTCTAGAACTGCGTCTGGCAGGATTTAATAACAAGGGAATAAAGATTCAATGGGGGACTTCAACTATCTCGGATGAAGTTAAAGTTCAACAAGGTCTTCAATATAAGATACAGAATTTGGATTTGTTGTACAAAGCTGGTATCATTAGCCAAGACCAATATGCTTGGGCAATGGGGTATGATTCTCCTGATGAGGATGAACCAAGAGTTTCACTTGAAGACCAGTTTGCTAAAGGTGGTAATTTAGACCCTCAAGAGGGTACTAAGAAGAAACAAAGGCAGAACGATAAGAATCAATCTGCTCGTAGGTCAAGAGATAAAATTAACCCGGCTCCTTCTCGAGGAGACCAAAATACTAAAGCAAGATGAGTAAATTTACAACGAAAAACAAAGAGCATCTTGATTCTATGGTGATTGGGCAAGGTCATACTATAATGGCTGGGTATATCCCAGAATCAGTAGGAGCCCAAGCCTTCTCCGAGAATTATTATAAATGGAAGACTCCAACACCTGACACAATTGCTCAATTTGGATTTTGGGGAGGTGATATAGATTACAATACTTATTATCCTAACCTTGATAAATCTGAACTTACTCCTAAGGACGAAGAATTTATCGAACCGATGTTTAGATTACTTTCAGAAACGATTGTATCTAAAAATTGGAATCCTACTGACTTTAGTCAAAATGGAGTACTAAAGGCATCAATGAAAATGCTACTTGGTCAAACCGTAAACTGCGACCATGAAACAAACATTGGTAATGCAATCGGGGCTGTATCTCAAGTGATGTGGCAAGAATCTTATAAAGATGGACACTTCACTATTCCTGCAGGTATCAATGGTATTCTGAAGATTGATGGTAAGGCAAATCCAAGAATTGCTAGAGGAATCCTTATGGAACCTCCTTCAATCCACAGTAATTCAGTAACTGTACAGTTCAAGTGGGATAAATCTCATCCAGGAATGGAAGATGGTGAATTCTACCAGAAGCTTGGTACCTATGATTCTAAGGGAGAGATGGTACGTAGAATAGTTACTGAGGTAGTTCGTTATTTGGAAACTTCATTAGTATCCCATGGTGCTGATTCATTTGCTCAAAAGATTGGTTCAGATGGTAAAATTGTTAATCCTACTTTTGCAAAAAGAACCTGGGCTTCTTATGAGGAATATAGGGATGACAAGTCTAAACAGTACTTCTTTACTGACTACAAAACAGATCTCTCGGAGTTTCAAGAAAAAGACGATACTCAGGGTTCTTTAATTGATAACCAAGAAAACCAAAATAATAATAAAGAGAATATGAACAAAGAATTGCAAGAATTTCTTGAAAAGCTTTTCGGGGATAACATGCTATCCCTTGCAGAAGGCAAAGAGATGACTCAGGAAGAAGTTATCTCATGTATTCAAAGCTTGGTATCATCCAAAAACAGTCTTCAGACTACGGTTGATAATCTGACTACAGAGAAATCTTCTCTCACTGAACAGATTACTAATCTGAATGCTGAAGTAGCAAACTTGAAGGAAATGGCAACAGTAGGAAAGAATCACATTGCTTCTCTCCGTGAAAATGCCGTAGGTACTTATAAGAAGTTGATGGGTGACAAAGCCGATGAAACTATCATCACAATGTTGAATGCCGAAACTACCGGCATCGTTACTTTGATTTCTCTCCAGAAAGACTATCAGGCTCGTTTGGAAGAAAAGTTCCCAATGGTATGCGCAAGCTGTGGTTCTCACGATGTAAGCCGTGCTTCTTCAGCTCAGGAATCTGAAGATAAATCAGGAACTAAGACTGAGGATAAATCTAAATTCGTAGAGAAATCTACTTCCGATGTTCTTGATGACATCTACAAGAGTAAGTTCAAATAAAGAAATAATCGATAAATATCACTGTTATGACGAAAATCGTAAACAAAGACCAAGCAATGACTCTCTTTGGGGAAAAAACTCCAAGAGCGGTGATTTACAAAAGTGAATCCCACAAATTGCACCAAGCCTTCAATGTAAAAGAAGGAGAAACAATCGTTCAGGGTATGCCGGTAGCAATTGATGAAACTGGCCTCATATTCCCTTTCAAAGATGCTGCTACTGAAGTATATTTGGGAGTTGCTGTTACTGATAACATCAATCCGGCTTACCGTGCCCAGCATAACTTCCCTGTAGAAGTTACAGTTGCCATGGAAGGTTACATGATTTGTAATTGGGTATCAAATGCTACTCTCACTGCTGGTTATGTAATCCCTTCTGGAGATTTGCTAAATGACCGTTTTGTAAAAGCAAACCAGGGAACCTCAACTCCTTTCATTGCTCTTACTCCGGCAGACGAAGCAAACGAGTTAATCCAAGTACTTATTAAATAAGAAGAAAAATACATTATGGAAAAAGTTGATATTTCAAAACTGAAGAAGGAAGACTTTATCAAAGAACTTCCTCAAATGGTAAGTCAGCTGGATGCTTTCCGTCAGGGAGCCCAGAATAAAAAGCCGGTAGAAGTTACCCTGGGTGAACTTGCTACAGGTAAGTGGGGAATCACAGAAGATGAATTGTTCGAAAAGGTTGGTATCAATCCGAAAATCGATACAATGGAAAACATCTTCACAATGCCTCAGCAAGATGTTCGTTGGATTGTTCCGGAAATTATTCGTTCTGCCATTACTTTGGGTATGCGCCAAGCTCCGTTTTATCCGGAGATTATTGCATCTGACCAGTCTATCAATGGACTGACTGCTATCATGCCGATGATTAACATGTCCGATGCTGCACCGGCTAAGGTTAACGAGGCAGAAACAATTCCATTGGGAGATGTAAGCTTCGGACAGAAATCAGTTTCTCTGTTCAAAATCGGTAAAGGTTTTAAACTTACTGATGAAGTTCGTAACTACGTTTCTCTTGATGTATTGGCAATCTACCTTCGTGACTTCGGTGTTCAGCTAGGTTATGCAATGGATACCCTGGCAATGGACGTTGTTATCAATGGTAACAAACCTGATGGTTCTGAATCTGCTCCGATTATCGGTGTATATGAAACAACCAACGGTATCACATATAAGGACCTTCTCCATATTTGGGTACGTGCTGCTCGTATGGGACGTAACTTTACTACAATGATTGGTGGAGAAGACCAAGCTATCGAAATGTTGAACTTGCCTGAGTTTAAAGACCGTCATTCAGGTACTACTGAAGCTACACTCAACATCAAGTCTCCGGTACCTAAGAATGCCAACTTCTACATCCATCCGGGAACTCCTGACCAAGGCCTTCTGCTGATTGATACATCGGCTGCCTTGATTAAGCTTACTGCTAAGCAGTTGATGTTGGAATCTGAAAGAATCGTTTCCAATCAGACTCAAGCAATCTATGCAAGCTTGACTACTGGCTTTTCTAAGATGTATCAGGATGCTGCACTCATCTTGTCTGCAGATAAGGAGTTCTCTGGAGCTGGATTCCCGGACTTCATGAACATAGACCCGTACTTGATGGTTAACCTAGAGTAAAGCCACCTGGTTTTATTTTACACAGTTCTAATTTCGAATGGGATAGGGTCCTCGCAAAACCCTATCCCTATTTTTAAAACATCTAAAAACTTAGTAGATTATGAGTGAAAAAATAAAAGTAACTGTAGGGGCCAAAGCTTACAGTTTTCATGACCAGTCAACTGGTATCACTATCGCAAGAGGAGAAGAAAGAGAACTTACTCCCCGTCAATTTGGTTCAAAGAAAATCCAAATGGCTTTGAACTCGGGACATCTTCGGATGATTGCTGACAAAAACAAAGTAGAGAAATATTCGGCTAACGATTTGGACAAGCTGGAAAAGAAACTGACGGCTCAGTTTGAAAAGGGTATGGAAGTTGCAAAGATTGCAAAGGCCTATACTCTGGAAGAACTTACTCTCATTGCTGCTCGCCACGAAATCGTAGCCGAGAAGAATGATACTCCGGTAACCCTGGTTCAGGCATTGCTGGAAGAGTTCGAAGAACAATCTAAATAATTCATCATGGAAAATCTAGACTTCGTAGCTACTACGAATGGTCTGGAAGTTTCATTTAGAGTACTAAGCAAAGTCCCAGCCAAGGCCATTTTTGACTGGGACTTTGGTGATGATAAGGGGTCCGCTTACGATGTTAAGCAACCAACTTACACTTATGAAAAGTCCGGATTTTATACAGTAGCACTGAATATCACGAACTCCGATGGACTTAATCTTTCTGCTACCAAATTAGTAATTGTAAATACAGAGGCTGTTACTACATTAACGGACAGTATATATAACCTTATTAATTATTTCATTCCTTCAGAAATCTCCGATGGTATGACCATAGAGGAGAAGGAGATGTACATAACTAAATGGCAATTATATATCCAACCACTAGTAAATCATTGTATTCCTTTGGATAAATATAATGATGAATTAATGTACGAAGCTCTAGAAAACCAATTAATAATGGAATTGGCAGCCTGGGATTATCTAAATGTCAAGCTCCTTAATTTATTAACGAGTACCGGAGAATACCTTAGTCAACTAACATCAACCAAAGAACAAGAGGGGGATGGTAGTTCGAAACCAGAACTTGCCCGAGGTGATAGGATTAAACAAATCACTACTGGGCCTACTGAAGTACAGTACTATGATATGCTTTCAGATTCAACATCTTCATTATGGAAAACATTCTCACAAGCTTTGCAACCTGGAGGTGTCATAGACGAATTAAAACAAAGACTTTGTATGTTAGCTACGAGATTGGAAATCTACTTACCCTTCTGTGCACCAGTTAGTAAGTTAGTAGTTCCTCGAGTAGTTGACAGAAGAAGACCTGGTATATTAGATGGACCTAATCCAAGTGTACCAGTAAAAAGAAACGGTAGAACCTTAATCAAGAAAAGATGACCAAGACTCCTCATAGAATGGTAAAGAATCGTTCTTGGGATAGATACAAGAAGATTATCAATGACTTCTTGGACATAGATGCTGGAAGGCAAACTATAACTTGGGCAAAGAGTGTAAATCAACTCCTAAGTCATGGAGAAGATTATATCCCTAAATATTATAATATACCTATCGAGGCTCTCTGTTATTACAATGCCTTTCGAAACTGGCCTATCAATAAAGCCACCATCACGGGAGAACTCGATGATGAGAATCTATCCATACTAGTTACAAAATCCTATATAGAAAACCTGGGACATCTAACTCCAGAAGGTTATTGGGATTTTAACTGGTCTGAGGATAGGTTCGTAATTAACGGTATTACTTATAAACCTGCAGGAGATACACAAGTTGCCCAGGCCAAAGATGAAGCATTGGTGTTCATGGTCATTCTCAAGAGAGATAGAGATACTAAAATCGAATTTGTAGAATAAAAATGAACGTATATGGCAAAGATGTTACAATTACGATGGACTCGAATTGAAACCCAAAATGGGATTTGGTTCGACAGTAATAGGGTAATCCTGAATGGTGTATGCGGAATACATGTTGAAATGAAAGGGCAAGGAAATGATATTACAGCCATGCAATCCATGACTGGTGATAAATACGTTTCTTGCTTTCAAGATTATTTCGGAGACCTTTGGGATAAGATAATACCTCATCCAGGTATTGGGCAAACTATGAAGTTCAGAGTCAACAGATTACCAGATTATGCAATAATCAGGGGTGATGTTGAGGATGGCGGGGATGTAGACCCCGATAATCCAGAAATACCAATGAATACCTTCTGTGGTTCAGAAGGAGAACCATTCAGAGGTAGTGATACTGAACTGTTCTTGGGTAAACAAATGATTAATTAACCCTTAAATATATAAACCTATATGTACGTAAGTAAATATTACACCTGCGAGGAAATTGACCAGCGGTTGTTACAAGGTTACTATGATGACTTAGTGACTGCTGGTTTTGCTGGAACTCTTAATGAATTCTGGGCCTTCATTCTCTCTATCAAGAACAAGGTTGATAAGAGAGAGGGATATGACTTATCGAAAAACGATTTTACCGACGAACTGAAAAGAAAGTTGGATGGAATCGAAGAGAAAGCCAATTACATCACAAAAGTTTCTCAGTTGGAAAATGATTCTAAGTTTCAGACTGAAGAACAAGTTAAGAAAACGATTGATGATTTGGTTGACGGTGCTGGTGATGCTCTAGATACTCTTAAAGAGTTGGCAGAAGCATTAGGAAATGACCCCAACTTTGCAACCAATATCACAAATAAACTTACCGACCTTCGTAATGATTTGACTGCTGAGGTTAATCGGGCAAAAGAAAAAGAAGCCGAACTCGGTTCTCAAATTACAGCAGTAAACGATGCTCTGCTTAAAGCAGTGGATTTACTCAATGATAAGATTGATAATATCCGTATTGCTTTGGTAGATAAAATCGATAAGCTGGAAGCTAAGGTTGATAAGAACACTGCCGACATTGCCGACTTGCGTAATGAAACTACTGGTTCATTGGCAGATGCCAAAGCTTATGCTAAGGACCTGGTAGATAAAGAGGCAGAGGCTCGTAAGGTCGGGGATGATAAACTGGTAGAAGATATGCACCAGATGACCACTCTCCATACTCAAGACAAGGCAGAACTTACTCAGAAGATTGCCGAAGAGGCTCAATTAAGAGAAAACCAAGATGCAAGAATCCGGGCAAGTCTTATTGAAGAAATCTCTACTCGTCAATCTGGTGATGCAGCTCTTGAAAGTAAACTTGCCGAAGAGGTTACCAATCGTAAGGCTGCAGATGAAACTTTGCAGAATGGTTTGACTAAAGAGGTTGCCGACAGAGCTAATGCCGATAACACTCTTCAGAATAATATAGACAAAGAAGCTCAAGCAAGAGAATCTGGAGACCAAGTTCTTAAAGGACAAATTGATTCAGAGGCAGCAACCCGTACTGCTCAGGACCAAATCCTTGACCAAAAAATTACTGCTCTATCTGAAAGAACTAATGCCGATAAGGGTGAAGTACTTGCTGCTGTAGAAGCAGAGAAGGAAGCTCGTATTGCAGGAGACAATGCCCTTAAAGAAAGTAAGGTAGATAAGAGAGAAGGTTATGCCCTGTCTAAGAATGACTTTACCGATATCTTACTTCAGAAGTTGAATGGTATTGAGGAGCATGCCAATTATATTACCCAGGTATCACAATTGGTAAATGATGCTGGGTATCAAACAGAAGCCGATGTAGAGGCTGCAATCGAAAAGATTATTGGTTCTGCACCAGAAGTACTTGATACTCTGGAAGAGATTGCCAGAGCATTAGGCGATGACCCTAATTTCGCTACAACTATCACCAAAAAGTTAGCAGCAATCACAGAGAAGGTAAATCAAGAAGTAGAGGACAGAACTGCTGCAGATGCTGCTCTCCAGGTAAATATTGATAAAGAAGTAGTTGAACGTAAAGAAGCTGATGCTGCTCTTAAGACAGAACTTAAGGAATATGTAGATGCTCAGACTTCTATCGGTGATACTGCCTTGAATGTAGTTAAGGATAATCTGGCTAAGGAAATCCAAGACCGTAAAGATGCTGATGCAACCCTGCAAGCTAATATCGATAAGGAAGTTAACGATAGAAAAGCTGCAGATGCAGTACATACTGCTGACCTTGCAACTCTTAATCAGCGAGTATCCGATTTGGCTTTATCTATCAAAGATGCTATCAATACGGTTAAAAATGAACTCACTGCTCAGGTAAATGCTAATACTACTGCCATTGCTACCAATGCAGCTAACATTCAAAAGAATTCTGAAGCAATCACTGCTGTAACCAAAACTGTAGGTGATAACTACAAAGAGGTTAAGGATATGATTAATGAGGAAATCGTAGACCGTACTAACGGTGACAGTAACCTCAGTTCTCGTATTGATACTACCAATATTGCTCTGGGTACAGAACAAGCAGAACGGAAAGCTGCAGACCAAATCCTTCAAGTAAACCTTGATAAGGAAGTGGGAGACCGTAAGTCGGCAGATACTGCATTGGAAACTGCTATAAACGGTAAGATTCAAACTTTAACGGCTGAAGTTGGTGGGCAATTAGGTATCCTTACTAATAAGATTAATGAAGAGATAGATAACAGAGGCGGTGCCGACCTTTTATTAGAAAATAAGATTGATTCCTTGAAGACAGAATCTACTGAGAAAGTAGATGAACTCAAAACTAAGGTTGAGGCAAATACTGCTGCTATCCAGGTAGAGAAAGAAAGAGCTATTGCCAAAGAAGATGCTATTCAGGCAAACTTAAATACTGCTATTGCCAATCATAAAGACGAGGTAAATGCCTTAACTAAGGATATCTCAGATGAAGCTAATGCCCGTATTGCAGGTGATGCAGCACTTCAAGTAAATATTGATAAAGAGGTAACCGACCGTAAAAATGCCGATACCATTATTAATAATGCCATAGCCCAAGAAGTTTCTGACCGTACTACTGCCATCCAGGGATTGGATTCTAAGAAGGTAGACAAGGTAGATGGTAAAGTACTTTCTTCAAATGACTTCACAGATATTCTTTTGATGAAGTTGAATGGTGTAGCAGAACATGCTAACTATATCACTAAGGTATCAGAATTATTGAATGATTCCGGATTCCAGACTGCCGAAGAGGTAGAAGCTGCAATCCAGAAAATCATTGGCTCGGCTCCTGGTGTATTAGATACATTGGAAGAAATTGCTAAGGCTCTTGGTGATGACCCGAACTTTGCAACTACGATGACTCAGAAACTTACGGAGTTAACTGCAAAGATTGAAACTGAAACTCAGAATCGGGTATCCGGTGATGAAGCTTTGGAAACTAAGCTTACTACCTTGAGTACTACTCTTACCAAAACAGTAGAGGATTTAAGAACTTATGTTACTGAAACTCGTACTGAATTGTTGGCAAGAGCAAATAACCAAGATGCTCTTATTACTCAGAATGCTGCAAACATCCAGAGAAACTTGGAATTAATCCAGGGTATTCAGAATAATATTTCTGGTTCTTATCTGGAAGTTAAAGCTTTGCTTGAAAGTGAGATTGCTGCACGTAAGGCAGAGATTGTTCGAGTAGAAGGCTTAATCAATGATACTAACCAGGCTCTTACTACAGAGACAGAGGAAAGAAAAGCTGCTGATAAAGAACTTCAGGATAACCTGGATGCTGAAGAAGCAGCAAGAACTGCAGCTGATACTGCCTTAGGAGTTCGTATTGATACCGAGATTGCAGAAAGAAAAGCTGCTGATAAAACTCTGCAAGATAATATTGATGCCGAGAAGTATGCAAGAACTCAAGAAGATACTCGTCTGAATGCTCGTATCGATAAAGAAGTTACAGACCGTACCAATGCCGACAATGAATTAGGTACTCGTATCGATAACGAAGAAGATGCAAGGGAAGCTGCAGATACTACTTTGCAGGATAATATCGATGCTGAAGAGACTGCCCGTACTGAAGCCGATACTACTTTGCAGGATAATATCGATGCTACCAATGCTCATACTATCAATACTCACAGATTGGATTCAAATCCAGTATTGAATGGTACCGACATTAAGTTGGATGGCTATGAAAAGAATGCAGGTACTACTCCTACAGACTTGGATGTAAAGGTAACAGATACTGCTTCAGCCGCATTCGGTAAAGTACAGAAACGTATCGAAGTAGATAAGGCAGATGCCGATGATAAGATTACTAAGGTAAAAACTGCAGTGGGTCTTACAGAGGCCTTGGCATTGCCCTCTCTGGAAGATACTAATTACCTTTCAGAATCCTCAAACATTGTAGATGGCATGAAGGAATTGGATAAGCAAATTGCCGACGGTAGACATGATGAGGTTTGGGAAGTATTATATACTCAGTTTACCCAAATCTCTGGCTTTTCGGTAAGTCCTACAATTATTGAGAAAGGAGTTGATGCAGATATTACTATTCGTGGTAATAACCTATTCAACAGTAAACCGCTTGTTCCAGAAACTTTATCAGTTAAAAGAGGAACTACTGTTATAAACAGTACACCAATTGCTAGCTTAAATATTAAGGATACCCTTAATACTGAGGATGACCGTACTACTTATACTTTAAGTATTACAAGCAAGGGTGTAACTAAAACAGCAACTGCTAACGTAAATGCTTACTATCCTATGTACTTTGGACATTCTGCTAAGGCAGCATTAACCGGTGAAGATGTTTTGGGTCTTACCAAACAGGCAATAAAGAGTTCTCCTAACGGAACTTATAACATGACGGGAATTGCTGAAGGAGAATATGTATGGTTATGCGTACCTTCTAACTTCAGTATAACTAAGGTAACTTCTTCTGGATTTGGAGTTCCTATGGCTGCTGCAGCTACAGTAACTGTAGAAGGTAAAGGTTCATACAAATGCTACCGTACTGAAGGAGCTTTAAAAGCTGGTAATTTCAATTTTGTAATCGGATAAAAACTTATAACTATGGCAGAAATTCCTATATATGGTACTTTGGTAAATGCTACCACAGACCCTAAGATTGTAAATACTGACCAAGCTTGGGATAAAGAGCTTGGGAAGTATCAATCTGAAATCAATAAAGAAAGAGTTGAGGGCAATGATTCTCTGAAAACTCAGCTGGACACATTGAGCTCAAAAGTAGATAAAGAGATAACCGATAGAGGTTCAGCTGATACTGCATTGGGTGCAAAGATTGATAAAGAAATCCAAGACAGAACCACAGCTGATACTACATTGAAAACTGAACTAACTGATAGTATTCAGGAAGTTCGGGATGACCTTGATACTTTTAAGGCAACCAAGGGTCAGGCCAATGGTCTAGCTTCTTTGGGTTCAGACGGTAAGGTACCCGCAGCTCAATTACCTTCTTATGTAGATGACGTAATTGATGTATATGCAACCTACGATGTATCACCAACTAACCAGATATCTAATATCAAATTGTATTCTGATGCTGCTCATGCTAATCCAGTAACTGGAGAAGCTGGTAAATCTTACAATGATATAACTGAAGGACATCCAGGATATCAATTCCGTTGGTCAGGTACTACTTGGGTACCAATTACTTCTGGAGGTTTAATCATTGGTGAGATATCTGGTACTGCTTATGATGGAGCTAAAGGTAAAACTACCGCAGATGAACTACAGGGTCTTAAGAATTTTAATCCTGTACGATTAGTCAGTATTACTACTGATGCTTCTAAAGGTACCTTAAATTATGAATCCGCAAATGGTACTGGTGTTAAAGGCTTAGATATCCTTGCTGCTTCATCTACTAAGGCTGGTGTTATGACTGCAGCAGATAAGGTTAAACTTGACACTACATTACCGAATCAAATTGCTGCAGAAACGGATGCAAGGGAAGCTGCCATCAATGCTGTTCAAGGAGAGATTGCCAATGATATAGCTCAGGAAGTAGTAGATAGAAATGAGGCTATTGCAACGGCTAAAGCTGAATTAACTACGGCTATCAATAAAGAGATATCTGATAGAAAGGCAGCCGATACAGCTAATTTCAAAGAGCTAGAAGACGCAATGACTCTTGTTGTAGATAGTCTAGAAGGAAGAATCCAGGCTACTGATAATAACTTGGCTAAAGAAGTCCAGGATAGAAAAGGTGAGATTACCAGAGTAGAGAAGTTAATCTCCGATGAGGCTGCAACCAGAGCTCAAGCAGATACCAACGTAAATGCTAAAGTAGACTCTCATATCGGTAATAAATCTAATCCTCATGGAGTAACTAAAGCTCAAGTGGGATTGGGTAATGTTAACAATACATCAGATGCAGATAAACCAGTATCTACTGCTCAAGCTACGGCTATTGCAGATGCCAAGGCTGCAGGTACCAACGCTCAAACCAATCTTACTACTCATATCCAGAATAAGAGTAATCCTCATGGAGTAACAAGAGACCAATTAGGAATGGGTACTACTGCTGAGATTATCTTTAAGAAGGTATCTGCTCCTTCTGGGTTATGGAAGGAATCCGATGAAAGACTTAAATCCTTCATCAAACCTTTGGAACATACTCTTGATGAGATTTGCTCTATACCTACCGATTCATTCATAATTCGAGGTAGTCATGATATAGGTACTATTGCTCAGGCAATCGAAAAACATTTCCCAGAATTAGTTTCTGAGAATACGGTTAAACCTGAAACAGTTCCTAATCCTGAAGCCTTTGAAAAGGTAGAAAAAGATGGAGAAACTTATATCCTGGTTAAAGAGGTAGATTATTCTAAGATGTCAGTATTGGCAATCGAAGGTATCAAACTTCTGAAGGAAAGAATCGAAGAAGTGGAAAAGAAACTTATATTCACAAACTTGGATTAATATGGGTGAGATAGCAACATGGAGTGCTGTCAAAACTAAAGTAGGTCTTGGTAAGGATTCAAATGAATGCCCTACCAAGGCTGAATTGTTAGCACTCTCTCCTACAGGAACGGGAGAATCTTACATAGGCTTGGAAATCTCCAATGCTAGTTCCTATGGTAATAATGAAACCGTACAGCTCAATGATATACATAAGGTAACCTATAGATATGCTTTTACTGTAGTAGACACAGTTTTAAACTTCCCAGCTTTGGGAGGGTATCCTACTCCTCGGGGGTTTAGTTTAGGTACTACTAAACAAAAACAGATAGATGGAGTAGCTATCGGAGATACTATTTCTGTGGATTATACCCGATCTGCTTATCCGGACTGGATTGTTTATGATGAAGGTTATAAAGCTTCAGAAAATACAACTCTAAATCAACGTTCTGCAAGTTTAACCTTTACTCAGAATGAGTCAGGTAAACAGATAACAGTTCAATTTACTCAGGATGCAGGAGTTGAAACTTGGGAGTATACCTTTTCAGTTCAGAATCCAAATCTAAATTATACAGCTTTAGGAGGTTCTGCAACTCCCGCAATAGCAGGGTATAATTCATTTAAGCAAAGGTATATAAATGGTAAACCTGTGGGTACTAGTGTAGATGTAGGTTTTTCATCTCCTGACTTACCCTCTTGGATATTTATGGATGACGAGAATCACTATACTGCTTTAGAGAATAAATCAGAAAACTCCCGTTCTCAAGTATTTACTAGTACTCAAAATGAATCTGGTAAAAAAGTTACAGTAACATTTGCTCAATTAGCAGGTGTAAAAACTTATGGTACACCTACTGTATATTTAGGAAGCATTGCAGATATCCCTGCATCAGGAGGAACTGCAGCTACACCTACTTATACCTATTCTCAACTTTGGGGATGGAATGGTAAAACCAATGATGGTGGTACTATAAGTTCTGGAGCTTCAGTAGTATGGTCTGAAAATATCTCTGGTTCTAATCTTGGCACAACTGCAAAGGCTAGAACTAAATTAGGAAGCCGTACATTAACCGTTACTCTTAATGGTAAATCTGGTAGTGCCCCAATCGACTTATATCAATCAGAGAATAAAATCGAAAGTGTAACTCAGGGTGGATGGGTAGTTTCTATCTCTGCGAATCCTAGTACATTTACCGAGCAAGGTGGTACATCACAAATCTCTGCAAGTGCAAGGGCAAGTAGGACTAACCATTGGTCTTCAGGTGCAACCAATGCAGCATCAGATGCTACTGGTACTCCTACTCTTAGTATACCTACTGCAGTAACCGGATTTAGTTTATCTGGTACTACTTTGACTGTTGCAGAAAACACAACTGCAAATCAAAGAAGCGTAGTAGTAAGGGCAACTATGGATACCGTCTATAAGGAAGTTACGGTAACTCAAAGTGCATACTTAGTAGAATGGAGATATACATTAACTACTTCTACTCCAACGTTAAACTTTGATGCCTTAGGTACAACCAAATCTGGGACAATTAGTAGTTACCGTGAAAAGTATATTAATGGTTCTTTGGTAGAAGGTTCACTTGAAGGTATTAATATCCGGGTTAAATCTACATCGGCTGAGATACAAAGTGCTACTGCTGCTGTAGCAATTACCATGAAGGAAAATACTACAACTCAAGCTAGAACGGGTACAGTAGTATATGAGCAAGTAGGTTCAGGTAAAACTATAACTATTACTTGTAATCAAGCTGCAGGTACAATAACTCAGCAATGGGTATTAAGAGAAGTATCTGGATTCAATACTATTCCTGCTGTAGGAGGCCAGGTAGTAGCTTCTGTAGAGTCAGGATATTATGACGTTATAAATGGTACTCCAAAGACTTGGCATAATGAAGCTCCTGAGGTAGATACAAATCCTGGTTGGATTAGTTTAACTTCCGTAGAGTATGCCAACAATGGTTATTATACTGTAAAGGCAACGGGTATTTCTAATGGCTCCGAAAGTAGTAGGTCTGGTAAATTAACCTTAACCAATTCTCAAAAATCTTTGCAATTAGATATTGTTCAATCTGGTGCTAGTATTGGTTATAATTATTACTTTGAAGTTACTTCTGATTTTCCTTCTGTAGCTGCTGCAGGTGCAACTCCCAAGGCTGTAATTAAATCCAGAAGATATAGAGTTGTAAACGGAGTAGAAGAGTCTTCCTATAGTTTGGTAGAAACTTCAGTAATAAGTAAACCTAATTGGACTGGTACTTTATCTGCTAAGGTATCAAGTACTAGTGGTTCAGGAGCAGATTATGATGTTACTATACCCGTATATGAAAATACTGAAGCTAGTATACGAAGAGGTACAGTAGTATTACAACAGGGGGGTTCTGGTAAACAGCTTACTTTGAACCTTAATCAATTAGCTGCAAGTATTACTACTAGGGATTATATCAATTATGTAGAACCAATTCCAGATGGAATGTTTTCGGCTTTAGCTCAGAGTATAACTGTTACACTTCAATCTTATAGGGAAACCTTAATCAATGGTAAAGTAACGAGTAAAGTTGCTGTTCAACCTGATTTCGATTTGGATTCTACCGTTACCGATTGGGCTTCTGTAGATTTAATTGGTGGTAATCCTACCAATTACGAATATGATTTTGAGGTTTCTGTAAAAGAAAATACTACTAATCAAACTCGGTCTGGTAGTGTAATGTTTTATAATGGTGCTGCCGAAGTAGAGAATGGTTGGGCATTTACTCAAGATGCTGCAACAATCTCTACAAGGTATGAAATATCTTGGACTGCAAACTATAGTAATGGTACAGTAGAAGAGAATGTAACTGAAGTTGAATTAGAGGGTACTACTGGTATGGAAAATTCTGTAAGAATGGATTTACACATACTAGAATATACTTCTATCAATGGAGTAGAAGGTACTCCTACTTCTTGGGATTCTAGAACCATAGCTGAAAATAACTCGGCAATAGCTTCACCCAGTGGTCAGGTATCTGCTACTCTACAATTGGATTCTGAAAATGCTTTTATAGGTATTACTAATTCTGTACAGAACTTAGCCGAATACCCTCGTACTCATACCATAACTTTATATAACCCTAAAGTTGTAATTAATGGTAAAGAGGTAGGGACAGTACCCACTATTACCCTACTAGTAAACCCCATACCCTATACTAGAGTTTTTGAATTTGGTTGGAAACAAGAAGGAAGTACCATTACTAATATTACTCTAGAGGGTGATATCTATGGTAGTAGTGCTGGTAGTAGGGATATTATTTCTTATGTAAGTCTACGAAGGAATAACGTAGAGTTTACCAAGAAGTACGTCAAACCTACACTCATACCACCTTCTGAAGATTGGTTGCAGGTTATTTATAATGGACAGAACTCAGATAACTCCTATAACTGGGCTTTCAGGGCACTAACCAATAACGAAGGAGATTCTGCAAGAAATCTGCAAGTTAGATTTGAACAACCTGGCAATGGTAATCAAGCCTTATATGCCTATGTTAGCCAAGACCCTAGAGATGAAGGATACCTGGGAGGGAGAGTAAATAATAACGGGCCTAGAACAATTAGATTAGGTACCGTAAAAGATGAAAATTGGGTTGGTAATACTGATATACGGTCAGGTAATTATTATGAGCTCGGTACATTAGCTCAAGATGCTATCACAATTGAAACCAATATATCAGTGGATGGTACAGATAGTAGTACTTATACTCAACAAGTAGAATTAAGTAACTTAAAGTTTAGTAAAAGCGGTAGGCCTGTAACCATTAGTAATGACCCAAATCAAACTACTGATTACGAATATCACTGGGAATTATATCCTTCTGCTGGTGTTCCTGCTACTTTTACAGTAAATATCAGTATGTTATCTAGTGATGGAGATAATGATGATGGTATTCGTTTAGATATAATAAAAAAGAATACTACTGTTTTTCCTATAGGAACCCTAATTGGTACTTTAACTTTAACTCCTAAAGATCCGACTAAGTTACCAATCATTACTTGTGGTGTATATCATAGATATTTTACTTTTACTTGATATAAATAAAACAATACTGCGGTATTTATATACGTATAGGCCTATATACAAAATTAATTAACCTATGTTTAACAATTTAAAACTAAAACGTTATGGAACTAAAATCCGGAGAAGGCCCTGTAGTGGTAGATGCTCAAAGAGACCAGAACATTATCCAGTCTGTAGTTGCCGCTCTTAAAACAACCCCAACTCCGGCTTAATCAGGGCTGGAAATTTAAAAGAAAGGAGTGCATCTTACGGGGTGTACTCCTTTCTTCGTTTTAACACCTAAAAACTTAGAGAGATGGAAAAAGAAAAACTAACCGAATATCAGATACAGATATCTTTGCCGGCTCCTAATCAAGAGATTGCTCAAGAAGTAGCAAACAAAGCCCAAGCCCTTGTAGACCAGTTCGGATACTATCAATTCTTAAACTTGGTAGACTTCATGCAGAAGAATCCAGGTGCAGTATCATTCGGTTTAAATTTAATAAATAGGAGGTAATTATGGAAGAATTGATTTTTTCGAAACTACAAAAAGGTGATACATTGTATACCTTAGAAAGAGACAGACGTTCTATGTATCCAATCTTTGACAAAGCTACAGTAATCAGAGTTGGTGAAATTAAACCTATGTCTTCAGGCAATGATGGCAACTCTGTTTCAAGTATAGAAGTGGTAATCCAGGATTCAGTATCCTCACTTACAATCTTCTTACCTGTTCAAACTACGGAAGGTATTCATAATGGTGTATACTATATTACCGACCTTAAGAACATTGTTAATGAGGTAAATGTTCAAAGAACCAATGCCTTGAATGTTCTTAATAACCGGGATAAGTATGAAACTATCGTAACTGAATGCGATAATATCTTTAAGACAATTGAGGGTATGATTGCCCCCCAAGCTCCAGCTCAGGCTTACAAACCCGAAGAACTTGAAACATTTAAGATGGAGATAGACACTCGGCTATCAACCCAGGAGAATCTTCTCTTGCAAATTGCCCAAGAGTTGGGATTAAACAACAAAGAAAAGAAAGATGGCAAAAAAGGTTAACATAAATATATCACTCCCGATAGGAAGTGTTCAGATTTATGTAGACCCAAGGAAACAAATGCAAGCAGAAAAGTTGATTACTAGAACTCCCCAAATTATGCAAAGAGGTTATGATTTGGGTTCAAGGAAGTTCGGTAATCAACTTCTTCGTATTGTTAAGAGGAGCTTAAATACAGGAGTTCCTCCTCCAGGTTCCGAAGTATCTTGGCCACCTCATTCGGCTGCTACTCTTAAGAAGTATGGTTCTTATACTAAGAAGTATGGTTCTCATACTAAGAAGTATGGTTCTCATACTTTATTAAACCTTACTGGTCAATATGCAAGGTCAGTTACTATAGTGAACCGAAAAGACAGAACCTTTGTTGGTCTACCTCCTGGATTGAAAAAGACAACCTACTTTGGAAAGACTTCTCGTAAAACCCTTAATCAAATTGCTATCATATTAGAATACGGTAGTAGAGATGGTAACTTACCTGCTCGTGAATTATGGAGACCTGCTTATAAAGCTGCAGGTGGAGCTGATGCTTTACAGAAGTCTATACGTAATGAAGTAAGAAAAGAACTCAGAAAATATACAAAATAATGGCAGATTTTGAAGCAGATAAAACATCTGGTAAAGGTCCTACACTTGTAATGGTACACCCATTAAAGTTGAATGATACTGAATCAGATAAGAGAGCTTCATTGATTATAGATGTCAATGGAGTTACCAAAACAGTTAACCTCCTTCAGAAGAAAGGTAGCCTTAATTACGAATACCAATTAGAGGTAGATAAGGATACACTTAATATTCTGGGTAAAGGTGGGACTGATACTTTGGTAGTTACATCTCGTCGTAGAGAAATGATAAATGGTACTCCTCAAGGAGATTGGGAAAATGTAGAGGTTACGGCTGAATTCCTAGAGGAACCTCCATTTACTGCTGGTATTAGATTTACTGATGCAGCAGAAAAGACTCTAGAGGTAAATATAACTTCTAAGAATCATACTGAACAAGCTATCACCGGAACTCTAACTATCAAACAAAGTGGAAGTAGTAATAATAAAACCATTCAGGTTATTCAGGCAGCAGGTACGGTTTCCTATAATTATAGGTTAGAACCACCAATTGTAAATTTATTAGTACCCAAAGACCAGAATGCTAATGTATATGAAACTTCGGTAGGATTTACGATTACTGGATATAGAGATAAACTAATAGAAGGTAAAAAGGTATCAGAAGAGGTTATGGCTTTTAAAATGCCAGCAGTTGGTCAATCACAGGATGTTAAGTTATTTAATTCTAATGTAACTGTAACTTATTGGATTACTAATTATGGTAATATATCAAATACACCTCAAGCTACTTTTTCAGCAACTGTACATGCTAGAAAAACTGCAGGAGTGATGATAGGTGGAACTTCTGCCAACTTCGAGTGTGTATTTACTGATGGTGGTACTTATGGATTCACTCCTTTGTTAGCTGCTCAAATAATGTAAAATTATGGTAAATACAGAAGAAATAGTAGAAAGGACTTTTTATATCTGTCTACTAACGACGGCATTAAAAAGAAAGCTTACACTAAATCCTGATGACTACTTACCATTATCCTTAGAGAATGAGAAAAGATTTAAGGAGGATTCAGAAGCCTTAAAGAAATTCATACCTATCTTTGGAGTAGGTAATAATCAGGTAAAAGGTGCAAAGACTTGTCCCAGAATCACCATAGAATTGCAAGGGTTCTATAATGGTGATATTGGTGTGAACAAATATATCATAGGAGATAAACTAGAGAATGGTAACTACCAAGCTTCAGAATTTCCTTATGAGACTAAAGACATAACTCTGGATATACATCTTGTGGCAAATACTCAACAAGATATGAGATTACTTCATAGTATCATGTATGAAGCTTTGCCATCAAGAGGGTATGTAAGACCTTACTATAATGACCTGGAAGAATGGGAAGATGGTAAGGTTGCTCCTACTGGAAATCTTTATATAGAGATAGGTAATTACTATGACCACCCAGACGAAAATCAGGGCCTACTCGAAAAGGTATATCAGTACATATGTAAAGATGGTATCTTGCCAGAAAAACTTGCAGGAGAAGGTGAATTAGTTCCTATCACAGATATCTCAGTACTCTTGGGTACAGTAGAAAAGCAGGAAAACGATTTACTTCAACTCCAAGTGAATAAGGACAATACTTCAGGGTATTAATTAAATAAGTAACTAACTTTTAAATTAAGTATAATATGCCAAATTCACCTTCAGTTAAGTTTGAGTTTGAGAACAGAAATGTTCAACAGACTACTCCTATGTTAGGAGTTTCATGTGTATTGGCTAGAACCACGAAAGGTCCTTATGATGACCCTTCAGAAATCATCACTTCTTTCTCACATTTCCAAAGACTCTTTGGTTCTGAGATAGTACCAGATGGTTCTGTATCAAATATTGAGAAGGCTTTTATGGGTGGTTCTAAGCTTCGTGTTATTAGAGTATTGGGTAAGGGAGCAACCAAGGGAGTTATATCTGTAGCTGCAGCAAGAGGTGCTAGAGCAGTAAGAGCTTCTGAAGATGGTTCTTCTGTTACTGAATCTACTTCTGAAGAAGCAAGTCCTAAATCTCTCTTTAAGTTTACTTCTGGTTCTACTACAGTAGGATTCGGATTGGTAACTAAGGGTTATGGAGACCCAATAGGTAGTGCTGAAACCTTCAATGTAAAAGTTTACAAACAAGCTAACACAATCTACTATCAAGTAGTAAGTGCTAATGGTCAGGTATTAGAACAAGGCCCTATCATTACCTACAAAACAGCAGATACTGTAAACAACACTTCAGTAGACTACCTTGCTCTAAGTGCTTTTGCAAAGAATTCAGAATACCTTGTACCGGTTATGACCGATACAGTAGAAGGTATCAAATCTTGGAATAACCTCATTAAATGGTTAACGGATGATGTCGATGGAACAAAGAACCCAATCGATATCAAACTTAACAATGCAGCAATTACTGCTGATGCGGTTACTCTTAACGGTACCATAGGTAATGCAGGTACTACTCCTACTGCAGACGAATGGATTGCTTCTCTCGAGTTCGTTAAGGACTACGTAGATGTATATCAGTTTGCTTGCTCTCATATTAATCAACATCTTACTACAGATCATGATATACTTAAGGTACACAAGGCTGCAGTAGATATGATTAAGGAATTGCAAGAGTATACCTATTATATTGAAGTACCTAAGTATACCACTCACTATACTCAAGGCGACCAGCCAGGAGATTTGAACAGTATCAATACCTGGGTACAGGATTGCCTGGGTACTGTAGGTAACTCTAAGTATGTAGCTTACTTCGGTGGTGGTATTAAATACTACAATGAAGACGGTAACTTGGTAGATTCAGATGTACTGGGAACTATCCTTGGTTTGGGTGATGCTTCTGCAACTCAATTCGGTGTATGGAAATCATTTGCCGGAATGAACAGAGGTATTATCTACGATGGTAATGGTCCTGTATGTCCGAATTATGGTTCTCCTTCAAGAACTAACGAACTTAATGAGTTGGCTCAGAACTATGTAAATATCATTTGCGTAAAGGATGTACCTAACCAAGGTAAGAGAACTTTGTTATGGCATTGCTTCTCATCTCAGGTAAAACAAGATTCAGAAAGATTTCTGGCTATTGTAAGATTGAATCTGTATCTCAAAAAGAATCTTAGACCAATTCTAGAAAGATATTTAGAAGAACCAAATATCTGGAACACTTGGAATAAGATTTGGCTTGAGGTTAAACCTCTTCTTGATGCCTGCGTAGATGGCGATGCTATGTCAGAATATACCTGGATGGGTGACCAAGATGCTAACTCATACAGTGAACTCTCAGTGAACAACGAACAAGATGTTCGTCAGGGTAAGTATAAAGCTATCCTGAAATATAAAGATATCGTACCAATGCAAGAAGTTACAATGTCAATCATTATTGACCAAGCTTCTAAGTCGGTATCAATTGTTGAAAACGAATAAAACTAAAAGACATGGGAGCAAAAGTAAAAAATCCGAGAAAGAAATTCCTTTGGAGTATCACTTTCCCTAAGCACCCTATCAATACCTATCTGTTCCAAACTTGTACTTTGCCAGATATCGAGATTGACCAGGTTGCTCATGGAGACGTTAACCGGGACGTTAAAACTGCCGGTAGAGTTACAGTAGGTAACTTAGTAGTAGGGAAGTTATTAACTACTGCAGGTTCAGATACATGGCTTCATGACTGGCTCTATTCATGCCAGGATATGATTGCAGGTGGAGGTTTGGTACCAAGCCAATACTGGGAAAATGTAATCGTAAATGAACTTGCCGAAGATGGAGTTTCCGTACTTAACACCCACCTCTTCGAAGAGGTATGGCCATGTAAGATTACAGGTTTAGACCTGGACCGAATGGCTTCAGAAAACACAATCGAAAGTATCGAATTCTCAGTAGGTACTGCCGATAAGTATTAAAAGCTTAGTCTATTTTCAACTAAGATTTTTAGGTGGAGGGGTGGGATTCCTAGAAAGGGCTCACCCCTTTCTTGTTGTTATATCAGATACTATGGATTTAAGTAACCAATTAAAATAAATAAATATGGAATTTAGAACTTGTGAATTTACAGCACCGTCAGGATTTAAGTATTCAATTCGTGAACAGAATGGAGCCGATGAGGATATCTTATCAAATCCCATGGATTCTAAGAATCTTATGAACCTTACCAAGTTTATTCAGGCAATCGTAGTAGATACAGACTTCACTCCTAACCGAAGACTTACAGTAGAGGATGCAGACCGTATCCCTTTGAATGACCGGTACCACATTATCTTCATGTCAAGAATTTTCTCACTCGGTGAAGAAGTAGAATTTGAATATAATTGGGGCCAGAATGGTGGGCTAGTAACTTATGGGCAATCACTTCGAGAAATGGTATTTGGGGATTATGGAACATTACCTACCGAAAAAGAGATGGATGAAAAACCCAATGCTATTCCTTATTATCCAGAGCAGAAGAAACTCGTAGATTACGAAGTAGTATTATCTTCTGGTAAACAAGTTATGTTTGACTTGATGACCGGTGCAGGAGAACGTTGGTTGGTTATGTTACCTATAGAAAAACAAACCAAGAGTGCTGGCTTGATGGCAAGAAACCTAAGATTACTGGTAGATAACAAATGGGAAAAGGTAGAAAACTTCTCTCTCTTTTCAGTAAGGGATATGGCTGAAATTCGTAAGGCAGTATTTGCCTATGACCCAGTATTCAGCGGTAATACAGAAGTAGAAAATCCCACTACTGGAGAAAAGGCTGAATACCCAGTTATGCTATCATCATCTTTTTTCTACCTGACGGAAGCGTAGACCATCCGGGTACATTCACTTATATATGTAGAGCTGAGATAATCCTAGATTATCTCAGCTTTTTGCGTCTTCCGTATCGAGAAAGAAAGAGATTTAAAGACTTAGCCGATGAATATTATGATAACCTAAAAAAGATTAAAAATAAATGATAAACAGTAGAAGCTTAGTTGAGGTCGGTGTTGCAATGGTATTAAAAGACCGATTCTCCAATGAAGCAGGCAGGATATCTAATTCATTCAGAACAATGATGAATGATATGAATACCTGGAACAGAGGTATTCAAATGTCTGCTGCTAATGCTTTTGATTTTGGAAAAGAATTGGTTGGTGGTATGGCTAAAGCCTACCAATATTCTGCAGGAGTATACGACCAAGTATTCTTAGCTTCTAAGATGTCTGGAGCAAATGCTGCTCAACAGGCAAGGCTAATGCAGGTTGCTAAGGAGGTCAACGAGGTAACACCTCTTACAGCAAAAGATATTGCATCAGGAGAAAGGTACTTGGCAATGGCCGGTAACAATGTAGAGCAAATCGAAAAAATGATTGGCCCTGCAGCTAAACTGGCTTCTATCTTTAGTATGCCTCTTGGAGAGAAAGGTGGAGTTGCTGACTTGATGACTAACATCATGCAGACCTTCAATATACCTTCTCAAAATGCTACTCAGGTAGTAGACCAATTGGCAACTGCAGTAACTTCTGCAAATATATCATTAACCGACCTTGCACAATCTTTCCAATATTCAGGAGCCGAATTTAGAAATGCCAAAATCAGTATGGGTGATGCAGCTGCAGCAATTGGAGTACTCGGTAATCAGGGTATCCAAGCTTCATCTGCAGGTACTGCATTGGCAAATATGATGCGCTATTTAACACTTTCCGTAACCGGGCAGAAAAAAGCAGGTAGTACTATGCTAAAATCTTTAGGTATAGACCCGGCTTCTCTAGTGGATTCCCAAGGAAACCTTTTAAGGTTAGATAAGATTATAACCATGCTGGGAGATAAACTTAGAGGTAGAAGAGGTATAGATATATCTTCTGCTTTGTTTAATATCTTCGGAGTTCGAGGTACCAGAGCTGCATCTGCTTTACTCCAGGACTATTGGTCAGGTACTAATAAGCTTACCGAACTCATGGATAAGGTAAACTCGGCAAAAGGTACAGTAGAAGGTTTAACCCAAGAAAGATTACAAACTCCTGCAGGTATTATCGAACAGTTTAAATCAAACTGGGAGAACTTTATAGTAACTGCAGGTTCTACCCTAGCCCAGGTATTTAGCCCTATCTTAAAACTCGGTTCAGGTTTACTTAAGATAATCAATGATATCCAAGAAACCTGGGCTGGTAAATTCTTGGTAAAGGTAGTTGCTACTGGAGCAATCGTTGGTACCCTATATCAAGGATTTAAATTCATATCCGGTACTATTCGAATGATTAGTACATTTCAAGCTTTAGCTACGGCAGAGACCGAAGGTATGGCTTCAGGTATGACTAAAACCAATGTTCAAGCTTCGATTCTTGAAGGTCATCTTAGGAATATATCTGCAATGATGATGAGGATGACTGCCTTACAGATGGCTCCAGGTAAATTCTTTGCATTACCCATGGGAGGTACTGTGGGTAGAATGAAGAATGGTAGGTTAGCTGCTAGAGGTGCTGATGGTAAGTTTATATCTATGGCTGGCCTTGCTGGTGCAGGAGCTGCAAGTTCTATGGCAACTAATACGGCTAAGACTGTAGGTCAGCAGGTAGTTAAGAAAGGTGCTATCAGGGGTGCTGCAGGATTCTTAGGTGGTAGACTTCTGGGATTCTTAGGAGGACCAGTAGGATTAGCTTTATCTATAGGTATACCTTTACTTATAGATGTAATCGGAGGTCTTACAAGTTCGGTAGATAAAAATACTGAAGCTCTAAACTCAGAGGAAAACAAAGCTTCCATTCAAGAAAGAAACCAACAGGCTTTTGTGGATGCAGTTAGGTCTGCAATCAGGGATGGCTTCAAGGATTCAAGAATCAATATCTCAGTAGATGGAGAACCTGCTGGAGACTTTGCTCCTGGAGGCCAACAAGATTTTACTGGTATAGCTTTAGGAATAAACTAAAACAATCATGGCAAGAATATTGAATCAAATAGCAGGTGGGGTTGTTGAAAAGTATAATGACCTTACCAGGGATTCTGCCGGAGTTCTTACTGGTCCTTTAAATAAACTTTGGAGGGCCAGGATTTATTTAAACAGGGCTACATCTACCTTACCTAAAGATACTGCAGATAAGGGAAAGATATATGACCCAAATAATCCTTTTGGACCAAGAGCTACATCAAAGAATCCCAAAGTAAACCAAAGGATACAAAACCAATATCGGATGGAATTAAAACATCAGGTAGAGGGTGGAGTTCCTTTTGGCTATGAAGAGATGGACCCAGCTAAGGGTAATTCCGTAAATAAGAATAAAGAACTTTTTATGGTAATGCCCGAAGTTCGTAATATGAACCAAGTAGTAATATATAATTTGGTATCAACACCCTATCAATATATAACTCTTCAAAATAGACCACCGTCTATTGACTTCCGAGGAGAAACTACTTGGGCTACCATTAAATCAATGGGACGTAATACTCCCATGTATCATTACACTGGAGCAGAGGATATAATTCAATTCAATGTATCTTGGTTCTGTAATGACCCAGAAAATCCAGAAGAGGTAATTACTAAATGTAGGTTACTAGAGATGTGGTCTAAGGCAAACTCTTATCAGGCAAGCCCACCAATCCTAAAGATTGAATGGGGTAATTCTGGTATATTCGAGAATCATCAGTACATCCTTACTTCAGCAACCTATACTTTAAACAATTTTCGAAATGCTTCAAGGACAAGGATTGCAGGTAAGTCATGCGAGATTGATGATTTGAAATTACTTCCTGCAGCTGCAACTCAAGAATTAATCTTCAAGAGAGTAAGTGCTTACAACTTATCCTATGCCGATATTGTAAGTGAAGAAGCTCTAAAGAAAACGAAAGGAATCAGTTTATGATAGACTTGAATCAATACTTAACCGGAGCTAGCCCCTATGATGGGGCAGTAGCTCTTAAATATGATGAGGGTGATTATTCTTTGGAGGTAACTCCCCCTTCAGTTCCTCATACAAATAACGATAAACAACATACTGTAATGGATGGAGAAACCCTACAGAATATTGCCTATCGTTATTATGGTGATTCTGGGAAATGGTATTTAATAGCTGAGGCTAATAATATCCTAAACCCTCTTGCAGAACTCGAACCTTATCAGTTAATACGAATACCTATGTATGGAAACTAAGAAACCCAATCAACCAATTCTTTATAATGGAACAGCAACACCCTATATGGCACTGTTCGATTCTGGAGGTATGCCCATAATGAATAAAATTACAGGCATACCTCTCGGCGCTTATATAAGTAATTGGAGCTACAAGTATGATGAGGAAAAGGAGAACTTAGCAACCATCACATTTGATACTGGAGACCCAGATACGGTAGATATCCCAGAACTCCAGGAAAGCTCAATTATTTATCTTCAGTGGGGATACATATACCCTGATGGTCAATTCATTTCAAGCCCAGTACGAAGTATTAAGGTAAGAGATTTGGATTGTGTATTCGATTCTACTGGAACTCATGTGACATTAAAGTGTATAGATACAGTTGGAGATTTAAGATTCCAACCACCTTATACACATTCAGATTTATCAGAGTATAGCCTATCTAATTTTTTAGATAATGGTTGTAACAATGACATCGGTGTAATCATAGAAATATTTCAGTAATGGCTAAACAAGTAATAAGTAATAAAGTCTACGAGTCACTACAGGTCCCGACAGAACAAAGTCGAAATACTGTTGGAAAGATACTTTACGCTAATAGCTTTAGTGGAGTAGCTCAAGTACCTATGCCGGCAGATTTAAAAGCTCTGATAGATAGTGACTTAGGATTAATAGGGAATAACATCTTGGTTCAATTAGAACAGAAGATGAAAGGTTATCCTAATGGACCTTGGTATATTGATTCTCGAGATGGTGTAATCTATATTCACAATCGAAAGTTTACTCAAGAGCCTGAATACAATTACATATATCAATCAGAGAATGGAGAGGTACTTAGGGTATCCTTTACCATGCAGAATGTAACTAAAAGGGCAAAGGCTCAATTAACCGAAACTATAGACCCCGATGATAAAGGCCTTATTGTAGGTTCTACCGATATAAAAGAACCAGAAAAAGCTAAAGAGGAAATGTCTACAGTTACTACTCCTTATGTAGCTCAAGTAGATAATACTATGGTAGTCAATTATGGTAGTGTACCTTATGAAGATTATCGTAGTCATCCTACTACTAACATTGCTGCAGAGATGGAAGCTGAGCAAAGGTATGGAGCTAAAGCTCAGAAACATAATCAAGCAGTAAAAGAATATGGTTCTAAGAAACCCTATGTTGCTTATCAAGCAGGTAAACAAGAGATGTTAGATAACTTAAGTACTGACCAATATAGGGAAGCTATCAATACGGCAGCTAATAATTTACCAAGCGATAAGAAGAGACAACTTCAGCAAATCCTAAAGAACTCTAAGAATGGGAAAGAGTTAGAAAGTAATCTAAGGCAATTACTAGAAAACGAAAGATACCTATTCACTGGAGAATACAAAATGGAATACCTTGCAGAAGAATGGGTAGACCCTCGGGAATATGACCCAGAAGGTATGACACCATTACACATGATAGACACCAGAGATACTCAAGGTAATAAATTTAAAATTGCTTCAGCTAATGACCAATCTCAGAGAGGTATAGCAGCTATGGAAAAGAACCCTTATATCACTGTATACCCTGATACCTATGAATTAAAGTATTCTGGTGAGGGAGTAACTACACCTACCATGACTCGTAAGGTTAAAGCTAAGGTTAAGATTCGAAGGATGAAGAAGGTCCCAGTATTAGTACCAATATATAAATTATATCATAATCTATTTGGTAGATATGGTGGAGCTGATAAAGTAGCTTGGGCCATGAATGCTAATGCCAATGGAGGTCTTAAAACTACAGAAAGGAAATTAGTATGCCAAATGACTGTAGTTGGTAGACCTTCATTACAATCTTCTCAGGTAATCTCTTTAGAAAATGTGGGTAAACGTTGGTCCGGGTATTGGTATATTAAATCAGTACAACATTCAATGGATGCAGGTCAGGGTTATCTATGTACTTTGGATTTGATAAAGAGTAATGCCAAGGCGGGTCAGACTACATCCAAGACTCAACTTAGTACTCAAGATATAGTAAGCAATGATGCTAAGGATAGAGCTAAAACTCAATTTGGTAAAGACAAGAAGAGTACTGCTAATGCTTCTAATATTGTTCATGAGTTCACTTACAGTGAAGCAGTTTACTTTAAGGAAAGATTCATGAACGATAAGAATGTAATCATAGATAAGAAAGGTGCAGGAGAGTTCTTACAGAATAAGTTCTATTATGATGAACTTAATGCTAAAGACCCTCAAGCTTTAGCAGCAGGTACTGTAAGAACTGAAGGTACTATAGTTACCTCTAATGGTACTGCAATCTATGGTAAAACCAAAGTAGTTAAGGTAGACCAATCTAAAGTAACACCGGCTATGAAAGAGAAGTATTCTTTTGACTGGTCCGAGTGGGCAAGAAACGAATATCTTAATGTAGTAAAAAACAAAAAAAAAATAACCGATAATGTACTCGACCGCTAAGTTAATAACAGAAGATGGCCTCGAAGGATTGGGTAGATACTACTCAGTTTATCGAGGCATTGTGGTAGATAATGATGACCAAGAAAAACATATGAATCGTATCAAGGTATGTTGCCCAGAAGTAATGAATGGTATCATATCTTGGGCTTACCCAAAAGGTCAACATGGTTCTATCAATAATGGATTTAAGTTCTTAGCTCCTAAGGTTGGTGATATAGTATTTGTTACCTTTGAATTTGGAGACCCCACTAAACCTCTTTGGGAATATCACGGTTGGGCTTTGAATCAAATACCAAGTCCTTTAGATGGCCCAAACAAAATGGGTATTATTACTCCAGAAGGTAATCTAATAACTTTAGATGATGATAATGGAAGGTTAACCATATACATCAATGGAGATATTGGAGTTGCTGCAAAGGGTAACATATCTATCCAAGCTCAAGGAGATGTAAGTGTAGGTTCTGGTGATACAATAATCTTGAACAAAGGTGAGAATCAAGGAGTAGTTAATATTAAAGAACTAACCGAAAAGCTAAACCAAACTGTTCAAGAACTAGAATCACTTAGAGCTCTATTTAATTCTCATGTACACTCAGGTGTAACTACTGGACCAGGTTCTTCAGGTCCTACTGTAACTCAAGCAAGTCAACCATTCTCGGAATTCAAACAAGAAGATTACGAGGATACTAAATGTATACATTAATGGATAATTACTTTACTGACATAATAGGAAAAGGTATGACTTTCCCTATTAAACTAAACAGAAATGAAAACGGTGAAACTGGATGGTATCCGGTTAATGGAGATATGGAGTTAGTAAGGAATAATATTAACTCTATCCTATATTATATGATAGGCCAGAGATTTCGACAGGAAAACTTTGGGAATCGTCTATGGGAATGTATAGAAGAGCCAAATTCACAAGCCCTGAGTTTTATTATTAAAGAGTTTATAAAAACTGCAATTGGTACCTGGGAACAAAGATTAACCTTTAAAGGTATCAAGGTTGCTAGAGTTGATGCAAAGGTAAACATAGAAGTAGAATATTCTATTAATGGTACAGGCTCTAGCCAATACCTATACCTTACCTATAACAACTTAGATAATTCATTAAATACAAAATAATATGGGAATCACTAATAAATGGCTCAACCCTTATCAGAGGTCTTATCAACAGATTAAGGCCAAGCTGATAGAATCTCTTATGGGTATAAAAGATAAAGAGGGGAATGTACTCATAACGGATTACTCGGAAGGAAATATATTAATCATTATCCTTTCATTATTTGCGGCTATTGCCGAAGTTCTTCACTATTACATCGATAATATGGCAAGGGAAACCTTCTTACCTACTGCTCGGAAATATACTTCGGTAGTTAGGCATGGAGCCTTGGTAGATTATCATGCAAGGGGTGCTATTGCAGCATCAGTAGATTTAACTATATCTCGGGATGTATCAGGAGATTCTATTGGTGCTAAGTTAACTATCCCATCCGGAACTCTATTTACAGACCAGTCAGGTAACAAATGGTTATCTACTCGAGATGTAGTTTGGTATGCTAATGTTACCGATTGTAAGGTACCTGTAGTACAACATGAATTATATACCGAAAGTCAAATCAATGGTATGGTTATACCTTCTGATGAACGTGTAATGATTACTCTTGGTACTTTACCTAATGGTAAATATTACGAACACGGAACTATGACCCTGAAAATCGGTGGAGAATCCTGGGTATTAGTAAATACTTTTGCTTATTCAAAGCCTACAGATAATCATTTTATGGTAGTGATAGATGAATCTCTCAATCCTTATATTTACTTTGGAGATGGTAAGAATGGAAAGAAACCTGCAGCAGGTGCAAAGATTTCTGATGTAGTATTCTATCTCACTACCGGTATTAATGGTAACGTTAAGTCTGGTACCATTACATCTGTGCCCTCAGTAATATCCTCTTCAGTATCAGATGCTACTGTAAGTAATACCTACAATGCAGGTGGTGGTTCAAGCTATGAAAATTTCAGTATGCTCAAGGAACATATACCCTTGAGTGTTAAGACTATGGGAGTAGCTGTTACTAAACAGGACTTTGTAGACTTAGCTAAACTGGTAGATGGAGTTAGTAAAGCTAAAGCTGAATACGAATGCGGTAGAAAACTTATTGTATACATTGCACCAGACAATGGTGTAATTGCCGACTCTGCCATGATTAAGAAGGTATATGATATCTTACATCAGAATTCACCCCTTACTACTTGGTTAACTGTTAAGTCGGCAGGTAGAGTTAATATCATATTGGATATAGAAGTTACTGGTAAGAAGTCATATAAGACTTCAGAGATTCAATCCCAAATACTTAGTGCTTTATTTAATGCTTATTCTCCAGAGAGTTCAGACATTGGTGGTAGTGTAAGAATCTCCGATATCTATGCCCTTATCGATAACTTGGAATCAGTAGATTACTTACATCTGAAGAAGTTCTATACTAAACCTTGGCCTACAACAATTTATGGTAACAAAGAATTAGTTCTTGGTCAATTCCAATTGGACGAGGCTAATGGTTCTATGGACTACTTTATATCTTTCTCTTCTGGAACTAAGTTTACTATCAAGTCTATGAAAGGTGGTTTTTCTTATGATGGAGAAGTAGGTAAGACTACACAAATCCGAGATAATATAAATGGGTTTACCTTTGCCCTTGATATTCAGAACAATGGCTACCAATCTGGATTCAGGTATACCATAACCATTGCAGAACCCAACAGGGATTATACAGACCCAGGTTATAATATCCCGGTATTCGAAGACTCAAGTCAGTTAACACTTAAAGTAAATGAAACAGTATGATGAATCTTAAAAACCTAATTGATTTCTTACCATTTGAATTTAAGGAGCAAGATACTTATAAAGTCAATGGTAAGGGCATATTAGAAAGATTTCTAGAAATATGTGGTTCATACTTCCAAGATAATATTACTTCTGATATTGATAATATTCTAGATTTAATCGATATCGATAAAACTCAGCAGAGGTATTTAAACTACCTCTGGGAGTTCTTGGGAGAATTACCCTTTGCTAGAACAGGAGAGCATACAGGAGTTCCTAATTTAAGTGATGAACAGATTCGTACAATTTTAAAGTACTCAATCTCATTACTTAAAATCAGAGGCTCAAGGAAGTTCTTCGAGATTCTTTTTAATATGTATGGGTTAACATGTACCATTGTAGACCCCACTGATGGAGAGATGGATAAATGGGAAAAGGTAGACCCCTTATATGATACCGATTATTCCGGGTACGATAAGTACAACTATGATAAAATTTATGGTTGTGCTCAATGTATTCAAGTAGATATTAGTATAGGTGGTCATGGTTTTACCTCTCCCACTAAAGAGTTTAAAGCTTTCAAACAGTCTATCGATAGACTATTCGATAGATTTTTACCTTACAATGTATCAGGTAACATCCAGTATGGTTTTGATTTAGCCTACAATTATAAGATAGTTGCAGAACCCCTGATATCTCCAGTCAAAATCGTAACGGGACATATTACCGAAGTACCTATCCGAGTAACTGTAACTTCAGATTATGATGATGCAGATTTAAGATATCAGGTAACTGGATATGACCCATCCGAAAATAAATGGAGCTCTAAGTTATATGAAAGCGGTTCTATCTTCTATGCAAAGAAAGGTGACCAAAGATATTACTTCGGGAGCGTTGGAGATAACTCAGTAACTACTTATGTAGATGTAGGCTTAGAATACTACACTAAATCCTATCATATCTATGCCGACTTAATAAGTGGTGGTACAGATTTAGATAACTTGGTAATCACTGGTAGTAATCCCAAGATTGAGATTAAGGTTACTGCTAATATGAATTACCAAGGCAATATCAGACCTGTAGATGTTCAGTTAATCAATACTCATGAAACTAAACCCTCTGGTTCTATTTGGGAAATAACTTCTGCAGGTACTTATGAATTTGTTATTGCAGACTTCCCGGCAAAGAGGGTAATCTTAAATGTTACAGCAATAGCTACTAACTATACTGTAATATGTGAACCTAGAAATGTAAATATTACTAATCAAGAATCATCAAAGATTACTATTCGCTCCTCAGACCCAAATGAAAATACTGCTGACTTAATTGCTGTACTTACTACAGACCCAGGAGTATTGGTTAGGAATGGTTCTAGATGGACTCCTACCCAAGTTGGTACATTCCTATTCAGATGTACCAAAGACACTTCTGGTAATTCTGAAAATTATGGTACAGTAGTTGCTTACAGATTGGGATACACAATTACTTATGGCATTGGAGTATCCAATAAGAAGCTTAATCTGAATGCTCAGGGCACTGCTTCCATTAAGCTGTTCCTTACTTCTGGTATCTATTATTCTACTTTTGAAAGCGCTAACTTATATTCATACTTCGATAAGAATGTAAAGGTATACAGAAAAAATACTTCTGGTACATGGGTAAAGCTTGGAAGTGTAGAATTGGATGATAAATACGTAAAAGGACCCGATTTCTATTATGGTAGAAGTACAGACTATCCTTTTAATGAGGCTGGTATTTATAAATTCGAATCCGTAGGAGACCCAACCAAAACGGTAGAGGTAGAGGTATTAGAATATGTACCTACACCAGAATCCTACTTATGGTTAGAACCTATGAATCCGGATGATGAAAATTGGTATGAACTAGAACCATATTCTCAAACGGAACCAACCCATTATATCAAGGCCGGTTACCAATTAACCAAGAATCAGAATTGCCAATTCTATTTAAGGTATGGCGATGGTGGTAGTCAGATAACAGGTATTACAGTAGAAGGTTTATCCGAAACTTATAATTCGAATACCCTAATTACTCTTGATACTGCTGGTACTTACGAATTCTATTACCAAGGTTCAGTAGTAACTTTAACGGTAAAGAAAGTAGTACTTAAGTATACATTAACTCTTAATCCTGTAAGTGCAGAACTAAGTAGTAGTGTACCAGAAGTATCTACTATCGTAACCTGTACTTCAGATACTGGAGATTCTGGTGATATAATTTATGAGACAGCTCCCGATGTAGTTCACACCAGTCCTTATCAGTTCTTTACCAATCTACCTGGAAAACATATTTTCTATGTAAAAGATAATCCTGCAGTCAAAGCAGTATTCTTAGTAAGTATGAAAGACATAGTAGATAAAACAGAATTAGTATGGGAATCCAACGATATATCAGAGCAGGGAATCCAAATAGAGGTTCCCGAAGGAACAGAATGGAAACTTAAAATAGAATAAAACAGATGGAAAGCAACTCTTTTAACACAATCTTCAAAACTGGTATTATAGGATTCACTTCTGAATGCTATGCCATTATCTTTGACCTAAGGTGGATGATTTTATTAGCCTTCGTATTAATACTCTCGGACTTCTGGTTTGGAATATCCGTCAGTAGGATGAAGGGCATAGAAGTAAAAAAATCTAGAGCAGGAAGAAGAACTCTTAATAAAGTTATTGATTATTTATGTTATGTATTACTTGGTGCCGTTATAGGTAAGGCTATTGGAGACCCATACGGACTTAATCCTATAACAGTTTCGATAACAATCATGATACTATGTTATTGTTTCGAAATAGATAGTATTTACAACCATATATGTGAACTCCATGGAGTAAAGAAAAGGTATAGTATATGGGCTATCTTATGGAAATTTATAACATTCAAGTTCAAAGATGTAGGAGAGGCTTTCCAAGATATGAGGAATCAATCGAAAGATTTTAAGAACAATAAAAACGAAGATACAGTATGAAAACTTATTTCGATTATGAAGGTATTATTAAGTCCAAGGATGCAGCTGAAGCAATAGCTGCACCCATTGGCATAGGTCCATTTTGTGGATTCGGTTCAGCAGTGATAACCAACAATGCTATCACAATATCTCCGAATGGAGAACCTACCTCACCGGCTTACCTGGCAATGAAGGATAGAATTATTGCCAGGTATATGACTAAGGCTTCGGATTCTGGAGAAGGACCGGAAGTTAATTTCGGATGTATTGCCCGGGATGGTATGATATTTATATCGGATGCTGCAACAATTAGTATCCCAAATATTGAAGGTTCTAAGGGTAGTAATGAGGATGTGATTGTATTTGCATATCATACTCCTTTAGAAGAACCAGTACAGAACCCAGTACAATTCAGAGCTTTCTGGAATGAATCCAATTCCTTCTACGGTTTGTATAAGAAGTCGGTAGACCCATTATACCCAAGTGCTAAGGAATCTAGAAACTTGTCAAAAACAAACGTATTAGAAGATACAGAATTAACTTATGAGTCACTAGCTAATAGAGCTATGGCTTCTGTAGCTCAAGGTTTGGTAGACAAATCCTCAATGGTACTGATAGGTATTTATGGTCAGGGTATTAACTCTATAAATAATACAGTAGAGAAATATTCCATTGTTCCTTACGGTGGAAGATTCCCTCAACCAGTAGAATATAATACTGCTATACATGGTATACAACAATCTAATGTAGAAACTCTCTTACGGTTATTGCAGGGATTCCCGAATTTTGATATCAAGGCTTATATAGATGGGAAGTTAGGTAGTATGGAAGGCTCCAGTATACCAAGAGGATTAATTGCCATGTGGAATGGTACTCAAGTACCCAATGGCTGGGCTTTATGTAATGGTCAGATTGTAGATGACTTACAAACCCCAGACTTATCAGGTAAGTTCGTAGTAGGTTGGCAATCGGGTAATGAGGATTATAATCTTATCGGTAATACTGGTGGCCAAGAGAAGGTTACTCTGGCTACTCAGGAAATACCATCTCACGTTCACAACTTTGCAGATGCCTACTTTATCGAAGCTCATTCGGATTTGGTGGGAGCTAATGGTACTCAATGGATTGGTAATAACCTGTCTGGTAGTAATAAAACTGATAGAGATAATTCTTATGTATGTTTATGGGACCATGATACTCGAGCTACAGGTGGAGGTCAATCACACGAAAATAGACCACCATATTATGTACTAGCATACATTATAAAACTATAATAATGTGTAACTACTTGTAACAATATCAATGAACTTTTAATTTATGAATTGCTTAACAATTGGGATAGGGACGTTGGGAAACGCCCCTTTCTTTTTGTGTTTAGTAATGCAGTTCTTCTTTAGCTTTCTCTTCCCAGTATTGAATATCAGCTTTGAGTTCACTGATATATTTGATAGAGTTTTTAGTTCGAGGCATATCAAAGAACTCTACTAAAAGTATATTGGTAATTCTTCCTGACTCAGGCATACGTTCTTTAATATAGGGTGGAGGAGTTACTAATACCTCGAATAACATATAAGCATCCGAAGATAGATTAGCTTTCATATAATCATAAAGCAATTCCAACATATCTTCTTTAGCTTTAGTTTCTTCCTCATCATCTTCGAGTTCCTTATCATTATCAAATAAATCCTCAAGCTTAAATAAGTTCTGGTTATATTCTGCAACCTCTCCATAGGCAAATCTCAGAAGCTTATTTTTAAAAGTAGCTAGAGATGATAAGATTCTTGCTTTAAGATGTTCTTCACTACAAGTACCGTAGTACTTATTAAAAACAAATAACATTTTATCCCAGAAATAAGAAGATATTATATCTGGAGTAAGGTTGAATCTTTTGTAATCTATCTGTTTGGTTAGGTTCCTAATAACAGGTTTACAAACTTTATACAACCTATTAAACATGGCTTCATCATAATCCTGCATAGGTTTTAATCTGTGCAGTTCTGAACCATTATTACCGTTGGTCTTTCTCATATCTTTATAAATATTTCGTTAGTGCAAATATATAAAATTATTCATTATATAATATAAGAATATCAAAATATTTCACCAAGCGGCTGAGGATTAGAAGACTAGATACTGTGGACATGAGTTCAGAACTATATGGAGACTATCAAAATCTATTAGTTATTATATTGCAATATATTAATGTATGAAAAAAGATAAAATCAAATTTAGCTTTACACCGGACTTCCAGTTGGAGATACTCCGGTTCATTATTCAAGACAAGGAAGGAGGTTTAGTACTGGGAAGGTTAAAACCCAGTTACTTAGTTCTTATTGAGCATTCTTTAATATGTGAGGGTATACTTAAGTACTTTAAGAAGACAAAGAAGATACCCTCTCAGAATGTATTAAAGGAAGTGATAAAAGAAATGCTAGAATCCAAAGCTTATGTAGACTTAGTAACTAAGGATGACATCCCAACTATTGAGAGAACCATTAAGAACCTCTATTCAATTCAATTATCAGATTCCGAATATATTAAAGAGAAGATTTATAAGTTCTCTACTTATGTTGAGATGAAGAACTTGAATGATTCATTCGATTTAGATAACTTCGAACAATACGAAGAATACTCTAAAAAGATTGAGAAGGTTCTTCAAAAGAGTAAGCCTAAGAAAGAGGATGAACCCTTATATATGATTCGGGATGTTACGGAGAGACAATTCAAAAGACAATCAGAACCATCCGTAGTTCCATGTCCATTTAGGCAATTGAATGATTTGACCAATGCTGGTGGATTTCCAGTAGCTTCAGTAAATGTAATCTTGGATAGACCTAAGGCAAAGAAAACATTCTTCATGGTAAACCTTGCAAGAGGATACCTAAGAATGAAGAAATCGGTATTATATATAGATACAGAAAATGGTCAAGAACAAATCATGGACCGTTTCATTCAATCAAGTATCAATAAAACAAAGAAGGAATTATATTCCGGAGATTATGATAAACTCGAGGCTAAGCATTTAAGGAAATTGGCAAGGTTTGGAGTTGAATTGGTAGTTGAAAGAGTACCCGCATTAATTACTGACTGCAATTATATAAGAGAGAAGATATTAACTCTTAGAAGCCAGGGAATTGATATTAAGGTATTGATGGTCGATTATGCAGGTAAGCTTGCATCATTAGCCAAAGATAAAGAGGATTTTGATAGAATCTCAAACGTATATATTGACTTACAGAACTTAGCAGAGGAACTACATTTAGATATTATATGGACTGCTCATCATATTACAAGGGAGGGTAAGAAACATAGAACTACCAAATATGATGAGAATGATATCTCGGGTTCAATTGCAATTGTTCGTAATGCTCAATTTATAATGGGTCTTAATTGTACTGGCCAAGAAGAGAATGATAATATTCTTCGAGTTGAGATTGTAGTACAAAGGGATGGTCTTCCCTCGGGTAGAGCATTATTCAAATGTGATGTTGAAAGACAAAGATGTACAGAATTTACTAAAGAACAACGAAAGCAATATGATGAACTTTACGGTGCTAAACTGGATGAGCAATTTAAAAAGAAAGATAATCCAGATGCTGATTCCAAGAAAAGGTCTAATAACTGTGGAGATATATAGATATGAGTAAATTTAAAGACAATGTACCAGGGTTTCCAGGTTACCATGTAACTAAAGATGGCGATGTATATTCTATGAAATGTAGAAGTGGTAAGAGACCTGAAGCTTTTAAACTTAAGCCAAGGTTAAGTGGTAATGGGTATTATAGGATTGGATTATATAAAGATGGCATTAAATACGAAAGGAGGCTTAATAGGTTAGTAGCCATGGTTTATATACCTAATCCAGATAACTTGCCTTTAGTATGTCACAAGGATAATAATCCCTTAAATAACAAAGTAAACAACCTCTATTGGGGCTCAGTAGAAGATAATGTTAAAGATAGGGAAGGTAGGTATGAGATGGGAGATATTACAAGGTACAAATTAAGAACCGGTCTTCACAAAGATATGGTTAAGAAATGTATTAAATTCCTTAGAGATTTAGGCTATTCTTGGAAAGACATACGAATAGCTTTACAACTAAGTAAAGGGGTTATTGAAAAATATAAGAAGAATGAGAACAAAGAAAGTAGAAGTAGTAAAAGATAGATGGACTGATGGATTAGCTTTAGAAATATCCCATAATGGTTGGCAAACAACTTCCATCAGTAACCTGGATTTAGAGGATTTAAAGAGAATCCGAAAAGTAATTCGTAAAGCTATAAAGGAACATGAAAATAACAAATCAGTTTAAGTCTAAGCTCAAAACTTATTTCATTAAAAGACTTGGAGCTTTTGAATATCGGAGAGGATGGATGAAACTCCCAACTTGCCCATACTGTCACAGGGAATTAAAAATGGGAGTTAATCTTTCCATGTACAGAACTAATTGCTTTAGATGTAATGAGCATCCGAATCCTTCACAATTAGTTATGGATGTTGAGGGATTCGATACTTATCACGAACTTATAAATTTCTTAAACAATGGACAATTCGAAGAACTTGAATTTCACGATGAGAAAATTGAACTTGCAGAAGCTAAGCCTTTGTACTTACCCGATAGTTTTAGACTCCTTAGTATCGGAGATTCACAAATTGCAAGGAGCATTAGAAGCTATGTCAAAGGCCGCGGATTTAGTATCGAAGAGTTATGTAAACATGGAGTTGGTTATGCGACAAAGGAACCTTTCTTCGGGTACCTTATTATACCGTTCTATTATCATGGCCAACTCAGGTATTATAATGCCAGAAAGGTTATCGGAAACGGTCCTCGGTATAATAACCCCAATAAAGATATCACGGGTCTTGGAAAAGAGTTTATCATCTTTAATTATGACGCATTGGAAATGTACAGGTCGGTATTCATTTGCGAAGGAGCACTTAATGCTCTCACACTTGGAGATAGGGGTATTGCCACAATGGGTAAAGCTATTAGTCAGTACCAAGTCAATGAGTTACTTAAATCCTCATGCCAAAGATATATTATATTGTTGGACCCAGATGCCAGGTCTTATGCTGTTAATCTCGCACTTAAATTAGTAGCTTATAAAAAAGTCAAGGTAGTATTTCTTCCAGAGGGTTTTGATGTAAATGATTTGGGGAAGAAACAAACACTTAAGCTAGTATATCAAACAAGGTATCAAAGTTATCAAGAACTGATTCAAATCAGAAACTCTTTGGAGTAAGGATTTCCTATTATATTATAAAATAATATATTTATGCGTGAACCATCTATCCATATAACTAAGTCTCAATTTGAGGAAATATTAAATACCCTAGAGGTAGATAACTTCCCAGTTGAGGCTTTTTTTGTTATTGCTCGTAAATCGGCAATAAATACTAGAGCAGTAGTTGTTTCTAATAAAGGGACAACTAAGAAAGTAAATAACATGTTACTAGCATCCAAAGGGGATGCTGCCTTAGTTGCTGATATTTTATATGCAACCCGTATAAAGTTAAAGCATAGAGGAGTTCGTAAAATAAACGAAAGTAATACAAGGGAATGGGCAAATTGTAAAAAGCTTGCCGAGATATGTAATACCTTCTGTGAGGATTTTAAATTTGATACTCGGGAAGGTTTTATTAAATATATTGAGACAGGCTTAAAGAGGATGACTGATTATAGGAATGTTATGCAAAGGTTGATATCTATGCAGGACAACATTACTAATCAAGTAGATGCTGAAATAGAATTGCAATATTCTGATTCAAAGCTTACTAAAGAGATACATGATTATTTCATAGGTAAGATTGCTAAGGCAACTGGTATATATGAATCTTATGAAAATAAACCAGAGAAATATGTACACTTTGCAAAGGTAGGGGAATTCTTAAAAGAAGAAGGTTGGGATTATAAGACATTCATTGATGCTCAGTTTGAATCTCTTGCATGGTGTAATGGATTACCAGATATTGCACAGATGTATACGGATAAAGCAATCGAAAGATACAATAAGTATTTATATAAGTATAAGAACAAAAAATCCCTGGAAGAGGAACCCGAAGTTGAAGGTTCTCTCTGGGAAAAAATTAATAATTAAAAACGTAACGTTATGAAAGCTTTAAAATTTTTAGGTAACAGAGTAGAGGATGCAGCTAATGCTTTTATTGATGTCCTCAAGTATTCAGACCAGTCAGTAGATTATCCTGACTTCAATGATATCGAACCTTGGCCAGATGATATTGTTAACATGTTCAAGGATGCTCTGAAGGATAAACCTTTCTCTGAGATTAGTGCTATCCTAATGTATACTCAACAGTCTTCAAGGTTCGAACCTATTGCAGAACTTATGTTGGGTATTGGTTTGGTAGAGATGAGACACTATGATAAATTATCTGATTTCTTACAGAAGGCAGACCCATACGAGGAGAATTCAGTTATGGATATTTATCCAAAGGTAGAGGTAGGTTTTTCTCCTGAGAGTGCTTTAAAGATTGCATTAGATTCGGAGATAGAAACCCTCGGTCATTACAAGAAGATTATGAATAATGTGGCTTTACATAATGACCGGGCAGATTATGATGATGTGATGTACTTATTGAATAAGTTGGTTGCTGATGAAGAACATCACATTAAACTTCTCAAAGAGGCAATGGGTATGGATAAATCCACTAAAGGTGTAACGGTAATTATCAAATGAGTAAGATAATAATACAAAACGGAAATATGTGCGAACTTGATTTACCTCTTAAGTTCGCACAGAAACTCTACCAGGAATTTTCGGTTAGACATCCTAATGCTTTCTACTTACGTACAAGGCAAAGAGGTATGCAGAACTGGGATGGTAAGATACATTATATAAACAAGCATGGCGAGTTTAAGATAGGTTTTCTTCCGGCAGTATATGAAAAGTGTATTGAGTATGGAATTAAACCTAAAGTTGTAGATATGCGGAAACCTTTACCCAAAGTCAAAAAGGTAGTTACGAAAATAGGTAAGTATAAATTAAGACCAGAACAAGAGAAAGCTGTAAAGGCAATTATATCTAACCAAGTAGGTAACTCTCTCTTTCAGATTGGAGTTTTAGATTATACTGTTAATGCAGGTAAAACTCTTATCATGTCATCCTTATATTTATCTTATAAGAGACAGTTAAAGACTTTGCTAATAACTAATGACTCTGATTGGTTGAATCAAGCTAGAGAAGAGTTTAAGCAATATCTCCCGGGAGAAGATATAACTTTTGTTCAAGGTAAGGTTTTAAATTGGAGTAACTTTACAATTGGTATGGTTCAATCTATTTCTCGGAACATGAGATTCTATCAACAGGAATTATCCAAGATAGATATGGTTTTGGTAGATGAGGCAGACCAAGGTGGAAGTAAACAATATCAGAATGTACTTACTCGTTTATTTAATACCAGAATTCGTATAGGATTATCTGGTACCATTTATATGAGTAAGCTTGCTAAGGATAAAGTTAAGAATATGAACCTTGAATGTTTCTTTGGTAAAGTGATTGCCGAGTTTAAACTTAAGGATTCTATCAAGAAAGGTTACTCAACTAAAACAATTGTAAAGATGGTACCAAGTAGACCTTGGTATGGTAATTGGGAATCCGAGTTTGTAACTTATAAAGACATCTATGATGATTCTATTACCTTGAATAAATATGCCAAGAGAATGGCCTATGCTCGGTTAAAATGGAATATTAACCAAGGTAGATATCCTGCACTTGTAGTATGCAAGCATATTGCACATTGTGAAAATCTATATAAGTTCTTTAAAAAGAAACTGGGCGATGCCTATAATATTGCCTATGTGCATGTTAATACTCCTTCTAAGTTAAGACAACAAATAATGAAGGATTTTAGAGAAGGCAAGATAGATATCCTGGTATCAACTACAATCATTGCTCGAGGTAAAAACTTTCCTAAGCTTAGATACTTACTTAATGCAGCCAGTATGAATAGTCAGGAAAAATCTATTCAATTCCTTGGTCGTTTGGTAAGAACTGATGAATCTAAAAATAAGGTATACCTTGATGACCTTCATTATCCTGGGAATTACCTTAGCCGACATGGCAGACATAGGAAACAATATTATCAAAAACAAGAATTGAAAGTTATTCTGTTAGAGAAGCTATGGAAGAATCACCCTATTCATTCTTTATAAGAATACCTTACTTAAGTAGACTTATAAGTACTATGAGTAATTACTTTTCTCCGTAGGAGGAAATAATTACATCCTTATTAGGGACATAGGGCATTAAACATTAATACTTAAAACAATGGAATTAACATTACTAATACCAGTAGTACTGGGAGTGATTATCGGAATATTCTATCTCTATTCATCTCAGTATGATTATGATGAATATAAATATCAATGTCATCAATGCAAAAGGAAATTCAGAAAGGGCGAATTAAAAGATTTAAGAGGTCCTTGGCATACTAAAGATTGGACTTGTCCTAATTGTAATCATCAAAATGTAACAATTAAAAGTTATGATTATTAAATTATATAAGAAACTGGTTAATAAGATAATCGGAGAGGAACTTACTCCTCTCCATGTCTTTAATTGTAGTTCATTAGTATGGATATCAGATATACAATCTACTCAGGTAATACCCAATGAGTATAAGGTATATTTTGATTTATCTTTCTGTTCAGGACTGCAAGTTAGAGTACTAACTTATACTGACACTCGTTACTCACAACACTTGGGTGATATCAGGAAACTATTTATAAATGCCATTGGACATTCCTACTTACCTCTGTATGAGTCGGAATTGAAGATTGGAGATTCAGTTATAAGACTAACAGAAAAAAGAATAGATGATTAATTATGGCAAAGAAAAAACAACAACTTCCTGATTTAACCAAGCAGGATGTCCTTACTCCTATAGACCTAACGAAATTAGGGACTAATGGAGATGTTTGCTTTGGTATTGGGTATGATTTATCTACCAAAGAATGTAAACTATGTGGAGATTCAGAACTATGTGCATTTAAGATGTCACAGAACTTGAACATTACCAGGAAAGAATTAGAACAGAAGAATCAATACAAAGATTTGGATATATTGGAAGATACAGTTGGTATCAAGAAATACATCCGAGGTTTGATTCGGAAAGGTAAAGACAAAAAAGAAATTATCTCAAAGACAGTTGAGAAATTCGAAGTACCTAAGAAACGTATTAGAGAACTTTATAGAGAATGCAATGGGAAAAGTAGGTAAGTTAAGAATGATATGGGCTATGTTTAAGTTATATCTTAACAACCCTAATTATTATGTACGGCAAGATGATGTTCTTGCTGATTTGTTTATGCAGGGTGAATACGACGTAGAGAGATTTTGTCATTCACTCGGAGTAACTCCTCAACGGGGATTAACCTTTGGACAACTTTTAAAACAATGTAATATATTATGAACAAATTTAGATTTATTAAAGTAAGGGAGGTAGTATCTCCCAACAGAGCAAACCCCAATGATGCTGGGTTAGATTTTTATGTACCAACTGATTTATACCCTGATGATATTCATGACAAGAACGAATTTGATTCAAATGGGTATATTTTAGATATGCCCTTTAATGAAAATTTCGTAAGGCATATATCTTTAAAACCAGGTCATCGTATACTTATCCCATCTGGTATCAAAGGTTTGCTAGAACCTCCTGCATCTATGTTAATGGCAGCAAACAAATCTGGTATAGCTACTAAGAAAGGTTTAATCTTTACTGCCGAGATAGTAGATTCCCCTTATGTTGGAGAGATACACATTGGAGTATATAACACTTCTCAAGAAATTCAGGTTATAGAAGCTGGGCAGAAGCTGGTACAATTTATTCATGTACCCATCTATATCACCGAGCCAGAAGAAATTCAGCAAGAAGAATTCTATACCGAATCACAGATGTGGGGAAGTCGGCAAGATAAAGGTTTCGGCTCATCAGGAAATTAATAAGAAAGGAGTATATTTTGGACATCAGGAATATCAAAGAAGAAGTACCACTCACAAGAGAAGGTACTGAGTTACAAGAGATGTATTCTCTTGGAATAGAACAATTTGAAGGCTACAGGCAAATAGAAAAATTACCAGAAGCTCCATTGGACGTGAATAACCCTTCTAATCAGGCAATCCTTAAAGACTTTATTGGTAGAGTGATAGAGGAATTAATGGAGGGTTATGAATCTACTTCAGAAGTGGTTAAGATATGTCATAAGTGGGGATGGAATATTGACCAACTTACAGAAGATGAATATACCCAGGTACTCAATCATTTGCAAAATGCCAATGAGGAACAGGTAGATGCCTTGGGATTCTACTTCACTTTATTTCTCTTTGCTAACATTGCTCCAGAAGATATTCTATCATGGGGAACTAATCATGTAATGGATTACTCAGACTTCAAAGTAAACAACTTGAAGGATGTAATGACTCTGGGAATAGCAATGGTTACCGAAGGTACTATTGGTTTAGTTAATCGGTTTAACATGATTGATGAAGACCATGAATCCGTAAAAGACTACACTCCAGGATTCAATACTTTAAGTGAAGCATCACATGAAGAAGAAAAGATATTATTGTTCAATGTAGTTTACGAACTGAACATTGCAAGAAATCTTCTAAAGTGTAGGCCATGGAAACAAACTCAGGTAATGACTAAGGAATTAGATTTTCAATATTCTTTGGTAAAAGCTTTCTACTTATATATGGGATTCCTGGGTATTCAAGGGTTTACTCCCTATGAATTATTTATGTTATTCTTTAAGAAACAACGCCTTAATATATGGCGTCAAAAATCAAATTACTAATGTCGGGTTGGAACAGAAAATTAGAGGGTCTTCAATCGAATACGGAGGAGACCCTCCACTCTTTGGAGTTTGCAACTTCACAAGAGGCATGGGAGAAATTGAACGAGGCTTTCCTAAGGTTAGACCCAGTTCTTTTTGATAAGGGTGCTACTGCAAACAGTGGAGTTGCAGTAGCATACAATGTGTTTATAAAAATACGTAAAGCATGGGTAGACCCAGATTTTGATTATGGTAGGTGTTTTAATTACAAAGAAACTAAGTGGACAAGCTTATTGAATAATTACATAGATTTTAATAAGTTAGACCTCTTACGTAGCAAATTAAGATTCCTGAAGTCAAAGTATAATCAGAATTACAATGTTACGTACATGTTTAATAACCATCATGATAACGGTAAACAATGTCTAATAGCTGCGACTTTTTCAAAACGATTCGGGGAGGACATCCCAGTTATTACAATGGTAGTTCGAGCCTCAGAAATAACCAAGAGGTTAATATTCGACTTCCTATTAATTCAACGGATGGCAGAATACGTGTATGGGCCGGACCAGTCAGTACAAATCAACCTATTTGCGACTCAAATGTATGGGAATGTAGAGACACTCTTAATGTACTCAGCTTATAAGCCTTTAAAGAAAGTAATCAAGGGTATTGATAATCCATGGACTAAACGGGTTAAGGAAGTATATAAGAAAATTCTAAACGGTACAGAAAAGGAATGGTCATCATTCAAAGTATTTTTCAGAAGTTTCAAAGTACTACGTCCTGACTTGTATGAATACCAGGCTTTGTTAGCAAAGGACTTGCTATTAGAATATGAAGACATAGAATATCCGGAAAACGTGATATCCTATTCTCAAAGGAAAGTATATAAGAAGAAACTTTTAAAGAAACAGAAGAATGAGAATCTACAGTAATTCTTTTGAGTTAATGTCAGAACTTGGCAGAGAACTCAACAGTTATGGTCAGACTGTAAAACCAAAGACCTATCAGAATAAAGTGATTGAAGGTAAAGAAGAGTTTGAAACAAAGGAACTAATTTGCCAACAATATTGTTTAACTTCACTCGGAGACCCAGTATGGTTATTCATATTCTCTCATTCAAAGGAATGGGCAGATGCCGAGTTTAAAGAAAGAATTGGTTGGTATGATTTAAATCCAGGTAAAGCTTGGGAATTGAGAAAAGATTTATGGGAACAGTTTTTGGTGAATGGTAAGTTTGATTACACCTACCCAGAGCGTATTTGGAACTCGTTAGACATTTATGGTAGTACTTCTTTTAACTGTGATTCAGCAATGCAATCAGTTATTGAACTTCTTAAGAGGGATAATGATACTCGTAAAGCAGTACTCCCTATATTCCATGGTACAGATTTAAGATTCCTTGATGGAAGTAAACGTATACCTTGCTCAATGTATTATGATTTCCTTATCCGTCAGAATGGTAAAGGAGAGAAGGTACTACACATTTGCTATCATCAAAGGAGTTCAGATTTTGCCCAACATTTCGGTAATGATATTTATTTAGCTTGGAGATTAATGGAAT
>ERZ824600.532-NODE-532-length-56570-cov-4.701336_pt1 | contig 56570 bp, 43 predicted proteins | sample MGYA00519933_ERZ824600 | MGnify/ENA primary metagenome ERZ824600 (study PRJEB31778, sample SAMEA3449178) | human gut metagenome | biome: human gut; feature: human-associated habitat; material: faeces | place: United Kingdom | collected 2010/2012 ...
TGGGCTATCGCCACGAAACCGAAGCGGCTGATGTCGCGTCCGCGCAGAGCGTCGCGCCATGCTCTCTTTACAATCTGCTCGGGCTCGTACATCGCCGTGTATTTTTTGACGATATCATCGGCGTCTCCCTTTTTGGCTCTGTTGAAAAACTCTGTTTTCGTCCAGAACGGGCAGACCGCCGTGACCGTGATGCCCGATTTGCGCACTTCCCTTGCGAGCGCTCTCGAAAAGCTCAGAACGAATGCTTTTGTGGCGGCATAGACGTTTATGTACGGTATAGGCTGGTATGCGGCGACGGACGCAATGTTTATGATCCTTGCGCCGCTCTTCATATAAGGCAGGGTGAGCTGGCACATCGCCATGACTGCCTCGCAGTTAAGATCGACCATATTCAGGTTATCCGAAAGCGGAACATCCACGGTCGCGGCAAACTTGCCGAAGCCGCTGCAGTTTATAAGCAGCGCCACGTCCGGATTTTCTTCTTTCAGAAGAGAATCGTATTTTGCAAAGCTTTCTCTGTCGGAAAGGTCCAGAGCAACGGGACGGACGGGAAATTTGAGCGTTTCCTTCAGCGTCTCAAGACGGTCGAGCCTGCGTGCGATGACCCAAACCTCGTCAAAGCTGCCTGCGCGTTCCAGCGTTTCGGTAAAGCGCTTGCCGATACCGCTTGAAGCCCCGGTTACAACGGCAATCCTTTTTCTTTCCATTTTTTGTGTCCTCCCTGTGCGGCGCACCTGTAAATTTCCGACACAATTATAGCAGTATCCGTCCGGTTTGTCAACACGCGCCGCCCGCAAAAGAGATGCGCCGCATAGAATGAAACGGGGAGAACTTTTTCTGTCATCTGCACTATAATGGTTCTGCCCCGAAAGAAAAAAAGAAAGGAATACGAAAGCAAATGACATGGGAAATAGTGGTCGGCCTCATTGCGCTTATCAGCGCGGGAATTGCCATCGGCAGGATCATATACGGGCTGTCCGTAACGCTTACAAAGCTGAACTGCTCGGTTGAAATACTGAATTCCACGCTTGCCTCCTTTGCCAGCGACAACGACCGCGAGCACGAGGAGATGTACGGCGGGCTTGCCGAGCTCTGGGATAAGATAGCGGAGCTCGAAAACGGTCTTGACGGCTGCCCGTACGCCGAAAAGTACAAAGAGAGCGCCGACCGAAAAAGCGGAAACAGTGTTGAATTGACGGAGCCTTAGTATAATCATTATTTTGATTATGGGATCGGAATCCTGACGGATTCCTGCATAAAGTTTTTTCGCTTTTTCTGCGCCCGATTTCGCACCGCGACGTACGATAGTACGCCTTGCGGCACGAAATCGAGTGCTCCAAACGATTTTATCTATTTTCTTTCGGGAGGCTAAAAAAGCGCCGACCGAAAAAGCGGATAAGAGTGTGATTTAGGCTTTTGTACAGCACAAACACAAAAAAGCTGATGAAATCCTATCGGATTTCTCCGAAGGAATGATTATCCGCTTTTTCTACCGTCGAAAATCGCCTCTGCCGTACGCCGGTACGGCGACGTGACGATTTTCGACGCTTCTGCATCTTTTTTATCTCTCCCCACTTCGGTAGACTACTCTGCATCCGTTTGAATCTTCAGTTCGACAGATAGGGCTAAATTTGTTTTTGTCTTTAGGTTAGGAAAAATGTTGTGCGATCAAATCCCTTGATTCGGGAGGCTAAAAAGCGCCGACCGAAAAAGCGGTACTGCCGAAAACTGAAATTTCGACAGTACCGTTTTTATATACTTTTTTCGCGTTTGTGCACGATGATACGGCGAACAACCCATATCATCCAATGGCTAAACATTTTGTGTTGTGTGCGATTATATACTGCTTATTTTTTTAGTTTACATGCGAGCGCCGCATCTGCCTGAACAAGCGCAGACCAATTTTTTGTGTAGATAACGAAGCCCGGCTTTGAGCCCGAGGGCTTTTTTATATATCTGCGCAGCGTGTAGTCGACCTCGGCGTTCGCGTTCTCGGGCAGGGAGGAGTTGACGGCGGCGATGGTTGCCGCCTCCGTAAAGTCCGCGGAGTCGGGCTCGCCCTTGCCCTCGGTGAAGAGAACGACATGGCTGCCCGGCGCGTCCTTTACGTGGAACCACCAATCGTCGCGCTCGGCGAGCTTCATGGTCAGCTCGTCATTTTGCAGGTTATTGCGCCCGCAGAGCACGCGGTAGCCGCCGCTCGTCTCGTACTCGAGCATACGTGCATGCCGCAGCTTGCTGCCGCTCGGCTTGACCGCGCCGCGGCGCGCTATTCCCGCAGTGACAAGCTCTGCGCGCACCTCGTCGATATCCGCACTTGTTTCGCAGCGGCTCAGCGAGTCACGCACCGTTTCGATATATGAAAGCTCTGCCTCCGCAAGCTCTATCTGATGCGTCAGCTCGCGCTTCGCGTTGCGCAGCTTTGTGTACTTTCGGTAGCACTGCTGTGCGTTCTGTGCGGCGGTCAGCCGCGAATCAAGCTCTATCGTCAGCTCGGCGGGCGGGTCGACCGAATAATCGGTGACGACGGCGCTGCTCGCTCCGTTTTTGATAGCCCATATATTCGCGGTGATGAGGTCTCCGCGCGTGCGGTATTCCTCTCCGCGCTCGCATTCGGCAAGCTCCTCGCGCTGACGCGCGATCTTCTTTTCGAGCTTGCCGCCCACGCCTCCGAGCAGATGGATTATATCAGCCTCGCGCGCCCGCAGGCGCTCTGCGCGGTCGCGTTCTCCGTAGTAGCTCTCGAGCATTGCGGATGCGCTGTCATAGCTGTCGGTCGTATAGCCGTCGCCGTACAGCGACAGCGAGGTGAAGCAGTATTCAACCGGCATTCCTCCTGCATCTCGAACGATTGTAGGCTCAAATCGACCGTCCTTAATATCCGTCATGACTGCGGAGAGAGCCGTGCCGAGCGTCGGATATTTACCGTCTGCCGTGCGGCGCGCTATCTCGCGCGCAAGCAGTGAGGATATGCCGAGATAGTTTGATGTGATGAATTTATCCGCTCGCAGCTCACCGGTCGCGGAGCGCTCTGCGGCAAGCGCATCAATGTCGGCAGCCTCAGCCTCGAGCGGATTCAGCTTGTCCTGCGCGGGCGGCAGCTCGTATGTCATGCCGGGCAGCACCTGACGCTTTTGGCTCGTAGTGAAATCGACCGCGCGGCAAGCGCCGAGAATACGGTCGTTCTCTCCGCAGAAGATAATATTGCTGTACTTGCCCATTATCTCGCATATGAGCGAGCGGCGGACGGGAAAGCCCATCTCATCTACCGTGTCGAAAACGAGGCGCAGTACACGCTCAAAGCCGGGCTGCACGACCTCGCACAGACGTGCTCCGCCGAGGTGCTTGCGCAGCAGCATGCAGAACATCGGCGCGGCTATGGGGTTCTCCTTTTGCTCCGAGCTGATGTGGATTCGCGGCGCGGAGGGAGAGGCGGATATCAGCAGACGATGATTCTCTCTGCCGATGTGCATAATGAGGTCGATCTCGTCCTTTTCTGGCTGCTGAACCTTTGTTATCTTTGCCCCTGTCAGTTTGTCTCTTAGCTCTGCGGCGACCGCCGAGAGCATTCCTGCGTCAAATGCCATGTATTTTTCCCTTTCGGTGATCCTCTTGTGCGGCGTTTTACCTCGATGCCTGCCGCTACGCCCTGCTGACTTCCTATATGCCTGTCTGTCTATATACCTTGCCGTCTTACGTTATGTCTTGATTTCTGCTGTTATGCCTCGTCGCGATAGCATACCGCATCAAAGCAGCGGCTCTCCTCGGTAAATCCGATGCTGTGCGCGAGTGCGAGAGACGGGTCATTAGAGCCGAAGCTGACATATCTCACGCCGAGTCCGCGACGAAGCAGTTCGCTGGTCAGTGCGGCAACGCATGAGCGGCCGTAGCCCTGTCTGCGGTAGTTCTCCGCCGTGTCGACGGATATCTCGGCCTTGCCGTCTGAGGGTGCGCCGTTCGTTGCGGCGAGAGAGATTATTTTTCCGTCCCTGACGATTGCAGCAACCGGCAGCTCGGAGCTGTCGAGCATACCGCTGTTCGTGCCTGCATCGGAGATAGCGGGTATCTCGTCTGCCTCAAACACGGTGAGATTCTCACATCCGCCGATACGACTCTCCGGCAGCAGCTTTGTCGGTCTCAGTATATATCGATCGAGCGCCTCGGGCTTACCGTTGTAGCAGAGCATTACGGTGTCGAGCGCAAGATCGGAGCGGTCAAGCGAAAAGTGCGTGCCTGCCGTTTCTGCCTCTACCGCGTCGGCAACAAAGCGGCGCGCCTCCTCCGAAAACGGCTGCTCCGAAAAGCGGCGCTCGTATTCCTGCGCGGTTTCGACGAGCCCCTCCTCGCATTCCACGGTGAGACAGCCGTCCTTCAGCGTCACAGAAAAGGGAATTATCATGTCGCGCCCGTCGTCACGCGGCTCCTGCTTTATAAGCTCTATCATATTGCTTTTGCCGCCCATGCGGCACCTCCGTACACGGAATTTTATGCACATATATTTTATACTCATTGTTCCGTCGTGTCAAGTGCGGCGGCACCGAATTTGCCGCAGTACTCCGCATATTTTTTGCTCGCTGCGAATCGTGCGGAAAGCACTCCGCCGTATTGACAAATATACAATAATAATGTATAATATTAAGTTGAGAAACAGCGTTCGCGCAAAAGTTGAAAAGCGGTCGGTGCATCCCGAAAAAAGGCTCTCGGTCGGCGGTCGGATGCCGCCTTATTACCGATTGTACCGGGTCCGGCGGACGTTATGATACGATTCAGCAGGGCAGGCTATGCAGCGCAAGCGCGGCAGGTCCTTGCAGGAAAGCGATGGATATTTGAATGAACAGAAGAGAAGCACGCGAGCAGCTTTTTACACTGCTCTTTGAAACACAGTTTGTAGGCGGAGAGGATTACGACACCGTTTATCGTGATGAGCTTACCCTGCGGGGGCTTGAGGACGATGCATATGTCCGCCGCGTTTTTTACGGCATAGGCGAGCATCTGCCCGAGCTTGACGGCATGATAGCAAAATATTCGAGCGGCTGGAAATCCGACCGTATGTCCCGTGTACTGCGTGCGATAATGCGTCTCGCGATATACGAGATGAAATATGAGAGCGATATTCCGACTAAGGTCTCGCTCAATGAGGCGGTCGAGCTGGCCAAGAAATACGATACCGAGAAGTCAGCGGGCTTTGTCAACGGAATACTCAACTCGGTCGCGAAAGAGCTCGAAGAAAACGGAGCATTCGGATCCTCTGCCGATTGCACGGAGGAGAGCGAACATGTCGCAGGCGGAGCCGCCGATGCTTCCGACGGCGATACGGCTGATGCGGACAGCGCCGATCGGAGCGCTGCCGATAACGGCTGATAGCTCGGTCATCGGTTGGTGAGCGCTTTGAAATATTATCTGGGAATCGACACAAGCAACTATACCACCTCCGCGGCGGTATGCTCCGAGGATGGCGAGGTGATCGCCATGGAGCGCCGGCTTCTTCCGGTGGCACAGGGCGGCTGCGGTTTGCGGCAGAGCGATGCGGTCTTTGCACATACAAAGCAGCTCGGCGAGGTCGTATCGCGGCTGCGTGCGGCGCTGCCCGAGGATGCCGAGCCGATAGCAGTCGGATGCTCGACCCGTCCGCGGGATGTAGATGGCTCGTATATGCCCTGCTTCCTTGTCGGACGCTGCAATGCTATGACCTTATCGGCGGCTGCCTCCGTCCCGATGTATGAATTTTCGCATCAGGCGGGGCATGTCGAGGCTGCGATATACGGCAGCGGAGCGGAGCAGCTGCACGGCAAAAGGTTTTATGCCTTTCATGTCTCCGGCGGCACGACCGAGCTGCTCGAGGTGTCGGAGGACGGTACGATAGAGCGCATCGGCGGCAGCGCGGATATCAATGCGGGACAGCTTATCGACCGCGTCGGCGTAATGCTCGGAATGCATTTTCCGTGCGGACTGGAGCTTGAGGCACTTGCACTGCGCGGTATAGCTTCGGGCGTGAGCCTGCCGGAGCGTCCGAGGGTATGCGTGCGCGGGCTTGAATGTAATCTCTCGGGCTTTGAAAACAAGGCGCGTCAGCTGCTTGACCGCGGCGTGTGCGCGGAGGCGGTAGCGATGTATACGCTCGAGGCGGTGGCGCTCTCGCTCGCGGGACTGCGTGACGGACTGATCGCGATGCACGGCAAGGCACCTGTGCTGTTTTCGGGCGGCGTAATGAGCTGCTCGTTGATAAAGCCGAGACTTGCGGGGGATGGTATGCTTTTTGCGCCGCCTCGTTTCTCTGCGGATAATGCGGCGGGAATCGCACTTCTGTGCAGAAAAAAGCATCTCGGCTCAGCGGCAAGGTAAGGTGCCGCGCGCCCGCAATACATGAGCTGCTCGGTGATATTTACACAGCCGCTTGATGTGATTTGTTTATTGATGCGGCAAACCGAAACGGCTCATTTATTGATACGTATTGACACGGAAAACCGATGCAAATCGGCTCAAACACATACGGCCGGCGGACTGCCGACGTGACAAAATAAAAAGCGAGGGGGGGACGGAAATGCCCGAATATGAAGAACGGGGCGGCGCGCGCGACAGCGTGCTTACCGTAACACAGCTCAATATGCTGACCAAGGGCATTATCGACGCAAATCCCCTGCTCGGCAAGGTCGCGATACGGGGCGAGATATCCAATCTCTCAACCCCGAGCAGCGGACACATATATTTCACGCTCAAGGACGAGCGGAGCGTGCTGCGTGCGGTTATGTTCCGCTCGTCGACTCAGCGGCTGCGGTTCGCACCCGAGGACGGCATGACCGTCGTGGCGCGCGGCGGCATTTCTGTCTATATGCAGGGCGGCAGCTATCAGCTGTATGTTTCATCTCTTGAGCCGGATGGCCTCGGCGCGCTGTACATAGCCTATGAAAAGCTGCGGCGCAGACTCGAGGCTGAGGGACTTTTCGATGCGGAGCGCAAGCGTCCGCTGCCGAAGATACCGCGCACCGTCGGAATAATAACCTCCCCCACCGGCGCGGCTGTCCGTGATATGATAAATGTTATCGGCAGACGCTTTCCGCATGCCGAGATAGTGTTGTTTCCCTCACCGGTTCAGGGGGAGGGAGCAGCCGAGCGGCTGTGCGAGGGCATAGAGTATTTTTCGGACTCGCTGCGCGCCGATGTTGTCATAATCGGCAGAGGCGGCGGCTCGATAGAGGATCTATGGGAGTTCAATAACGAAAAGCTCGCACGCACCATTGCGGCATGCCGTGTCCCGGTGATATCGGCGGTGGGACATGAGACCGACTTTACGATAGCCGATTTTGCAGCCGACCGCCGCGCGCCTACGCCGTCTGCGGCTGCCGAGCTTGCCGTGCCGGAAACGCGGGAGCTGAAGCGCAAGATAGAAAACGTCATCGGCAGAATGTCGCAGCTGATAAATGCCGATGTGTTGCGCTATCGGGCGCTGATCGACAGCTACGCTCATAGCCGCGCGCTGATGAAGCCCGCAGCAATAACCGACGAACGCAGAATGCGTCTGCTGCTATCGGAGCAGCTGCTGTGCGGAGCGATGAAGGACAAGGTCTCCTCAGCTCGCGCGGATTTTGCGGCGCTGACCTCGGGGCTGTCCGCACTCGACCCGTTGGCAGTGCTTGCACGCGGATATTCCGCAGTGTTCGCTCCGGACGGCAGAGTTATCAAGAGCGTTGAGGATGTCAGCGAGGGAGACGAATTTACACTGCGTACATCGGACGGCGAAATTGACGCAACGGTGCGCGCGGCAAGAAAGAAAAAACTGTCCCGCAGCGGGCAGGAGCGGAGGTAGCTATGGCAGGCACAGGCGCAAAAAAGCAGGATAAGGAGCTGTCCTTTGAGGCGGCAATGTCACGGCTCGAGGAGATAGTTCGTTCTCTTGAGAGCGGCACCGCGCCGCTTGACGAGTCGCTGACGATGTTCGAGGAGGGCGTTCATCTCGTCTCGCTCTGCAATTCGACCCTTGATAAGGCGGAGCGCAAGATAAAAATGATAGAAAAGAAGAGCGGCGGAGAATATACCGAGAGAGACTTCGATGAGAATTGATGAAGCTTGAAGAGAATTGAAAGAGAAGAGAGAATTGAAGAAAATCGACGAATAGGCAAAAGTCGATGAAATGCGGTGTATTAAGAGCGGCGATATAACATTTATCGAGATAATTTGCTTATAAAAAGGAGAGCGGCGGCATTATGAACGAGAACAAGACGGTGCGTCCGGACGATATTCCGGCGCTTATACACGAGGCGAGCGAGCGGATCGACCGTGCGCTCGGAGAGTATTATACCTGTCCCGACGGCAGTCCTGCAGAGCTTTACGAGGCTATGCGTTACAGCCTGCTTGCGGGCGGAAAACGGATACGCCCGTTTCTTACGCTCGCATTCTGCCGGGCACACGTCGGCGATGAAGAGGCGGCTGTTCCTTTTGCATGTGCTATTGAGTCGCTGCACTCCTATTCGCTTATCCATGACGATATGCCGTGCCTCGACGGCGATACGGTCAGACGCGGCGCGCCGACAAACCATGTCCGCTACGGAGAGGGAACCGCGATGCTCGCCGGAGACGGCATGCAGGCAAAGGCATTTTCGATAGCTGCGGAAAACACCCATGTCGGGGCAGATGCAGCGCTTGATGCACTGCGAGCCCTTGCGCATGCGGCGGGCCCGGACGGCATGGTAGGCGGTCAGATGCTCGATCTCATCGGCGAGAGCAGACGTCTCAGCCGCGCCGAGCTGCTGCATATGAATACACTCAAGACCTGCCGCTTCATATCGGTCGCGTGCGAGCTCGGCTGTATTGCCGCCGGAGCGGACAAGGCTGCGCGCCGCCGCGCTGTTGAGTACGGCGAGGCGATAGGCCTGTGCTATCAGTTGACCGACGATCTGCTCGATGCCGATACCGAGAAGGCTGAAAAAACGACGTTTCTCTCATATTATACAGCTGACGAGGCGCGCGACTATGCTGCTCGTCTTACGGCAAAAGCGAAGGAAATGATAGCGCAGGACGACCGTGAGGGTACGCTCTCGGCGCTCGCCGATATGCTGCTGTCTCGCAAGGTGTAAAGATGCGCCTTGACAAGCTGATATTTGCGCGCGGTCTTGCGCCGAGCCGCAGCCGCGCGGCTGCGCTGATATCCGAGGGAGCTGTAACGGTCGACGGCAGACCGGCAAGCCGCCCGTCCGAGGATGTCGGAGACGACGCTGCGATAGAGATTGACAGCGAGGGACTGCACTATGTCGGACGAGGTGCATACAAGCTGCTCGGCGCGCTTGATGCATTCAAAGTTGACGCTCGCGGCGCTGTCGCAGCCGACATAGGCGCGTCGACCGGAGGCTTTACCCAGGTGCTGCTCGAGCGCGGTGCCTCGCGTGTTTACGCGGTGGATTCCGGCAGAGATCAGCTCGCTCCGCAGCTGCGTGCAGACCCGCGGGTCTGTGTTATGGAGGGCTGCAACGCACGCGGGCTTTCGCGCGGTGATATCGGTACTGTCGATATCGTTGTTATGGATGTGTCGTTTATCTCGCAGGCACTGCTCTATCCCGCTGTCTGTGATATACTGCGCGAGGGCGGAGATTTTATTTCGCTGATAAAGCCGCAGTTTGAGGTCGGACGAGAGCATATAGGCGGAGGAGGCATAGTCCGTGACCGCAGGGCGCGTGAGGCGGCTGTGCTGCATCTGCTCGAGACTGCCGCAGACTTCGGGCTTGCCGCGCGCTCTCTCATCCGCTCGCCGATAGAGGGAGGGGACGGCAATATAGAGTATCTTGCCCTGTTTACCGCCGCAGGCAGCGCGCAAAAGCTGCCGGACGGCTGGGAGCGTCGAATCAAGGAGGTATCCGGTGAAGATAAAAAATGTTGTACTGATTCCGAATAAGGCAAAGGACTGCGACGGCAATTATACCGAGCAGGTAAGCAATATCTTTACCTCGCGCGGCTGCCGTGTCGAGATCGGCAATATCACGCCGATGACCGATCTCGCCGTGGTACTCGGCGGCGACGGCTCGATGCTTCGCGCGGCGAGAAATGCCTCTGCACGCGGGATACCGCTGCTCGGAATAAATCTCGGCAGGGTCGGCTATATGACCGAGACCGAGATAGGTGATCTCGGTGTTCTTGACCGCCTTTTTGACGGCGATTATCGCATAGAGAGCCGTATGATGCTCGATGTTATCGTGCCGGACGAGCGGTACGGCACACGCCGCCTCGTTGCGCTGAATGATGCGGTGCTTGCAAGCGGTGTTGTCACGAAGATGATAGATATAGGCGTAGATGTCGACGGCTCAGCTGCCTGCCGCTATTATGCGGACGGCATCATCGTTGCTACACCGACCGGCTCTACCGCCTATTCGCTCTCGGCGGGCGGTCCGGTCATCGACCCTGTGGTGCACTGCATATCGGTTACCCCGGTGTCCGCACACTCGCTTACCGCAAGACCGATGATATTCTCCTCTGAGTCGAAGCTCGAGATATTCGGCTGCGGACGCAGAGAGGGAAAGGCGTGCCTTACGGTCGACGGCGGCGTCGGAATAATGCTGCCGCGCGGCTCGCGCGTTACCGTTAAAAAATCCTCGCGCGTTACGAAGCTGATACGGTTCGGAAAGAGTCCGTTCTGCGAAACGCTTCAAAAAAAGCTGTCCGAAAAGGATACGGACTGATAATAAAGGGAAGGTAAATGTCAAATGAAAAATAAGAGACACAACAAGATCATCGAGATCATCGAGTCGGATGCGATAGAGACTCAGGATGATCTTATATCCCGCCTGCGCGAGCAGGGCTTCAATGTTACTCAGGCAACCATATCCCGCGATATAAAGGAGCTCGGTATCGTCAAGATATCAACCATGGATAACCGATACCGCTATTCGCTTCCGCATGCTGCGGGGCATGAAAACAAGCGCATATCCGAAAAATACAAATCCATCATCCGCGAGACGGTCATTCATGTCGACTGCGCTATGAATATCGTCGTGGTCAACACATATCCCGGTATGGCTAATGCCGCTGCGGCAGCTATCGACGGCATCGGAAATGACGCTATGGTCGGAAGCCTTGCCGGAGACGATACTGTGTTTGTCGTAATGCGCACACCGGAGCAGGCGCGTGAGTTTACCGATAATTTTCACGATACGCTCAGTACGCACTGACGCTGTATAGCGATGCTCTGCGCAAAACGGCAATGACGGAGCGCCCGAGAATGAGCAGGATGGGAGGAGCGGAGGATGCTCGCAAACCTACATATAGAAAATATCGCGGTAGTGCGCCGCGCCGATATCGACCTCGGCGAGGGGCTTACCGTCATAACCGGAGAGACAGGTGCGGGAAAGTCGGTGCTCATCGACTCGATAAAACTGCTCTCGGGCGAGCGTGCGCGGCGTGAGCTTGTACGCCGCGGCGAGGACAGCGCAACTGTTGCGGGACTGTTTACCGATCTGTCGGACGAGCTGCTCGCAGCGCTCTCCGAGCTCGGAGTCGAGTGTGAGGACGGAGAGCTGTATATTCAGCGTACCGTGAACGCAGACGGAAAGGGACGCTTTCTTATTTCGGGCAGACAGGTGCCCATGCAGCTGGCGCGCGAGATCGGAGAGCTGCTTATCGCCGTACACGGACAGCATGAGAACGGCAGGCTGCTGCGTCCCGAGCTGCATCTTTCATATCTCGACCGATACGCATCCGACGAGGCGCTTATTGCCGATTACAGAGAAAGGTATTCGGCACTGCGAGCAATAGACAGAGAGCTTTCGGAGCTTGAGCACGACGAGCAGGAGAAGGCTCGCCTTACAGAGATGCTGACCTATCAGATAGGTGATATCGACGCAGCAAAGCTGCGTCCCGGCGAGGACGAGGAACTTGAGCGCAAGCGCGACAGAATACGAGCGCTCGAGAGGCTCTCGCGCTTTGTCACCGCAGTGCACACATCGCTCGTTACCGGCGACGGAACGCCGTCTGCGCGTGACCGGATAGCCTCGGCCCTGCCTGCGCTCGAACGTCTCGGAGATGTCGTGCCGGACGGCGCGGAGCTTATCGAACGGCTGCGCAGCTGTATGATAGAGGTCGAGGATATAGGCGAGACGGTATATTCGCTGCTCGACGAGGATATGAGTGACAGCACGAAGGTGCTCGACCGTCTCGAATCGCGGCTTGAGCTTATCACACGGCTGCGCCGCAAGTACGGCGCGACCGTAAACGACATTCTCGAATTTCGCGATAATGCAGCGGCGCGTCTTGCTGCGCTCGAGGATTCGGATGCGCGTGCGGACGAGCTGCGAAAGCAGCGCAAGACTGTCGAGCGTGAGGCGGCTGAGGCAGCCGGGCGGTTGAGCGCGGCAAGGCGCGAGGCGGGAGAGCGGCTGAGCGCTGCCGTAACGGCGGAGCTTGACGCGCTTGAGATGCACGGCGCACGCTTCGGCGCTGATATACAGCCCTGTCCGCTCGGCGAGAACGGAGCGGACTCGGTTCAGTTCGTTATTGCCACAAACTCCGGAGACCCGCTCGCACCGCTGCAGAAGATCGCTTCGGGCGGCGAGCTGTCGAGAGTTATGCTCGCGTTGAAATGCGTGCTCGGCGACCGCGAGGGTACCGGTGTCATGATATTCGACGAGGTCGATACCGGCGTTTCGGGCAAGGCAGCACAAAAGATAGGCTATCGCCTTCGCCGTGTATCACGCGGAACGCAGGTCATATGCATAACTCACTCGGCGCAGATAGCCGCGCTTGCGGATACACACCTGCTCGTCAGCAAGGAGACGCGCGACGGCAGAGCCGAAACGGCGGTGTGCGCACTCGGCGAGGAGCAGCGCACATATGAGCTTGCCCGTATAATGGGCGGTGAGACCATCACCGAAAAGCTGCTTGAATCGGCGTGTGAGCTGCGTGCGCTATCAAGCTCGGATGAGACTCGGCTCGAATAGTGCGAGGACGGAATATCAGTGCTTTAGGACATGGCGCTGAATTACCGCCATGATATTATTGCTTGAAATTATCGCTCGGTACGGTGGATGCCTCCGATGCGCAGAATAAATAATACACTATTAGATATAGGAGAAGAAAGATGAACATAGTTGAGGATTTTAAGGCGAGAGGACTGCTTGCACAGTGCACCGACGAGGAGTCGGTAACGAAGCTGCTCGAGGAGGGCGGCGCGACCTTTTATATCGGATTTGACCCCACTGCGGACAGCCTTCACGTCGGTCACATGATGCAGATGCTTATCATGGCGCGTATGCAGCGCGCCGGACACCGCCCTATTGCTATTTTCGGCGGAGGTACCGGAATGATAGGCGACCCGTCGGGCAAGAGCGATATGCGCCGCATGATGACAAAGGAGACCATTGCGCACAACATCGAGTGCTTTAAGCGTCAGATGTCGCGCTTTATCGACATTTCCGACGGCAAGGCGATATTCGTAAACAACGCAGACTGGCTCTGCGACCTTAACTATATCGACTTTCTCCGCGAGGTCGGCGTACATTTTTCGGTCAACCGCATGCTCGCCGCAGAGTGCTATAAGTCGAGACTTGAGAACGGTCTAACATTTCTTGAATTCAACTACATGCTCATGCAGAGCTACGATTTCTACCGTCTGTACAAGGACTACGGCTGCCGTCTCGAATTCGGCGGCGACGACCAGTGGTCGAACATCATCGGCGGCGTAGAGCTTGTTCGCCGTAAGGAAAAGGCCGAGGTCTACGGTATGACCTTTAACCTGCTCACCAACAGCGAGGGCAAGAAGATGGGCAAGACCGAGCGCGGCGCTGTTTGGCTCGACCCCGAAAAGACTCCTCCCTACGAGTTCTTCCAGTATTGGAGAAATATCGGTGACGGTGACGTTATCAAGTGCATGAAGATGCTGACATTTATGCCGCTCGATGAGATCGCAGAGTATGAAAAGCTCGAGGGCAGCGCCATCAACTCCGCTAAGGAAAAGCTCGCCTACGAGCTTACCAAGCTCGTTCACGGCGATGATGAGGCAAACAAGGCGCTTGAAGCTGCGAGAGCGGTTTTTGCTGGTGCGGGCAGGAGTGAGGACATGCCCACAACTACACTTACCGATGCGGACTTTGAAAACGGCAGCATCGCCGTTACATCTATGCTTACCGTATCCGGACTTGCTCCGTCCAAGAGCGAGGCAAAGCGCCTTATCAAGGACGGCGGTATAACCGTCGGCGACAGCAAGGTGACCGCATTTGACGCGACCGTAGAGCGTTCGGCTTTTGAGGACGGACTTGTTCTGAAAAAGGGCAAAAAGACCTATCACAGATTTATCCTCGGCTGATCGGAATAATTGCGGCTCCGAAAAAGTAGACTGAATATATGAGAGCCGGATAGCCGCACCAGCGGCAAACATTTTAGATCATCCGAAGGGAATATAATATGAATGATAGGCAAAGGCTGCTTTCAGAGCGGCTTGCGGAATATAAGGAACAGACGGGCAGTGAGATATGCGCGCGGTTTGACCGTATGCTCTCCGAGTGCTCCTCCTTTCACATCGGAGGACCTGCGGAATGCGCATTGTACCCGTCGAATGCGGAGCAGCTGCGTGTTGCACTTGATGCTGCACAATATGCCGGAATGCCGGTGTTTGTCGCGGGCAACGCGAGCAATGTGCTCTTTGACGATGAGGGATATCGCGGTGCGGTGATCTTCACCTCCGCTATGCACAACACCTCTGCCGACAGCGAGAGTTGTACCGTCACGGCGGATGCGGGAGCTATGCTTAGCGGCGTGGCTGCCTGCGCTCAGCGCGCGGGGATAGCGGGGCTTGAATATCTGCACGGAATACCCGGAACGCTCGGCGGCGGTATCTATATGAACTGCGGTGCATTCGGAGGACAGATATCCGAGAATCTCGTCAGCTGTACATATCTTGACACAAAGAGCGGAGCCGTCGTTACCGAAACGCCGGATAAGCTCGGCTTTGCATACCGCAGCAGTATTTTTATGCAGGGCGGCAGGATAATCCTCGGCGCGGTGCTTCGCGGCGAGGCGGGCGAGCGTGACAGCATAAAACAACAGATGGAGGAGCATATGGCTTACCGCTTCGGCACGCAGCCGCTCGATTTTCCGAGCGCGGGCAGCGTGTTCAAGCGCTACCCCGGCTACTATACCTCCAGACTGATAGAAGAGGCGGGGCTGAAGGGCAGAGCGGTCGGCGGTGCCGAGGTGTCGTTGAAGCATGCCGGATTTATAATCAATCGCGGCGGCGCTACCGCCGCCGATGTGCGCGAGCTGATAGATATAATCAAGGATGAGATCTTCCGCGCAAACGGTATACATATCGAGTGCGAGATAATCTTTGCGCCTAAGGCATGAGCCTTTGGCTGACTGATTCTGCTTTATGACCGCTTTCGCGGTCGGGACATGAAAGGGACGGGCGAAACAATGGCGGGTGAGGCTATGACCGAAAAATCTCAGACCGAGGAGCTGCGCGAGGCGCTTGCGCAGCTGCCGGTGCGTCAGATGTGCTGTCGGGCGGCTGAATATGCCGCGCTGATCCGCTATCGCAGACCGACTGCCGCAGCAGAGGAGCTGTGCGAGCATTTGCGCCCGGGGCTTGAGCGGCGGGGATGCCTACCGGAATCGGACGACCCTATCGACACGCTGACTGTCTGTCCGTCTTGTCCGGGCGCGTTTCTGCGCGGACTGTTTATCTCGCTCGGAACCATGCCGGACCCCGAAAAAGGCTGTCGAATGGAGTTTCCTCTTCCGGACGAGCGCGCCCGTGACGAGGTGCTGTCGGTATTCGATACACTCGGCATAGAGCCGCGTGTGTCGCATCGGCGCGGCAGACCGCTCGTCTACCTCGGCGGCAGCGACGCGATAGAAGATATACTCGGAATAATGGGCGCAACGCGCGAGGTGTTTGATTTTATCAATGCAAAGATAAAGCGAGAGATACGCAATAACGTAAACCGTGCAACAAACTGCGACGCGGCGAATATCAGGAGGACGGTCTCTGCCTCGGAGGAGCAGATCGGCGCGATAGAGCTGCTGCGCGACGGAGGGTATCTGCCGCAGCTGCCGGACGAGCTCAGACGTACGGCGGAGCTAAGGCTCGAGAATCCGTCGGTATCGCTTTCGGTGCTTGCGGCGCTGCACGACGAGTCGATAACCCGCAGCGGAGTGAATCATCGGCTGTCCAAGCTGATAGAGCTTGCAGAGGCGGTGCGGAGCGGAAACGGTATTTCGGTCTGATCGTAATCAAACCGCCGATGCGGTATCGGCGGGATAGGTCGGCGCGCCGCGCGGATTTTTAATATCAATATAGAATATCGAATAAATTATTCCGCCGTTATCGGCGGAAAAAAGCTGAAAACATTTTTCCGTCGTGACAGCCGAAAAACGCGGCGGGAAAAGAGCATAAACAACACGGAGGAGCGGAAAACGGTGAGCGGTTTTGTTCATCTGCACCTGCACAGCGGATACAGTCTGCTGGACGGTGCATGCAGGATAAACGAAATAGCCGAAGCGGCGGCGCGCGAGGGACATTGCGCCGTTGCCCTGACCGACCACGGCGCAATGTACGGAGCCGTGGAGTTTTACCGCGCCTGCAAGGCGGCGGAGGTCAAGCCTATTATCGGCTGCGAGGTGTATGTTGCCCCGAAATCGCGCTTTGACCGCGATCCCGCCGCAAAATACAATCATCTTGTCCTTCTTGTCGAGAATGAGATCGGCTACCGCAATCTCTGCCGCATGGTGTCGCTTTCGTTTACCGAGGGCTTTTATTCTAAGCCGAGGGTGGATTACGAGCTGCTGACCGAGTATTCGGAGGGGCTTATTGCGCTATCCGGATGTCTCGGTGGAATAGTTCCGTCGATGATACTCGCATCGGATTTCGACGGCGCGCTGCGCGAGGCGGAGCGGCTGCGCGATATCTTCGGTAAGGACAGCTTCTATCTCGAGCTTCAGGATCACGGAATGCCGGAGCAGAAGAAGGTCAACCGCGCATTGCTTGAGATCTCCGGCAGGAGCGGCATACCTCTCGTTGCAACGAACGACGTTCACTATATAAGACGCTCCGACGCGGGCGCACAGCGCGTGCTCATGGCTATTGCAATGCAGAGCACGGCTGATGAGGTCGGCTTCGGCGGCGAGGAGCATTATTTTAAGTCCGAGGCGGAGATGGCACAACTCTTCTCCTCCTACGGCGGTGCGATTGAAAACACGGTAGCTATCGCCGAGCGATGCAGCTACGATTTTGATTTTTCATCTACATACCTGCCGCGATATGTGCCTGAGGACGGCAGCGATCCGTATGACTATCTGAGTCGGCTGACGATGCAGGGGCTTGAGTCTCGCATTGCTTCGGGCGCGATCGTGTTTACCGAGGGCAGGGCGCGTGAGGATTATATCGAACGCGCGGAGCACGAGCTCGGCATAATCCATCAGATGGGCTACGACGAATATTTTCTTATCGTGCTTGATTTTGTCGGCTATGCCAAGTCGCACGGAATACCGACCGGTCCGGGCAGAGGCTCTGGCGCCGGCAGTCTTGTGGCATTTCTCGTCGGTATAACCGATGTCGATTCGCTGAAGTACGGACTTCTCTTTGAGCGCTTTCTCAATCCCGAGCGCGTCAGCATGCCCGACTTTGATATTGATTTCAGCGATGAGCGTCGCGAGGAGGTCATCCGTTACGTCGAGGAAAAGTACGGCAGTGATCGTGTTTGTCAGATAATTACATTCGGAACGCTTTCCGCACGTGCAGCTGTGCGCGATGTCGGCAGAGTGCTCGGCTATACGTACAAGGATGTAGATGCGGTTGCAAAGCTGATACCGCGTGCAATCGGGGTGTCGCTCGATTCGGCGCTCAAGACCAAGGCACTCGCGAGCGTTTATGAGTCCGACGAGAACGCGCGCCGGCTGATAGATATGGCGCGCCTTGTTGAGGGACTGCCTCGTCACACCTCGACTCATGCGGCGGGTGTGGTTATCGCGGAAAAGCCGGTCTGGACGTATCTGCCGCTCGCAGTGAGCTGCGGAACGCTCGTTACACAGTATGATATGGATACCGTGGCAGCGCTCGGACTGCTGAAATTCGACTTTCTCGGTCTGCGCTATCTTACGGTCATAAGCGACGCAGAGCGGGCGGTGCGCGAGTGCGAGCCGAGTTTTTCGGTCGAGGCGATATCCGAGGACGACAGCGAGACCTTTGCGCTTATATCGCGCGGAGATACAGGCGGAGTTTTTCAGCTCGAGTCTGCGGGAATGCGGCGTATGCTGACCTCCTTCCGTCCTAACTGCATATCGGACATAATGGCTGCGATAGCGCTATACCGTCCGGGACCCATGGAGTCGATACCGCGATATATCGCGGTTCGCGGCGGCGAAAAGCCCGATTATTTGATTCCCGAGCTTGAGCCGATCCTCGCGCCTACCTGTGGCTGTATCGTTTATCAGGAGCAGGTAATGCAGATATGCCGCGCCGTAGCCGGCTATTCTTTCGGCAGAGCGGATATCGTGCGGCGCGCAATGAGCAAGAAAAAGCACGAGGTCATGGAGCGTGAGCGCGGAGATTTCGTCGACGGAGCCGCATCGCGCGGTATCTCGCGAGAAAAGGCGTCAGCCCTCTTCGACGAGCTGACGCGGTTCGCGTCCTATGCCTTTAACAAGAGTCATGCGGCTGCATACTCGCTCACCTCCTATCGTACCGCATATCTGAAGGCGCACTACCGCGCCGAGTATATGGCGGCTCTTCTTACATCGGTGCGCAATAACACCGACAAGCTCAGCGAATATATGACCGAGTGCCGCAGGGCGGGAATTTCAATTCTGCCTCCGTCGGTATCGGACGGAGATGTTCGCTTCCGCGCGACGGGCGACGGAATACGCTTTGCTCTGTCTGCGGTCAAGAATATCGGCGAGGGCTTTGCCGCGCAGATAATCGAGGAGCGAGCAAATCGACCGTTTTCATCCGTCTATGATTTTGTCAGCCGTATGGCGGTCGGCATGAACAAGCGTCAGCTCGAGTCGCTTATCCGCTCCGGCGCGCTTGACAGCTTCGGCGTTACACGCAGCTCGCTTGCCGCCGAATACGAGCATATGCTCGATGAGCTGTCACACCGTGCCTCGGACGGGGTCGAGGGTCAGATCGGACTATTCGATGCAGCAGAGGACACGGCTATAAAGGATTATGAATTTCCCGACCTTGCCGAGCTGCCGATAGAGCAGCGGCTCGCCCAGGAAAAGGAGAGCACCGGCTTCTATTTCAGCGGGCATCCGCTCGACCGATACCGCGCGGATATTCAGGCTCGCGGGGCACTGACCGTTTCTGCGCTGCGCTCGCTCGCGCTTGACGGAGAGGGCGGCGAGAATGTCGAACGCAGTGAATATACGATAGGAGGCATGGTCTCCTCCGTCAGCGAAAAGCGAACGAAAAAAGGCGATATGATGGCATTCGTTACACTCGAGGATGAGTCGCTGCCGATAGAGCTTATCGTCTTTCCGCGCGTGTACGAGCAGTGCCGTCCGTATCTTACGGCGGGCAGCCCGATCGCGGTTCGCGGCAGACCTCAGCTCGGGGACGATGATGAAAAACGCACGGTCTCGCTTATCGCCTCTGCGATAGAGCCGCTGCGCGCAGGCGCTGTGACTTCCTCCGGCGCAAGCGGCGCAGCCGTCTCCGGTATGCGTGCGGCAAACGGACAGAGAGAAGCAAGCGCATCCGGCACTCCGACGATGAGCGGTCATGCCGACGCGGCTGCGGGACGAAATTCTCCCTCTGCACAGCCTCATCTGTCAAATACATCGCCAAATACATCGGATACGCCGCGATATCCTCAGGCAGTCGAAAAGATCAAGCTGTTTGTCCGTGTGCCTGACATGAAGTGCGAGAGCTGCAAGCGTGCTGAAAATCTCTTTTCCATATTCGAGCTTGAGCATGGCGCGCCCGGCGCAAGGGTAATGTTCTACGACTCATCGAACGGCGAATACCTTCCGCGATCCGGCGGAGACGTGGCGCTAAGCACCGTTATGCTCGGCGAGCTGCGCACGCTGCTCGGGGAGGAGAATGTCGCGCTTCGGCGCGACAGGTAATGACCTTTCTATCGGCATATCCGAGGATCATATACCGACCGCCGTGTCGGGACTTAATTGCCTCGATCGTCTCAGCTGTGCCGACCGCTGCGGTAAGAAATTATTTCCCATGCTGCCGCGTGTGAGCAGACCGCAGCTGCCGATATATGCCGCGAGGCGCGTGCCGAGCCGATATTTAATCGCATCGGTAAAAATAATTATGATAAATTTAGATAGGGATTCACATTTTGTTCAAAATGATAAACTATAATGAAAAGAACTATCAGGAGGTGAACGCTTGTGAGCGAGAACGATCGTAACGGACAGGAGAGCCGTCAGAATGCCGGCGGTGTACCGCAGGGCAGCCGTGTCGGCAAACCTATGCCTTCGTCCGACGCAAGAGCTCAGGCTCAGAGAGACAGAAGGGTTCCTCCGCGCCCCGCTCAGCCTCAGGGCAGAGCACCGGGACAGCCCGGAAGAGCAGCGGGACCTCAGGGCAGACCTGCATCGGGACAGCCTCGGTTACCCGCGCAGCGACCCGCTCGGGGACAGCCTGCACGCGGAGCCGCACGTTCCGGAATGCGACGTCCGACGCCGCAGCGCACGGATTGGGGCGCAGAGACCTCGGGCGCGATGAAGGTCGTGGGCAAGGTATGCCTGAGGATGCTCGCCTACCTCGCCAATATTCTTTTGACGATACTGCTCATCGGCGTTGTCGCCGGAACAATAATGGGCTGTGCGTTCCTATACTATGTCAATAACTATGTTGACGGCAGCATAGACAGCTTTGATATGTACATGAGCGATCAGGACACGAGCACTTCTATATATTATATGGATTGGGATGACCGTGCTTCCGGGCTCGGAACGCCGGTAGAGCTTGAGAATCAGCGCCTATATGCGCGCGAGAACCGAATGATCGTCTCGTATGAGAATGTCCCGCGCTATCTCATCGACGCATATGTGGATACGGAGGATCACCGCTTCTGGACGCATTCGGGTGTTGACTGGATACGAACGATACGTGCTACCTTCAACTATTTTCTCGGTTCATCCAAGTTCGGCGGCGCTTCCACCATTACACAGCAGGTGGTAAAGAACCTGACGCAGGATGACGATGTCACCATACAGCGAAAAGTCCAGGAGATAATGCGAGCGCTGAACCTCGAAAAGGTCAAGGACAAATCCGAAATAATGGAGCTGTATCTGAACCTTGTTTACTGCTCGCGCGGCTGCTACGGCGTTCAGTCGGCGGCGTACGTCTACTTCGGAAAGGACGTCAGCCAGCTGTCGCTGCTCGAGTGTGTTGCAATTGCGGGCATTACTCAGGCGCCTACGCGCTATGACCCTGTTTCCAATCCGGAGAATAACAAGGGCAAGCGTCAGGAGATGCTCAAAAATATGCTCGCCTACGGAGACATCACACAGGAGGAGTTTGACGAGTGTTACAATGCCGACCTTGAGCTGAACTACAACAAGAGCGGTGCAAATACTTCAAACGGCTCGACCATCTTCTCGTGGTACACCGAGGCGGTCTTTGACGAGGCTGTTCAGGTGCTGAGGGAGGAGAAGAATATGTCCTACTCCGCCGCTCAGACCTACCTCTATACCGGCGGACTGCAGATATATACCGCAATGGATCCCGAAATCCAAGATATTCTTGAGGAGTTCTACGAGAATGACGAGAACTTCCCGAGAGTCAACAATTCGGGAGTTCAGCCCGAGTCGAGTATGGTCATTATGGATCCGTATACGGGCGATGTCGTCGGCATTGCCGGCGGCAGAGGCAAGAAAACGCAGAATCTTATTCAGAACTATGCTACTCAGACTACCCGCTCACCCGGTTCATCGATAAAGCCGATATCGGTATATGCGCCCGCGATAGAGGCGGGAGTCATAAACTACGGCAGTGTTGTCGACGATTCGCCCGCAACCTTCGGAGAGGCGAAGACCGGAGAGGACGGCAGCACCGTATGGTCGCGTCCCGACGGCTATCCGCAGAACTATTCAAACACCTTCCGCGGACTCACGACCATCGAGTATGCAGTTACCCACTCGCTCAATACGGTGGCATACAAGGTGCTTGATATGCTCTCGCTCGACCGCAGCTTTGACTTTGTAAAGAACAAGCTGCATATGGATAACTTTATCGAGTCGCGGGAGACGAAGAGCGGCGCTGTCCTTTCGGATAAGGACTACTCCGCGCTTGCACTCGGTGGAATGAACTACGGTGTTACACTGCTCGAAATGGTGGCGGCGTATCAGATATTCCCGAACGGCGGTATCTATACCGAGCCGCATACCATCCTTCAGATAAAGGATAAGCAGGGCAATATCATCGTTGATAACACTAACACCATCGGCGAGGTGGTCATAAGCGATCAGACCGCAACTATCATGACAAAGCTCATGCAGAATGTTGTTCGCCGCGGTACCGCAAGCTCGGTAACGCTCAAGAACCGCGTTGATGTTGCGGGCAAGACGGGTACTACCACCGACGACCGCGACCGCTGGTTTGTCGGCTACACTCCCTACTATGTTGCGGGTGTATGGTTCGGCTACGCAATGCCGCAGAGCCTGAGCGCGTTTTCGGCTTCCGTTCCTCCGTCTGCAAAGATATGGGACGAGGTAATGAGCAAGGTTCAGGATCTTGTCGAGCGCGACAATCAGGATAACGGCGTTGCACTGAAATCGTTTACCGATGCCGCCGGAGTTATCGAATGCAACTACTGCATGGATTCCGGTAAGGTCTACGGCGATAACTGCAAGGCAGACCCGCGCGGCTCGCGAGTCGCTACCGGTTATTTCACGCTTGCAACGATGCCTGTCGATGCTTGCGATGTGCATGTTCTCGTCCCCTACGACTCCGGCAACGGCGTTGCAAATTCCGGCTGCGGAAGCACCGGTCAGGTGGCGCTGCTGAATATAACCTCGCGTAATTTCCCGGTACAGGTCAATATTACCGACGCTCAGTATACATGGCGTTCGCTGCCGAGCGGCGTGTCGCCCGCGACCGACCCGTACGAGCCGTTCTATCAGAATGCGCTTGACGGAAAGTTTTCCGGTGTGACCGGCGGAACGACGCAGTACAACCGCGGTTGTGCCGCGCACTCGCCGTCGGATAAGAGCGATTCGGATTCCGATAAGGATGAGGATAAGGACAAAGACAAGGATAAGGACAGCAAGTCGGATAAGGATTGATCCCGACTCGTCGCTGCGGCGAGATCTCCGCATTAAAATGTGAATATAAGGACGGATACGGTACATATACTTTATGGACCGGTTCGTCCTTTTTTCGTGCCGGAATACATTGCTCGAGGTATGATTATGGGTCGTGTAATAAAAAAAACGGTGTCGTCTCTCGGCTGCATCAAGCCCGCTCCGACGCTGATATCCGCGCTGCTCGTGCTTGCCGTAGGTGTGCTTGTCGCACTGCTCGGCGGGGACCGTTCGCTTTTTTCGGTCGTAAACAAGCCTGCATTTACCCCGCCCGCATTTGTCTTTCCCATAGTATGGACGGTAATATATCTGCTCATAGGCGGCGCTGCCGGCGCAGTACTCGGCGAGAACTGCCGTGCGCCGGAAAGCGAAAAGTACCGCTCGTTGTTCCTGTTTACGCTCGGACTGCTGCTTAATTATCTGTGGTATCCGCTCTTTTTCGGCGCGGGTGCTTTCCTTATCGCATTCATCGACATATTGCTGATGATAGTGCTTACCTTTATCACCGCGCGGATATTCGGACGTATTATTTATGCCGCCGGTGTATGCTTGTGGATATATCTCGGATGGCTCTGCTTCGCGGCACTGCTGAACTTTTCTATCCTGATTTTGAACTGATTTTCGGGAAAACGAAAAAATCGGGTTGCAAAAAGGACGGTTTTCTGATATGATACACAGAGACAGAGGCGGAAACTGTGTAGAGCGCCGACTGCTCGCGCTGATGATATCGGTCGCGTTGCTCGGCGCTGTACTTCCGGGACTTATCGGCAGACGCGGCGCGGCTGGCTGCACTAAGTCGGACGGCTACATCGCACCGGACGGTGATACGGCATCGGCTGTATCTTCGGTGTCGGGAGAGCGCGATGCAGACAGCACCGCAGTGCCGACCAAGGCTTGCGCTGCGCTGCCGATGGGGCCACGAACCGATGACGGCGTTCCGCTTCTCGGCGGTACGGTACGCGCGCTGTGGATCGCGAGCGCGTATGCCATCGACTATCCGTCTGGCGACGGCGGCTGCCTTTCCGAGCTGCGCGCTGAAATAAACCGTATCGTAAAAAATGCCTCGGATATGGGTATGAGCGCGATATTTTTTCAGGTCAGACCGGCTGCGGACGCGCTGTATCGATCGGAAATATTTCCGGTCAGCTCGGTGCTCGGCGGAGAGCTTCCTTACGGCTTTGACCCGCTTGCGGAGCTGTGTGCTGCGGCGCACAGACGCGGTATTTCGGTCGTTGCATGGGTGAATCCGCTGCGCGTGACGCTGAAAGCCTTTCAGACGCGCGAGCAGGCGCTTGCTTCACTGCCTGCCTCAAGTCCCGCCTCGCAGCATCCGGAGTATTGTGCATTTCCCGGCGGCAGGCTCTGGCTCGACCCGGGATATCCTGAGGTGCGCGAGCTTGTTGCCGAAGGTGTTGCCGAGATAGCACGTGATTATCCGGTTGACGGCGTGTTATTCGACGATTATTTTTATCCCTATCCCTCCGCTGCCGACGGATGGGACGACAGCGAGAGCTATGCACTTTACGGCGGCGGTGCCGAGCCGGGTGACTTTCGCCGTGCAAATATCTCCGAGCTGATACGTCTCTGCTCAGAGGCGGTGCACGGTGCCCGTGACGCAGAGGCTCCATTCTGCGTATTCGGAGTTTCGCCGTTCGGCATATGGAGAAATTTCTCGCTTGACCCGCGCGGCAGCGATACTCGGGGCTTTTCCGCCTACGACGGGATATATGCCGATGCGCTCGAATGGGTGCGGTCACGCACGGTGGATTTTCTCTCCCCTCAGATATATTTTCGCCGCGACGATCCCGCGGCGCCTGCACTGACGCTTATGCAGTGGTGGAGCGATGCGCTCGGCGGCAGCGGGATCCCGCTCATTTTTTCGCTCGCGGACTATAAGGCAGCGCAGTGGGAGGATGGCGGCGAGATCGCGGAGCAGGAGCTGCTTGCACGCGATATTCCGGGCTGCATCGGTTGTGCTCACTACGGCTACGGCGCTCTGTGTGCGGATGATTACGGCGTGCGCAGCTGTCTGTCGGAGGCGGTCATGTCCGAATAGCCGAGCGGATGCATCGGCTATCCATATCAAGCCGGCTTTCTATCGCGGCGGCTGCCAATGTATTGCTGCGCTCCTACGTTTCGGTATGGCGGCATTACGCGGATGCGCTTCCAGTATTTTAGGGTGGCAAAGTCCGCTCGGTCTGAGTATAATGGTAGTAAACCATCGCGCGGCGCTGCTGTGCGGGAAAGGCTCGGCTGAGGAATATGGAACTTACGCGCATAGGCGACGACGGACTGAAAATCGAGCTGTCCGCCGAGGATATGCTGTTATATAATATCGCCGGAGGGTGTATAGATTGCGCGCCGGAGAGGGCGCCGCACGTAATTCGTGAGATACTGCGCGAGGCGAGGCGAAAGACCGGCTTTGACGATTCCGGCGGCAGGATAATGGTTCAGGTTTTTGAATCGTCCGGCGGAGGCTGCGAGATGTTTGTTACGCGGCTTCATGACGGAGAGCGCCTCAGAGCCTGTCGTGTCCGTGATATGCAGCTGCTGCTTCGGCTCTGCCGTGCGCTTGCATTATGCGCGGGAGCGTCGGACGGAAGAGCATACAGAACCGACGACGGCAGCTATCTGCTCGTGATGCCGTACGGCTGCGGCGGCGATATCATGACCGAATTCGGCGAGGTGTTTTATACCTGCGACGGCTATCTGGCAGAGCATTGCAGTGAGATATGCAGTCATGCGGTCGAGCGGCTCGGCGCGCTTGCCTGACAGCGGCTGTGCCACGCGCTTGCCGGTGGAGCATGGTTTACGCGCGGCGGCACGCACAGCTTTTCGTTTACGCGGCAGGATCGGCGTATACCTTGAAAAAACAGAAAACAATAAAATACATAGGAAACAGAAAAACAGGAGATGCTTAAATGGAATTGACATGGGAGACGCTCGAGGCGGAATGCCGCAGCTGCACAAAATGTCCGCTCAGCGAGACAAGAACCAACTGTGTTTTCGGAACGGGCAACAGAAATGCCGACCTTATGTTTATCGGTGAAGCGCCGGGCGAAAACGAGGATCTGACCGGTGTGCCGTTTGTGGGCAGGGCGGGACAGCTTTTCGACAAATTTCTCTATGCGGTGGATATACCGCGAGAGGAGGTTTACATAGCAAATATGCTCAAATGCCGCCCGCCGCGCAACCGCGATCCGCTGCCGGGAGAGCAGGATCTGTGCATAGGCTACCTGCGCGCGCAGGTAAAGCTCATAAGACCTAAGATCATCGTCTGCCTCGGCAGAATATCCGCCATGCGTCTTATCCGTCCCGATTACCGCATCACCCGCGAGCACGGGCAGTGGATACAGAAGGCGGGCGTGTGGATAACCGCAGTCTACCATCCGTCGCTGCTGCTGCGCGATCCGAGAAAAAAGGAAGATATGCTTATAGACATGAAGGCGATAAAGGCGCGCCTTGAAGAGCTTACCGTACCGGAGAGCGGTGCTGAAAATGCCGACGGTGAAAGCGCGAAAATCGTCGACTGATTGTTGACAAACCCACTTCGTTGTGCTACAATGATTCTGCACGAAGATAAATCATGCGGAGGGCTTAATGATGAGAGTAAAAATCAACCTCGATACTATGACCGATATTAACGATTTCGTTAAGATCATGGCAGGCTATGACGGTAATGTATATCTTACCGATAAGGACAGAGCCTTTGTCGTAAGTGCAAAATCCATGCTCGGTGCCATATATTCTATGGAGTGGGGCGAGGTATGGTGTGAATCCGACAAGGATATCTATCACCTTATTGCTCCCTTTGTCGCGCAGGAGTGATCCGGCGCTGCTGCATGTCGTCGGGCTCTCCGAGCCGCGCTGTGCCGGATCGGTCGGTGTGTGCGGAGTGAGCTCGGTATCGCTTGCCTGACATCTGCTGCCCGCTGCCCATGTGGCGGCGGGCGGCTTTACTTGTTTTTTATAGGTTGATCGCAGACCCGCAGGGCTGTGAGAGCAGGGCGGAAAAGTGCTGCCCTTTTACGGAGAATCAGATGAGAAAAAACGAAAGAACAGCGAGTGCGCAGATGTATTCCGACGCGGAGTCGGCAGGACGGTCGGAGCACGGCGCAGTGACGGATAATCCCGCACGCGCGGAGCATTCCGCCGATACCGACACGGCGCATCGCACACGCGCGGCAGAGATACTGCCTCCGCGCGGCAGCATGCCAGAGAGCGACGGCGACTGCCTCGACTATGTAGCCACCTGTCTATTCGGGCTTGAGCGGCTCGTGGGCGAGGAGATAGACGCGCTCGGATACGAGCGTACATTTACAATGGACGGCAGAGTGGGATTTCGTGCCGGAGCGGATGCCGCCGCACGCTGCAATATGTGGCTCCGTACCGCCGAGCGGCTGTATGCCAGTCTCGGCAGCTTTACCGCGCCTACCTTTGACGCTCTCTTTGAGGGAACAAAGGCGCTGCCGTGGGAGCGCTTTATCGGCAGGGAGGATGCATTCCCGGTCAAGGGACATGCCGTCCGTTCTCAGCTGTACAGCATTCCCGACTGTCAGAGTATAGTCAAAAAGGCGCTTGCGGATCGTCTCGGAGGCATTTACGGACTGCGTATGCTGCCCGAGACCGGAGTCAAGTATCAGGTCGAGTTCTTCATATTCAAGGACGAGGCGACTCTGATGATAGATCTGTCGGGCACCGCACTGCATAAGCGCGGCTACCGTGCCGAGGCTGGGGATGCTCCGCTGCGCGAAACGCTTGCCGCTGCGCTTGCGCTTATTTCGCGCCCGCGCGAGGAGGTGCTGCTGTGGGACCCGTTTTGCGGCTCGGCTACCATTCCGATAGAGGCGGCTATGATAATGACCCGTCGCGCACCCGGCTGCTCGCGCAGCTTTTGCTCGGAGGAGTTTCCGATGTTTCCGCCGCAGCTGTGGCGTGACGCGCGTGAGGAGGCAGCCGACGCCGAACGCAGAGATTCCGCTTTTGAGACGTTCGGCTCGGATATCGACCCCGACATACTCGGCGTTGCCGCAGAGAATGCGCGTCTTGCGGGAGTTAGCGACCGCGTAAAGCTCTTCCGTCTCGATGCGCGTGAGGTTACTACCGGCGGCAGACGCGGTACGATCGTCTGCAATCCCCCTTACGGCGAACGTATGGGCACTCCCGAGCAGATACATCGGCTCTACCGAGATATCGGCAGGAGCTGGAGCGAGCTCGGCAGATGGCAGAAGTATATACTTACCTCGGACGAGGAGTTTGAGCGGTATTTCGGCGCGCGTGCCGATAAGGTGCGCCGACTGTATAACGGAATGCTTCGCTGCGGGCTGTATCAGTATTTTAAGCCCGCCGACAAAAAGGGCGAAAGGAAAAAGAAAAGGACATGAGCAGCTCATCCGGTCTTTTGATAAATAAGGGCGGTTTCAGGCAGGGACTGCACGACGGTCTGCCCATCTGCTTCGGATATCTTTCGGTCGCATTTGCATTCGGCATATTCTCGACCGGCAGCGGGCTCACGCTTCTTGAGACTCTTCTGATATCCATGACCAACGTTACGAGCGCGGGACAGCTTGCGGGCGTGCCTATAATAGCGGCGGGCGGCAGCCTTGCCGAGCTTGCACTTGCACAGCTCGTTATCAATCTGCGCTATGCGCTGATGTCGGTATCGCTCTCGCAGAAGCTCGCGCCTGATGTAAGGCTCGGCGATCGCTTTGTCATCGCCTTTGTAAATACTGACGAGGTGTATGCCGTTGCCGCATCTCGCCCCGGCTCGGTCGGACGCGGGTATATGTACGGACTGATAATCCCTCCGTTCCTCGGCTGGAGCACCGGAACGCTTATCGGATGCATTGCCGGCAGTCTGCTGCCCGAGATGATAGTCAACGCACTCGGTATAGCTATCTACGGAATGTTCATCGCAATTGTGCTCCCGCCCGCAAGAAAGAGCGCCCCGGTCGCTTTCTGCGCTGTTATTGCAGCTGCGATATCCTGCGCATTTAAGTTTATTCCGGTGCTCAGCGGCGTTTCGGGAGGCTTTGTAATTATCATCGCGGGTGTCGCCTCTGCGGTTATAATGGCGGCGATAGCACCGATAAAAGACGGACAGAACGAACAAGACGGATCGGATACATCGGATACATCGGATAGATCGGATTCATCGGATTCATCCGACGCATCGGATGCAAATGACGGCGCCGAGCTTGCGGACGGCGCTGCCTCGGCGGCGGAATTATCGGATGGTGCTGCCTCGGCAGAATTATCGGACGGCAGTGCGCCCGATGAGGCTTACTGCGCGACTGCAAGAGCTGATGAACATAAGGACGGTATGCCTGTCGAGGACATAGTATCCGGAGGGAATGGCGCACACGAAAAAGCAGAGGAGGCGGCAGAATGAAGGACTTTTCGACATTTCTCATTTACCTTGCCGTTATGGCGGGAGTGACATATCTTATCCGCATGCTTCCTCTCGTGCTCTTCCGCCGCAAGATAGAGAGCCGCTTTATCCGTTCGGTGCTCCACTATATGCCGTATGCGGTGCTTACGGCTATGACCGTGCCCGCGGTTTTCTCGTCGACGGGGGCATTTATCCCGTCGCTCTGCGGCTTTATCGTCGGCGTAGTGCTCGCGTTCTTTGAGCGCGGACTGCTTACCGTTGCGGCAGGCTCCTGCCTCGGCGCGCTGATAGCGGGTATCGTTACAAGCCTTATTTGATTCTGTTTGAGCTGCCGTATTTACGTACGTTCATATCAATGAATTTACTGACAGCCCGCGATGCGGGCTGTTTTTTCTTTAATATTTATGGAAAATTTATTTTGTGCGAAATTATAGACAAAGCAGGGATAATCATGTATAATAAAATAATAATAATATCCCCCGCCGAGCGCGGGCAGTGAAAGGACGTAACAAAAAATGAAAGAAAATAATGCTATTCTTCGCTTGCTTGAAAACGACAGCACACTCACTGCGGAGCAGCTCGCGGTAATGTGTGATAAAGAAGTCGGCGATATCAGAGACATGATAAAGAAGTATGAGCAGGACGGTGTTATAGTCGGCTATAAGACGCTTATCGACTGGGATAAGACCGACCGTGAATATGTTACCGCCCTGATAGAGCTTAAGGTATCTCCGCAGCGCGAGCGCGGCTTTGACCGCATGGCGGAGAAGATCCGTAATTTCCCCGAGGTTCAGAGCGTCTATCTGATGTCGGGCGGATTCGACCTTGCCGTATTTATCGAGGGCAGAACGATGAAGGAGGTTGCATTCTTTGTCGCGCAGAAGCTCGCACCGCTCGATTCCATCGTTTCTACCGCGACGCATTTTGTGCTGAAAAAGTACAAGGACAAGGGAGTTAACTATACTATAATCGATAACGACGAAAGAGGGTACACAATTTGAACAGTTATGAAAATGTGCTCTCGAAAAAGGCACAGTCACTTCAGCCGTCGGGAATACGAAAGTTTTTCGATATTCTCGGCGAGATGGAGGACGTTGTCTCGCTGACCGTAGGTCAGCCGGATTTCGTCACTCCTTGGCATATACGTGAGGCTGCTATCGACAGCCTCGAGCAGGGAAAGACCTATTATACCTCCAACAGCGGTACCGCTGAGCTTCGCCATGAGATATCGCGTTATCTCGCCCGCCGCTTCGATCTACACTACGATGCAAACGACGAGATACTCGTCACCGTCGGCGGCAGCGAGGCTATCGATCTTGCTATCCGTGCCTGTGTCGACGACGGAGATGAGGTCATCGTTCCCGTGCCGAGCTTTGTCTGCTACGGACCTATCGTTACCCTGGCGGGCGGCACTCCGGTTTTTCTCGAAACAAAGGAAGAGGACCGCTTCAAGATAACTCCCGAGCAGCTCCGTGCGGCTATTACCCCGCGCACAAAGATGCTTGTGCTCCCATATCCTAACAACCCCACCGGCGCTATCATGACCGCTGAAGAGCTCGAGGCTATCGCACAGGTGCTGCGCGGCACCGATATACTTGTTCTCTCGGACGAGATATATGCGGAGCTTACCTACGGCAGGAAACATGTGTCTATAGCGTCGCTGCCCGGAATGCGCGAGCGCACAATCGTTGCCAGCGGCTTTTCCAAGGCATATGCCATGACCGGTTGGCGGCTCGGGTATACCGCAGCGCCGAGTGAAATAACATATCAGATGTTCAAGATACATCAGTATGCCATCATGTGCGCGCCGACCACGAGTCAGTTCGCGGCACTCGAGGCAATGAAGAACGGCGACGGCGATATTGCAGAGATGGCAGCGGAATACGACCGCCGCAGAAAGCTCATCGTGTCCGGACTGCGCAGCATCGGCATGCCGTGCTTTGAGCCGGAGGGTGCGTTCTACGTCTATCCTAACCTTACGGCATTCGGCATGACGAGCGAGGATTTCTGCGCGCAGCTGCTTAAGGAGACACATGTTGCTATCGTCCCAGGAACGGCGTTCGGCGACTGCGGAGAGGGCTTTGCCCGCATCTCTTATGCATACTCGGTCAAGCACATCAAGACCGCTCTCGAACGCATAGAAAAATTCACATCCAAGCTCGGAGGTTGACAGCTGTATGATAAGACTTGCGGTAATCGGCAGAAATTTTGTCGTTGACAGCATGATAGAGGCTATGAAGCATGTGCCGGAGCTTGAACTGTGCGGTATCTGCTCACGCAGCGCGGAGGGCGCACGCGAGTTTGGAGAGCGGTACGGTATTGATCCTGCGCACAGATATGTTGGCATTCATGCGCTTGCGCACGCCGAGGATATCGACGCGGTATATATTGCAACGCCTAATACCGTACATGCCGCTCAGGCGGTCGCCATGCTCGAGTCCGGCAAGCATGTGCTTGTAGAAAAGCCCGCCGCCGTATCGGCTAAGGAGCTCGGACATATGACCGCAGCCGCAAAGCGAAACGGAAAGATACTCATGGAGGCTATGATGCCCCTGTATACTCCCGCGTTTGCGGTAGCAAAGCGCCTGATACGCAATATAGCTCCGGTTCGCTGCGCGACGCTCTCTTACCGTCAGTATTCGTCGCGCTATGACGCGCTGAAGCAGGGCAAGGTAGAAAATGCCTTTAACCCCGAGCTGGGCGGCGGAGCGCTGACCGATCTCGGAGTTTACTGCGCCGCAGTCGCAGAGGGACTGTTCGGAACTCCGCACCGTATCGGAGCGGAGGCTATGTTCCTCGAGACCGGAGTCGACGGTCTCGGCTCAGCCTCGCTTATGTATAACGGAATGATGGCGGACCTGACCTATTCAAAGATATGCGACGGTGCCCGAGGCGCTGAGATATGCGGCGAGGAGGGCGTTATAACGCTCGATTCCGTTTCGCGCCCGCGATACGTGACGCTCCGCCTGCGCTCCGGCGGCGTGCGCCGCTACGACGGCGACCGTCTCGACCTTGAGCGCTTTGATATCAAGCGCCTTGATGATGCCGCTCTCGCCTCGATAAGAGCTCGATGCCGACGGGCATACCCCGTCCGACGCGATTCAGCCGCTGCCGACCATGACGCATGAGCTGCGGCATTTCGTGCACCTTGTCGAGCACGGCTCGGTTCAGCTTGCGGGCTTTGATCTTGCGCATACAGAGGGCGTTGCGGCGATACTTGACGGCATTGCGCATTGCTGTGATATAAAGCACGGCGCAAAGAAGTAATTCCTTCATTCTTGCCCGAGTAATAGCGCAAAGAAGTAATTTCGATATTCTTGCTCCGGTAATACCGTTGCGGATAAAATCGCAAAAGCCGATTTTTGTTCCTTTTAGCGGCAGACGGCTAAGTGCGGCGCCTGACGCGCAGAATAATAACATAAATCCCGATGCTCGAATGCTGTTGCATTCCCTCAGCGTCGGGATTTTGTATTTCGCAACCTCTCCTTGACGCTGTACGTTTTCTTATTTATATATATCAGTGTACAATTTTAAATAACAACAGAAGTGTTTTTATATTCCGTTGGCTCCGCATACGGAATATTCGCCGCCCGGTGCAAATAGAATGTAGCGTAAACACTATTCACACAAAATGAGGTCGGTGATTGTATGCATAGCGAGAAAAAGGCGAGGTGCGAGGAATTCGGTGAATATCTCGTTAGTCACGGTACCACGGTGCGCGAGGCGGCAAGATATTTCGGAATGAGTAAGAGCACGGTACATAAGGATGTTACGACCGCGCTGAAATATAAAAATCCCGCGCTTGCCGAGGAGGTCGCAGAGCTTCTCGGCAGGAACAAGGCGCAGCGCCATCTGCGCGGCGGGGAGGCGACAAGACGCAGATATGCCGAGAAACGCCGGCGGGCAAGCCGGGACGGAGATGCGGTCGGAGGAGCGGATGGAGCGCGCGGGAATACCGCTGCGCGGAGCAAAAAGCGTACCGAAAAAGACGACAGTTTATCGGATCGGGGAAAAATATCGAAAAAGAGTGCGGTATCCGCAGGTAAGAGCGATTCGGTTAAGAAAAGCGTAATGCCTGCGGGAAAAAGCGCTATGGCGGGAAAGAGCGATAGAACCGAAAAGCAGAGCAAATTGTCCGGGAAGAACGATAAGACCATAGGGTATGAAAGAACGGCTGACAGCGAAGCAAAGCACCGCACCGGGAAGGGAGGCGGCAGACGGGGATGAAAAAACAGCTTGACAAAATAGCAGCGGCAGGCGGCGAGGCGGGAGAAAAGCAGGATCCCGCAGTATCGGAGAAAACGGATAGAATCAAGATACTGTATGCCACATCCGAGCTTGCGCCATATGCGTATACCGGAGGTCTCGGCGATGTTTCCGCATCTCTGCCGCCGTGTCTCGGCAGGCTCGGTGCGGAGATTCGGGTCGTTATGCCGTGCTATCGCGGTATTCGAGAGCGGCTCGGAGACAGGCTTCACAGTGCGGCGCAATTCACCGTTTCGCTGTCGTGGCGGCGGCAGGACTGCGAGATTCTCGAGGCAGAGATGGACGGCTATATCCTATATCTCGTTCGCAGCGATTATTACTACGGCAGGGGCGCGCTGTACGGCTATTACGACGATGCGGAGCGCTTTGCCTTTTTCTCGCTTGCGCTGCTTGAGATGATGGAGCAGGTGAGATTTTTTCCGGATGTGCTGCATACCGGAGACTGGCAATGCGCGGCGGCTCAGGTTTATCTCGAGTGCCGCTTTCGCGGAAGCCGTGCGGGGTACGAAAATATTCGCGGCGTACATACCATACACAATATCGAGTATCAGGGCAGGTTTTCGGAGGGCACCCTCGGTGATATTCTCGGGCTCGAGGATGCATCGGAGCTGCTTCTTGACGGCGGCGGGATAAATCTGACTCGCGGCGCGGTGTTATGTGCCGATGCGGTAACTACGGTCAGCCGCGGCAGCCTCGACGATATGCTTGCGCCGGGCGGCGGTGCGGGACTCGGCGGTCTGCTGCGCGAGAACCGGGGCAAGCTGTTCGGGATAACAAACGGTATCGACGAAGAGCTGTTCGACCCATCTACCGACATCGTTCTTCCGTGTCGATATTCTGCGGCGGATATGGGCGGTAAGATGTGCTGCAAGGCGGAGCTGCAGCGGCTGCTCGGGCTCGGCGACCGACTCGATGTTCCGCTGTTCGCGGTCGTTTCGCGACTGACCGAGCAGAAGGGCATAGGGCTGCTGCTCAGCATACTGCCCGAGCTTGTAGAGCGCGATATCCAGATAGCGGTACAGGGCACGGGCGACGGAGAATACGAGCTTGACCTGCGGGATGCCTCGCGCCGGTTTCCCGGAAAGATAGCGTCGGTGCTGCGCTTTGACCCAGAGCTTGCTCACCTGATATATGCGGGCGCGGATGCGTTCATCATGCCGTCGCGCAGCGAGCAGTGCGGGCTGTCGCAGATGATAGCCTCACGCTACGGCACAGTGCCTATCGTGCATTCGGTCGGCGGTCTGCGCGAGACGGTGCGTGACTATGATGCCGAGACGGGAGAGGGCGACGGTTTTGCTTTTGACGGATTTTCGGGCGAGGCGCTGCTCGGCGCGGTGGCACGTGCGGAACGGCTATTCCGCCGTGACCGCTCAGCTTTTACCGCTCTCGGTCAGCGCATAATGCTGAGGGATTTTTCGTGGCGCAGTTCTGGAGAAAAGTATATGCAATTGTATCGAATGGTGCATGGGGAGGCTAAAACCGTCAGGAACGAAAAAACGAAAACAGTTTTTAATTTTTAAATTGATGAAGCCTTAGTTTAATCAGCATTTTGGTTATGGGGTCGGAATCCTTTCGTTTTTGAATAAATTTTATGTTATCGCTTTATGTGTATACTGCGCCGGAGATTTAATCGGTCTTTATTCCAATAATACTAAAACGGGACTGTTGATAATCTTTTAACAGTCCCGTTATGAGCTTTATGTTATTGATTATATCGCTTGCCTATTTTTTCAGCTTTCCGCGTGTGCTGCTTACAGCGCCGCGTCACAGAACAGATACCTGCATCAGCCGATAACTGTCTTTTCGCTTACCATTTTGCCGGTATCGGGGTCAAAGTAATAGGTATTATTGTCGTTTGGTATGGTCAGCCATCCGGTCGCCAACGAGAAATCATCTTTTATGTAGTAGACCTCGCTGCCGTCTCCGTTTACATCATACCATCCGGGGGTGCTCACTCGGAGTCCGGATTCACGGTCGAAGAAGTACAGCTTGTCCTCCACCTTGATCGAACCGGTCATGAGCTGACCGAGTGTTCCGCCCGGCTCTCCGTCAGGGTTAAAGTAGAAATAGCTGTCTTTGCCTATCCTTGTGTATCCGGTCGCAAGGTAGGCGAATATCATATCAAAGTAATAAGTCTTGCCGTCGTCGGTTTTATACCAGCCGGTGTAAACAACGCCGTCCTCGGAACAATATATGTATTTGCCGTTTTTATATACTGTCCATCCCGAAGCTCTCAGACCGGTATCATAATTGAAATAATAGCGCTTTCCGTAATATAAGAAGAAGCCTTCTACCATATGACCGTAGTCTTCACCTACCGTTCCCGCACCGTAAAAGAAGCGCACGCCGTCGCTGTCCTCGTACCAATCAACTATCATCTGTCCGCGTGTACCGTTAAGCGCTCCGTCGGCTTTGAATAGATATTTATATTCGCCTATCGTCGTCATACCCGTTGCCATTTTACCGGTATCGGGGTCGTAATAATAGACCTTTTGCGGGCTGCCGCTTGTTATCCAGCCGGTTGCCAAGCTATGATCCGCATTGAAGAAATAAATTTCGCTTCCATCCTTATTCAGATCGAGCCAACCGAAGATGTAATTCACCTGACGTCCGGTGGATTTGTCAAAATAGTAAAGCTTTCCGTCAATATTCACGGATCCGGTCTGCATAACGCCGTTTTCATCAAAGTAGTAATAATCTGTGCTGCCTTGCGGATAGTTTAAGAGTCCGGTCTGTCGGATTCCGGTTGTAGGGTCGCAGAAATACTTCTTTCCGTCGCGGGTCAGCCAATAGGTATGCATCATACCCTTTTCGCCCTCATATTCGCCGTTTTCATAGAAGTATCTCCATTCCCCGTCGACCTTTTGCCAGCCGATCATCAGCTGTCCGCGAGTTCCATCCCACATTCCGTCCGGATAAAAATAATAGTATCCGTTAGCGAGCTTGGTAAAGCCGGTCGCGAGCTGTCCGTCGTCGTAGAAATAATATAGAGTGGTTTTTCCGGTGTAATGCCACCATCCGGTCTGCATGATACCGTCCTCGTCAAAGTAGTAGATACTCGAGCTGTTAGGATAAGCTCTCCATCCGACCGTACGTATGCCGGTATCGGGGTCGAGGAAATATGTATTCCCGTTTATCGTCTGAAAGCCGTGCAGCATTCGCCCTCTCGTGCCGTCAAAATCGCCGGAGGGGTAGAAGTACCTCAGACCGCCGTTGACCGTCTGCCATCCGAGCATTGCCTGCCCGCGTGTGCCGTCCCACATTCCGGATGTGTAAAAGTAAAATGTGTGTCCCTCTATCTCCTGAAGTCCAAGCGCCATCTTTCCGGTCGATGGATAGAAGTAATGGCATGTTGAGCTTCCGCTTCTGTGATACCAGCCCGTCCGCATAACTCCGTCGTCACCGAAAAAGTAGATGCTCGAGCTGTCGGGATATGCTTTCCAACCCTTTGTCATTATACCGGTATCGGGGTCAAGGAAGTAGGTGCTGCCGTTTATCGGCTGAAAACCGTACATCATTCTGCCGCGGGTTCCGTCCCACATTCCGTCAGGGTAAAAGTATCTCAATTCACCGTTATCGTAAATGTCAAGCCAGCCCGTCAGCAGCTGCCCGCGCGTACCGTCAAAATCGCCGGAGGGATAGAAGTAGTAATAATGCGTATCAATCTTAGTAAATCCGGTCGCCATAACACCGGTATCAGGGTCGAAATAGTAGCTGCTCGATCTTAGATGCCACCATCCGCGCTTGGTCAGACCGTTCTCGTAGTAGTATGTGTTGCCGTTTTCTCTGTACCAGCCGTTTTTTGAAGAATCTTCGGCGAGATAATCAAGAGGATCTACAAGATCGCCGTTAAGAAATAGTTCAAAATGAAGGTGATACCCTGTAGTAGCTCCGGATTTTCCAACATACCCAATTACATCGCCTTTTTTTACTGTACTGCCTTCTGAAACCGCCGGAGAATACATCATGTGTGCGTAAAGCGATGCAAATCCGTTGCTATGCGCAATTTTAACACAGTTACCATAGGTTTGCATGGAAGTTCCTGAGTTAGTAACGCCATCCCATACTTGAGAAAGCGTGACTTCACCGTCAGCAATTGCTCTTATTGGTTTTCCGGTTATGTCACCTGCCGCACCTCCACCCGCAATGTCAATTCCGCGATGTAGCTCTCCTTCATATAGTTCGTGGAAAAAAGTGTTATATTACCACCATCGGTTTCTTTTGAGGTCAATTTAACATTGTCGACAGGCAAGCCAAAACTTGACTCGGCATAAGTTGAAGTCTCGCTGGTATTCAACTCAGCATTTTCAGATGGAATTAATAATGATTTGATTGTATATTTTCCATAGAGAGAATCATTATGATAAATCTGAACACGCATTCCCTCTTTGAAGTAGCCTTCTGTTATTTCATTGTTCCCATCAAATATCTTAACTGTATCATGTGAAAAAGTTGTTACATCAAAAATTAAACCCTCAACGCGCCAATTTGTATAAATGCCTTCAACGGTTTTGTTTTCTTCATCAAACGTGTAGAAAACACTGTGTGGGCAGTTGATTTTTTCCGCCTGACTCGGTGCGATTACAAAATCGTTTGATTCTTCTGCGCTTACCGCAATTGCGAACAAAAAGGCGGTACACATCATTAAACAAATTACTATTATACATCTACGAAGATAATTAAATCTAATATTGTGATTTTTCATTCTTTACTACCTCAACTTTCCTCTGCATTCGTCGTCCCTAAATAGACATCCGCATATGTTCCCCAAAGATCGATATCTACACGTGTATCTGGTGTGATTATGCCATCCTCATCATGAAACATCGCAATCTCGGTTTTATCTCCGGTAAAGCCTGTTTTTTCGTGACTGAAGCCTTCGTATGAGAACAGTGTTCTATATTGCATTGATGATGTGATTCCTGCTTCTCCGTCATACAAAAGAGTCATTCCGTCAATGTCTTCGATTTCCTGAATTGTCATGGTTTCAAATTCTTTATTAAAAAAATCGGAAGCCGCTATGCCGTCAATACATATGCATTTGTAATCTGCTCCCGGAAGAGGAGCTTTCTTTCCTTCATTACCTATCGGTTCCCATGTCGAAATGTCAAAGCTGTATGTACCGTAAAAATAGTATGTTCCGTATCCCGTTTCAAATTCAAAATAGTCACCACCATGTGGTGTCAAATAGTCGACTATCTTTCCGTGCTTTGCCGATATCTCGGCAAAGGTTTGACCGTATTCCGAGATGAGGTCGGCATTAAGTCCGATCTTTTCTTCTTCGGTCTCGGGCGCAGTGGTTTCAACGGTTGTTTCAGCGGTGGTTTCGGATGCTGTTGTTGTAACAGCGGTCGTCTCTGCTGTTGTTTCGTCTGTGGTCTTATCCTCGCCGCAAGCGGTCATGCCGATGCACATGCCGAGCGCAAGGGTGGCGGTTAAAATTCTCTTTGAATACATTTTCATATCGTTCTCCTTCGGGACCGTGTCCCTTATAGTAGTGTTTAAGCGATATCATCGGCGGCGAAACGTACAGTGCTCAGTAGCGTAATTTCTCCTTCCCTCACCGGTAAGTGCCTATGACTATCGTGACGGAACAAAAATTTATTTATCGAGATTTAAATATTTCTCTGCAATAGATGGATGAAGATAAATGTTCATCATTGTATCCGGGTAAAGTCTGTCTTTGACGGTGGTAAAGAAATGTATAATTACCCGATCATCAGTAAAGCCAAGCTTTTCTTGACTGAATCCGTCATATTTTAAGTTTATCACAAACCCATCAACTGTTGAAAGCTCGCCTGCCACCTCGTTGTATGTCACGGTTATTCCATCAATATTTTCGAGGTCGTCGGTTGTCAGATATTCAAAATCTCCGTCAAAGAAATCGGATGCGGGAATGGCATCAATACCTGTGCATTTGTAATCGTCTTTAGGAAGCGGCGCTTTTTTTCCGGTATCTCCGATTTCTACCCATGTTGAAGTATCTATGCTGTATTTGCCGTAGAAAAAATACCAGCCGTATCCGGTCTCAAATTTGAAAAGCTTTCCGCCTTTATCGTTGACCTGGTCTATAACCTTTCCGTGTTTTGCCGATATCTCGGCAAAGGTCTGTCCGTATTCCGATACAAGGTCCTGATTGATACCTATCTTTTCTTCCTCAGTTTCAGACGCAGTGGTTTCAACGGTTGTTTCAGAGGTGGTTTCGGGTGTCGTTGTGGTGACAGCGGTCGTCTCCGCCGTCGTTTCGTCTGCGATCTTATCCTCGCCGCAGGCGGTCATGCCGATACACATACCGAGTGCAAGGGCGGAGGTTAAAATTCTCTTTGAGTACATTTTCATAGCGTTCTCCTTAATTCTGTGTTGTCCCTAAATATACATCTGCATCAGTTTTCCAAAGGTCAATGTTTACCATCGTGTCGGGTGCTATTATTCCGTCGTCTATTTGATACATGGTAATTATCGTGTTATCCCCCGTAAATCCGGTATTTTCATGACTGAATGCATCGTAAGAATAGGTAGAATAATAATTACGTATGCTCTTTTCCCACGCTAATTCGTTTCTTCCGGCATTATGTAATTGCATTCCTTTAATGCTTCCGATATCCTGAGGAGTTAATGTCTCAAATTCGCGGTCAAAAAAGTCCGATGCTTTTATTCCTTCAATATTGATGCACTTAAAATCGTCATCGGGGAGCGGAAATTTCTCTCCGGTTTCTTCAATTGTACCCCATGCGCTCGGATTCATGATGTCGGTACCGTAAAAGAAGTATACCCCGTATCCGGTCTCAAACTCGAAAAACGGTCCGCCGTGGAGTGCGACATACCCGGTTATCTTTCCGTGCTTTGCCGATATCTCGGCAAAGGTCTGCCCGTATTCGGACACAAGGTCCTGATTGATACCTATCTTTTCTTCCTCAGTCTCGGGCGCAGTGGTTTCAACGGTTGTTTCGGCGGTGGTTTCGGATGCTGTTGTTGTAACAGCGGTCGTCTCTGCTGTTGTTTCGTCAGCAAGCTTATCATCGCCGCAAGCGGTCATGCCGATGCACATACCGAGTGCAAGTGTGGAGGTTAAAATTCTCTTTGAGTACATTTTCATAGTATTCTCCTTCGGGACAGTGTTCCCGTTTGACGTGGTTGAAATTATATCCGGTTAAGGCGATATTCGTCGGCACGCGATGCGCTGCATTAAAGAGTCTCCTTTCCTCGCCTGCAAGTACTGACGTCTATCGCAGTGAAACAAAATTATATCTCCGATTGATAAAAATATCCGCCTTCGATTTTCGGATCGAGAAAAATATCGTGCGCAGTGTCTGGTGCGCCTTACCTCTGACAGCCGTAAAGACTATGCACAATACAGCTGCAAGGCAAATTTCTGCGCTATAAGGTCATTTTTTGTCTACAACACTTATTACGATTTACATCGCGAAATTACTACATTTTTTTACCGAAAATTTTAAAAAAATTTTTGCCGTATCATTTCAGTGTCAAAGCAAAAAGGCGAGGGAGCATGGCTCACCCCACCTTAGATTACCAATGCCTATATATAGGCGAGGTGTCGACATATAAAACTGTTTTATTCAGTTATGATGTTCGCGATATAATCTGTTGTTTATTTGTCTTATATCTTATTTGCCGATACCGACACGCTCGACGTTGCAGTATCTGAAGCCGGGAATCACCTGATAGATCATGGTATCGTCGGTGAGACTGTAGTCTCTGTTTTCAAGGTCTGCCAGACCTATCTGCGAGAGCGTGAGGTCAAAGTTGTCGCGTATGACTATGAGACGCGCGGCGGCATTGGAAACATCGTTTGACTTGCTCGAGGAGGAGAACACATTGTTTCTCACCCTCGCATCGCCGTATGCGTAAGCGACATAGTTGTCGTTCAGGTCATAGCAGTTGGTCGTTTTCAGCAGCATTACCCACGGGTTGAGGTAAGCCCAGCGCTCGGTGCCGTAGCCGGGATTCTCCTTGTCGGAGAGCAGGAACTGCCAGAACATGCCGTTCGGATAGGTTCCGATATTGCCGGTGCCGTCCTCGAGCAGACCGTTCCAACCGGTGTGCTCGTTCTGAACCTTGTAATAATTTCCGCCGTGGAACTGATATACGGAGTTGATAAAGAGGTTGTCGCACAGCTCATTGTCGGGGCCGCCGCTGAGAATGCCGAAGCCGTCAACATTCTCAATGATATTTGAATACACCTGCATTCCGCCGCTGCCCGCGTCGAGGTAAATGCCGTGCGGGTTGAAGTATATGTTTTCATCATTAATAATATTACGGACGATATTGTCGTGTATCTTCGTACCGCCGGAGGTAATGGTCGCGTCGTAGATGTACAGCGCACCGGCATCCGACGAATCGTAGCAGAGGTTCTCAAAGATGTTGTAGGCTATCTCGATATTTGTTCCGACGTAGGACATACCGAGGTGCGGAGCATCGTATATCTCGTTGTTCAGTGCGCGCGAGCCGAGCCCCTGAAGCGACAGTCCGGGGTTATAGATGCGGTCGAGCTCCTCAAAGGCATGTATCTTGCAGTTGGATACCCGGCTGTCTGTGAATATATTAGCGCGTCTTACTTCCTTGTCGACTCCTATGCGAATGCCGTTGCCGCCGACATTGTATACCTCACAGCCGTCGATAAGAATTCTGTTGCCCGTGGCATCAACGGCGTTTTTGCCGATGCAGAGGATGCGGCAGCCGGATACGGTAATATCGTCGCCGGTCAGCTTCATTGCGTCGAGCATCGTTCCGCGGAAAGTAAGACCGGAGAATGTGATATTCGATGCGGTCGATTCGAGCATTCTCGTGCAGAGCGACTGACCGATGGTCACACCGCTCTCCTGCCAGCCGTCCGGCAGATAGATATAGAGCATTCCGGTATCTCGGATAATGTAGTATTCCATAGGCGCATCAAGCTCCTCGGGAACATTGTAGAACGCATAGCGGGAGTTCTGTATGACCTTTCCGTAGTCGCCGTTCGTGGGTGTATAGACGACATAGCCGGTCTCCTCGTCTATGCCGACTATATCGGCGCTCGACTGTATCCAGTCGATAGGGAAGAAGCCGTTCATGCGAGCATTCTTTCTCGACTCTTCGGACCACGATGCGGCTCTGCCCGACTCGTCGTAAAAGCTGTAATAACCCTCGCTCTCATTATTGCTTGTCTTTGTCGCGTAGACGTAGTTGCTGATGCTGTTGGAACGGTTGAGATTCGGGTAACGTGCCTGAGTGCAGCGAACATCGCCGACATATATGCGGTTGTCGGGAAGTACGGCATTGTGGATACCGGTGCGGTCGTAACGGGCATAATCGAGTCCGTCTGCGGCGAGATCGTAGGCAAGTACCTTATCCTTCGACTCCTCCGGCAGCAGCGAACGGAATGCCTCGTCCGGCTCTGTAAATTTCTCGGGGTCGAGTGTCGCCGCTCCGGTAAATACGGGAGTTTCGTCCTCGTATGCAACATAGCTGACCGAAAATCCGTCGCTGCCGCCATCCTCAGCTGTCAGCCTGAAGGTGGTGTCGCGCCGATACTCGCCGCCGCGTATAATGACCTGCGCGCCGGAGTACTGCTCGCGCGAGAGGGCGCGTACGGCATCTCTTGCCGCTTCGAGGGTCGCGAGAGGCGCAGACTCCGTTCCGACGGCGCTGTCGTCTCCCTCGGTCGAGACATATATCTGTGCGAGCGGCAGTTCTCCCTCAGCAAAGACGGTGAGCGATGCCGATGCTGTCAGCAGCGCGAGCGCAAGTGCGGAGACCTTTCGTATCGCATTTGACGGAAATGTTATTTTCATGTTTGGACTACTCCTTTTTGTAGTGCGTTTTTCGATGCGGATGATGGAGTGCAGCATCCGACTTTGTTCATTATATACATAGTCTAACATGTTAAAGCAAATCTGTCAATAAAAAAGCAACAATATAATTATAATAATTTATTATAACAGAGCAGCAAAAAAGCGAGCTGTTAAAAAACAGTTTTTAGGCAGTCGGCTTTGATTACCGATGAAATAGGTGATAACCTATGGGATATGTGATCCCCGGTGATAAGTGAAAATGCTCGGAGGCAGGCGGCATTGCTCATCGGGCGGCGGCTCTGAGACACGAGTCTGCGCGATGAATGAAAAAATAAAAAAAGAAAAGCAGCCCCGGGGTGAGTGACCGAGTCTGCTTTTCCGATTTCGAAATCGTCTGAACCTATCAGTTCAGCTTGTTGAGAGCGAGAGTGAACTGGCTCTTCTTTCTTGCGGCTTTATTCTTGTGAATAGTGCCGTTTGCCACAGCCTTATCAATGATCTTGACTGCTGCCTTATATGTATCGGCTGCTGCTGCCTTATCGCCGGCTGCGATCGCTGCCTCATACTTTTTGATCGTGGTCTTCATATCCGATTTGAACATCTTGTTCTGAAGAGTCTTGGCTGCGGTTACGAGCACACGCTTCTTAGCGGATTTAATGTTCGGCAAGTTTTTCACCTCCTTAAAGATTTGTACGGGTGAGCGTACATTGCGGCGCTGCATGTCCGCGGACGTGTGGACAGCGGTGCGCCGATTGCATTTACCGCTATATTATATCACTATGCCTACGGTTTTGCAAGAGCTTTTTTCATATTTTTGAAAAAATGTGCCGGATGGCTCGGAGAACACGGCTTTTATGCTCCCGCAATAGGGAATTGCACGGGTATCGGGCTGTTATTTGTCGAGATTCGACCCGATCTCAGGCTTGATTCGGTATGTTTGCGACACAAATTAACGAAATGTAAAATAAATAAAAACTTTAATTTACAATTAAAGAAAATAAGCCTTTTTTCAGAAAAAAACCTTGACAAGCAGGATGCGTTGTGGTATTATGTCATTGATTCGCCATAAGGATTTTTTTCTTTTTCGCGAGAGCCGAATAGCGGTGAAAACCGCTCCGGAATGCGCTTTCTGCGACTTTGTACGGCGATGAAACAAGCTAATAACGGACGGTAATTTTACTGCCACCGCAGATAACGGATATGGGAATGAAATACCGCCGGGCACTCGAAGCCTGCTTATAATTCGGCTGTAACCAGCATGCCGTAGGGGTGACTTCGAGCTGCTTTCGGCGGGTTTTATTCCCGTATTTTGCCGTTAAGGCACGGACGCATGATTCCGGGCACCGTATCCCGGTGCTCACGGAGGACTGTGCGAATGCCTCGGACGGTATGCGGGAGCTCCGTTTTTCCCCCAAGACTTTTATGTGAATGGAGTGGTTGTTTAAATGGTAAAGCCCCAGAAGCTCGGTAAGAACACACGTATGAGCTTTTCCAAGATCGATGAGACTCTGGATCTGCCGAATCTCATTGATGTTCAGAAGAAGTCCTACGAGTGGTTCCGCCGTGAGGGACTGATGGAAGTTCTTCGTGATGTCTCCCCTATCACCGATTATTCGGGAAATCTCGAGATCGAGTTCATCGATTACACAATAGACCCCGAGCCTAAGTACTCGGTAGAGGAGTGCAAGGAGAGAGACGTTAACTACGCCGCACCTCTCCGCGTTACCGTCCGTCTTTTCAACAAGGCGACCGGAACGCCTATCGTTAAGCAGATATTCATGGGCGATTTCCCGCTGATGACCGAGAACGGTACGTTTATTATCAACGGCGCGGAGCGCGTCGTCGTTTCACAGATCGTCCGCTCGCCCGGAATGTACTATGACCATGATTTCGACAAGAGCGGCAAGCTTATTTATTCCGCTCAGGTCATCCCGTATCGCGGCGCATGGATCGAGTACGAGACCGACATGAACGATATCATGTATGTCCGCATAGATAAGAACCGCAAGATGCCTCTGACCATTTTTATCCGTGCGCTCGGCTTCGAGACAGATGAGGAGATCATCGAGCTTCTCGGCGACGACCACTGCCTGCGTGAGACGCTCGCAAAGGACGAGATGCAGAGCGAGGCGCTCAAGTATAATACAAGCGCGGTAGACGAATCTCTCAAGGAGATCTATAAGCGCCTGCGTCCCGGCGATCCGCCGCTTGTGGAGAGCGCTCAGGTACTTATCAACAATCTCTTCTTTGACCCTAAGCGCTATGACCTCGCTGCTGTCGGACGCTATAAGTACGACGGCAAGATGGACCTCGAGTCCCGTCTGCGCGGACAGCTTCTTGCCCGCCCTGCCGTAAACCTTATCACCGGTGAGCTTATCGGTAATGAGGGAGACATCATCGACGATGAGATGCTCGCAGAGTTCCGCGCGGGCGCGGTCAACGAGGCGTATATTCAGATAGACGGTGCAGAGCTCAAGCTGCTCTCCAACGGTATGGTATACCCCGAGGCTATACTCGGTTACAGTCTTGAGGATATCGGACTGCGCCACAAGGTTCGCTACAGTGTTCTCTCCGAGATCATTGCTGCGGTGGGTACCGAGGAGGGCGATGTAAAGGCTGAGGCTAAGAAGCGCTTCTCCGAGCTTGCTCCTAAGAACATCACCCGCGATGATATTCTCGCATCGGTCAGCTACATGATCGGTCTGTTCCACGGAGTCGGTGAAAAGGACGATATCGACCATCTCGGCAACCGTCGTCTGCGCTGCGTAGGCGAGCTGCTTCAGAATCAGCTCCGCATCGGCTTCGCACGTATGGATAAGATCGTCAAGGAGCGTATGACCGTTCACGACAGCGAGTCCATCACACCCGAGGCGCTCATCAATATCCGACCGGTAGTTACAGCCATCCGCGAGTTCTTCGGCTCTTCGCCGCTCTCGCAGTTCATGGATCAGAACAACCCGCTTGCAGAGCTGACGCACAAGCGTCGTCTCTCCGCGCTCGGACCCGGCGGTATCTCTCGTGACCGTGCATCGTTTGAGGTGCGCGATGTTCACTATACCCACTACGGACGTATGTGCCCGATCGAGACCCCCGAGGGACCTAATATCGGACTTATCTCCTATCTTTCTACCTACGCGAGCATTAATGACTACGGCTTCATCGAGGCGCCGTACCGCCGCGTGGATAAGGAAAAGGGCATAGTTACCCGCGAGGTCGAGTATATGACCGCCGACACCGAGGATAACTATATCGTCGCTCAGGCTAACGAGCCGCTCGACGAGGAGGGACACTTCATCAATAAGAAAGTCACAGCCCGCCATCGCGCCGAAATCATCGAGATCGACGCGAGCAGGGTCGACTATATGGACGTATCGCCTAAGATGGTCGTTTCGGTCGCTACGGCGTGCATCCCGTTCCTTGAAAACGACGATAACTCACGTGCGCTCATGGGCTCCAACATGCAGAAGCAGGCTGTCCCGCTTATGGTCACCGACTCTCCCATTGTCGGAACCGGTATGGAGTATAAGGCTGCCGTCGACTCCGGCGTTGTTGTCTGCGCTAAGCGCAACGGTACCGTCGAGCGTGTTACCGCTGATGATATCACTATTCGCGCAGAGGACGGAACCAAGGATGTTTACCACCTTATCAAGTTCAAGCGCTCCAACCAGGGCACCTGTGTAAATCAGCGCCCGATAGTAGATGTCGGCGAGCTTGTTAATGCCGGCGATGTCATTGCGGACGGTCCCGCGACCTCCGGCGGCGAGATCTCGCTCGGTAAGAATGCTCTCATCGGCTTTATGACATGGGAGGGCTACAACTACGAGGACGCGGTTCTCCTTAACGAGCGCCTTGTCCGTGACGATGTTTATACATCTATTCATATAGAAAAGTACGAGCATGAGGCTCGCGATACCAAGCTCGGACCGGAGGAGATTACCCGCGAGATACCGAATGTCGGCGACGACGCGCTCAAGGATCTTACTCCCGACGGCGTTATTCGTATCGGTACAGAGGTAAGAGCCGGCGATATACTTGTCGGTAAGGTAACGCCTAAGGGCGAGACCGAGCTGACCGCAGAGGAGCGCCTGCTCCGCGCGATCTTCGGTGAGAAGGCGCGTGAGGTCCGCGACACCTCGCTTCGTCTGCCGCACGGTGAGAGCGGTATCATTGTCGATGTCCGCGTATTCACTAAGGAGGCGGGCGACGAGCTGATGCCCGGCGTTAACAAGGTCGTCCGTGTTTATGTCGCTCAGAAGAGAAAAATTTCGGTCGGCGATAAGATGGCGGGACGCCACGGCAACAAGGGCGTCGTTTCGAGAATTCTTCCGCCCGAGGATATGCCGTTCCTTGCAGACGGTACGCCTCTTGATATTGTGCTTAACCCTCTGGGAGTTCCTTCGCGAATGAACATCGGTCAGGTGCTTGAGGTCCACCTCGGCATTGCGGCGCGCAAGCTCGGATGGAAGGTCATGACCCCCGTATTCGACGGCGCGCACATGGAGGATATCACCGAGCTGCTCAAGCAGGCGGGACTCAGTCCCGACGGTAAGGCAACTCTCTATGACGGAAGAACGGGCGAGCCTTTCGACAACCCCGTAACCGTAGGTATAATGTACTACCTCAAGCTCCACCATCTCGTTGACGATAAGATCCACGCACGCAGCACCGGTCCTTACTCGCTCGTGACGCAGCAGCCTCTCGGCGGTAAGGCACAGTTCGGCGGTCAGCGCTTCGGAGAGATGGAGGTTTGGGCACTCGAGGCGTACGGCGCTGCCTACACGCTTCAGGAGATACTGACCTTCAAGAGCGATGATGTAAACGGACGTGTAAAGGCGTTTGAGGCTATCGTCAAGGGTCAGAACATTCCTACACCCGGCGTTCCCGAGTCGTTTAAGGTACTTGTCAAGGAGCTTCAGGCGCTTGCGCTTGATGTACGCGTCCTCGATAAGAACGGCGAGGAGATCGAGCTGTCCACCATCGGAGAGGATGAGCCGGAGCAGCCCGTATACGTAGGCAATACCTACCGCGACGAAGAAAGAGATGAATATATGAACGCATCCGTCGTTAACGATATCGGCGACGACCGCGATGCTTATGATTCGGACGATGATGACGACTTCGCAGAAGAGTCCGAAACAGAGGATGACGGCTTCAGCGTCGGCATGGGCGATGAGCTGTACTCCGATTTCACAAGTGATGAAGAGTAATGGGAGGACAGTGAATGTCAACGGAACACAACACGTTTGATTCTATACAGATCGGTCTTGCTTCTCCTGAGATGATACTTAACTGGTCTCACGGAGAGGTAACAAAGCCCGAGACCATCAATTACAGAACTCTCAAGCCCGAGCGCGACGGTCTTTTCTGCGAGCGTATCTTCGGTCCGACCAAGGACGGAGAGTGCTCCTGCGGAAAGTATAAGCGCGTTCGCAACAAAGAGTTTCATGTCTGCGAAAAGTGCGGCGTTGAGGTGACAAGCAAGAAGGTCCGTCGTGAGCGCATGGGTCACATTCAGCTCGCAGCCCCCGTCTCGCACATCTGGTATTTCAGAGCGGTCCCCTCGCGTATGAGTCTGCTGCTCGATATACCGCTTCGCGCACTCGAAAAGGTGCTTTACTTCGCATCCTATATAGTAATAGATCCCGGTGATACCCCTCTTGTCCGCAATCAGCTGCTGACCGAGAGCGAGTATAAATCCTACTACGAAAAGTACGAGGACGCTTTCCGCGTCGGCATGGGCGCAGAGGCTATCAAGGAGCTGCTCTCCGAGCCTATACTTAATCTCGACGAGCTCTCTGCCGACCTTCGCGCACAGCTCGCGAGCGCATCGGGACAGAAGAAGCTGCGCATCAGCAAGCGTCTTGAGGTAGTCGAGGCATTCCGCAAGTCCGGCAACCGTCCCGAGTGGATGATACTGGACGTTATCCCGGTAATTCCTCCGGATATCCGTCCTATGGTACAGCTCGACGGCGGACGCTTTGCGGCATCCGACCTGAACGATCTTTACCGCCGCGTTATCGGAAGAAACAACCGTCTGAAGAATCTGCTCCAGATGGGAGCGCCCGATATCATTATCCGCAACGAGAAAAGAATGCTTCAGGAGGCTGTCGACGCCCTGATAGATAACGGCAGACGCGGCAAGCCCGTAACGGGACCGAGCAACCGTCCGCTCAAGTCGCTCTCCGAGATGCTTCGCGGTAAGCAGGGACGCTTCCGTCAGAACCTCCTCGGTAAGCGTGTCGACTATTCGGGACGTTCGGTTATCGTCGTAGGACCCGAGCTCAAGATTTATCAGTGCGGACTTCCTAAAGAGATGGCGCTTGAGCTCTTCAAGCCTTTCGTTATGAAGCGCCTTGTAGAGACTCAGAAGGCATCGAACATCAAGGACGCAAAGAAGAAGGTAGAGAAGGTCGCGCCCGAGGTATGGGACGCACTCGAGAATGTCATCAAGGAGCACCCCGTACTGCTCAACCGCGCACCTACGCTTCACCGTCTGTCCATTCAGGCGTTTGAGCCTATCCTCGTAGAGGGAAGAGCTATCAAGCTCCACCCGCTCGTATGTCCTGCATTCAACGCCGACTTCGACGGCGACCAGATGCCGGTACACGTACCGCTGTCCTCCGAGGCGCAAGCAGAGGCGAGATTTCTCATGCTCTCCGCGCGCAACCTGCTTAAGCCCGCAGACGGTAAGGCTGTTACGGTACCGTCTCAGGATATGGTCCTCGGCTGCTACTACCTTACGATGGATAAGCCCGGCGAGCCCGGCGAGGGACACGTATTCCGTGATTTCGACGAGGCTGTAATGGCATATGAAAATAAGCTGCTCGGACTCCATGCCCCCATCAAGCTCCGCGTTACCCGCGAGATTGACGGCGAGCAGGTCACCGGCATTATCGACGCTACGCTCGGACGGCTGATCTTCAACCGCTCGCTTCCGCAGGATCTCGGTTATGTTGACCGCAGCGATCCCGCAAAGAAGCTCGACCTTGAGATATCCTTCCGCTGCGGCAAGAAGCAGCTCGGTCAGCTTGTTGACCGCTGCATTAAGATACACGGTATTCCCGAGACCGCACGCGTGCTCGATGAGATAAAGAGCATGGGCTATAAGTATTCCACAAGGGCTGCAATGTCGATATCCATCGCGGATATCACCATCCCGAAGAAGAAGTACGAGATAGTCAAAAAGGCTGAGGAAGATGTCGAGGAGATCGCTCGCTGCTTTGCAGAGGGTGAACTTACCGAGGAGGAGCGCTACAACAATGTCGTTGCCCTTTGGGATAAGGCGACAAAGGATGTCGTTGCCGCTCTTCAGGATGGCTTTGACGACTTTAACCCGATCAAAATGATGAGTGATTCGGGAGCTCGAGGCAGCATCACTCAGATGCGTCAGCTCGCCGGAATGCGCGGACTGATGTTCGCAACAAACGGTCGTACGATGGAGATCCCGATCAAGTCGAACTTCCGTGAGGGTCTAAATATCCTCGAGTACTTCATCGCAGCGCGCGGCGCGCGTAAGTCGTTGTCGGATACGGCTCTTAAGACCGCCGACTCCGGTTACCTTACCCGTCGTCTTGTCGATGTTTCGCAGGATGTTATCATCACCGAGTCCGACTGCGGTACCGATTCCGGTATCGTTGTCAGCGCCATCATTGACGAAAACGGCAATATTATTGAGCCGTTTGCAGAGCGCCTTGTCGGACGCTATACCTGCCATGATGTTATCAATCCCGAGACCGGAGAGGTGCTCGTTCCCGCCAATACTCTCATGGGCGACGACGAGGCACAGAAGATCATCGACGCAGGCATTGATAAGGTCGAGATAAGAACTATCCTTAAATGTAAGAGCAAGCACGGCGTTTGCGCTCACTGCTACGGCTCCGACATGGCGTCTGGCAAGCCGGTCAGCATCGGCGAGTCGGTCGGTATCGTCGCAGCTCAGTCCATCGGTGAGCCCGGTACGCAGCTGACGATGAGAACCTTCCATACGGGCGGTGTCGCAGGCTCTAACATCACGCAGGGTCTTCCTCGCGTCGAGGAGCTGTTCGAGGCTCGCTCGCCGAAGAAGGCGGCTGTTATCGCCAAGTGCAGCGGTATTATCTCGATACCCGAGGAGAAGCGCCGCAAGATAGCGCGTATAGTTCCTGTCGAAGGCGACCCCATCCCCGCAGACGAGAAGGATAAGGAGCATCCTATTCCTTACGGTCTTAAGATGCTCGTATCCGAGGGCGATCACGTTGAGCGCGGTCAGGCAATCACCGAGGGTCAGCTCGCACCGCAGGATATTACCGAGATCCTCGGACTCGATGCAGCTTATGACTACATCATCCGTGAGGTCCAGTCGGTATACCGCCGTCAGAATGTTGACGTTAACGATCGCCATATCGAGGTCATTGCACGTCAGATGACGAGAAAGGTTCGTGTCGTCGACTCCGGCGATACCGAGCTGCTTGACGCAAGCATGGTTGACGTTACCGAGTTCGATTCGGAGAACGAACGCATTCAGGCTCGCATCGATGCGGGCGAGACAGAGCTCAAGCTCGCAACGAGCTCTCCCGTTCTGCTCGGTATCACCAAGGCATCCATCCTTACCGAGTCTTGGCTCAGTGCGGCGTCCTTCCAGGAGACCACCAAGGTCCTTACCGAGGCGGCTATCCGCGGAAAGGTCGACCATCTGCTCGGACTCAAGGAGAATGTCATAATCGGCAAGCTCATTCCTGCCGGTACCGGTATGGAATGCTACCGTAAGGTCGAGGTCGAGGCTGACGAGGGAGCGATCGAGGCTCACGAGGAGGCAGAGCTCGAGGAGGAGCAAGCGGAGGATGAGGCTGTCGGCGAATAATCGCCTTCGGCGCTCGGCTTGATGCGATACTCTCTTGCCGAAATGCTCTGAGAATATATGCAGACTGCCGCGCCGGCTTATGCCGCTGCGGCAGTCTGCTTTTTTTTGAGAATTCTTAGAATTGAGGGAAGTATCGCGAGCTGATAATATTGAGCCGAATTGACATTTCGTTGCTTTTTGCGCGCGGACGGTGTGTACGCCGGGGAGGAAAGTACTGCATGATATCGCCGTACTATTGTGCAAATGGCTGAATTTTTGCATAAATATATTTTCACTTGACAATTATAGGGATAAAGTGATATAATTATCTCTGTGATGTGCAGTGTCGCTCGTATGTGATGCCATTACCTCGTGATTCGGGCTTGAGGCTCGGTTGCGCGAGGGTGAAAACGTGCGCGTGCGCGACGCGAGACTGCAGATCGGCGCTGCGGAAGGTGTCTTTCGGGACGCTGCCGCGACGCGACAAATACTTAAAGAAGGAGGAAAAGTATGCCAACCTTTAACCAGCTTGTAAAACAGGGCCGCAAGGAGAAGACCTACAAGTCTAAGTCGCCTGCTCTTCAGAAGGGTTTCAACTCTCTGACGAATAAGCGCACAGACCTCAGTGCTCCTCAGAAGCGCGGCGTCTGCACAAAGGTAACGACAGTCAACCCGAAGAAGCCTAACTCCGCACTTCGTAAGATCGCGAGAGTAAGACTCACCAACGGAATGGAAGCAACAACCTACATTCCCGGTATCGGCCACAATCTCCAGGAGCACTCGGTTGTTCTCATCCGAGGCGGAAGAGTACGTGACCTGCCCGGTGTGCGTTACCACATCATCCGCGGCACGCTTGACGCCCAGGGCGTCGCAAATCGCCGTCAGGGCCGTTCTAAATACGGCGTCAAGAGACCGAAGTCGTAATTTCGCTGTCGGTTTATGTTGGTAAGCACCGCAGGGTGCGAATGCCGCAATAATCCCGGATGACAATGCTGGAAAATACTTTTCCATTATATATCCTAAGGTAAAACTGCGGCCTCAGCATTAACGGAACATCGGAAGGTATGATTTCGAGTACCTATGATATCATATTCTTATGAAGGAGGGAAGAACAGTGCCAAGAAGAGGTCAGATATCTAAAAGAGATGTGCTGCCGGATCCGCTGTACAATTCCAAGCTTGTAACCAAGCTCATCAATAACATCATGTACGACGGTAAGAAGGGCGTAGCACAGAAGATTGTTTACGACGCCTTCTCTATCGTTGAGGAAAAGCTCGGTAAGAGCCCGCTCGACGCTTTCGTAGAAGCGCTCGGAAACATCATGCCCAGCCTTGAGGTCAAGGCTAAGCGTGTCGGCGGCTCCACCTATCAGGTGCCGCTGGAGGTTCGCCCCGAGCGTCGTCAGACACTCGGTCTGCGTTGGATCACTCTCTACTCGAGACAGCGCAGCGAGAGAACCATGGCTGAGAAACTTGCCGGAGAGATTATGGATGCTCTCAATAACACCGGCGGAGCAGTCAAGAAGAAGGACGAGACACACCGTATGGCTGAAGCCAACAAGGCTTTTGCACATTACAGATATTGATTTTGAGGCACAGGGATATGCAGCGTAGGGCGCGCGCGGCGTGACTGCGGGCGGACTCCCGAGCCTGAAAACCGATAACTTACTAAAATTAAGGAGCACATTAATGCCAAGAGAATACTCACTTGAACATACAAGAAATATCGGCATTATGGCACATATCGACGCCGGAAAGACCACTACGACAGAGCGTATCCTGTTCTATACAGGTCGTACGCACAAGCTCGGAGAGACTCATGACGGCGCCGCGACGATGGACTGGATGGAGCAGGAGCAGGAGAGAGGTATCACAATCACCTCCGCAGCTACCACCTGCTTCTGGAAGAACAACCGTATCAATATCATTGATACACCCGGTCACGTTGACTTTACTGTCGAGGTCGAGCGCTCGCTTCGAGTACTCGACGGCTCCGTAACCGTTTTATGTGCCAAGGGCGGCGTTGAACCGCAGTCCGAGACTGTCTGGAGACAGGCAGATAAGTACGGAGTGCCGCGTATGGCTTATGTCAACAAGATGGACATAAGCGGTGCAAATTTCTATCGTGTCGTTGACATGATGCGTGAGCGTCTCAAGACAAATCCCGTGCCGATTCAGCTTCCTATCGGAGCTGAGGATACTTTCCGCGGCATCGTAGACCTTGTCGAGATGAATGCTGACGTATATTATGACGATCTGGGTAAGGACATGCGTGTTGAAGAGATCCCGGACGACATGAAGGAAAAAGCAGAGCAGTACCGCAAGCAGATGATTGAAGCCATCGCCGAGTGCGATGAGGAACTCTTTGAGCTCTACTGCGCAGACGAGGAGATCTCTACGGATATGATCCGTAAGGCTATCCGTAAGGGCTGTATTGAGAACAAGATCGTTCCCGTTGTCTGCGGTACATCTTATAAGAACAAGGGCGTGCAGAAGCTGCTCGACGCTATCGTCGACTACATGCCGTCCCCGCTCGACGTTCCGCACATCAAGGGTATCAATCCCGAGACCGAGCAGGAGGAAGAGCGTCCCTCGAGTGATGACGAGCCGTTTGCGGCTCTCGCATTCAAGATCATGACCGACCCGTACGTAGGTAAGCTTTGCTTCATACGTGTATATTCGGGAACGGTCGAGGCAGGTACTGCCGTTTATAATTCAAACAAGGACTCTAAGGAGCGTCTGGGCAGACTGCTGCAGATGCACTCCAACAACCGTAAGGATATAGAGATCGCTTATTCGGGCGATATCTGTGCTGCCGTCGGTCTTAAGGGCACCACCACCGGTGATACCCTCTGCGACGAGAAGCATCCTATTATCCTCGAGTCTATGGAGTTTCCGGAGCCCGTTATCCGCGTTGCTATCGAGCCTAAGACCAAGGCAGGTCAGGAGAAGATGGGTATTGCCCTCGCGAAGCTCGCAGAGGAGGACCCGACCTTCCGTACCTACACAGACGAAGAGACAGGACAGACCATCATTGCCGGAATGGGTGAGCTCCACCTCGAGATCATCGTCGACCGACTCCTCCGCGAGTTCAAGGTCGAGGCAAACATCGGTCAGCCGCAGGTCGCTTATAAGGAGACCATCCGTCGCAAGGTCGATCAGGATACCAAGTATGTCCGTCAGTCCGGCGGTAAGGGTCAGTACGGTCATTGTAAGATCACCATCGAGCCCAACGAGCCCGGCAAGGGATACGAGTTCATCAACAAGGTCGTCGGCGGTGCTATCCCGAAGGAGTATATCCCCGCGGTCGATGCAGGTATTCAGAGTGCAATGCAGTGCGGCGTAGTAGCAGGCTACAACGTCGTTGACGTTAAGGTTACTCTTAACGACGGTTCTTATCACGAGGTCGACTCCTCCGAGATGGCGTTCAAGATCGCCGGTTCTATGGCGTTCAAGGAAGCTATGCGTAAGGCAGACCCCGTACTCACCGAGCCTATCATGAAGGTCGTAGTTATCACGCCCTCCGAGTACATGGGCGATATTATCGGTGACCTTAACTCCCGCCGTGGTCAGATCCAGGGCATGGAGGAGCAGTCCGGCGCAGAACAGATCACAGCATTTGTTCCGCTCGCAAACATGTTCGGTTACTCCACCGAGCTCCGCTCCCGTTCGCAGGGACGCGCGCAGTACTCCATGGAGCCGAGCCACTTTGCGGAAGTGCCGAAATCCATTCAGGAAACGCTTGTGTCCAAGCGATCCAATAATAACCAATAATAAATATTTAGGAGGCTATTGTCATGGCAAAGGAAACCTTTGAACGTACTAAACCCCATGTCAACATTGGTACTATCGGCCACGTTGACCACGGTAAGACCACTCTTACCGCAGCTATCACCAAGGTCCTCGCACTCAGCAACGATAAGATCGAGTTCCTCGCTTACGACCAGATCGATAACGCACCCGAGGAGAGAGAGAGAGGAATCACCATCAACACCCGTCACGTTGAGTACGAGACCGCTAAGCGTCACTACGCTCACGTTGACTGCCCCGGCCATGCTGACTATATC
>ERZ824600.553-NODE-553-length-55284-cov-7.073494_pt1 | contig 55284 bp, 42 predicted proteins | sample MGYA00519933_ERZ824600 | MGnify/ENA primary metagenome ERZ824600 (study PRJEB31778, sample SAMEA3449178) | human gut metagenome | biome: human gut; feature: human-associated habitat; material: faeces | place: United Kingdom | collected 2010/2012 ...
TATTCAATTATTTAACAAAATTGTTGGGACAGCAGTGCAAAATCTTGCGTCTCACAAGGAATAAATGCAACTGTTTACAGCAGCAGTGTCGCGTGTGTTTGTTGATGTGGGAGGGACGGGAGACGCAAGATTTTTGCGTATATACCGGGCTACGCCATTGAGTTTATAAGCATGTAACAAGGCATGATATGCCATACCTGCGAAAGTAGAGACGCAAAATCTTGCGTCTCACAAGGGATAAATGCTATTGTTGACAGCAGCAGAGTCGCATGTGTTTGTTGCTGTGGGCTGGACGGGAGACGCAAGATTTTGCGTCTCTACCGGGCTACGCCATCATTATTTTAACCCTAATCATTATACCGGCAAATATTGTGTTTCACTTTATTATCTGCTCTTCACCACTCTTACGCACCACCGCCGGCATCTTTTCTTCAGCTTCTGCAACGGTATGTTCCGCTACGGAGCTACTATATATATACAAAGAATGTATGACAGTGGCACTAAATACGTATTAAATATAATGATAGATTCGGATTAAATAAAAAGACAACAGGCGGCAGGAGATTTTTTATTTTTTCATTATTATAAAAATAAATATGGTCGCCTTCTATTTCAGTATAGAAAAAAAAGAAGTAGAAACTTTGCATCTTCCAAGCAATACATAACCATTTACATCTTTTGTATGGTTATGAATTGACGGTAGATGCAAAGCTTTATCTTCTTGTAGACTTACTTAAATGAAATTTTATATTTTATTTTAAACTTACCTTGAATGTTTCTATACTTTCCTTTTTGTTGTATAGCTTTAGTACATACATACCTTTCACAGCATTATCTACTTGTATTATACCACCAATAGGAGGTAACTTTCCACTTTTAACTACGGTACCATTTTTTGTATTTGTAAGAACATATTTTGTCTCACTTTCACCTGTGGTAAGTTCTGTTTCCACAGTTAAAAAGTCTGAGGCTGTATTCGTTAATACTCTTATTGTGTTTGTTCCTTCCATTTGCGATATATTATACCTTGACCCTTTTGAATAAGTAACAACTGTACTGTAAGGCTTGCTTTTACCGTATTGGTTTGATGCTGTGACCGTGACAGATATTTTTCTGTTCCTTACATTTCCATAATTGGCATAAGGGTTATAAATCCAATCCTCGTAATATGAATAATAACTCCCGTCTATATTCCATTCTGTTTGCGTTATATGCTGGTCTATCAATCCTTTACTGAGTCTTAGATAATCTCCGTCAACAACAACACCTGAAACAGACGGTGCACCTACCCATACATATTTATGCGCAACATATTTGCCATTTACATATATATTGATAAATCCTAAACCCGAACCGTGTCCGTTTACAGTTATCTTATCTCCATTTTTAGTAACCGTATCTAAAGCCCCGGATACTTTTACTTCAAAATTGTCATATGGACTCACAGTAAACGTTCCTGTCGTGCCAACTACATCCTGACCTTCTATATCATATTTATATACATAAGATGAAATCCAATCAAAATAATATCCTACGTTCGTATAAAGTGTCTCTACTCCTTTAGACATGTCTTTTAAGTGACTGAAATCTAATCCTATAACCAATTCTCCAGACGGGGTTGATATTGTCAAAGGAGCACCACTGTCTCCATTGAAAGGATATGTAGTCGATGATTTTGATGTTAAGAATCCATCAGAAATAGTATTAACAACAACATCTGTCGTCTGCAACATTGTCGGAAGTGACGGGGAGTCTATTGAAGTTCTGCCCCATCCGGATATGGTTGCAACTGTATTATCAGGATATTTAGTTATCCTTGAAATATTTATAGGTTGTCTCCTTGAATCGAATTTTAATGGCTCTGATAGTTTTATCAATGCCAAATCATTTTCATAATCACTTTCATATTTTTTATAATCAGGATGTATATATATCGACTCAATAGAACTTTTGTTGTTGTCGCTATCCGGATTGTTATTACCGGTACTAACTTCTGATATATCCGCATCAACATTAATTACCACATGAGCAGCAGTAAGAATCCATCTGTCACTTAATATAACACCTCCTCCTAAATGCATATATGGATCGCCTTCTTTTCTTCCGAATATCTCTGCCATATATGGTCTTTGCGTTATATCGACAGATTTGCCGCCTATAATTCTTTTTTGTGCATACAGCACAGATGTGAATCCTATATAAATAAATAAGGTTAGAACAAACTTTCTCATATTCTTATGTCTTTATTTTCTCAGTTTCAAATCTATCAGGTAAGCCCTTCTTTCAGTGGGATGTGTTGTCCATTCGCTTTTGGGAATGACGGTGCCGGTAGGTGTGGACTCCAATTTACTTTCCTCAGACCCTGGAAAATTGAAAGTGGAAAAGTATGTGTCGAGGTTTTGGAAGTTGTATGTCGCGGCGTTTGTCACCAGCGCAGTCACATACACCTTGCACGGGTTTTTGATGTCATACTTGAAAAAATCGTCGGCATTCACCGTCATTCTGTATCGTCTTATCAAGTCGATGTAATCCCATTCCAGCACCGTCGCCATAGCTCCCTCACCGTCATAGAACTCCGTTCTGGTGGTAGGCTCCAGCTTATTGTCCACGTTTGTCACGAAGCATATGTCCATGCCGTCGCCCGATATGGTCCGGTATGTTACATACGCCGGATAGTCTACGAGTTGCTCCACCACTCTGACGCCGGGGAAGAACTTCTTTTCCCTGAAATCCTTCGGGCGTAAGTAGATTATGCTTTCATCCCATTCCGGATCCATATAATACTTTGAGTCAGACACTTTCGGATATACCGGTTCCGGCTCATCATCGTCGCTGCTGCACGAATAAGTCGTGAGCAATGCCGACATCATGACTGTCATAACTGCGATGACATTGTGTTTTTGTGTGATTTTCATATTTCTTGAATGTTAAAGATTGTCCTCAGGTGTTCTTGCATGCCTGTGTTTATGGCATCAGTTACATCATTTCGTGTTTTCACGATTTATGCGTCGTCGCACAAATATGTATAAAGCAGAGCAGAGTTTTGTCGCTGCCGAGACGCTGCTATATCTTATGCAAAGATAGCGAAAATCATTGTTGACTGCAAATATAAACGGCAATATTTCCATCGTACTGCGACATTCCTGTTTCTTGAACAAGGATAAGCCGCTGAAAAAAGAGCGTTCTGCAATTCCGTAAATCCAATGAACATTAAGCAATGGAAAGTACTTTCATCATGCGTAAAACCATGTTTCTTGCATCACTGACGCATACTATACCTGTCAATCCTGTTGTTTTTGCGGGCAATTTAAGCGTCCAAGCGCAAAAAGCATTAATGTATGACCTGACAATCGTGAATATATGGAACGCCATTCCTATTAAAATTTCCACGCGCAATATGGTGGAATGATAAGGATAATGAGGATAACGTCAAGTCGCTGAGAATCGTGTGGAAGCAGACAGAAATGCTTCCGTCCGCAAATGCACGTTCATTTCGCATGAAGAGATAATACGTTGTAAATCAACGTATTGTGCGTTACATTACTTTAAAAACCGTTTTATGTACTGCGGAAAAGGCTTTCCTGTGTGACGGAAAAGCACGTATGGGCGTGCGGAAGGGGCTGTATGATGTCATGAAACGGGCGTTTTCACGGCACGGAACAGCAGGCGGAAGCGATGCGGAGCTATTGAAGAACACATTGAAAGGAACGAAAAGCGGACGTAAAGGACATTTTTCACGTATGATATATGAATAACTTCAAATGGCAGTCAAGGAAAGACATGCGAAAGAGAATATCTGAGGGCACGGCTAATGTATGGTTTGCGAAAATGAAATGTAAAGATTTTTTACCATGTGTTCCTTACAGATAAAGATATTGCCACAGCCGTTCCACGCCACCTATATTCCACATTAAAACCGGAACAGACGTCATGCCTCATCCCTGTTCCGCACTGCCGACGTGATGTCGTTTCCCTGTTTTTATTGAAGATGCGGCAGGGGCATATGGTGGAAAAGAATGGAAAGGATGACGGGAGCAGCACCAAATACGGATGAAGCATATAACGTGCCCGTGCTGAAATTACGCATCCAGCCCTCGTGAGACGCAAGATTTTGTATGTCACGAGGGTTCGCGCCATCAATAAAACAGTGATTAAACCAAGTAGAGACGCAAAATCTTGCGTCTCACAAGCAACCGTGCCGCAAACGGATGGTAAACAATATGCCACTTATAATGATTTTCCTTGCGTCTCACAAGCAGCCGTGCCGCAAACGTATGGTAAACAATATGCCACTTATAATGATTTTCCTTGCGTCTCACAAGCAACCGTGTCGCAAACCGACGCTAAACTATATACCACATATAAGCATGCTTTTATCCCTCTGGAGACGCAAAATCTTGCGTCTCTACAAGGCTCGCGCCATCAATATAAAATATTATTGACCTTACTGACGCGCTACTGCATGCCATATCCCTACGTTCCTTCATCACTCGCGATCCGCACTTTTTGGCTATCCGCCAAAGCTCTTTTTGGTTTGTATATCTTTTTTTTTTTTACATATTTCCGATGAAAATCAAATAGTTACGCCATTCTTCCCACGTCCGGTTTATTCTTTATAACTTTACAGTAGAAACTCACCTACACAATCAAAAAAAGCACATAACATTTACAATAATATATTATAAACAAAACATTAAAACATCATGAATAAAAAAGAGTATCTTAAACCGGAGTCAAAAACAATCGTAATGGAAGGCACTGAAATACTGGCGGGGTCGGACGGCACAGGAATACATGCAGGTGAACAGCCAGTGGTAGGTGGTGATGAAGACGGGGAAGATGATGGCAGCGGTAATATTGATTATTGATTCCACACATCATTGACGCATGCGTAATATTTTTCATAACATCCGCATAAGCATTGTGGAGAATGCACGCATACCTGTGTAGAGACGCGAAAAAGTTCGTCTCACGGACAATCATGCTGATATAAGGCACTACAAATGCCATATGTCAGCATTTTTTATGCGTAATTCGGCTCTCCACATCCCACATTCCAACCTCTCCAACCGCAATCAACCCAAGTAGAGACGCAAAATCTTGCGTCTCACAAGCAGGTATGACGCAAACCAATGCGAAACGATATACCGCATATAAGTATGCTTTCATCCCTCGGGAGACGCAAAATTTTGCGTCTCTACAAGGCTGACGCCATCACAATAAAAGGTAATATGGAGCCGGAGATGCGCCATAACATAACTTTTATGCGTGTCTGTTGTTCGGGATACGCTATATTTTGCGTCTCTACAGGGTGCGCCGAAAGGACGTCAGGAAGGCACCCTCTCAGCTCAGCTCCAGCATGCGCTCTATCGGCTTGACGGCATCGCGGGCGACGGCTTCGTCCACACTCACCTCGGGCCACTCATATCTGAGCGTGTTATATATCTTGCGAAGGGTGTTCATCTTCATATATTCGCACTCGTTGCACATACATCCCACGGTGCCCTCGCCCACCTCCGGCGGAACGGGATAGAACGTCTTGTCGGGACACTGACGCTGAAGCTCGTGAAGTATTCCGCTCTCCGTAGCAACGATATATTCCTTCCCATCGTGCTCCATGGCGTACTTCAGCATCACAGCCGTCGATCCTTTCACGTCGGCAACGGCGAGCACAGGACCCTTGCACTCCAGATGTGCCATCACGACGGCACCGGGATGCTCCTTCTTCAGTTGCATTATAGCCTCCACGGAGAACTTCTCGTGAACGTGGCATCCACCGTTCCACAGCAGCATGTCGCGTCCGGTCACCGAGTTGATGTACGACCCGAGGTTATGGTCCGGACCGAATATTATCTTCTCATCCTTAGGAAAAGAGTCTATCACCTTCTTCGCGTTGCCGCTCGTAACTACCACATCGGTGAGTGCCTTCACCGCGGCTGTGGTGTTGACATAGCTCACCACCTTGTAGCCGGGGTGCTCCTCCTTGAACCTCTTCAGGTCTTCCGCGCGGCAGGAGTCGGCAAGCGAGCATCCGGCATTGAGGTCGGGCGCGAGCACTTTCTTCTCCGGACTGAGCAGCTTGCATGTCTCCGCCATGAAATGCACGCCGCACATCACGATGATGTCAGCGTCTGTCGCGGCAGCCTTACGTGCCAGCGCGAGCGAGTCGCCTATGAAGTCGGCGCACTCCTGCACCTCTCCGGGAGTGTAATAGTGTGCGAGCAGCACGGCGTTCTTCTCCGCGCACATCCTTCTTATCTCTTTTCTGAGGTCGGTGCCTTCCTCCACCGGCTCATCGGCATAACCTTTCTCAATCCATTCCTTTTTCACCATTTCTCTCTCCATATATATGTTTTTTTTTCTGACGTGATACATGAAACGCACGCCTTACGTTGTTCTTATCCTTATGTATTCCCGTTCTTCCGGGTTTTCCCGTTCTGTTTCCCGTCCCGTCCGGCTTCGTCAGCACAGTCGGCATGCCTTCTCTATCCTTCCCACCTTCTCATTCTCTCACCCTCCTCACCTTCTCATCCTCTCCCCTTCTCACCCTCAAATCCTCTCACTTTCTCCACAATCATATATCATTATTATATTTATTTCTTTTTAAAAATAAAATAATATGATTATGATGATGTGCTGTTTATATGTTCAAAACTTTACGGCTTTTTTCTTGCATATTCTGATGTCAACATCAGGAGACTGTGTTATGAACGACGGTCTTTAATAAGTAAGGTCTGAATAACAGTAATATATGCAGTTTATCCACAAACTTTGTTGCACTGTGCAAAGTTAATAAGTTTATAAAATTTATGCTTTAAGAATTATGGAAAACTTATGGAAAAAAATTTAATAACCCCGTGTATATCCACAATAAAAAACATATGGCTCCGCGCCTGTGGATATCCCCCGGGTTATGATTTATTTGCCAACAGTGTTATCAACGCTTTTCCACATGGTTTTCCACAGTTTTTAAGCCTTAAACGGATGTTATTCTTAATTTTACTTTTTAGTGTATGTGAAAGCCGGTTTTATTCCTATTTTATATAAGATAGATTAGGACTGCATGAAAAAGTGTGGATAATGCGGGGCGATAAGGCAATAATTGTATAATAATATAATGAGAAAGGCAACGGGAAAACATTTTGTGCATGGAATGGGCATGTTACGTTTTCCTGTTGCCTTTATTGTATGTGCCTGTATGGGCAGTGTTTTCCGGACAGCTCTATTCTTTATCCTTCTTTTGTGAAGGGTCTTTTTTTCCTGTCTTCGTTTTGTCCAACGGTGTGACGGTATATCCCAGCTGGCGGATAGCATCTTTCAGTTTGTCGGCTGATGTCTTGTCCTTGCGGTATTTGATGGTGACCGTCTTCTGCGGAAGATTCACGTCGAGAGCGGTCACACCCTTCTCGAACGACATCTTGTTCTCGATGCGTTTCTGGCAGTTCTCACAAGTCATGGACACAAGGAAAGTCACTTCCGACTTCTTGTCTCCTTTCAAGTCCTTTGCGTTTACTGTGTATGACAGTCCGAGGAAAAGCATGGCTGTCATGATGATTGTTCTTGTTTTCATTGTCTTCTGTTTTTTAAAGTAATATTACATCTTGGGTATATTGAAGCGGATGCCCGCATACAGTTTGTATCCCATGGTGGGTCCCCATACCATTGTGGCGTCGAAGTCACGGCTGTACGGGTCTGCCGCCGACACCACAGGGTTCTTCTGCCTGAAGTTAGTGAGGTTCTCGCCGCCCGCGTAGATGCTCCACCGGCGGAAGCGGCGTGTTATCTGTGCGCTCAGTTGGGTGTATGATGGGAACGTCCTGTGCCACAGCGGACGTTCCGGATCGGGCGTTGGCATGCGTCCGCCTCCGTTGAACTGCGCTGTGACATCAAACTGCCATTTCTTCAGCGGAGTCTCATAAGAGGCTGTCAGCAAAGCCTTGTAACGGCTGGTGAGCGGCTTGCGCATTGTCTTTCCGTCGTAGGTGCACTTCACGTCCATCCATCTGTAGGCTCCCATAAGGGTGAATCCGCGGAACAGCGGAAAGGTTACGTCTATCTGGAACACGCTTGAGGTGGACTTGCCTTTGAGATTATAGAAGTATATGGCGTGCGCGTCCTTGTCCATATCTGTCACCACCTGACTGATGAAGTCGGTGTAATACCATTCCGCGTTCACTGTAATCTCCTCATTCCTCACCGGTATGTGGAACGACGCGCTCACTCCATAGTTCCACGCCTCTTCCTGATTGAGATTGTCGGAAACATGCCACGTGCGGCTGCTTGCCAGCAGATAGTTGTTCTCCGGAAATATGAATGTGCTGCGGTAGCCCTTTCCAGCCGAGGCGCGTAGGTCGAGCCATGAGAACGGTGTGTACTTCACATGCATGCGCGGGGTGACGAACCAGCGGTAGATGGAGCTGTAGTCGGCACGCAGTCCTGCCATGATAGTGAGGTTGTCGACAGGCGTCCATGTGTATTCGGCGTACGCTCCCGACACGTTCTCGCTTATGTCGCGCAGGTCAGGACGGTAGAGGTTGATGACGTTGCCGCGCTGTGCGTAGTTGTCCCAGTTGTAGTTCAGTCCTGCGGCGAGCTTGTGTCTCTTTCCGAAGGCGGTCTCATAGAGCAGCGAGGCGTAGACGTTCGACTCATACACATCATACGTCTTGTCCGCGTAGTCAGACTGCTGGTCGTGATAAGAGCCGGATACTATCAGCGCGATACTCTCGTTGCGGTCCTGATTCAGGATAAAACCGTTCTTGGAGAAAAGCTCCACGCGGTTGGCGTCGTTGTGGATGGTGTATGGAGAGAAAGCGTCGTCGGAGCGAAGGGTGTGCGATGTCTGTCCGCTCGTGCGGCGGTCGGTGAGCACCTTTACGCCCCATTGCGACACGAAGCGCGGTGTCTGGTAGTGCCAGCGGTTCATCATGCTGAACGACTGCATCTGCGGCATGTCGAGGAAAGTATCCTTGTTCTTGTCGTGCGACTGCTCCTCATTGTAGTAGTTGAGGAAGAGAGCTGTGGAGAGGCGGTCGTTGAGTTCCAGAGCCCCCACGGCGTTTCCCTCGTAGCGTCCTGCGCTTCCGGCGAAAAGATTAATAAACAGCGGGTCGGCTATTTTGGGTTTCTTGTATTCCACGTCAATCTGTCCGGTGACCGACTCGAAGCCGTTCTTCACCGACGCCGCGCCCTTCGACACCTGTATGCTCTGCATCCACGGTCCCGGGATGTAGTCGAGTCCGTAGGTGGAAGCCGCTCCGCGCAGGTTTGGAAAATTCTCGGTGAGCATCTGCACGTATGTTCCGGCAAGTCCGAGCAGCTGTATCTGTTTCGCTCCCGTCACGGCGTCGCTGTAAGCCACGTCCACCGAGGGGTTTGTCTCAAAACTCTCCGAGAGGTTGCAGCATGCTGCGCGCGTGAGTCCCTGCGCCGTAATGCTTTCTGTGTTGAGCAGGTTGCCCCTGTTCTTCAGCATCCCTATGCCCCCTGCCGTCACCACAACCTCCTTCAGTTCCGTATTCGGGCTCATCACCAGAATCTGCACGTCGTCGGGCCGTTCCATCGTATGGTCGAGCGGAGCGAACCCCACATATCCTGCCTTCAGCATCCTTGCCTCCTCCGGAATGGATATCTCGAAATATCCGTTCTCGTCTGTTATGGCTGTGTTTTTCTTGTTCTCATCATATACATATGCGCCTGTCAGCGGCGTCCCTTCCTTGTCAAGCACATATCCTTTTATCTTCCTGTCAGAAGCCCAAAGGTCTGTGCATCCTATCAGAAATATCATCAGACATACCAAAAACCTGTTCATAACATTATTATCCTTTTGTTCCGGTTACAAAAGTAAGCGGCATGCGGCGTCTGTATGTTATATAATTATGGATAATGTTTATATCCAGCCATATGGCTTGTGTGTGTTCCAGATTGACGGTAAGAAGAAAGTGTTCTGTTTGGGAGATAAATTTAAAAGTGAGGATACATTGTGTGTTACATCAGCACGGATGTTGTCATAATGTTATAATACGCCGGTAATAAAGTAGAGACGCAAAATTTTGCGTCTCACAAGGGATAAATGCAATTTTCGTGAGGAATTATATGCATGATTAATAGCGCAATTTCTGCTTGTGAGACGCAAGATTTTGCGTCTCACAAGCAAATAATGCAATTTTCATAAGTAATTATATGCATTATAAACAGCGCGATTCTTGCGTCTCACAAGCAAGTTATTCAATTTTCGTGAGTAATTTTATGCACTATTAATAGCGCACTCCTCGCTTGTGAGACGCAAAATCTTGCGTCTCTACTTTGTTACCTGCGAATGATAAAATGGTGTTTCCCGTTGTTGTTATTGATGGGTTGTGGATATTCTATTAGTGGTAAACGGTCAGAACGTTACACCTATTCCGAATGACAGCGAGTGTCTGGTGGTGTTCTCCTTGCTGTATGTTGTCTCCCCCTTATCCACATTATATATATATGTGGGGATGTCGTTGAAACGCTTCAGATTGTATGCTATCTGGAAATTCAAGCCGAAATGCTTCGCAAACATATGTGTATATCCTATTCCCAGGCTGCCTGTGAGTCCTTTTGTAAACTCACCTGACTTTATGGCATATCCCATATCGGCAAAGACATATGCGTCGGGAACTTTCTCGAGTGCCTTGTATCTCACCGTCGCGAACACGGGCATCGTGTTGTAGTCGGGCTCGGTATATCTGTCAAGTCCTATTCCTATTCCCGCCGACCAGAGGCGCGACACGTCGTAGCGCGTGCTCAGACGGAGGGAGTGTCCGCCCATATGATATTCGTTCCGTTTAAGCGTTATGCCCTTGAATGACTCAGACAGACCGAGATTATAGTGATAATCAAGGTCTATATGAAACCTGCTTTGTCCGCGCACAATGGTAACGCAACCCGACACCAGAAGGAAAATCAGAAGACGTTTCCAGGAGAATGATTTAAATGAATGATTCATAATAATGTTTTTTTTTGTTTATAATATTTGTAGAAGTATAAAACAGCGTACCTTCATATGGATATTCTCAGATATGTGCTCTCACTCCCACACATATGTTAAGAGCGGATATGGCAGTTACCATGTTGAAATAACCCATTTCATCATGTATTCTAATATTACCCTTCGTCAATCCGATAGACGAGCTGATGCCTATGATTCTCGACAATACATATTCGGCTCCGAAATGCAGGTTGTATCCGAAACCGTCGTCAGATGACTCTGTCTCATGCGTCGGATAGTTGTATGTGAACAATCCTAAACCCATTTTCCCGTCGATAATCCATCGCCTGACGTATGTCTTAAAGACAATCTGCGGAGCCAGATAAAATATTTCCGATTTTTCTCTGTAACCGTTGTGTTCGTACGTAGACCTGAACCCGTTGTACATCATTCCTGCCCCGATGCCTAATTTAGACGTCCAGTCATAGCCGAACTGCCAGAACAAGCCGTTCTTTGGATTGCCCTTCACGCCTTCTGACATGTGTAGCTTGCTCATGATGCGTCCGTATCCTATGTAAGCATAAAATGTGTTGCTGTTCGTATAAGATATTATGTGTATGTTTTTCGGCATCATCATGATTGTTGCCTGGTCCTGCGTCTGAGGCGACTCCAGCCGACACGCCTCAGTACGGTATATTTTCATGTCTGCGGATGGCTCATCAGCAGTATGCGAGCTATCGGTCATGGCGTCATCCTCCGTCATCACGCATGCTTCCGTGTTGAAGGTGTGGCGGCACGTCTCGGGCAGGGAGACTGTCTGTGCCGTAGCTTCTGCCACGGGAATACCTGTGAAAAACGGAAACAGCAGTATGGACGCATGTATCCTGATGCTCGTTTTAAACATATCGGTACTGTTTGTGTGTTTTTGCGTTATGCAGTCAGTAATTTTATAGCAGTATTTCTCTTTGTGTGTCTTTATTATGTTAGCTCGGTGCAAATATATTAATATTTTCAATATAAGAAATTTTTTTGATGGATAAAATACGGTAAAATTCGGTTCGGATGATGATTCCTTCAGAGTGAGATATTCTTATAACTATAACCGTATATTTTACAGGAAAAACAGGCGAACGGCTGATATGGCGCGTCGCCTTAATCCTTACGCGATTCGTGCCTCACGCATGCTGTGGGACATACGGCATTCAGTAGAGTGGACATGATGCCTGACAGGCATGTGAAAATGATGATTGCGGGGAGGCGGAAAGGAATGGATGGGTATGCGCGATATGATGTAAGAAAGAAGAAAAACAGCACAACGTAAAGTCGCTGAGAATCGTCTCTGGCTGACCGTCCTGCCTTAATGGCTGAAATAAGCCCGTATTTTGAAGGTTTGCGAAATGCGTTGTATATCAGTGTGTTGCGCCATAATGTGTCATAATGATAGTATTGTCACGCTGTGGAAAAGCCTCTTCCGTGGCGTGAAAAAGGCTCTTTGGGTATGCCGTAAAGCCTTAATGAGGTCACAGGAAAGGCTCTCGCGGCTGGCGGATATGGTGTGCGTGTCTGCGTAGAGAGTATCAGTTGCTCTTAAAAAGAATAATATTCACGATATAAAGAAGAAAGACACGAGTTTTTATGCGGTTCCCTTGCATATACTGAACGTATGCCGGTTGCCTTTAAGAGACGTGAACGTGTCGTCTCACCGCTGTTTTACGGAAATGAAATGTAAAGTTTTTTTACTTCGCGTCATGCCTGCACGTGATGTGCGTTTCATAAGTGAAAGGTTGCCGACAGCTTCCGTCGCATCACTTGATACGCCATCCGTATTATTCGCTTCCACTAAAGTAGAGACGAAAAATCTTGCGTCTCACAAGCAAACGCCTCAAATGTTTTAAGTAATAAAAATCACTGTCAATAGCGCAAAACTTGCTCGTGAGACGCAAGATTTTGCGTCTCTACATGGCTCGCGCCGTTATTATTTTAGTGATGGTGCACCGCATCACATTTGTTTATAGGCTCTTCATCCATCTTCCGTACTTTAACCGACGTTTCATTTCCATTTTTCCGGATGTTTCCAGGCACATTTCCGAAATGTCAGGAAAAAATACATATGGTAGAAGCACGTAGGACGGATGAAGAGCTTATTGCAGAATCATAAAGCAGGTTCATCTGTCTGACGACAGGTAAGGCTTAATATTGCAGTATTATTTCTTAGCCTTTTTCCTGCTGTTCTTTTTTACAGGATTCATTACGGTTTTTCCGGCAGCCTGCTGGAAGAACGGAAGGTCTTGCAGCGTCTTGCCTTCTTTAGCCAGTTTATCTACAAGTTCAACTACCCATCCGGAGTTCCATGTGGTGCGTCCTTCAAGTCTGGTGCCCTTGGTACAGTCTGCCCACCAGTCGAGCATATCCTTCTTATAGCCCTCGACTCGTTCGGGATACATTGCCGAGAGGTCGTGCTCCTCGTTGCGGTCGGTCATAAGATTGAACAGTTCTATCTTGTTGTTCTTGCCCCACACACATTTCCAGTCACCGTCGGTGACGGTCATGAATCCCGTCTCGGCAGAATAGAGTTTGCGCTGTGGCATGGGCAGGTTCTTCTCAAGAGTTGGAAGCATCGACACACCGTCAACCTTGCGGGGATTGTCAACGTTACACATGTCGAGGAAAGTGGGCATGAAGTCGATGCAGTGCATTGGTTCTGAAGTCTTTCGGTGTCCCCACGCCTTCGGATAATAGAATATGGCAGGCACGCGGCATCCACCCTCGTAGGCGCCGCCCTTCCATCCACGGAAGTATCCGTTGTTTCCCGGATATTTCTCTGCAGCCACTTTCTCACCTCCGTTGTCTGATGTATATATTATTATTGTATTGTCGAGCACTCCCTGTTCGCGCAGTGTGCGTATGATTTGTCCTACACCCTCGTCCATGGCTTGAACCATATCCTGATATACGCGGCGGTACTCCTGGTCGGTCATGTTCTCGTCGTTGCGGTAAGGACAGGTGTCATCCGTGCGCAGAGGAGGGTCGTTGGGACCTTGCATAGGCACGTGCACGGCGTTTTCGGACACCATGAGGAAGAAAGGTTTCTTCTCTTTCACCGACTCTTTTATGAAGTTCACCGAGTGTTTGTTTATAAGATACGTGACATATCCCGGCTCGTCCTTACGCTCCTTTCCGTCCCACCAGTCTATTTCGTGAATGGTGTTGTAGTGTGACTGGAAGTCGATGTTTCCCATGGTGTATCCGTGCCACACATCCCATCCGTGGTTCAGCGGATTGAACTTGATGTCTTGTCCGAGGTGCCACTTGCCGATGAGTCCCGTGCGATAGCCTGCGTCGCGCAGCAAACCCGCAAACGAAGGATGTGTAGCCGGATCGAGACCGTCCATAGGGTCTACCTCCGAGTAGATGTGATTGAGTCCGGCACGCTGCTGGTAGCAGCCCGTCATCAGACACACGCGCGTGGTGGAGCTAAGCGGAGTGGCGCGGAAGTTGTCGCACACCACACCGTTGTCCGCCAGAAAATCGATGTTCGGCGAAGGAATCTGGTTGCCGCCGTATGCATGTATGCCGGAGAATCCCATATCGTCCGCCAATATGAACACGATGTTGGGGTGGTTGGGGTCTGTCTGCGCATGAGACATACAGCCTACGGTTGCAAGCAACGGAAGTGTTAGAAGTCTTTTGTCCATAGTAGGAATAAATTTAAATTGTTAATAATTTGTTGTTTTGTTTATCTGCCGTAAAATTACTCCAACCTCCCGATACCTGCTTTTTCTTGCGTGCAAACGCCTTGTTTTTTCATCTAACAAAGGTTTTGTTTTTATGTAAATATTTATGTTTTTCATTTTGGAAACAACATAAACAATGTTCCATAATATTAAGGTTCAGTAAGTTACTCTTAAATATGATGTATGCATATAAAAACAACACCGGTGGCGACAAACAAAAGAATATATTAAAAAAATTTACTATTTGTTTTTATTTGAAAAACGCCCGCTGTCATCGGCAATATATATTTACAGGCAATCCTGTAGCTTACCATGTAGCCGGATTGCCTGTTTTATAAGTATCTGTTCAAAATTGAACGATATTATAAAATAATCATATGTTATCTATATCTATGCCATTATCATGTGCGCTGCTCAGGACTGCATTCCAAAGTCTCATCGGTCGTGTAGCCCGTTACACTCCATCTTCGGACTTTGAAATGCATATCATGAACAGCACACAATATGATGGCAGTTAATTTTGAACATCTACTCATATTAATGTTGGTTATACAGCTTATTTATCATTTATATAATTCTTGTCTGATTGATTTACATATTTATTTAATCTCCGCCGATTATCGGTTTGCAAAGCCTCCTACAGTCATTAAGAAAAGGTTGCGCTTTTCAAAGGCGGAATCGTATATTTCATACGAGTCGACATCAATGATGAGTTGCGTGGGCTGCTCCTTGCCTGTGATGGAGGTCCAGTTTGCCAGTCCCAATCCGTTAGGGTCACCCGTCTTAATGAAATTGGCGTAATAGTTGATAAACTGGTCTGACACTCGATAATCCTCAGGTTGCCAGTCGTATACGCGGTTTGTGGGAAGTGTGCCCATGGCATATTCAATGTCGGCTGAGTGAACAGCACCTTTAAAAACTCCATTTTCGGCAATGCTTACAATATTGTCTTCCTTCTCATCATTTATATGTTGCACTCCACCAGCCAGTCCTGCCACCAATCCCTTGTGACGCATCTCCGGACGAGGACGGGTGAAACAATAGCGATAGACGGGCTTACATGAGGTTTTGGCATGCAGATATCCAAAGAGCCATGTGCCATAGGCAATAAATCGGTCTGAGGCAAAATCAACAACGGGCTTGCCCAGCACGTCGCGGTCGGTCTTGATACCATAGAGACGCATAGCCTCATCGGTTTTATCACCAAAAACACTCTCAAGCACTTGACGGAGTTTTTCCAGTGTAGGTTTCTTTCCTGCAAGATAGACCTGTGGAGTCATCTCCATGCTGTTGCGTCCCACAAGAAGCGGCACCTTTTGCTGATGTCCTTTAAGATAAGCCTCTGTAGGGTCTTCAGTAAAGAATCGTCCGTCTACACAGTAGTTTGCAAAACCACCGTCAGAGGTCTTTTCCAACAATTCTTCAGCACTCATCTTCCGTGCTTCGGAAATGTCTTTTATGCCCATTTTCTTCAGTTTTGCTACGCCTTGCATCTCCGCTTCCTTCAGCGAGAGTGTCTTTCTGCCACAAACAGATCCTGAGGAAGCCATGGCACGCGCTATCATACCGCGCGTAAGGGGTGACACAAGCAGCGCGCTCACCGACACCGATCCTGCCGACTCTCCAACTATGGTTATTTGCTTGGGGTCGCCTCCAAAAGCGTCAATGTTTTCATACACCCACCTGATGGCTGCCGCCTGATCCATAAAGCCATAGTTACCCGAACCTTTATAGATGGTTTCTTCCGACAGTTGCGGATGCGCAAAGAATCCGAATATGCCCTCCCTGTAGTTTGCCGTTACGGCTACAATGCCGTGTCGTGCCATCTGTCGTCCGGAATAGCGAGGCTCGCTTCCAGATCCGGCAATAAGTCCGCCGCCATTGAAATAGATAACGACCGGCAGGTGGTCGGTCATGGTCTTCGATGGTGTCCACACGTTAAGATACAGACAGTCTTCACTTTTCTTTTCGGCATCAAAACCCATATCACCAAACGGATTGCCCTGCATGGGGTCGTCACCGAACTTCTTTGCGTTACGCACGCCTTGCCACGGCTGTAACGGTTGCGGCGCGCGCCATCTGTTCTCTCCTACCGGCGGTGCTGCAAAAGGCACACCTTTAAAAACATTTATACCCGACTCGCAGACACCTTCAAGCACACCGTATCGTGTGACAGCCATCGGTCCTTGCTGCGCATAGCCGTAGGCAGTGTATAGTGTAAATGCTATTAAATACATCAGTTTTCTCATAGCTTTATTCATCTTCTGTTATTTTACTGTTCTACAACCGAAAAATCAACATACTCAGTCCGGTCGCGATTGCGCTCAATCTCGTCAACATGACGCATGACGTTTGACGGCGGACGACGGTTAATGTATTTGTTCTTCATACATACTTTTAGGTTTTTATTAAATTGATTTTGTTCGGATGGTTTGTTCTATGAACGATTGCAAATTTAGTTTATACACCAGAGTAACACGTTTCATATAATAATACTGATTTTGTTTATATTCAAAATAAGCTTTTGTTTTAATGCAATTCTTTTTATATTTTATTAAAAATGCCACAGAAGTTAAATTAATACAGTGTATATGGAAGACAAAATGTTTGGACGGAGTGTATCCGCATATTGATAGTTTTATTATAACATTAAGGTTTTAGATGTATTTAGAGAGTGGGATTTCACTTTATTGCACTGTGCGTGATTTTGATATTTATACATTATACTTAAACAAATTGAGATTTGTGTTGTTTTTTATAATATATATTTTGAGATTAGTGTCATATATACTATCTTTGTATTCCATAAAAGTCAATCAATGATATTCAAAAGAAAAATATATGATGAACTCCTGAGATGGAAGCGGACAGATGAAGGCAGAACAGCCGTACTGATACAGGGCGCAAGACGTGTGGGAAAATCCACTGTTGCCGAAGAGTTTGCGACAAACGAATATGACACCCATATATTAGTGGATTTTGCCGCATGTTCCACTGAAATCCGTGAATTGTTCAATGATGTATCAGACCTTAACCGTATTTTCATGCGGCTGCAACTGGAGTATGGTATAGAATTGAAAGAACGCAAGTCCGTCATTATTTTCGATGAAGTCCAACTTGCTCCTAAAGCAAGACAGGCAATAAAGTATCTTGTAAAAGACGGAAGATATGATTACATAGAAACGGGTTCGCTTATTTCAATCCGTAAGAATGTCAAGGATATTCTTATTCCAAGTGAAGAAGTAAAACTCAACATGTATCCGATGGATTATGAAGAGTTCAAATGGGCTTTGGGAGATACTGCGACAATAAAGTTGCTCCGAAGTTGTTTCAACGGCATGACTTCTTTGGGAGATTCGGTGAACCGCAAACTTATGCGTGATTTCCGCTTGTACATGTTAATCGGTGGCATGCCGCAGGCTGTGGCTTCCTATCTGGACACCAATAATCTGGAAAAGGTAGACAGTGTGAAGCGTTCCATCATAACGCTGTATGAGGACGACTTCAACAAAATAGACCCGATCGGCAACGCTTCCAAAATGTTCCATCAGATACCTGCACAACTGACAAGCAACGCCAACAGATATCTGGCATGGAGTGCGACAGACGGAACACGTAATTCAGGATTGACGGAAATAATATCAGAAATAAAAGATTCAATGGTTGTCAACATGGCTTATCATGCCAATGATCCCAATGTTGGAATGGCATTACATCAGAATCCTTACAAATACAAGATGTTCGCAGGCGACACAGGTTTATTCGTCACTCTCGCTTTTTGGGACAGGAATTTTACCGATAACACAATTTATCATAAACTTCTCAGTGACAAACTTAGTGCTGATTTGGGATATGTATACGAAAATGTCATCGCACAAATGTTGAAGGCTGCCGGACACGAGTTGTACTATTACACATTTCCTACAGAAAGTGGAAAACATAACTATGAAGTGGATTTTCTGATAGCCGAAGACGACAAGGTAAGTCCCATTGAGGTGAAATCGTCGGGTTATAGAGCACATGTGTCTTTGGATGCCTTTTGCAGGAAATTTTCATCACGGATAAAAAATAAATATCTTATATATACGAAAGATATACGTGAGGAGGAAGATGTGCTGTATCTTCCGGCATATATGACAATGTTTCTTTGATTATGAGCAAAAAAGCTATGAAGTATGGTTCGTCCTTATTTAGTCCTGCTATCATATTGGTTTCTGCTTATATTGAAGACATAGGATACTACACAGGGAAAAAGCAGATACCAATATGACGGCAGTGCACGCAAGACAGATGAAGAGTCTTTGGTCAAGTGAAATAGAAACATAGGCTATTAAATAACCCATTGTGGTTTGATTTTTATTTCACTATTCTGCAACCGAAAAATCAACATACTCAGTCCGCTCGCGATTGCGCTCAATCTCGTCAACATGACTCATGACGTTTGACGGCGGACGACGGTTAATGTATTCGTTCTTCATAAAGTCCATATAGGGTGCCGCATGCTCGAAGAACATGCGGTAGCCCTCGCAAAGATAGTTTTTTCCGGGGTTTCCGTAGCGATCTTTTATAAAACGGTTCTTGGGACATTCACCGTTGCAGGCGAACAGCCATTTACACTCCCGACACTCTTTGGGCAGCGACTGCCTTTTCAGTTTACTGAACTGCTTTTGCTGTTCGCCATACAGCATCTCGGTGATAGTTTTCTCACGAATGTTTCCAAGACGGTATGCGGGGAACACAAAGTGGTCGCACGAATAGACATCACCGTTAAACTCCATCACTCCGGCGTGTCCGCACTCCTTTGCATATACACAAATGCCCGGCTGCTCGCCCACCCAGTTTGCAAGAATGCAGTCGAACAACTCTACATAGGTATTGCCCACATCATTACGCACCCACTCGTCGAATATGGCGCACAAGAATCGTCCCCACTGTTCTGGCGTTACGGAGAAGTCTGCCAGCGGTGCGTCGTCGCTATCTGTAAGAGTTGCCAGATGTCTTCCATCATCATGATTGACAATGCGTTCAACGACAGGTGTTATTTGTATATATTTACAACCGTTATCTTTAAAGAAATGATATAATTCGAGCGGATAGTCGGCATTGAAGTCGTTGACAACAGCCATGGCGTTCCATTCCACATTATGTTTGTTTAACAGCTGTATGCCACGCATCACTTTCACCCACGACGGGGCGTTCGTAGCCGTGCGGCGATACTCATCGTGAAACTCCTGCGGTCCGTCAATAGAGACACCTACGAGCCAGTGGTTTTCGTGCAGAAACTCACACCACTCGTCTGTAAGCAGTGTGCCATTGGTTTGTATGGTATTGTCGATGCGTCTGCCTCCGGCATATTTTTTTTGCAGTTCAACAGCCTTGCGAAAGAAAGACAATGGACGCATGAGGGTCTCTCCGCCATGCCACGTAAAGAGCACCTGACTCATGGTCTGCGCCTCAATGTATTCTTTGGTAAACTGCTCAAGCATCTTCTCACTCAAAACACGCGTAGGTGTGTTCTTATAAAGGTTTGCCTTTTCAAGATAATAGCAGTATTTGCACCTCAGGTTGCACGACGCGCCGACGGGTTTTAGCATCACGTAAAGTGGCCTTGCGAAAGGATTGAGTGTGTTCATAATTGTGATGGTATATTGTTATTGATTAATATTCGTCTATCCTAAGCGACTTACGATAGTCATCGAGTTGTTTTTTCAGGGTCTTGAATATTCTCTTTGACTCAGGTTTGCCATAGATGTTGTTCAGTTCATGAGGATCTGCCTGCATGTCGTAAAGCTCATAATAATCAACGGTTGCCGTGTCGGATGTAAAATAGTTGGCTTGTCTCAGGTAGTTGTACATCATGTTCTCCCGAGTGCCCGGTATCATCTGATATTTGTTTTCTTTTGCCCCTTGTTCACCGCCCTTGCCGTAAAAATGAATGAGTTTGTAGCGGTCGGTACGCACACCGTCATGCTTGCGCACGAGATGGAAAGTCGGATAATCGTAATAGTGGTAATACAAGCTCTTTCGCCAGTTGTCCGGTCTGTTGCCACCGAACAGCGGCTCAAGTGACCTGCCTGTCATTTGTTCCGGTTTTTTAACTCCAGCCAATGACAGGAAGGTAGGCGCGAAATCAATGTTCTGCACAAGGTCGGTATTTTCAACGCCAGCCTTTATGTGTCCCGGATATGACACTATGAGCGGTGTGTGCATGGACTCCTCATACATGAAACGCTTGTCAAACCATCCGTGCTCGCCCATATAGAATCCTTGATCGGAAGTATAAACCACGATAGTATTGTTGTCGAGATTATGTTCTTCAAGATAGTCGAGAAGCTGTCCTACGCTTTCGTCAACCGACGCGATGACAGCCATATAGTCGCGCACATAGTTCTGGTATTTCCATTCAGCCAATTCTTTACCTGTGAGATGAGCTTCCATGAAACGTCTGTTACGAGGAATATAGTATTCATCATAAGCGGCACGCTGCTGTTGGTCGAGACGCGACAACTCGCCCATAAGGGCGTTATACGAAGTTATGCTTTCAATACTATTCGGATCAAGCAGTTCCGGTACTTTCAGATCCTGTATCATTTCCATGTCGTCAATGACGCTCATCTTCTGTGTGTGTGCGGCGGTGCCTCTTGTGGAATAGTCATCATAGAAAGTATTGGGCAAGGGAAACTGCACTTTGTCATATCTGCCTATGTTTTTAGTGTCCGGCATCCAGTTGCGATGCGGAGCCTTATGATGTACCATAAGGCAGAATGGCTTGGACTTGTCGCGGTGGTCAAGAAACTCTATGGCATGCTGTGTAATGAGCGATGTGGCATATCCGTGTTCTTGTTTGTATTGTTTGTAATGTCCTGTCGAGCAGAATGTGGGGTTGTAGTATTTTCCCTGATCGTCGAGAACATGGTAATAGTCGAATCCTTTAGGCTCGCACATCAGGTGCCATTTACCCACTAATCCGGTCTGATATCCGGCTTTCTGCAAGAGTTCGGTGAAAAACGTCTTCGTCGTGTCTATTCCTTCAGCAAGCTGACGCTGTCCGTTCTGGTGACTGTAAAGACCTGTTATAAGACATGCGCGGCTTGGAGCCGACAGCGAGTTCTCTACGAAACAGTTGCGGAAGAGCATGCCACGCCGCGCCAGACGGTCGATATTAGGCGTTGGAGCAAGCTGCGACATGGCACTGCCATATGCGCTGATGGCTTGCATGGCATGGTCGTCACACATGATGTATAGAATGTTGGGACGCTCTTCGGTCTGTAGCCGTTGAGCCTGCATCTGGGCAGCCATGCCCGTCAAGGCAGTAGCCGGCAATAATAATTTTGTGAATGCTCTGTTCATTTTATTAGGTTTTTATTTCAATTTACTTGTCGCAAAAGTATCATTTTCCATTGTTTCTTACTTTATATATAATGCATACTGTTTCTGATAATTTATTGCATGCATTTCTATTTTATGAAAATATTTTCGTTTTTATATAAATCGGTACCATTTGCTGCGTAGCCCTTGTTCATGAGATGCAAAATCTTGCGTCTCACAATCAAAAAGACTCAAATATGTTAAGTAATTATCAGCATAATAAGGTACAGCCATGTTAACGATACTCGCTCGGCGACACTCCAAACTGTTTCTTGAATGCTACCGAAAAATAGCTCACAGTGCCGAAGCCTGTTGAGTATGCCACCTCAGATACATTATACTTTCCCTCCCGCAGCATGCGGGCTGCCTTGTTGAGTTTAAACTTGCGGAATAGGTTGCCAGGGGTCTCCCCTGTTAGTTCCTTCAGTTTATAGTTGAATTTTGAATGACTGATGAGCAGTTCTTTGCTGATGGTGGACACATTCAGATTCTGGTCAGAGATGTGTTGCTCCATCAGTTCATACAGTCTGTCGAGAAACTGACGGTCCTTATATGCCAAATCTTCAGTCACTGTTTCGACGTTATCTCCCTCGCCCAGTTTTTTACGCAGCAATGTGACATTATGCAGCATGCTGCTTACTAGAGCCCTCAGATAGCGTGGGTCGAATGGTTTTGTGACGTATGCGTTGGCACCACAGTCCAAACCCTCTATCTGTTCGTTTACATTAGACTTAGCTGTGATAAGTATCACCGGTATGTGACAGGTCATGAGGTCTGACTTCAGATGTCGGCATAGGTCGTAGCCGTTCATCTCGCCCATTATGACATCGCTAAGGATTATGTCAGGCTTGATGTCAGCGATATTTTCAAGTACCGACTCTGCCGAATATTTGTTCACCACAACATATTCGTCGCCGAAGAGGCTGCGCACGTATTGCGCTACGGCAGTATCGTCATCAACGATGAGCACCACCGGTTTTGCCACTGTCGCGTTCACGTCACTACTATTCTGTTCAACCTTGCAGTCGGTAATATCGGTGTCAGTTTCGGTTGGTATCTGCATCAATCCGTCATCTTTGGTTATATGTTCGTCGGTGCTGTATGCAGAAGCACCGACAGGTATGGCAAAGGCAAATACTACTCCACCGGTGGAAACGTTTTCTACCTTTATCTCTCCATGGTGCAAGCCTACGAGGCGTTTTACATAATACAGTCCAAGACCTGTACCCCAGCCATACCGGTGGGATGAAGATATTCCTTTTATCTGATAATAACGTTTGAAAATGTTTTCGAGTTTATCGGCATCAATATGCGGACCGTTGTTAAACACGCTCACGCGCAGCCTGTCCGGTTCCATCTTGTCCATCTTTATTTCTATCTGTCCGCCATCCGGAGTGTGCTTGAGGGCATTGGTAAGCAGATTGCTCATAATCTTCTCAAACTTGTCGCGGTCCATCCATACATACAGGTTTTGTTCGTGACACCGGACAGTTACCTCAATATGCCGAAGGCGAGCCGTATCGGCAAAAACCTGTGTGAGAGTATACAACTCTCTCACTGCATCATATTCCGCAACGCCAAGACGCAGGGCGTCTACTTCCAGCTTGTTGAAGTCGAGCATCTGGTCTATGAGTACCAGCATGCGGTTCACGCTGACGCACACCGAGTTGAGTGTTTTCCGCACCGAGCGCGGCAGCGAATCATCGTTTTTAAGCATGACCAGCGGACCTGCAATAAGGGTGAGCGGATTACGGAACTCGTGCGAGATGTTGGCAAAGAAATTCATGTTCATCTCGTTGGTGCGTTTGTCGCGCCGACGCTCGTTTATCAACTGCTGTACGCGCAACCTGTTGCGCTGTGCATTCAGATATGTAATTTGGAAACGATAGACGATGAACGCGATGCACGCAATGTAGAAATAGAGTGCTGCCCACGAGAGCCAGAACGAAGACTTAATGATTACCTTCGCACTGCATTCTTGAGCATCGCCACCATGCAGGGTGTGTTCCATACGCACTCTGAATGTATATGTTCCTGGCGCGAGATGTGCATAGTGTGCCGACGTGTTTGTTGACGGGACAGACCAGTCTCGGTCGTAACCATCAAGCCGATACTGATAGACCTTGCGCTCGCGGTTGCCCAAATTGGTGCTGCCAAATGTAAATGTCAGTTGGTTCTCATCGTGCGGAAGGGTTATATTGGTGTTGTTTGAGAAATCTGAGTTAATGCCTTTATGAATGCCTTCTGTATTGTATATATCTATATCACGTATGGCAAGCACCGGCTTATTGTTATTCTTAACGCCAAGAGGCAACATGAAGCATCCGCGTGTGGTTCCGAATACCAGAGTCTTGCTGCCTTTTATCTGGCATATGTTGCGATAGAAGAGTGTGCGGCGGGTGTCGTCGAGTGATGACAGATTATAGCCGAAGTTAACGTCTCGGGTCGTAGGGTTATATGCCACCATATCATCGTGCGAACATATCCACAGCTGTCCGCTGCCATCATCGTGAATGTCCGTGACGTTGTCGAGCTGTACATCTTCCACACGCTCCACCATGTGTTTATCCATGAACAGACGCACCAAGCCGTTATGGCGTGTTCCTATCCACACATTATGTTTACTGTCTATGCACACAGCCTCAGGATCCGCATTATCAAATCCAGATGGTTTGGCAGTTGCATAAGGCACAACTTTATCAGTAGTTGGACTGTATATTGCCATGTTGAGTCCTTTCATGACAATAAGCACGCGACCATCCGGCAAACTTAACAACCGGCTGTTATGACTGTACATTTTGTTCCTAACGGCAATGGAGTCGCATGATGTGGAACCAAAGCGGCAACGAAGCAGATAAGGACTGTCACTCGTAACCACAACATCACTGCCAGCCACACGACAACCTTTTCCGAGCAACGGACCTATGTTCTTGGGGCTGAATACACGGTTTAACACATCGATACGACCGTCAATAACATTGCATGACAGCACGCGCACATTTGAGATGAGCCATGCCTGAGTGTCGCTCATCCGCACCACATCGCTAAGCGTTTGCCTGTAATAAGGGCTGTCGCTGAAAATGTCTTTATACAAATATTTATGTATGGTATTGTAGGTGGCGTTAAAGCAGAATATCTCGTCTTCTGTGCTTCCTATAACGTTTTGTCCGACAACGTCTATAATCGACACATTTTTTCCGGTGGTGGAATTATTCAGTGCTGTGTTGTTAAACTGCTCGAATATCATGGTCGTGGGTGAAAGTATCTGGAATCCGCCGTCATTAAACCCTATCCACATATTTTGGCTTTTGTCGCCATAAAGTGTTGATATTGTCACATCTTTATGATGCAGATGCAAGTCGGTATCCGAAACCTTGCTCAATTGTCCGGTGCTAACCTTGAAGAGATATAATCCATGAAAAGAGCTGTTCAGATAGACATGGTCGGAATCTTTGGCATAGAGCGATGTGGCAATGATTGGCAAACGTTCTTTCGTGCGGTAGATGATGCGGTTGTTCTTCAAGTCGATGGCTGTGAGCCACCGGCTCTGGCTTATCCAAACGGTGTCACCCATCTGGCTTGAGTATGCCACATTCGATTTACTATGAACGACAGGCTCTGTCAGGCGTCCATTATCATCAAAGTGTTTAATGACATGTGGTTCTACCGTCCAATAACCACCTTTACGGTCAGGAAAAATGTAGTTGCTTTGAACATTGTCTTGCGAGAAGTGGTAAAAAAACTTCACTGTTCCACCTTTTATAATATAGGCATCCGCTCCGTTATTGGCTATCATGCCACGATTGCCATATTCTACAAGTTGATAAACGCCATTCACTGTATATGGCACTGCGTAACGTTTGAAGCGAAACCATCCAAGATGTTGGGCGACTCCGTTTGGAGTACCCACCCATACTGTTCCATTATTGTCACGTACAAGACTTTTTATATGGTTGTCTGGGATGGTGGCTGAGTCGTCCGGCTGGCATGTGAGCTGTATGAACTTCTGTCCGGTATATACATTCAAACCGTCGGCTGTGCCTATCCACATGTTTTGCTTGTCTGACTCACAAAAGGCAGTGACGCTGCGGTCAGAAAGAGTCTCACTTTCTCTCATCGTTCCTATCACCTGCTTCTTCTTGTCGGTGTCCCATTTTGCAGGATCTATAAAAAAGACAAGCAGCAGGATGCACTGTAAGGTTAGTAATAAAGCCAAAGTTTTTTTCTTCATACATGTTGGGGTTTGGCAACAAAAGTAACGAAAAAATACATTGTTATTAACGCCTCGTCTCCGTATTTTTCTTTTCAAAAGGCTTTTTACTCAAAAACAAAAGAAAATGTATAAAAACAAAATCGTATTTCGGGGTTTTCGAAATGTGTTTGACCTATAAAGAATGACCGCCCGTAACATTGTGGCTAACTTTGCGGCAGTATATTTGAAAATAACTAAAACAACCCAATTCATGAAAGCAAAACAGACAATCCTTCTTTCAGCTATGTCATTGGCATGCTGTTTGAACATGCAGGCACAAAAAGTTCAACGTACAGACACCGTCAAGGTTAAGACAGGTGAGAATAATGAGCGAAACGTGATGCTGAACGCGCAAAACAATGTCGGACCGCGCGAGATTAATGTCGGTCTGCCGGCAAGCGTTGGAGGTACAAACATCTTCCAAAACGGCATGCCTGTGAGCTACCACTTCTGGCCGGAAATGCCTACCACGGTGTGGCGTCAAGACGCCACTGTCGTCGGAGGAGGGCTGATGGGAATCACAGATTCTGCTGTTGATGGCGGAACCGTAGGATATACGGCTACCACCATAGACAACCGAGGTACAGACAAATTGAAGATTAAAGGAAATCTTTCCGGCAACCATTTCGGACTGATGAGAGCCACGGCATGTGTAAGCGGCCCGATGGGAAAAGGATGGAAATATGTGGCAGGCGGATACCTCAGCCTTGACCCCGGCACGTTTGATGCCCCGGGAGTAAAGAAATATTATGCCGACGATGCCAAAATGTTTAAATTGGGATTGACTAAGGACTATGCTTCAAACTTTGGTAAAGGCAGTGTTACATTGTTCTATCGCTACGGCAATGTGAAGACACTGCAGAACAGTTACTATGCACCTTATATTTATGGAGAAGGTGGATCCATTGACAATTACGACGGATTTAACATCGGTACAGACAACTATCTCATAAACACAGACGTCATCACAATGAAAGACGCCTTCACTGGCGAGATGAAGAAGGTGAATCTCGTGAACGAATACCGCTCAGAATCGCACGCCTTCGACATTTTGTGGAACAACACATTCAGCAATGGCTTGAAGTTAGACTTGTCTACCCGTTTCCGCCGCTCAAACGTAGGTATCGCGTCTCCGGTAATGTCTGGCGTAGCTGAATCAGACGGAAACTATCAGTATTTGGACGGAACGCCATACTCTGGAAGATATGTTCAGAAAGCATTGTATATGAACACACGCCGCACTCCTATTTACACATGGATCACACAAGCCAAACTGGGACGTAAAGATGGCAACCATACTTGGTCTGTGGGAATACAAGAACTGTTCTACCACATTGACCGGTATGCTACAGAGGTGTCAAACTTCCATCATTCTGTAGAGAACAATCCGCGCATTGTGGTGCCCACAGGAGGAACAGACGGCTATGTTGACGGCTTCTACGGATTCAACAGTTTTATGGAATACCACAAGGGCAACATGAACAAGACGGCTCTTATCTTAAAAGACACATGGGACATATGCCCCACTTTCCAGCTAAAGGCGGGAGTACGTCTTGAATATCAGATTCTGCGTGGTAAATATATGCCTCTTGCCAACAGAGAGAATGGCACGCTCTTGGGCGAGACAGAACCCATAAAGGATAACTTCTTCAACAAGACAGTTGCTGTGAGCGCAGTGTGGAAGACCACACGACACTTCGGATTACAGGCTGACGCCATGTATACGGAAGTGGGAGGCATCCTGGGCAACTACAACACCGGTAAGAACCCGCACCTTAAACAGTCCAAGACACCGATGGTATCAGGTGGTATCTACTATAATCATCCGATGCTGAGCATTGTATCGAAAGTGTCGTATATTTCAAAGAGCAACTATAGCGCGAACTCCAACTTCACCAATCCGCAAACCAACGCTACTGCACGCACTGCCGTAAAATATGATGTGAAGACTATCGGCTGGACAACTGACATAATATTCAATCCGGTAGATTGGTTCCGCATGCATTTCCTTATGACCTTGCAGGACCCCAAGTACGGCAATTATAATGGCAAGTTGAACTTCACCGACGGCACAACACGCAACTTCGATTTCAACAGCAGCAACGTAACAGGCATTTCCAAGTTCTTGCTTGAGTTCGACCCAACGTTCACATATAGAAAGGCGGAACTGCAGCTGCACGCCCGTTACTTCGGCAAGCAGTATGCCAACCTGTCCAACACACTGTCGTTCGAGCCTCACTGGGAGACATTCGCCCGTCTGGGATACAAGTTCAACAAGCATATCAACGCATATGTGAATGTTGTCAATCTGCTGAACCAGCGCTTTGCTAAAGGTTCCATATCGGGTACCGACCTTATGACAGGAGACGAGGCAAAATCCAAATACGGCACAGTGATGACCGGCACATACATACGTCCGTTCACTGTAGAGTTCGGCGTAGGCTTTAATTTCTAAAATATGAATATCCGCATTCTGACCATACTTGCTTATATGCAACTGAAGAATTTCTCCTGTATCCGGTTTTACGGTATGTGCCATGCCGTGACTTGGAACGGACTTTTTTGAGTTGCGGAACAGCCTGTTTCGGAAGCTGGAACGGGCTGTTTCGGACGGCCGAAAAGCACGTTTCACAACACATTGGAAATCAGTTTGTTGTCCGATGCGGCGTCAGTCTCGCGATTAACATAAAATTGTTAACGAAACAGGCGTCTGCCGACGGTCGTCAGGTGTATGTGACATTCGCGGATATACATATTCTGATAATAATTTGTAAAGGTATGATTGTTATGGGATAGAGGAAAAGAGGGTGTGCAAGATGACATGTTGTTTCATACGGTGCACCCTCTGTTTTCATTTCATACTTATAAGCCTTCATACGATGTAATGAAATAACAGGTCAAGAAAAAATTAATGTAACGACATGAAATCAAAAAACAACATCATTCTTATCGCCACAGCTATCGTTATGGCAGGATGCTCGTCAGAGATGAAACACATCGACTTTGAGGACACAATAGCCAGGATGTCGGTGGAAGACAAAGCGCATTTTGTCATTGGAACGGGTATGAAAGGATTATCGGGAAACAATGCGGTGATAGGCTCCACGCAAAGTCTGGTTCCTGGAGCTGCGGGAACCACCTATCCTCTCGACTCGTTGGGCATTCCCGCCATCGTTCTTGCCGACGGACCTGCAGGTCTGCGTATCGACGCAACGCGCCCCAACGACAATGCCACTTATTATTGCACGCATTTTCCTATCGGTACGCTGCTGGCGTCTACATGGAATATACCTCTGATAGAACAGGTGGGGAAAGCCATTGGCGAGGAAGTTAAATCATACGGTGTCGACGTGTTGTTGGCACCGGCACTTAATATACAGCGCAACGCGCTGTGCGGACGCAACTTTGAATATTACTCGGAAGACCCTTTTGTGGCTGGCAAGACTGCGGCAGCTTATGTGCGCGGTGTCCAGTCAAATGGAGTGGGCACAAGCATCAAACACTTCTGCGCAAACAATCAGGAGACGAACCGCATGAACAACAACGCTTGCATATCGCAACGTGCTCTGCGTGAAATTTATCTCAAGCCGTTTGAGATTGCTGTGAAGGAGTCGCAGCCTTGGACGGTGATGACATCATACAATTATCTTAACGGCATATATACTTCAGAAAACCGTGAGCTGCTGCAAACCGTCTTACGCGACGAATGGGGATTTGACGGCACGGTGATGACCGACTGGTTTGGCGGCAGCGACGGTGCCAGACAGATAGCCGCAGGCAATGACATGCTGCAACCGGGACGCGATCAGCAGTTCAACGATATAGTGCATGCCATAAAAAGCAAGAAGCTGTCTGAGGCATATCTTGACACAAGTGTGCGCCGCGTGATAAAGCTTATTGAGAAAACACCGCGTTTCAATGGCTACAAAGCCACAAATAAACCAGACCTGAAGGCACATGCCGCCATTACGCGCCAGAGTGCTGCCGAGGGTATGGTTTTACTTAAGAACAACTCAAACACGCTTCCATTGGCTGAAGACGTGAAACATGTGGCTCTGTTCGGTTGCACCTCTTACGACTTTATTGCGGGTGGCACAGGGTCGGGCAACGTGAACCATGCCTATATCGTGTCTCTTGTAGACGGATTGAAGAATGCGGACATGGTCATCGACGAAGACTTGGCTTTGTCGTACACCAAATATATAAAGAATCAAAAAGAACTGCTGGCGCATGCCAACGACGGTAAGCCTTTTGCCAGATTCCTGCCCGCACCACTGCCGGATGAACTTACATTTGAGAGCGGCATGCTGAAACAAAAAGCTGAAAGCACCGATGCGGCAATTGTCACAATAGGACGTCTGTCAGGCGAGTTTGTGGATCGCAAGACAACCGATTTCAGTCTTTCTTTTAATGAGCACAAGCTGATTGACGACGTGTGCGAGGCGTATCACGCTGCCGGTAAGAAAGTGATTGTGCTGCTGAACATTGGAGGTGTTATAGAGACGGCTTCGTGGAAGGAAAAGCCTGACGCCATACTTTGTGCATGGCAGGCTGGACAGGAGGGTGGAAACAGTGTGGCAGACGTACTCACTGGTAAAGTGTCGCCTTCCGGAAAACTTACCATGACGTGGCCTATAGGATATGCCGACAATGCATCGTCAGACAACTTCCCAATAAATCAGGAGCCTGATTTTAATATTACTGACCACGGCACACTTAAACACGTGCGCAAAGATTATGACTATACCAACTATGAGGAGGATGTGTTTGTGGGATATCGTTATTTCAGCTCGTTCGACAAACCTGTGTCTTATCCGTTCGGATATGGTATGAGCTACACCACATTTGCGTATAGCGACGCTGCGATAACACAAAAAGGCGATACGTATGAGGTGAGCGTTAAGGTTACAAATACCGGGAAGGCAGAAGGCAAGGAGATTGTGCAACTCTACTACAACGACCCTGAAAGCAAACAGTTGAACAAGCCTGAAATTGAACTGAAGGCTTATGCGAAGACAAAGACATTGAAGCCCGGTGAAAGTGAAATACTTAAACTTACTGTGACAACTTTAGATCTGGCTTCTTTTGACGCCACGGAATCATCATGGAAAGTGAATGGCGGGAAGGGAAATTTCCTGATTGGAGCTGCCTCAAACGATATACGTGCCATCGTAACTGCCAACGTTAAAGCATCGTCAAGAAAAGTTGCAGATGTGTTACGTCCACAGCAGCCAATGAAACTGTTGCATCGGTAATTTATCAGTGAAGTACACTGTAATGTTATACGCTGACAGTAGAGACGCAAGACTTTGCGTCTCACGAGTGATAAATGCAAATTTCGTGAGTAATTATATGGAGTATATATATCGCACACCTTGCTCGTGAGACGCAAGATTTTGCGTCTCTACAGGGCTTGCACCGTCATAATTATTGATGGGATATGCCATGATATGATACGCGACAGGTAAATTATGATTGCTGATAAATGCGAATACATGAAAAAAAGGAATGCGACGGGCAAAGCGTCCCGTCGCATTCCTTTTTTTATTTTTATATTGCCGCACGGTGAAAATTCACCTTTGTGCGTAAGGTCAGTATGAAGTGTTGCCGTAGGTGAGCCCCTTCCAGTCGTCGGTGCGGAAAGGCACAGCCGGCAGACCGGTGCTGTTTGTGAGGTTACACTCAGGGTTGTCCGCCCATGCATAGCGCACAGCCACGGGGTGTCTCACTTCAGGGGAGGACACAACAACGGTGTTGCCGTCTATCACAGCGTCCGCCCAGTGGAACCGGTGGTCGGGTCCGGCTATGGCGAATCCCTTGAGCTGTTGTCCGTCGCTTATGGCGAGACCTTTTGCAGTGTGGTCGAAGAATATTCTGATGGTGTTCTTCTCTATGCGGCAGTCGCGGTATGCCGGTCCCGAAGCCTCCACTTTCTCACCATACACTTTCTGCCGTGCCAGCAGCGCGAGCCTGTGCCCCACGTCCTGCTTGTTGCGCGGATGGATGTCGCCAGCCTCTCCTATGTCTATTATACACGCCATTCCGCACCCTGAGAGTCTGTCGGCAGTCATCTGCTGAGCCTCGCGCAGCTCTGCCCAACGCGATTCGGTGGGCTGGTCGTGACGCTGCATGAAGTTGGCGAGCTGCACCATGAAGAACGGGAAGTCGTAGCCCCACTTCTGCCTCCAGTCCTCTATCATGAGCGGCATGAGGTCGCGGTACTGCCACGCACGGTTGGAGTTGTCCTCTCCCTGATACCATATGGCACCCTTGATGGCATATCCCACGAGCGGATTTATCATCGCGTTGTAGAGCACGCATGCGTTCTTAGGGTCGCTCACGGGGTCGCGCGGCTTGGAAGAGAGCGAGCTCAGAGGAGCAGCCATCCGTGTCTTCCATGTTCCGTTGAGACTTATCGTTGTGCCGTCCTCAGCCGTGAGCCGGCATTCACGGTCGTCGTAGCCCGTTATGCCAGCCAGTCCGCCGGTGTCGATGCTCCTCACCGTTATCACCGCCTTGCCGGCTTTCACCGCTCCTGCCGGTATGGCATACTCCCTCGTCTCGCCCGGACCGGTGGTGCTGCCTATCATCACGTCGTTGAAGAACGTCATGTCGTCGTCGTCCACCTTGCCCAGACAGAGGGTGAGCGCCTTTCCGGCGATGTTCCCGGGAATATCTACCACCCTGCGGTAGATTATCATTCCGTCGAACGCCCCATACTTGCTGTCGGTTATATATCCCGGCACCGGAGTGTCGTCCCATCCCGAGTCGTCGTAGGATGCGGCGAAATAAGCGAACCGTCCGTCCTTGAACTCCGGGTCGTTGCCGTTAAGCTTGTCGAACCATCCGGCAAGCTCATCCTTGTATATTGCCGCGCGCTCCTCCTTGTTCTCCGGCATGGAGCCTATGCGTTCCACCTCTCCGCGGAACTCGGGCATCTCAGTGAGCGACGCGCCGCTGGTCCATGCCTCGGCGGGAGTGCCTCCCCAGCTCGACTGTATCAGTCCCACCGGCACGTCGCGATATTTCTCTATATCCCTGCCGAAGAAATAGGCTACGGCAGAGAAAGGAGCTATTACCTCCGGCGAGCACACCTGCCATCCGCCGTTCATTGCCGTGAAGCTCTGCTGCGGCTGCATAGCCATGACGTTGTCCACGCGCAGCAGACGGATGTCAGGGTGACCGGCGGCTTTCACCTCAGCCTCATAGTTGTTCACCTGTCCCCATCCGTTGACGGGCATATCCATGTTTGACTGTCCCGAACACAGCCATACCTCCCCTATCATGACATTGCGCAGCGTCACCGGAGTGCCGTCGCTTACTGTTATCTCGTAAGGTCCGCCTGCCTTGGGCGTGGCTACCTTCACCTTCCATTTCCCGTCGCTGCCAGCCACAGTCTCGTATTTGCGCCTGTTCCATGATGTAGTGACGCTTACCGTCCTGCCAGCCTCGCATGTGCCCCATATGGGAGCGTCGGTCCTCTGCTGCATCACCATGTTGTCGGTGAAGAGCGGGCTCAGTCTTACCTGTGCGTTTGTCGCCGCGCATGATAAGGCAAACATTATAAATGTCGTTTTTATTCTCATAGTATATAAAGTATATAATATATAAAAGTCCAGATTGTTATGTTATTCACAAAGATAATGCAAACGAGCGGCAAAAGAGCTTGCTCTTGTTTGCCCGAGTGCAGCTTATCTTATACAAAGATAATGAAAGGTGAGTGCAACGGCAAGACGGGAAATCTAAGTTTTCCCAGACTTGACACTGCCGAACCGCCTCTTATCTTATCTAAAGATAATGCAAACGAGCGGCAAAAGAGCTTGCTCATGTTTGCCCGAGTGCCGCTCATCTCCACAAAGGTATATAAAAATATTGTCATACTTCGTCTGTACGGGATAAGTTTTTAGAATAATATAATATGATGTATGCTTTCATCAGCCGTACAGTCTGTATTGCAGATTTATAATAAAGGAATATATAAGTAGCTGTTCAAAATCAACCGATATTATAATTTTTCATTGTATGTAGGCTCTTTATGATTCTTCCGTGCTGATGTATCATTTTGTTTTCCGCTTTTTATTTATCGATGTATCACCATATATCTTCTGTAGACCTAAAAAATATGTATCTTACAGCATTACGTACGGATGAAGTATGATTATCTATTCGGGTTTAACTGCAATACTGTATGATGCGGATTGGAGTTATACATACTCCCCGATGGCAGTATGCTGTTGTCCTGTCATCGGGGAGTAATGTGTGCGCGGCTGTATGTCGCGGCTGTTGTCGCCTGCCGTTATATGTAAAGGTCTGTCGGTGTTGTTTCGTGTGGAGGACAGACCTTGGCTGTTTTTCAGCGACGGGGACGCCTGTCTATCCTCTTCATCTTCAGAGGCTTTATCTTCACGTTCTTGAACCACACCTCGTTGCCGTGGTCCTGAAGCAGGATGTTGCCGCGCTTGTGGTTGCCGAAGTTCTTCCAGTTCTTGTACTTGCTGTATGCCACGAGTGCGTTCCACATCTGGTTGTCGCGTTCGTACTCCAGCAGTTTCACTCCGTTGAGCCAGTGCTCCACGTGCTTGCCTCTTACTATCACCATGGCTGTGTTGAAGCTGTTGATGTCGAAAGGCTTCTTTTCCGGCGCAGGTATGAGGTCGTAGAGCGAGCCGAGCTTGCGGTTGCCTTTCACTCCGAGCTTGGCGTCCGGGTGGCGAAGGTCGTCGAGAATCTGGAACTCGCAGCCTATGGCAGAGCCCTCGCCTTTGTTGGCTTCCGGGTCCACGAAGTATTTTATGCCGCTGTTGGCGCCCTCTGTTATCTTGAAGTCTACGGTAAGTATGAAGCTGTCATACGTGTCGGTGGTGACGATGTCACCTCCGTTTGACGACTCTCCACCGTCGGCAGCCAGCACCTTGAGCACTCCGTCCTCTATCTTCCATCCTTTGTCGGGGAATGCGTCGAGTTTGGCTCCGCGCCATCCGTTGGTTGTCTTGCCGTCCCACAGCAGCTTCCAGCCAGCCTTCTCCTCCTGCGGCGACAGGGTGTTGTCTATGCAGTTGGCTTGCGGGGTGCGGTCTTCGGGTGTGAGATATTTCTCCACGTCCTCAGTGCATATGCGTATGTCGCGCCATGCCACGGTCTTGCCCTCGTCCGCCTTGTTGTCTATGGCGTGCACCTGCAGTGCTATGATGCCGCTCAGAGTCTTGTCGTCCCACAGGTTGGCGCACGGAATGTCGTTCACCCATGTGCGTATGCTGTTGCCGTAAGCCTCTATGCGTGCCTTGTTCCACTGTCCGTTCTTGAATGCCTTTCTGGCTTTCGGATTCTTTGTGAGCGGATAGAGCCATCCTCGGCGTGCCTCGTCGTAGATGCCGCCCGTCCATGCTCTCTGCGACGGGTCTATCTCGAACTGATAGCCGTGCACACGTCCGTCCTTATACGACTTGACGCTTTCGCTGCGCAGCTGCACTCCTGAGTTGAGCCCGTCGGTTATTCTGAACTGGAACTCAAGGATGAAGTCGCCGTACTGTTTCTTCGTGCACAGGAAGGAGTTGGGCGTGTTCATCTTAGTATATCCCACTATCGCGCCGTCCTCCACCTTATATTGCGCCTTTCCGTTCTTCTGTGTCCATCCGCTGAGACTCTTTCCGTTGAACAGCGGTTTCCATTCCTGTGCCGTCGCCGGCAGCAAGAGCAGTGCGGCGAAGGCTGTCATTATCTGTTTTTTCATTTTCGTTGTAGGTTTATAATCTGTTCTCCTCCGTAATGCCGTCGGAGTTGTTTTATGTTATATTGTGTACTGCACACACGGATGCGTCAGCACAATGGTGTGTGTGCGTCGTGCCTTACACCTTGTACAGGAATTCCCATCCCTTGCGCGGCGGCATGCCCGAGAGCAGCGCGTTGGCGAAGGTGTTGTTGGTGAACTGTTTTGTGCGCGGGTCGAAGAAGAGCTGCGCGTTCAGTCTCTGTGCTATCACGCCGAGGCAGAACACCTGGCTGAGCACTCCGTTTATCTCGAACGGCGAGCGGGTCTTCTCGGTTCCCTGACAGGCGCGGAGGAAGTTCACGTAGTGGTTGGACGGGCTCTTCGGCACCTCGGGCAGTTTGCTCTTCATCTCCTCAGCCTTATCGCCTATGATGGACAGAGTGCTTCCGTGGCTGCTGCCCTTGAATATGAGGTCGCGGCTGTATATTATCTTGCCAGGGTTGAGGTTTGCCACCGGAGTGTCGCCCTGGTTGCTTGCGGGAATGTCGGGGTTGTATTCCGATTTGCCGTAGCCTTCGGGCAGTTTCGGCAGATTGTCTATTCCGTCATACCATGTCACATCGCACGGCGGCATGTTGCCTCTTGCTCCGAAGCGGAAAAGTATGGTTGAGGAATATGGATAGAAGAAGTCGTTGTGGCCCTTCTCGTATGTGAGCGACACCTCATAAGGCAGTCCGAGGTCGAGGAACTCGTGCGCCGTGTCGAGGATGTGCGCTCCCCAGTCGCCCAGCGCGCCCATGCCGAACTCATACCAGCTGCGCCAGTCGCCCTGATGGAACTTTGCTGAGAAGTCACGCCACGGACACACGCCGAGCCACACGTCCCAGTTCATGCCGTCGGGCAGGGCGTCTCCTGACGGCAGACGGTACATCTTGGAGTCGTAGCTGTGCCAGCGGCGCGGGTTGTTCATATGGGCTGTGATTGCCGTGACATCCTTGATGATGCCTGCCTCCTTCCATGCCTTGAACTGGAAGTAGTTTGCTTCGGAGTGACCCTGGTTGCCCACCTGTGTCACAACCTTCGGGCACGAGCGCGCTTTCTGCATGAGCAGCTCCGCCTCGATGAACGTGCGTGTCATCGGTTTCTCAAGATAAATGTGCTTGCCATACTCAAGTGCCATCATCGCGATGGGGAAATGACTGTGGTCCGGAGTAGAAGCCACCACGGCGTCGAAGTTCTGGCTGTACTTCTCGAACATCTCGCGGAAGTCGGTGAACAGTTTCGCCTTCGGATACTTGCTCTGCACCTTCTGTGTCTGTTTGCCTTTAAGGTCCACATCGCACAGTGCCGTCACCTCTATCATACCCGTGCGCTCGAACTCTGCCACGTTCTGCTCACCACGGTTTCCGATGCCTATAAAGGCTATCTTCACCTTGTCGCCGCCGGTGTTCTTAGTCTTGTTTGCACCTGCCGGCCCTGCAGCCAGCGAACCGAGTGGCGCCAGTCCCAAGCCTGCCGCAGCCACTCCCATCTGTTTGAGAAAGTCTCTTCGTGTAGTCATTACCTTATCAGGTTTTTATTATTATTACTGTTGTTATGTCGTTTATGTCGTATAACACCCTGCCGTGAGTGCTCCGGTTTAGGTTTTGCGGGCATCACCATTAGCTTGATACATATTTCCGTGTACGTGCACGGAAACTTTCCAATATAAAAAGGTGACGTTTCCGACCCTTTTAAAGTTTAGTTCTGAAGAAACGGCATGTTTACCGCCGCTCTCCGGACACACGTTACTGTCCGCACAGAACGCTCCTCAATATGTAGCAAAGATGGTGCAAGCGAGCGGAAAGAAAACCTGTTTTCAATTTCCCGAGCGCAGCCCGTCTTATTGAAAGATGGTGCAAGCGAGCGGAAAGAAAACCTGTTTTCGATTTCCCGAGCGCAGCCCGTCTTATTGAAAGATGGTGCAAGCGAGTGGAAAGAAAACCTGTTTTCAATTTCCCGAGCGCAGCCCGTCTTATTAAAAGATGGTGCAATCGGGCGTAAAGAAAACCTGTTTTCGATTTCCCGAGCGCAGCGTCATCTTGTGCAAAGATAGTTATTTCTGATAATAAGATGTATCATAAATCATATCAATGTTTACGTTTTTTTATTTTTTTTACATTTCTGTCTGCGATAAGCCCTAACCGCATCAGAACGCCGGTTGTGCGTTTAAGGCTTATTGCCGGTTCCTCATCCTTCTCCCTCACTGCCGCCGTCATCTTGCCTTCCGCTTCTTTTCAGACGCAGCCATACACATCTCCGATAAGCACGGATACAATCCGGCAGACAGCAGCACGAAATAAAAATGGAACTATGATGACCTGTTCGCGGTAAGGAGCAATATTAAGCAGCTGTTCAAAATCAACCTGTTATTATATGATTACTCATATGTTGTATATATATTTGCCATCATCCTGTGCTGCCGTTCAGGTCTTCATTCCAATGTCTCATCGGTAGTTTAGCCCGCCACACACCCTCTTCATACTTTGACATGCGCCTGTTGTTTGACCGCGCCATATGGTGGAGCGGAGACGAACTTGCGTAGAGCGTCAACTCGCTGAGAATAGCCTACAGCCGGACAGAAGACCCTCCGCCTCCGTATGGACGAATTTTGGGACGTTTGCGCAATGTGTTGAGTATCAACGTGATGCGTTTATGGCGGTCTCGATGGGCTTTCTCCGGTGTGCGGAAAAGGCTTTTCCATGGTGCGGGAAAGCCCGTATGGGAGCACGGAAAAGTACGTTCGGGCATGCTGAAAGAGCTTTTCCACGATAAGTTAATGCCGAAGAAGGATAACGGACATTATGAGAAAGCCAGGTAAAAGAACTGGAGGGGTTATATTGCGATGTAGGTTGTGGCATAGAATGCAGGGTAAGACGGTGTGGCGGATGACTGGAACGGAAGAAGGAGACAGCCTGCACGCGCGTCGCGTTTCTGTTTTGCGGAAAAGCGATGTAAAAATTTTTTACTTCCGGTATTTCGTCATCATGCGGTTCTGCGGCACCGCGCACCGTTGCGGACTTCTTATCACGAACAGGTCATTGTACTCCTGTCCGGGATGAAGGAGCGTTTTTCTTGTATCCGAAAGCAAACGTCTCCTCCCTCCGGCACCATGGATTATGTATGTATTATGTTTTCTTCTGCCCCGAATAGGTCATCATACTTCCATTCTTATACCGTGCTGCTGTCAGCCTGATTGTATCCGGGCTAATCGGAGATGTGGCTGGCTACACCTGTAAAAAGCAGAATACGAGATGACGGCGGCATTGCGGAAGAAGGATGAAGAGCTGACAATAAACATTAAATGTACAATCGGCGTTCTAACGATCGCTTTGGGTTGGAATAACAATTAGTAGGTGTCTGCTGTCAGGCATTATCTGTGCCCAGCAATATTAATTTTACCTATATTTTGCGATTGTATGTATATTGTGTCTGTTTGTACGTTTGCACCACGAAAAATACACAACATATCAGTATGAAATTATATCTCTCACTGGTCTCCTTTCTTGTTTGCTTCACAGGCATTACGTCTGTTTATGCACAACACAGAGGCGACCGTCAGGGGCGGGTCATCATCAGCGGACGGGTCGTCTCTTCAGATAACGGAACGATAGACCTTGCCACCATACACCTTGAGGGCACTCCATTCGGTGCCAGGACAGACGGTGACGGACACTACACCATATCGGCACCGGAGGGTGAATATACAATCTCTGTATCTGCATTGGGCTATAAAGACGCGCACCGGAAGATAAAGGTAGGCGGCAACGGACTGCAGGGGCTCGATTTCAAACTCTCCCCCGACGTTATAGAACTTAATGCCGTGACGGTCACGGCGACAGGTGTCGGCAGGGTGAAACGCTCTGCCTACAACGCCATTGCCACTGATACGCGAGGCATGCAGAACACCACAAAGAACCTGAGCGACGCGCTCGCCACCGCGCCAGGAGTGAAACTGCGCGAGAGCGGAGGCGTGGGCTCGGACATGCAGCTGATGGTCGACGGTTTCAGCGGCAAGCATGTAAAGGTGTTCATCGACGGAGTTCCGCAGGAAGGTGTGGGGAGTTCGTTCGGACTTAACAACATCCCTGTGAGCTTCGCCAAGCGCATTGAGGTGTACAAAGGTGTCGTCCCCGTAGGGTTCGGTACCGACGCGCTGGGCGGGGTCATCAACATCGTGACAGAGAAACAGCCGCGCCGGTGGTTCGCCGATGCCTCCTATTCTTACGGCTCGTTCAACACGCACAAGTCGTACGTACACTTCGGACAAGCCTTGAAGAACGGTTTCACCTATGAGGTCAATGCTTTCCATAACTATTCTGACAACGACTACCGGGTGGACGCTCCCGTAAAGAATTTCGATACGGGCAGCTTCAACGAGGCGGAGAAGGTGAGAGTGCGCCGCTTCCACGACAATTATCACAACGAGGCGGTCGTAGCGAAAGCGGGTGTTACAGGCAAGCCGTGGGCAGACAGGCTGATGGTGGGGCTCACCTATTCGCATATGTATAAGGACATACAGACCGGTGTGCGCCAGAAGACAGTGTTCGGAGAAAAACACTGTTACGGTCATTCGCTTATGCCTTCGCTGGAATACAGCAAGCGCAACCTGCTGGTTGAGGGACTGAACGTGGTGCTGACAGCCAACTACAACCGCAACTCCACCGTCAATGTAGACACAGCACGCTACCAATACAACTGGCTGGGCGAGCGGCACGAGCTCAACTCGCCGGGCGAACAGTCTTACCAGTATACCCGCTCGGACAACGACAACTGGAACGGAACGCTGACCGCCAACTACAACATAGGACAGGCGCATCTCCAACGTGCCCTACCGCTTTGCCGACTATGACGTGACCTTCTACTGGCACAGGCTGGGAGGCAGAGGCAATCTGCTCACGCTGACCTACGACAGTCAGTATACGCACCGTTTCTCCTATTATCCCGAGATATTCGGAAACGTTAACGATTTTTATGTCCCAAACCAGTTCGCCCACAACCTCACGCTCAGCTACAGCATGAAGGAGGGACGTTACAACTTCTCTTTGGAGTGCCGCAACTTCACAAATGAGAAACTTTACGACAATTTCAGCCTGCAAAAGGCGGGGCGAGCCTTCTATGCCAAATTCAGGGTAAGCCTGGGCGGATAATCTTTTTTGAATATCATAACCATTAAAATAACAAACAATTATGAATAAGAACCATATTCTTTCCGGCATGCTTGCAATAATGGCTGCCGGTGGTATGACGCTTACTGCCTGCTCGGATGACGACAACACCGGAGGAGGCAAGACTCCTGACAAGAACCGGAAGGGCTTTTATGTGATAGCTGCGACGGTGAAGCCTTCCGCAGGAACGGAGGCACACCTGCTGATGTCCGCCGAATCGCTGGAGAAAGGCACTGTCTCTCCTGTAGGCAACGGACTGGTGAACGAGGGCGCCACCTACTGGCTGTTCTTTGAAAACAAATATCTGTATGCCCTCAACTATCATCAGGGCAACGCCGGAACGACCCAGTCGTTCGTGATGGACGCAGCCCACAACATCACCAAGCGCACGCAGGAGTATAACGTCAACCGCTTCACCACATACGGATTCTATGACGGCTACATCATGACAACCTCCAGCGGCAACGGTCCGAAGGAACTGGCTGACGCCAACGGCTACATTCCCAAGTCGTTTCTTATATCTTACCTTGACGTGGACAATCAGACTTACACGTCGAACAAGGTTTCAGCCGAGACGCCGTTCCTGGCTGAGAACTTCCTCGGCAACGGTGAGTTTGTCACGTTGGCGGGGCTGCAGCAGGTGGGCAGAAAGCTTTATGCGGCAGCCGTACCTATGGGACTGAGCCAGTATGGATGTATGCAGAAGAATGCGGACGGGAGCTACAAGTGGGTGCTCCCCGGAAACGAGGACCTTATAAAGAAGGAAGCCGGAGGACAGGGAAGCAGCTCGTATAAGAAGGATGAGCTGCAGTGGACTCAATATCCCGACGAATGCTGGGTGACAATATTCTCCGACAAGACGCTGACGCAGCACAAGAACATCAGGACCGACAAGATAAGCTATGCCGCCGGACGGTTCAAGTCGCAGTACTACCAGATGACGTGGGCTGCCGACGACGGATATGTGTACGTGTTCTCACCGAGCTATGCAAAGGCTATGACAGACAAGAGACAGCGGACAACTCTGCCGGCTGGGGTGGTGAGAATCAACACGAAGACGGAAGAGTTTGACAAGAACTACTATTTCAACATAGAGGAGAAGACCGGCGGTCTGTCCTTCCTCCGCACGTGGTACATAGGCGGCAACTATTTCCTCATGCTGATGTACGACCGTCCGCTTACCGAGTCAAAGCCTGTGGGCTACCGGCTTGCTGTGTTCAACGTTTCCAACGGCAATCTGACATACGTCGAAGGGCTGCCTGACGACATCACGGGCTTCAGCAGCATCCCTTACATGGAGAACGGCAACGCCTACATAGGTGTGACCACGGCAAGCAGTCATCTCGCCATCTACAAGATTGTTCCGGCATCAGCCAAAGCCACCAAGGGGCTTGTGGTGGAAGCCACCTCGCTTGACGGAGTGGGGAAACAGGACGCAGTCCGGGTTGGGGATGTCTTAAAGTAAATCATATTCATCAGAAAAAATCAAGCCGGTCGGACTGCCGTATGTCAACGCCCTGTCAGGTCCGGCTTGATTCATCATCAACGGACACATAGCTTATGAGAAAATACGCAAAGAAACTCCATCTGTGGCTGGCTCTCCCTTTCGGCGTCATCCTGACGCTGGTTTGCTTCTCGGGGTCTGTGCTCGCCTTCGAAAAGGAGTTCACGCAGTGGGCTTATGCCGGACTCTATCAGGTGGAAACTGTGGAAAAGGACAGGCTGTCGGCAGGCGACATCGCGGCTAAAGTGGCGTCTTCCCTCCCGGACGACGTAAGGGTGACAGGCATCACTATATACTCCGATCCTGCCCGTACATATCAGGTCAACTTGTCAAAGCCTCATCATGCGTCGGTGTTTGTCGACCCCTACACAGGTGAGGTGAAGGGGTCTTACAGGCGCATCCCATTCTTCCTCACCATGTTCAAGCTTCACCGATGGTTGCTGGGAAGCCGTCCTGCCGACGGAGGCGTCTTTTGGGGAAGGGTTGTCGTGGGGACGAGTGCGCTCGCCTTTGTCATCCTTTCGGGCATCGTAATGTGGTTGCCGCGTTCGAAGAAAGCGTTGGTCAACAGTCTGAAGGTCAATTGCTCACACGGGCTCCGCCGCTTCTGTCACAGCTTTCATGTGGCTGTCGGGGCGTACACCTGTCTGCTGCTGCTCTGCATGGCTCTCACCGGACTCACATGGTCGTTCGACTGGTATCGCAGCGGTTTTTATGCTGTGTTCGGGGCTGGCGGACAGCAAGGCGGTCACATACATTCACCTTCGGAAGAACGGCATAGAGGACACCACCGCAACAACGGAACGGAGACATATGCCGTCTGGCAGACGGTATATAAGGAACTGGCGGCACGTAATCCTGAATACAGGCAAATCGCAGTCAATGCCGACAATACGGCAACCGTACTGCCCCATCGGTTCGGCAACACCATGGGCGGCGACCGTTATGAGTTCGAGCCGTCCGCAGGCAGGCTGACGTCGTTCACGCCTTATGCCGACCTGCCGTCCTCAGCGAAGATAAGAGGACAGATATATTCCTTGCACACCGGCACCTGGGGAGGATGGCTCACGCGCATACTCTATTTTCTTGCAGCCCTGCTTGCCTCCGCGCTCCCTGTAACAGGATATTATCTGTGGTTCCGCCGCGTTTTCCACAAGAAGAGAGAATCTGAAACTTAAGTACGCTCCGCTTATTGGCACATCATGCAAAAAGGCACCGCGACGGTGCCTTTTTGCCTTCATATGACGTTCTTACGACAAACTTAACCGGTATTCATACAATAGTTGATTATCCCGATTCACGCTACATTTCATTAATCTTTCTATTTTTAACCAGATAAAAATCTATCCTTTTTTCTAATAACACCGCTTTCGGTATGTTCACTGTAGTCTGTTCGCATATCGTCAGACACAGTTGTGGAATTACCGATTATTATATAAAATGTACGCTTTATGACGTTATTGTTCTTGGTTGTGGTATGTATGTCTACTGGAATACTGTCCGTAAAGTATATCGACAAGCTTTCTCTCAATTATTATGTTATATAATAAATGGCTATTAATGAGTGTGCGATTTACGGAAAAATATATATCTTTGCATAGGACATGCTTCACTTGTGATGCATTTCAAAAACAAATACGCTTTTTGCATTCGCATGCTTAATATCTCTATATATAGAGAGATAAGAAGTAGGCAGAATACATAAGAATAATAAATGTGTGTTTGCAGAAAAGATATGAACTGACAATTGGCTGAGGTAGAAATATGGCAACAACTCTTGCGTAGTATAAAATGGTGTACAAACATTTCTATATGCTCTATTTCAACTTTGTTGAAGATTGTGCAGCTGCTTGAAGTGAACTCATCCGACTCGTAAGGACTGATTCCTGAATAAGAACGAATGAAGTTTTAATACGATAATAAATACACTGAATTCGGTACAATTAAAAAAAGAAATATACCACAATCACATCTAATGCGAGTGGAATTAGATAAACGTAAAGACAATCAAGCGAATGACAAACTTACCATACGACGAAAAGGATATTTCATCTATATTCAATTACAGCAAACAGTTGGTGAACAAATGTTTGCGAGATTTCGCTCCCGATGCCGAGGAGTATGGAGGCAAGGGGAGTCTTGGACAACTGGTGGAAGAATTGTTCTTCAAATATGACCTCAATTCTCGCCAAGGGGCAGACTTCGCTTTCGTGAATGCCGAGTTGAAGTGTACCCCATTAAAGAAGTCAGCTAAACAAGAATTGCTGATAAAGGAGAGGCTTGTGTGCAGCATGATAAACTATACAGAGGATTGGGACAAGCCTTTCGAGAAATCGCACTTCTATCAAAAATGCCTGATTATGCTTATCATGTTCTATCTGCATAATCCTAATGCTTCCAAGCTCGATTTGCAATTTCTTTTTGCAGTATTGTGGAAGATACCTGAGAAAGATTTACTGATTATACGCAAGGATTACGATACTATAATCACGAAGATAAAAAACGGACAGGCGCATACCCTGTCGGAAGGTGACACCATGTACCTTGGTGCGTGTCGGAAAGGTCAAAAAGGGGATTCGTTGATGCCGCAACACAATAGCAATATTGGTGCGCCTCGTCGTGCTTGGAGTTTGAAAACGGCATATATGCGTATATTGCTTGATGAGGTCAAGAGGAAAAGCCATCATGGTGCTTACTGCAATTATGAATTGCCTCAAACTGATATGGTGAATATGTTCTCTGTCAAAGAACTGAGAAACAATTCCGTCGATGACATTTTATTGGAACGATTCAAGAAGTATTGTGGTAAGACATACAGTCAGATATGTGATATGCTCAACATCGAGCCATCAAGTTCCAAGTCAAAATACTTTATGATTTCCAACAAGATGGCTGGAAAGGGAAGCGTTAGCAACGTCAACAAGTCGGAAGAGTTTGAGAAGTCTGGTCTGACGATGAAGACTGTCCGTGTCAAGAGTAATGGTTCTATAAAGGAATCAATGTCTTTCGAGAACATAGACTACCAGGAGGTTGCCGATTGTGGGGAATGGACGGATTCGAGACTTTACGAACTTTTCACCAACCGCTTTCTTTTCGTAATATTCCGTGAGACAGGCAATGCGTTGCAATTGCCCGATGGAAAGACCGAACCGGAGTATAAGCTTGAAAAGGTAGCGTTCTGGACTATGCCACAAGAAGACCTCCAAGTGGCACAACAATATTGGCATAACATACGGCAGAATGTATTGGATAACCATATCGCTCCGCAATATTTTTGGAGTATAAAGGATAATAAATACTTCCATGTCCGTCCTAAGGCACAGGTTGCAGACGATATGACGGAGAATCCGAATGGAGGTATGGTCCAGAAATATTGTTATTGGTTTAACCAAAAATATGTAAAGAATATCATTGAAAATGAATTATAATTTAGAAGATTCGGTGTTGGAAAGCAATTGCGTGCTATGCGAACCAGTCGCACGATATTCTCACACTGTTCATCAGCGGGTAAGAGAACTCGGATTGTTTGACAAAGTCCACCCCGAATTGGAGGCTAATGATATAAAAGTGATAGAGTTGTTTGCCGGTGTCGGTGGCTTTCGAATTGGACTTGAACGTGCTTCCAAGTGTTTCAAAACGATTTGGAGTAACCAGTGGGAACCGTCCACAAAACGCCAGGACGCAAGCATCATCTATTGCAGACATTTTGGATCTGACGGACATTCCAACGAAGACATCGCAACCGTGCCGACCGAAGAAATTCCTGACAGCGACTTGCTTTGTGCGGGTTTCCCTTGTCAGGACTATTCTGTAGCCACAACATTGCAGCACTCTGAAGGTATTGAGGGGAAGAAGGGGGTGTTATGGTGGCAAATATATCGCATATTGAAGGAAAAAGACGAGAGGCGTCCTGATTACCTGATGTTGGAAAACGTTGACCGACTTCTCAACTCACCAGCCAAACAAAGAGGACGAGACTTTGCCATAATCCTTTCTTCTTTGTCAAGTCTTGGATATATAGTGGAGTGGCGCATCATAAATGCTGCGGACTATGGAATGCCACAACGTCGCCGTCGTACTTATATGGTTGCTTTTCGCCAAGGAACACCTCTTGCCACGCAATTTGGAGAGTTAAGTGACAAGTTTGAATGGATTCTCCATGATGGCATTATGCCACAGGCTTTTAATTGTCAAGAGAAAGATGACAAGACCTATTTGTTTGACATTGACGAAGACATTGCCGGTGTTTCCGAAAACTTCAACAAAGGAAAAAAAGACAGTCCTTTCAAAAACTCCGGAGTAATGGCTAACGGCAAGGTTTATACACTTGACACACTTCCTGAGTACAATGGTCCTTATCTTACACTAGGCGATGTGCTTGTTGATGAAATGACAGTGCCAGACGAATTCTTCATTTCAGCGGAAGACTTGCCGAAGTGGAAATTCCAAAAAGGCTCAAAGACTCTGAAGCGCGTCAATAAGACTACGGGATTTGAATATAATTATAGCGAAGGGGCGATGGCTTTCCCTGATTATCTTGACCGTGCGTCGCGAACAATCATCACAGGTGAGGGCGGCGCAGGTCCGTCACGTTTCAAGCATATCATAAAAACAGAAAGCGGTCGTTATCGCCGCCTTGTTCCTGTAGAGCTGGAACGCTTGAACATGTTCCCTGACAACCATACATTCGGCTCGTCCGACTTGCGCCGTGCATTCCTCATGGGCAACGCTCTTGTCACAGGTATCGTTGAGAACATCGCTTTGGTGTTGAAAGAGAGGATGCGGATGCGAGACAGGATTTAGCGGTATCTACCGTAACATCTTCTCCGTGGCAAACAGTCTGGTTGCCACAGAATGCAGAATCCTCAACGTCATTACGTGGGAAGAGGTCAGTATGCAGGTAAGCCTAATGCCAAATTATCACTACTAAAACACGGGATGACCGGTTTAACTCTCTTTATTTACTTTCACAGCTTGCGTTTACAAAGAAAACATTAATTTTTTGCAGAATAATTTGAAAGCGAGAGAGAATCCCCAAAAGCTATGGCTAAAATAACAGTCAAGCACCAAACAGTCAAGACTATTCATAAAGACGGGATTGACTACATCTGAATAACTGAAATCGCAAAGCAGAAGAATCGCGACGACCCGAATGGAGTTATAGCAAACAGGACGAGGAATATAAACACGTCAGAAATCCTTGGAATATGGGAAATCTTTTATAACCCGAAGTTTAATCCCATCGAATTCGAGGGGTTTAGAAAAGATGCCGGACTGAACGCTTCCGCTATGTAACCCCCCAAAATGGATGGAAGCCACAAATGCTATTGGGATAAAGGCAATGGCGGACAGATATGGAGGAACGTATGTCATTTCGGATATTGCATTTGAATTCGCATCGTGGGGTTTCGGTAGGGTTCAAGTTGTATCTTGTTCGAGAGTTCCAACGCCTGAAAGCTGAAGAGCAAAAGCAGATATAGTGGTCTGCCAAACGGGAACTTTCCAAAATAAACTATCGTATTCATACGGATGCCATCAAGACCGATCTCATCCCGCCGGAGGTCACGCGTGAGCAATCCGTCATGAAGTATTCCAACAAGGCTGATGTACTCAACATAGCGATGTTTTGAATGACGGCAAGGGAATGGCGGGAACAGAATCCGGAGAAGAATGGTGATATCCGTGATTCTGCCACCATCAACGAACTGATGTGTCTGTCGGACATGGAGAACATGAATGCCGTATAAATTAACGACGGAATGGCACAACCGGACAGAATCGTCAAACCCAACCGGATAGCCATATAACAGATGAAAGTTATTGAGGACACGGGGAGATAAAACTATTGAAGCAGAACGACGGTACAAAGGAAATACACACAGGCACAACCATTGATAGACACGTTCCGCCAAACAGGTGGATACGCAACTCTTGACGCGATGTGTCATCTTGTCGATACGAATTTGTGGGCGACAAAGACACCTGACTAATATATCAGCGAATCATATTGCAAAATGACGAGGCTTTCAAAATAAGTCCGTGACTACTGTCGTTGGAGGAATGCCTAAAGGCGATGATGCGCAAGTTCTACATAAAATCTAAGGAGAAAGAGAGTTATGAGCGTTTCATCCATGGCTGTTTCCGGATGCTAATAATATAATATTCTCCGTTGCCAACAGTCTGTAGGTTCCAGTATGTAAAACCATAAAAGTCATAATGTGGGAGAATACCCGTACGCCATCTGGTCTCATGCCGCATGAGCCGCCATGTGTGTATGTATAAAATCTATATCAGTCCCAGCAGTCTTGCCGTCCGGCATGCCTCTATGGAGTTTCTCACCTGCAATTTTCTGAGAATGTCCTGACGGTGTCGGCTCACCGTGTTGACGCTTATCGACATTGCCGAGGCGATGTCCTTGCTTGTCATGCCGCTGTCTATGAGTCTCAGTGTCTGCTTCTCGCGTCCGGTGAGAATGTTGCGGTCGTCACCGGAGTCAAGTTCCGTGGTCTGCCCGCTCAAGGTGTCCACTATTATCGTGCGCCACTGCATGGCGTCCGGTTGCGGACCATACAGGCACATGGCGAGCCACAGACCGTCTGACGACGAAGCCGAGACGTAGAACATGCGGTGCAATGCCTTGACATATCCGCCCGCCGTCTGTCTCATGCGAAGTGGCGTAAGCAGATGGAAGTCCGTGCGCCTGTGGCGCGGCTGTCGTTTTATGAAACGGAAGAAACGCAGTTCCTGCAGATACTTGGCGGTGAGGTCGTCGGGATGGATGCGCCTGAGAATGTCCTCCTCCCATATGGAGCACACCTCGCTCTGCGCACCGCCCCTGCCGAGCCCTAACGCTCGTGCGAACCCACCGTAATGTATGTAGCTCGTGTTTGTGCGCATGTCGCTCAGCACAGCCACGGCGTTCTCGGTCATGGCATAGCATCGCGCCGCGGCTTTATAGCGTTCCAACACCTCGCTGCGGTCGGTCTGTCCGGTGAAGTCCTGTCCGGCGAGCACACGGTTAAGTCTGTCCTTCAGTTTCATTTAGTGCGGTAAAATGGTTATTAATGAGCATTGCGGCTATGTCGGCACATATATATCTTTGCATAAGATAAGCTTCACTCGGGAAACAGAGAGCGGGCTCTCTTTCCGCTCGTTTGCGTTATCCTCGCATTTTTCTTATCATATTCAAAGATAATGAAAATATATTGCTCATGCAACAATCATATAACAATAAAACAATAAAGACAATGGGAAAAATAAGACAGATTGCGGCAGCTGCGCTCGTGAGCCTTGCCGCTCACGGCGTCACGGCGCAGACTCTGGAGAAGATGCAATGGTTCAACGAACCGGAACGGTGGAATATTGAGAACAACGCGCTCACCATGTCGGTGACGCCGAAGAGCGACTACTGGCGCGTATCTCACTACGGATTCACCGTCGATGACGCCCCGTTCTATTACGCCACATACGGAGGTGAGTTCGAGGTGAAGGTGAAAATCACAGGGAAATACCGTCAACGCTTCGACCAGGCGGGACTTATGCTGCGCATAGACCACGAGAACTACATCAAGGCTGGCATAGAGTATGTGGACGGAAAATACAATCTCAGTGCCGTGGTTACTCACAAGACGTCTGACTGGAGCGTCATCGAGCTTGACAAGGCTGTGCCCTGTGTGTGGATAAAAGCCGTGAGACGGCTCGACGCGGTGGAGATATTCTATTCCTTCGACGACAAGAACTACACGCTCATGCGCAACGCATGGCTCAAGGACAACACGCCGGTGATGGTCGGTATGATGGCGGCATGTCCCGACGGCGACGGCTTTGACGTGACGTTCGAGCACTTCAAAGTGAGACACCTGCCCGACATGAGGCGACTGGAGTGGCTGAAGAAGAACGCGGAGTGAGGTGCGGCAATGCCCCGTAGTATGCCGGATGACCACGGAAGGACGAGCCTTCCGCCAACGGTGCTTTATGTGTGGTCATGGGCTTTCCGTCCCTCTTCCTTGCCGCTGCGCTCAGGGTGTGACGCCCCACTGCGCACGCTTCGTTACAATGCATTTTTATTCACAATGCAATGGGATATTGCATAAATTCCCGTTCGCATAACTCCTCAACTCCGCGAGAACGCTCCACAGCCGTCGGATGTGACGTACGGACGCAAATACGCGGTTTTTGAGCGTTTCTCGCATATGTCTGTGAATCAGCATAATACACTCATTTATGAGACGGAAGAGCTTTTCCCTCCATGCCGGAAAGGCTTTTCCGGCATGCGGAACGGGCTTTTTGAGGATGCGTAAAGGTGTGTTCCGTCATTCGGAAAAGGTTTTTATGAAATGCGGAACAGGCTTTTCCGCACAACAGATGAGGTTGACGCGCAACCGGAACGAATCCATATGCGCTTTTTATACGTTACAGATGTCTTCGCGTTCCCTGTTTTTCCAAAAAATAATGTAAAGATTTTTTACTGCTCCGTCCGTATATTTATGCATTCAGTGCGGCACCCCGCATTCTCCATTAATTCCTCCCCGCCACCTCCGTCCTCCTAAAGTAGAGACGCAAAATCTTGCGTCTCCCGGGGAATATATGCATTTACCATCAGTGTATTGTCGCATGTGTATATTGCTATGGGTTGCTCGTGAGACGCAAGATTTTGCGTCTCTACAGGGCTCGCGCCGTAGCATTGGGTTTGTGCCGTAGTGGGTGTGACGCTACGGGAGCATATTTCCGGCTACGTATATTCAAAAAGGCAGGGATGTGGAATAAAACCGTTGCGCTTGCAGGCATTGTTTTTCTGTCTGTTGTGCGATAATCTTCTTCCGTTCAGTGCCGTATTTCTTCAGTCTGCATTTTTATTTTCAATTTTTCCTATAGTTACTGTTGCATCGTATCTAAAAAACGTCTATATTCGCAAATATTTAATAACTTAAAAGTTGGTATTACACATACACCTGTCCTAAACAGAACAAATCCTTGTATACGCGGAGCCCATTTGGAACGGCATACACATGCGCACGGGTGAGCGACGCTGCGGATTCATCCTGAAAAAAGGCAACTGAAAACATACTACAATAAACACATGACGCTTATGACAGCTAAACTCAAAGGTCTTGCATTCGCGGTTTTGACGTTTCTTGCCGCGATTCCGGCATCCGCACAGGAGGGAGGTGCGTTTGGCGGTTTGATGCGAAAGTATGATATGACATTCACCCTAACGACAGGTTCGACATCATACATAAAGGTGAATATCACCGTATATTTGACACGGACACATGCCACGCCTTGCCAAGAGTGATGTTGTCTATGGACAGCAAAGACGGAAAGTGCAGGGTGTGCATGTATGTCAATCCGATGATACCTATGATGTACGACGGGAACGGAGAAAAGTTGACGGCTGACTACAGTAGCGGAAAGACGGCGAGACCCGCAGGCGAGACTTTGTGGGAACTGAAAGCTGTGCTGAGAGGCGGGCATGTCGCCTCTTCCGATGTCAGCAAAAAGTGGGAGGAGGACAACCTTGTGAGCATGATGACGTTCCTCTCTTCGTAAAAGGCACGGAGAATGTTCAACTCCGACTTCCTTGCCTGGATACCGCTCGACTTGCGCGAAAAGGCATATGGAGGCAAATATACCAACGCCCGTTACGTGGTGACCGGCAGGCACGGTGACGACATCTTGCTCCTCTTCTTCATGACAGACGACGGGGCGGAGCACTTCGACAAGTATCTTGAAGACATGAAGGGCATGTTCCGCTTCAAATGACTGGGGCTTTTATTATAGAATGAACATAATGATATATATTAATGACAAGCGGACGTTCTGAATCAATTGCCGTCATGTTGTGTGCAGTTCAGTAGCCGCATCCGGAAGTCCGGAGAGTGTGAGTGGCAGGTTACAAGACCGCTGACACTTTGGTATGAAACCATGAAGAGCGTACGGTCTGACGACAAGGATATATATAATATGTGAGTGATTTTGTATGTCGGTCAATTTTGAACGGCTGCTTGATATAAAGAATGAAGTAAAATATAAACGTAAAAAACTGACAGAGTATGAAGAACAATGACATTTTCCGGCTGGCAGCTTCCGCATGCGTCATGCTGTGTTTGCCTATGCATGTCCTCGGACAAGGTATGGGAGTGGCGTGGGACGTTCTTACAAAAGACGACACTCCGGAATATCTCGACGCATACGACCGGTGGTTCGGAGTGGACAAACCCACATCTTTCCGTCTGGCTCTGCGCTATTACGGCATCACATCCGTCCGTCCCGCGTCCCTGTCTTATCCCCTACCCGTTGACGACAACAGCATATCAGCGTCTGTAAAGATGATGAGATACGATTCGTCCGACGGCGACTTCCAGTTCTGGCTGTCCGCTCCTTCGCGCGACTCGGCAGACCCTGGCTATATGCCGTTTCATGATGAAATGCCGGCACAGCGTCTGTATTACGACTGGAACGACCGCGGACGTTATCTGACGCTGAAGCCTGACACGTCGGTAAGTCTGCAGCCCGCATACGGACACCGGCTCTTCATGAAAGCCGACAATGCCGGAGATGTGCTCACATGGCACGTCAGTCATGCCCGGACGATGTTCAACGCTGACACGGTATGCCTCTATGACATGCCCCGTAAGCGTCTTGAAGGTATGAGGAATGCCAACAGGGTGGACTCACGTTTCACTCATTGCAAGGTGATGATAATACACAAGCATGACCGCTGCTTCATGTACGCCTACTGCCTGTTCACGGACAAGGGTCTTTCCAAGGCAAACAGATATATCGGAAGCCTGAAGGACATCGTGCGCTTTGACGACAACTATGTGCCTACATGGAAGATTCCTGGTGTGAAACAGGCTGAGCGAAGACTGAAGTATCATAAAGAGAAGCTCGCCACCGTGGGGATAGAGTTCGCGATACCGTGCGGATATATGTACTGTCACGAAGGCAGTGTGATGCTCGGAGGTGCGGGCAAGACCCTGTTTCCGCTGAGTGCGGGTGATGTGGACGGTATATGTATGGAGTCGCTTGACGCCAGGGATATGATATATTTCACCTGGAGATTCAAGCCAAAGGACGCGTCTGACAACAGGAACGACCTTACCTACTACAATTACCTGCGCGTTCCGTTCGCCAGATGGTGCAAGATACCGGAGTCATTCATTGAAAAGATCGACCTGTCGCTTCCAGACAGAAACGGCTTCAAGGCAATTGACGACATTTCTGTGCGCAAGGCTTTCAACAGCGATACGATACGAGTGTTCGCCGGAAAGACCTCAGACCAGAAACGATTCGTCTTCCGCAGTCTGCATGAGGACGGTGACATGTATCTCGAACTGATGGATGATGATTTCCCCGAGATGGAGATATGGGAGATTGAGAAGAACGGAATCCAGGTCCGCATGTACCGGTTCATGAAGTCCGCGTCCGGAACAGAAGTACTGCCACAGGTTATGTGGTTCATCTGACGCGACCTCACTACACCGTAATGACATTGGGACACATCATGCAGACACCCCTTTCCGCCATGCCCCCACCGCAGCCTGACAAAGTAGAGACGCAACATCTTGCGTCTCCCGGGGGAACAATGCGTTTATCATCATCGTATTATATCATGCGTATATTGCCACGGTTTTCTCGTGAGACGCAAGATTTTGCGTCTCTACATGGCTGCCGCCGTCAATCATCCATAGAAGGAATGCGCTCCATTCACCGCATCCACGGCAAAGTAGAGACGCAAAATCTTGCGTCTCCCGATGAATCAATGCATATATTGTCGGTATCATATTCCATATCCGCATCGTGCAATCTTGCGTCTCCCGATGAACCAATGCATTTATCATCGTCATCATACTCCATACATATCACGCTATTTTTACAGTATTGTCCTACGCCAACCGCTTCCCGTTATGCCGCTTGGAGCACCGTGCGGTGTAAATGCTGGCAGTCGTATAGCGGACATCTTCAATTGAATGATATATGAAATTACGGCACGCACAGCCGGAAAACAAACATAATAAACCATCAAAATAAAACACACAAATTATGAAAAATCCGATTGTAAACATGTTCGTGGCACACTACCACTTCTGGTTTTTGAAATTCAGAGACAGAGAAAAAGCCTGTCACACGGCTTTGCTGTTCATCGCCCTCATGCTCACCCTCTTTGAGACGACGGTCCTTCTGCTTGTCGGCGGTAGGTTTTTACAGCTCTTCTTGAACATGGGTGCGGCGGTACTCATCCTGGCGTTGGCAGCCAACATGGCGGCTTACTATTTCCTGCTCAGACTGGCTTTCACGCCCGAACGGCTCGAGCTTGAGGCAGGAAAACTCACGAAGGCGGGATATTACACGCACCATGTGACATTCCTCATCATCTGTCATGCCGATTTCATTGTGCTGTTCCGTCTGGTAAGAGGCATCTTCTGACGGGAACGGATGCACGATGTCTTGGTGATATGAAATCTTGTCCGTGTGAATAAAAAAGAATGTTTATCCCGAATCGGTCATTAGACTCCGGTTTGATTATGCGTTAATGTAGAGTGGATTGCTT
>ERZ824600.555-NODE-555-length-55164-cov-41.801230_pt1 | contig 55164 bp, 68 predicted proteins | sample MGYA00519933_ERZ824600 | MGnify/ENA primary metagenome ERZ824600 (study PRJEB31778, sample SAMEA3449178) | human gut metagenome | biome: human gut; feature: human-associated habitat; material: faeces | place: United Kingdom | collected 2010/2012 ...
TGCGATATAATTTCGTATCGTAGGAACATTTGCTGCATAACGGTAATCAAATACAGCGTTTTTCGTCTTATCGCCGCTTCATCAAGGTCAGGACGGCAGGCTGCAACAAGCGGAAGATATGCCGCATAAGTTCTGTAAGTGTTGTCATTTTCTTTCGGTGACTGCATATCGGTAAGAACAGAAATTTTGGAAATGGCATAATGTTCAAACAGAAAATCAAGGGTTATATTGCCGAGATAAGTGAGCTTCTCAAAAGGAGTAAAGCCGTCTGTTTTCTCTCGTATATTCTGAAAATGCTCAACTGTTCCGTTTATCATACGCTCAATACATTGCTCGATGAGTTGATCCTTGTTTCCAAAATGATAATTTACAAGGCCTAATCCAACGCCTGCTCTTTTGCATATCTCACGGACTGTAACTTCGTCTAAATGTTCCCCTTTTTCCTCAATTAGTTTAATCGTCGCCTGTATAATGGCTTCTTTATTATCCACACTATACCTCCTTTTGAACATTGTTCAAATACATTATGCTGAACGCAGTTCAAAAAGTCAAGAGATTGTGACTAACAAGTGAAGTATGTAACGCTTTTCGGTGTCAAACCGCCCTGTTTAAGCGTTTAAGAGAGCAAAAAAAGACGGGTAAGGAGTTTATCCCTACCCGCCACAATTTTACAGTTGTATGCGTTATAATGCTTTAATTATAGATAATTTCCTCGTTTACAATATCCATTGCTCTATTACGAATACTGTTCATTGTCTGTACCCACAGCATTGAATTTTCTGCCTTTAGCTGTTCGGTTAAGCCCTCTCGCTCCGCTATCTGTTTTACCAGCCGAAGAAACGTATCTTCCGCCTGCTCGTCAATATCCACAAGATAGCTGTTCAGCTTGCCGCTTGTAAGCAGGTTGGTATAAAGCACCTTGCGGTGCTGTTTGAGATAGCGCAAATGCCGCTGCCCCCATACGCCGATAGGCTTGGTTTCTTTTTCGGCGGGTAAAGACAGACAAGGAAGAAAATAATCTCCCTGCCGTATATAAGTGCCGCCCAGTTCTTCAAAAATCATCTTTGCCATTTTGTTTTCCTCCTGAAAAATGATTTATCTTGAGCGTGTGTAATCACGCTTTTGACCTTTGAGATTTCTCGCCTGTTCAAGCAAGCTGTCTATCTGTTTGTGTCCGAATACTCTGCGAAGCAGCGAATAATCTTTGTTTTCAGCCCTCAGCCTTGTGTTTTCTTCGGTAAGCTTACCGTTAATTTTTGAGAGCTTTTCGTTTTCACGATATAGATTTCCGTTTGTGATGTTCAACCTGTGATAACTGTCCAACGCCTTGAAATATCGTGCAAATAAGGTGCTGATTAAAGATTTAAATCGGGCTACAAGCGGCTCAACAAACTTTGTCTTGTAGCTCCTTGCCGACATCATCGCAGAAGGCTCAGGGAGCTGATATTCAGGCCCGTTCATGATACTCTCATCAAGATTTTGCAACGCTCTTTCGCCATTATCAAAGTTTTTAATACGGTCAGCCATAACACGAAACTCATCTTTTTTCTCGACAAGCTTATCTTCAAGAGCGTTAATTTCCTTTTCTCGCTCCTGCTTTTTGTAATCCAAAACAGAGAGATGTTTTTCATGAGTCCCCTTGTGTTCCCACTCAATTCCGTGGCGTTCCATAACAAACGCTAAGGCGGATTTTTCTGCCCTTACCCATTGATTCCACTCGGTATCTCCACGAGTACCGCCCTTGAAGCCCTGTGCTGCAAGCGCCTGTTTCAACGACACTCTTGTATCCAGTCCACGCTTGCTGCCGGTGGTAAAGGGAACAAAATCAATGTGCAGATGCGGTGTTGCCTCATCCATATGCAGATGAGCCGAAAATACTTTTAACTGCGGATTTCGCTCCTGAAACCCACGATAGTATTCATCTAAAATCTGTCGGGCAAGCGTCCCGTTTTCGCTTTCAGCGCTCATATTTTCCTTATCGCCTATCTGCAAAATCAGTTCGTGAAACGGTTTTTCCTGTTTGGAACTGCGGATTTTTTCATAGTAGTTTTCTATCTTTCGGTCAGCTCTTGTCTGCCTGTCGTTGTATCTTTTCAGCGCATCATCGAATAATTCGTGATACACTTTCCTTATCGGCTCGTTGCAGTAATCTATATTGAGATGAGTGCGGTTGCCGTCTACATTCTCCGCTTTGAATTTGCGGCTGTTGTGGTTGACTGAGCCTTTTCCGACCATTGCGCTGATCGTTCTTTGCATAAATTACACCTCCAATCTCTTAAAAATCGTTCTTCCTCGGTTCTGTTACTCTTGCCAAGAGTAACGCAAAAGCACTTTTGACAGGCAAGCCCGTCAAAAATGCAACCTGCAAGCAGGTTTTGCGCTCTCCGAGGGGCAAGGGCTGTCCTTTGAAAAGGACACCCTTGCAACCCCGTCCAAACTTTATCACTTCCCGAAAAAGGAACATTGCAAGGTTGCAGATGTGCCTGCCTTTGCAATGTTGCAACCTTGAAAAACCTCACTCCATTTTTTCGGGAAGCTGCCAGTACCACTGACTGCCTTCCTTAACCGATTGGACATTCAGTGATTTCTTTGCTTCATCCAGCACACGCTTGGAAATGCCTGCCGCCCGTGCTTTTTTCAGCAATGCCTGCTGCGGATATTTGCCCTTTGAAAGATACTCAAGGATTAAATTTTCAGCCTGTTCGGATTTCTTCTCTTTTGGAATACCGCTCAACAGATCGTCAACCGATATATCGTAATGACCGATCCATTTGAATCCGTTTTCCTTGTCCAGCTCGAAGGCAATCGCTTCGCCCTCTGGAGCAAGGGAGGACTTGTCCTGCACCATCACTCTGACCTGCGGATTGTCTTTAATTCTTCCGACAATCAGGACGCTCCTTGCCGAAGCCTGAAAGTCAATCGAGCCAAGCCCACGGTAAGAAGATTTATTTCCGCTGCCCTTGTTCATATGACCGACCAACAGGATAGCGCAGTCATATTTTTCTGCGATTCGTCCGAGCTGCGCCATCACATTACGGACTTCGTTGGCATTGTTCATATTGATATTTGCTCCCACATACGCCTGAATCGGATCAAGGATTACCACCCTTGCGCCGACTTCTATGATTGCTTTTTCAATGCGCTCATCCAGCATACTGAGTGCGGCTTCTGATTCGTCTATGACTTTGATTTGCGTACAGTCTGCCTCAGCCGCTTCCAATCTCGGTTTGATGGTATCTTCCAGTCCGTCCTCGGCAGTTTGATAGATAATCTTAACAGGCTCACGCTCGGTATCGTCATAGGGCAGTGCTTCTCCCTTTGAGAGAAGCGCCGCCAGTCTTAATGCCAAAGTTGTTTTGCCCTCGCCGGGATCGCCCTGAATGATTGTGATTTTCCCGTATGGGATATATGGATACCAAAGCCAATTCACTTCCTTGCTTTGGACTTCATCCATACTAATGATTTTAAGTTCAGCCATTCCTGCCACCGCCTTTCAGAAGAAAAGCATTGATATTTCCGTTTGGATTGGTTATACTGTAATTAGTTACATGGAGTGACTGCCTATCATCTGCGCCAACAGATGTGTTTCGGGCGGTCATTTCTTTTTGCTTATTCATCCTGTACCTCTCCTTTCAAGCCGCCGAGAATAACGAAAATCAGTTCAATGACATTGAGCAGCTCTTCGTCTACACCGTTTCCAGCTTCAATCCTTTGCAGTTCCGCAAGGACGGCGGCAAGCTCCTTTTTTAGAGCCTTATACACCCTCGGATTGCCCTGCACCACCACATCCTGATTGAGACAGCGACGGTAGCAGTATTCCTGCTTCGGCAGTCCCGATAAGGCGACCGCTTTGTTAATGCGTTCATTTTCTTCGGGCGATACCCGAAATCCCACCGTGATATTTCTCCAACGGTTTTTGTTGTCTCTGTTCTTAGCTGACATTTTCAAAATCTCCTTTCCCTAAATCGTCTAATCGCTTCGCCATTTCCGTCTGTTTGGACGGGAACAGATGAGCGTACTGATAAGTGATTTCAATGCTTTCGTGTCCTACACGGTCGGCAATCGCCACCGCCGAAAATCCCATATCGATCAGCAAACTGATATGGCTGTGACGAAGGTCATGAATACGGATACGCTTCACGCCTGCGGCTTTTGCACCTCTGTCCATCTCGTGATGAAGATAGCTTTTCGTTACTGTAAAGATACGGTCTTTCTTTTTGAGTCCGTAGAGCATACCGAGATATTCCTGCATTTCCTCACAGAGAAAATGCGGCATTTTAATGGTACGGTTGCTTTTCTTTGTTTTCGGCGTAGTAATCACATCTTCCCCGTGCAAACGCTGATAGGATTTGTTGATCGTGACCGTTTCCTTGTCAAAGTCGAAGTCCGAAGGAGTCAGCGCCAGCAGCTCGCCCTCACGGATACCGCACCAGTAGAGCATTTCAAAGGCGTAAAAGGAAACGGGCTTGTCCATCATCTCAAAGGCAAACTTCTTGTATTCCTCTTTCGTCCAGAACAGCATTTCCCTGTGTTCCTCGCTTCCCATATTTCCCACCTTTGCGGCGGGATTGGAACGCAGCTCGTAGTAACGCACAGCATGGTTGAAGATAGCGGAAAGCTGATTGTGCAGCGTCTTCAGATAAGTCTGTGAGTACGGTTTTTTCTTCTCGTCACGATAGGCAAGCATTTCATTCTGCCAAGTGATGATTTCTTTTGTAGAAATCTCGCTGATTTTCAGCTTACCGAAAAAGGGCAGTATCTTTGTGCGGATAATATGCTCCTTCGTCAGCCAGGTGTTTTCCTTCAGGCGATTTTTCACATCTCGGATATACAGCTCTGTGAAAGCCTCAAAGCTCATATCAAGGTCAGAGGAATTCTGCAACTGGAACATCCGCTCCCATTCCTGCGCTTCTTTCTTTGTGGTAAAGCCACGCTTGCATTTCTGTTTGCGCTCTCCTTTCCAGTTCACATACCTTGCCATCACATACCAAGTACCATTGTCCTCATTTTTGAATACCGGCATTATTCCTTCTCCTTTCCGGCTCCGTAGAGCCTTTCATAAAAATACTGGCGGTTGACACGTCCCGCAATCGTAATAAATCCCTTTGCTTTCAGCTCCTCGTTCAGCTTCCTGATGATCTTATAGGCATAGGGCTTGGATACATTGAGTTCCTGCGCCACATCATCGGCACGGATAAACCGGTTTTCCATATACATCACCTTCCCTTCTGTTTTTCAAATTCATTTATTTCGTGTCGGAATACTTTCTTGCCGCCTTCCGATTCGCCCGGGCGGATGTGCCATTACCGTGACACACGACGGATATTTTATTAAGCTTATTTGCTTAATGCTTTTTCATTATACTAAGCATATTTGCTTTTGTCAAGCGGTTTTGGAGAAAATATTAAACTTTTTTGTTTTATTTTCTCTTGACTTTCACTAAACATATCTGCTATACTGGTCGTAGAATGAATTGACGACCAGTTCAAGGTTCTGTCAAGCAGGAGAGGGTGGAGATTTTCGCAGAAAATACTACCCGGCGCTTGACAGGTTCTTATACTGGTTGCAGATACATAAGCAAGGAGTGTAAACACTATGGCGATTGGTGAGAGAATCCATTTTTTCAGACTTCTGCGTGGTATGACGCAAAAATATCTTGGTACGGCTGTCGGCTTTCCCGAAAGGAGCGCCGATGTGCGCTTGGCGCAATATGAAACCGGCTCCCGCAAACCGAAGGCGGATTTAACGGCTGCACTGGCGCAGGCGCTTGATGTTTCCCCGCAGGCTCTTGATGTTCCTGACATTGACAGTCAGATCGGTCTTATGCACACCTTATTTACCCTTGAAGATGTTTATGGGCTGACCGTCAGCGAAACAGCCGGAGAGGTTTGCCTGAAAGTCAATAAGGACAAGGGCAAAGAGGCTTACGAGCTGCTGCAAATGCTCTATGCTTGGAAAGAGCAGGCGGACAAGCTCTCTGCCGGTGAAATCAGCAAGGATGATTATGACCGCTGGCGTTACTACTATCCGAAATACGATACCACACAAATCTGGGCGAAAGTTCCTTCGCAGGAATTAAGCGACGCATTAGTCGAAGTATTCAAAGATAAGTTAAAATAGAGTCAGCAGGAGGTTACAGCATGAAACGATATAAAATAGCTGCTTGGTTAATGATAATTCACGGTGGATTTATGGAAATCGGTGGTGTTTTATGTGCCCTTCCTGCGCTAATTTTGGGTTCTGGCAAATTTGACATCGGACAATATTTTTCTTTTAAGCTCCAATATTTCCAAGACAACCTATATATGATTTTATTTATGGGTGCGATTTTCGGTGTTATGCGAATCATCGGTGCTATAGGACTTCTAAAAAATAGAATGTGGGGACTCGCCCTTTCCGTAATAAACTGTGTTGTTACTATGATATTGATGATGTTTATGCTTCCATTTGGCATACAAGATGGACTGCTTGCCTGCATCGCTTTAGTTTTAATTTTGACACAGTATTTTGGCAACCGAAAAATCATTGAATAATTTCCTTTCTCTTTAAAGCAAGTTGAAAGAACGACAAAAAGCCCTTAGCTATGAGTTATTACCCACAGCTAAGGGCTTTCTAATATGGATTTCTTTCGCCACACAAGCCGCCTTTTATCATTCCGTAACCCATAAACCACTGGGCTGCAAGAATAATGGCTCTTGTATGGCTGTTATCAAATCGTTATCAAAAGACTTTTCCGAACGCCGCAAACCCGCATAAATACTGGGTTTTTACGGTGTTTCGTTTTATTCCCACTCAATCGTTCCCGGGGGTTTGGAGGTGATGTCGTAGACGACGCGGTTCACATGCGGCACCTCCGCGATGATGCGCTCCGAGATGCGGCGAAGCACCGGGTACGGGATCTCCGCCCACTCCACCGTCATGGCGTCGGTCGATGTGACCGCGCGCACGCCGATCGCATACTCATAGGTGCGCAGATCGCCCATAACGCCTACGCTGCGCATGCCCGTAAAGACCGTAAAATACTGCCAAATCTTCTCCGAAAGCCCCGCAAGCCGGATCTCTTCCCGCAGGATCGCGTCGCTTCTGCGCAGAATCTGCAGCTTTTCCTCCGTAATATCGCCGAGCACACGGATCGCGAGTCCCGGCCCCGGGAAGGGCTGCCGCCACACCAGCGCGTGCGCAATGCCCAAATGCTCGCCGAGCGCCCGTACTTCGTCCTTGAACAGCATTCGAAGCGGTTCCACAAGTCCTTTGAACTCCACATCCTTCGGCAAGCCGCCGACATTGTGGTGGCTTTTGATGACTGCGCTGCCCGCACTGCCGCTCTCGATCACGTCCGGATAGATCGTGCCTTGCAGCAGATAGTCCGCGCCGCCCAGCTTTTTCGCTTCCTCTTCAAAGACCCGGATAAACTCCTCGCCGATGATCTTCCGTTTTCGCTCGGGCTCCGTCACGCCCGCAAGCTTTTTCAAAAACCGTTCCCGCGCGTCGACGGCGATGATATTCAGATTCAGCTTGTCGCGATAGAATCCGATGACCTCCGCCGCCTCGTTCTCACGCAGCAGGCCGTGATCCACAAAGATACAGGTCAGCCTGTCGCCGATCGCGCGATGCACAAGCACCGAGGCCACGGACGAATCCACGCCGCCCGAGAGCGCGCCCAGCACCTTGCCCTCGCCGACCTGTTCGCGCACCTGCCGGATCAACGATTCCGCAAGCCCCTCCACGCTGTAGGTGCATTTGCAGCCGCACAGCCGGAGAAAGTTCTTGAAAATCTGCTCGCCCTGCGGCGTATGCGTGACCTCCGCATGGAACTGAATGCCGTAGAACCGCTTTTCATCCGAGGCAAACGCCGCAATCGGGCAGTTTTCCGTGGATGCGATCGTGCGGAAGCCCTCCGGCAGTTCTGTCACGGAATCGTTGTGCGTCATCCAGACGACGTTCTCCGTCATGCCATCGAACAGCGGATGCGCTTCAAACCGGATCGGCGTTCTGCCAAACTCTCGAATGTCCGCGGCCCCGACCGCGCCGCCGAACTGCACGGCCATATACTGCATTCCGTAACAAATGCCGAGCACGGGCACGCCCAGTGCAAACAGCCCCGGATCGCAGCCGCGCGCATTCTCCCAGTACGCACTGTCCGGGCCGCCCGACAGGATAATGCCAGAAAGCGTCTCGCCGCGGATCTGCTCCAGCGACGCCGTGCAGGGCAGAAGCTCCGAATACACGCCCGCTTCGCGCACACGTCTTGCGATCAGCTGATTATATTGTGCGCCAAAGTCAATGACGACGATACGTTCCGTCATTCGCCGTCCTCCTCGCGAAATACGATGCCGTTCTCGTCCGCAGACTCGATGATGGCAAGCGATTTCAAATTGATGCCGCGCTCACGCAGCTTTTTGCCGCCGGGCTGAAAGCCCTTCTCGACCGCCACGCCCATGCCGAGCAGCTCCGCGCCGGACTGCTCCACGATATCCACCAGGCCGCGCAGCGCTTCGCCGTTGGCAAGGAAATCGTCGATGATGAGCACCTTATCCTTTGGCCCCAGCCAGTCGCTTGCCACAAGAAGCGTGACCTTCTTTTTATAGGTATAAGAAAAAATGTCGCTCTGATACAGGCCGCCCTCGATGTTGTCGGACTTCGCCTTCTTTGCAAAGATCAACGGTACGCCGAATTCCTCCGCGCAGATCGTTGCAAGCGGAATGCCGCTCGCTTCCACCGTCAGCACGGACGTCAGCCCCGTAAGGTCAAACAAACGCCCAAACTCTTTTGCGATCTCACGCATGAGTCGGACGTCAACACGGTGATTCATAAACCCGTCGATCTTGATGATATTGCCCGGCAGAACCTTGCCCTCCTGCCGGATGCGATCCTGTAAAAGCTTCATTGCGACCCTCTTCTTTCCGAAAGTAATATTGCGTTTATTATGCCGTATCCTGTTTGAAGAATCAAGGGGCTCTTTCAAAAACAAAAAATCTTTTCCCTCGTCTGAAAATTGTATAGGGTTGGTTCGTTTTTTCGGAACGGTTCCCCCTTCTTTTCTTTTTAGAAGAAAAGAAGCAAAAGAAAATCCATTGCCGGAACGTTGTTTTCCCGTGCTCCCGTCGGTCGCGCCAACGTGCTGCGCAAAACGGACGGTTCATACGCGAACCGTCTGTTTTTTCGTTTCGAATCGGATGTGCGGAATAGCGCCTTTTCTCCGTAGGACGACCTCTCCCGCCGTGCCTTTTGTCTCGTTTCTTCTTAGAAGAAAAGAAACAAAAGAAAATCCATTGCCGAAGCGTTGTTTTCCCGTGCTCCCGTCGGTCGCGCCAACGTGCTGCGCAAAACGGACGGTTCATACGCGAACCGTCTGTTTTTTCGTTTCGAATCGGATGTGCGGAATAGCGCCTTTTCTCCGTAGGACGACCTCTCCCGCCGTGCCTTTTGTCTCGTTTCTTCTTAGAAGAAAAGAAGCAAAAGAAAATCCATTGCCGAAGCGTTGTTTTCCTATGCTCGCGTCGTTTGCGCCAACGTGCTGCGCAAAACGGACGGTTCATACGCGAACCGTCCGTTTTTTCGTTTCTTTTGTCTCTTTCCTTCAAAAAAGGAAACTGTTTCCCGCGATCGTCTATCCGATCAGGTAGCGCACCGTAACGTGCGCAGAAACGGCGATCGCGCTGCTTTCAAAGCTTTTGCCTGCAAAGGCGGTATCGTCGTAATCGGTCTCAACGACGCCGACCACACGGCCAAGCGTCACGCCCGTTGCCTCTGCCAGCACGGTCGCCTTTGCATAAGCGTCCTCCGTCGCGGCAGCCAGCGCGCGCCGATAGGCCTCGGACGCATCCGTAATGCTGTATGTGATGCCGCAAAACTCAAAATCGCCCGCCTGCATCAGCGCCGTAAGCACGGTCTCCGCCTGCGCGACCCGCTGCAAAACGACCGTGATCACATCCGCCGCCTCATAGTGCGTAACGGTCGTGGAGCCTTCCTTCTGTTTGGCCTCCAGCTCTACGCCGCGCTGTGTGATCTCAAGCTGCTCCATGTTCAGCGCGTGCGCCGCTTCGACCGCCTTTGCCGTCTGCGCCTGACAGGCGGCGGATGCCAGCTCCGCCGTCTCGCCCGCCGTAGTAACGCCGAGCGTGATGGTCGCAAAATCCGGCGACGCCATGATCTCGCCCGTTCCGCTCACCTCGATCCAATGCTCCGCCTCGGCCGCCTCGTTATTGACCACGACGGTCTGTCTTTCCGGCTTTGGCGTCGGAACGTTCACGATCTCCTCCTGCGACTTGCAGCCCGCGGCCGCAAGCAGCATCACGGTCGCCGCAAACAGCGCGCAGACCCCTTTCAAACGTTTCATGTCCTGTCCGCTCCTAATTGACCCGATTGATCGGCGTTCCGTTCACGAACGCCCGAAGGTTTTCGATGGCGATCCGCATGAGCCGCTGCCGCGCAGCGATCGGCGCCCAGGCGATATGCGGCGTGATGACGCAGTTCTTTGCATACAGCAGCGGGTCGTTCTTGTTGATTGGCTCCTGCAGCGCTACATCCACGCCCGCAGCATACAGCTTGCCGGCGTTCAGCGCGTCTGCGACGGAACGCGGATCGATGAGACTGCCGCGCGAGGTGTTCAAAAGAATCGCGCCGTCCTTCATCTTCGCAATGGTCGTTCCGTTGATGACGCCGCGCGTTTCCACCGTAGACGGGCAATGCAGCGAGAGCACGTCCGAGCGCGCAAGCAGCTCGTCAAACGTGACCCGCTCTCCGGGGAACTCCGGATGCTCGTGCCTGCTGTAGCCGATGACGTGCATTCCGAACGCGGCCGCGAGCTTTGCCGCAGCGCAGCCGATGCGACCGCAGCCGAGCACGCCGAACGTCAACCCCGCAAGCTCGATGAGCGGCGTATCCCAGAAGCAGAAATCCGGGCTGTGCGTCCAGCGTCCCTTGTGCACCTCGCGGTTGTGATGCCCAACGTTCATGCAGATCTCCAGCAGCAGCGCCATCGTCATCTGCGCAACGGAGTCCGTGCTGTATGCAGGAATATTGCACACGGTGATCCCGCGTCCCTTAGCCGCCGTGGTGTCGACCACGTCATAGCCCGTGGCGAGCACGCAGATAAACTTCAGGTTCTTTGCCTTTTTCAGCTGCTCCTCACCGATGCGGCACTTGTTGACGAACACGGCGTCCGCGCCGACCATCCGCTGTGCGACCAGCTCCTGCGGCGTGCGGTCATAGACCGAGACTGTGCCGAATTCACGAAGCGCATCCCAGGTGAGGTCGCCGGGATTGATCGAGTATCCATCCAAAATGATGATCTGCATGTCTGCCTCCCTTGCTTTTGTCGTTCCGAATCCCATCCCGCTCCCCCGCGGGCCGTGCGCACGGCGGTCCTGCTGTTTTTTTCTGTATACCTATACACAATTAGTATACACGCTTTGCCCCCTCCTTACAAGAGGGAGCCGCCCGTTGCGTTTCCGCGTCTGCGGGTGTATACTATAATAGAAATAATATGGGGGAATTCTATGGCATCGAGATCAAAAGCCCGGCCGGTCGGCGAGCCGCAAAAAAATACTCGAAGCGCAGCGGCGGAGAAAGCCGCCGCAACGCGCGCCGCGAATCTTGAGGAGCAGCGGCAGAAGCGCGAATCCCGCGGCGTCATCTGCATCGCGGCGGGCGTATTGCTTGCGGCCTATCTGTTCGTGTCCGGCACGGGCGTTCTCGGCGAATTTTTGAGCCGCGTGCTCTTCGGGCTGTGCGGCTGGCCCGCCTATATCCTGCCCGTCATCTGCATTGCGGCGGGCATTGCGATCATTCGAGGCAGTAGAGTCAATTCTCTCGGCAGCTCGGACTGGGTGTTCCTGCTCGGCTGCTGGGCGACGATGACGCTCGCGCAGGTCATCCGCAACGTTCCCTACGCCGGGGAGCAGTATTTCAAATACCTTGCCGCAGCCTATACCGACGGCGCGATGTATCGCCGCGGCGGCGGCGGCATCGGCGCGGTCATGTGTTACCCCTTGCAGCAGCTCGGCGGCAATGTGCTTACCTACACGGTCGTAATCACCGTGCTCATCATTACGCTCATCATGATCACGCGGCTGTCCGTTCGTGAAGTCGGTGCACGCGTCAGCCACGGTGTGCAGGCTGTCGCGCAGACGGCCACACGCGTTGTCAAAAACGCGGATAAAAAGCTCTTCGTCATGGAGGTCATGGACGACGACCCGACGGAGGTGTTCGACAATCCGTTTCTCCCGGAACGAAAGCGCAGTGCAAAGGCCGACCTCGAGGGCTTCGACGCCGCTGCGGCCGCCTTTGCCGGCAAGCTCAAGCCCGAGCATATCCGCAGCGCGAAAAAGGCCGTGCCGAACCCCGCGTCCGAGGCAAAGCCCGCGCGTGTGCGCGATGCGGAAGCGGATCTCGCTCCGCTCTCCGAGGGCGGCGTCGCCCCGCGTCCCATCAAGGGTGCGTCCGTCCCCGTCAAACCCGCACCCGCCCGAAAGGCAGCGCCGACGGCCCCGGCCGCCGCGCCTGCGGACGATACGATCTGGGAGGATCTCGAGGCCGATCTCGGCCTGCGCCCCGTGCGCGCGAGCCGCAGAGAACCGGAACCCTTCCTGCCCGTCACGAACAGCTTTGAAGTGCCGAGCTTCCTGCCCGAAACGGACAAACCGCCCGTGCCCGGCTTTACGGCGGAACCGCCCGTGCCGAAAACGGCGGGCGCGGACATGTCCGCCGCGGGCTCGCAGAAAAAGCGGCAGCCCAGGCCGAAGCCCGCGCGGGAAACGGAGCCCCCCATGCCGGACATCGTCGTGGAGGAGCCGCCCGCCTATGTCCCGCCGTCCTTCAGCCTGCTGAACCCGCCCGAGCACCGCTACGGCGGCGCAGGCGGCGAAAACCCCGCGGAAGCGGCAAAGCTCCTCGTGGATACGCTCGCGAACTTCAATATCGCGGTCAAGATCCTCGATTACAGCGTCGGCCCCGTTATTACGCGCTTTGAGCTCCAGCCCGCGCCGGGCGTGCGCGTGAGCCGCATCACGGGTCTGTCGAACGATATTGCCCTTGCGCTTGCCGCACCGCGCGTCCGCATCGAAGCGCCGATCCCGGGCAAAGCGGCGGTCGGCATTGAGATCCCGAACAAAAACGCCATCCCGGTCGTTCTGCGGGAGATCGTGGAGAGCCGCGAATTTATGAAGGCCGCCTCCCCCATCACCCTTGCATTCGGCAAGGACATCGCAGGCAAAGTCATCACGGCCGACCTTGCGAAAATGCCGCACCTGCTCATCGCCGGCTCGACCGGTTCGGGCAAGAGCGTCTGCATCAACGACCTCATCATCTCAATGGTGTACAAGTCCTCGCCCGCAGAGCTGCGCATGATCCTCGTCGATCCGAAAGTCGTGGAGCTGTCGGTGTACGCAACGCTCCCGCACCTGCTCATCCCGGTCGTGACCGAGCCGAAGAAAGCGGCGGGCGCGCTCCGCTGGGCGGTAAACGAAATGATGCAGCGCTACCGGAAATTCTCGGAGCTCGGCGCGCGCGATCTGGCCCGCTACAACGAGCTGCAGCAAGAGGAGAGCACGCGGCTGCCGAAGCTCGTGGTCATCATCGATGAGCTTGCGGATCTTATGATGGTCGCGCCCGACGAGGTCGAGGACAGCATCTGCCGTATTGCACAGCTCGGACGCGCGGCGGGCATTCACCTCATCGTCGCCACGCAGCGTCCCTCCGCGGACATCATCACGGGCCTGATCAAGGCGAACATCCCGTCCCGCTGCGCCTTTGCGGTCAGCTCCGGCATCGACTCGCGCATCATTCTCGATGCAACGGGCGCGGAAAAGCTGCTCGGGCGCGGCGATATGCTCTTCCACCCGAACGGCGCAGGCAAGCCTACGCGTCTGCAATGCGCCTTCGTCTCCGATGAGGAGGTCGAACGCGTGGTCGGCTACTTCCGTGAGCAGCAGCGCCAGCCGAGCTTTGACGAAAAATTCATCTCCGAGGTCACGAACGCCGCAAAGGGCGGCGCGACCGGCGGCGTGTTCGGTGAAGGCAAGCAGGAGGACGAGCTGCTCGGCGAGGCGGTGCGCATCGTGCTCGAGAGCGGCTCCGCGTCCATCTCCATGATCCAGCGCAGGCTCCGCGTGGGCTATGCGCGCGCCGCAAGGCTCATCGACATCATGGAGCAGCACGGTTATGTCTCCGGCTTCGACGGCTCCAAGCCGCGCCGGGTGCTCATCAAGCAGAGCGAATACGACCGTCTGTTCGGCGGTGCAGGAGAAGAGGAATATCCCGATGCGGCGGACAGCCTTTCCTCCGAGGAGGACGTTCCGCCCTTTGACACGGATACGGAGGAGGAATCATGAGTCTGATCGGCGTGATCTCGCTGGGCTGTGCGAAGAACCAGGTGGACACCGAACGAATGCTGGGCTATCTTGCCGCCGCAGGGCATACGTTTACGAACGATCCCGCGGAGGCCGAGGTGCTGATCGTCAATACCTGCGGTTTTATCGAGCCTGCAAAGCAGGAATCCATCAACACCATTCTCGAAATGGCGGAGTATAAAAAGCACGGCCGCTGCAAAACGCTCGTCGCGACCGGCTGCCTTACAAAGCGGTACATGGCGGAGCTGAAAGAAGCGCTGCCCGAGGTGGACATCCTGCTCGGCTTCGACCGCTATGCGGAGCTGCCCTCGCTGCTCGCAGGCGACGCGCGTCCCTTCTGCGCGCCCGACGCCGGACGCATCCTTACGACCCCCGCCTACAGCGCGTATCTTCGCGTAGGCGATGGCTGCAACAATCGCTGCACCTACTGCGCGATCCCGCTCATTCGTGGCGCTCTGCGCTCCACGCCCATGGAATCGCTCGTGGACGAAGCCAAATCCCTCGCGGACGGCGGCGTCACGGAGCTGACCGTCATCGCACAGGATACCTCCGGCTACGGGCGCGATCTCTACGGCAAGCCCATGCTGCTGCCGCTGCTCGACGCGCTCTCAAAAATCGACGCGCTGCATTGGATCCGCGTGCTGTACACCTATCCGGACACGGTCACGCCGGAGCTCATCGACTTTTTTGCTTCGAATCCGAAGGTCGTGAAGTATCTTGATATGCCGCTGCAGCACATCAACGACGATATTCTCCGCCGCATGAACCGAAGGGGCAGCCGTGCGCATATCGAGCGCGTCTTGGATCATCTCAAGACCTCCGGCGCGGACTTTACGCTGCGCACGACCATGATGGTCGGCTTCCCCGGCGAAACGGACGCGCAGTTCCAAGAGCTTTTGGACTTTCTCCGCGCATACCCCTTCGACCGCGTGGGCGCGTTTGCCTACTCGCCGGAGGAGGGTACCGAGGGCGCGGCGATGGCCGGCCAACTCCCCGAGGACGTCAAGGCGGCGCGGCTCGATGCGCTCATGCGTGCGCAGCAGCCCATTTCCCGGGAGCGCAACGAGGCCCGCGTCGGGCAGACCGTGGAGGTGCTGATCGAGGGTACGGACGGCGACGGACTGTTCGGCCGCTCACAGGCCGAGGCGCCCGATGTTGACGGTCAGATCCGGCTTCCCTACCGCCCCCGTGTGAAAGCAGGGCAATACCTGCCCGTGCGTCTCACGGCAGCGGAAGAATATGATATGATTGGAGATTTTGCGGAATGAACCCGGCAAACAAAGCGACGCTTCTTCGCATCCTGCTCGTACCCGTATTCGTGGCCTGTTTCTACATCAACAGCTTTATCGCGCATCTCATCGCCTGCGCCATCTTCGTGTTCGCGAGCCTGACCGACGTATGGGACGGCTGGTACGCGAGAAAGCATGACCTCGTGACGGACTTTGGCAAGCTCATGGATCCCATGGCGGACAAGCTCCTGTTCTGCACGGCGTACATCATGCTGTGCAGCAAGGGCCGCATCTCGGGGCTTCTCACGGTCGTCTTTGTCGCGCGCGAGCTCATCATCAGCGCGTTCCGTCTCGTTGCGGTCGAAAAGGGCGTCGTGATCGCGGCCGGCAAGCTCGGCAAGCTGAAAACCCTGCTCCAGTGCTTTTCCATCGTGCTGCTGCTGCTCGACAACCCCCTGTTCCGGCTGATCGGCGTTCCGATGGATCAGATCGTCACCTATCTTGCGGCGCTCTTTACCGTTTGGTCCTGCGTGGACTATATCATTAAAAACAGAAATCTGGTGTCAACAAAATGATTGCAGAGATCGTCTCCGTCGGTACCGAGCTTCTCATGGGACAGGTTCTGAATACCGACGCGCAGCACATTGCGCGGCATATCGCCCCGCTCGGCCTTGCCTGCCGCTATCAGATCACGGTCGGCGACAACGCTTCGCGTCTGGCGGAAGTCGTGCATACGGCGCTTTCCCGCGCGGATGTAGTGTTTTTCACGGGCGGCCTCGGCCCCACGGACGACGACCTCACCAAAGAGACCGTCGCCGCCGCGCTCGGTCTTCACTGCGAACCCGTTCCGGAGGAGGTCGAGCGGCTCGCCACCTATTTCCGCGACAAGGGGCGCGAAATGACGCCGAACAATCTCAAGCAGGCCTGTTTTCCCCGCGATGCGATCCTGCTCCCGAACCCGAATGGCACGGCGCCCGGCTGCATCATGGAAGCGAACGGCAAGGCGGCGATCCTGCTGCCCGGACCGCCGCGCGAGCTGTTCCCGATGTTCGATACCTTCGTGCTGCCCTACCTCGAGCGTATCAGCCATACACACCTGTATTCCCGCGAACTCCGCATCTTCGGTCTCGGAGAATCCAAGCTCGCCTATCTGCTGCGCGACATGATCGAGAACCAGACGAACCCCACCATTGCACCCTACGCAAAGACCGGCGAGGTCACGCTCCGGCTCACCGCACAGTGCGAGACCGACGCGGCGGGCGAGGCCATGCTTCGTCCCATGATCGAGGAGATCCGGCGGCGCATCGGCGACACGCTCTACTCCGATGAGGGCAAAACGCTTGCCGAGGTGGACGCGGCGCTTCTCACCGAGCGCGGCAAAACGCTCGCCCTTGCCGAAAGCTGCACGGGCGGCATGGTCACAAGCGCGCTCGTCGACGTTCCCGGCTGCTCCGCCTTTCTCACCGAGGGCGACGTCACCTACCAGAACGAAGCCAAAATGCGCAGACTTGGCGTTTCCAAGTCCACGCTCGATGCGCATACCGCAGTCAGCAGGGAATGCGCGCTTGAGATGGCGCAGGGCGTTCGCGCCGCAGCGGGCGCGGATCTCGGACTTGCGACGACCGGCATCGCGGGGCCTGACGGCGGCAGCGAAACGCAGCCCGTCGGGCTCGTATACATCGCGATCGCGGATGAAAACGGCGCGGAGGCGGTCGAGCTGCACCTCTACGGCGACCGCGCGCGCATTCGCGAGACCGCAACGCTCCACGCGCTCGATCTGCTGCGCAGAAAGTGCTTGAACCGTACATTTGTTCGTGATATACTGTAACCATCGTAGCGTTGAATTTTGGGAAAGTTGAGGACCATACGCAATGGGTGTTGAGAAAGAAAAAGCGCTGGAGATCGCGCTGAGCCAGATCGAGAAGCAGTTCGGCAAGGGCGCTATCATGAAGCTCGGCGACGCAGGCGCAAAGATTTCCGTATCGGTCATTCCGACCGGCTGCATCGAGCTGGACTACGCGCTCGGCGTGGGCGGCGTGCCGCGCGGCCGCATCATCGAGGTGTTCGGGCCGGAATCCTCCGGTAAGACGACCATTGCGCTGCATATCATCGCGCAGTCGCAAAAGATGGGCGGCACGGCCGCTTTCATCGACGCGGAGCACGCGCTCGACCCGGTTTACGCGGAAAACCTCGGCGTGAACGTGGACGAGTTGTACGTTTCCCAGCCGGACACGGGCGAGCAGGCGCTTGAGATCACCGAGCAGCTCGTCAGAAGCGGCGCGATCGACGTCATCGTTGTGGACTCCGTTGCGGCGCTCGTGCCGAAGGCGGAGATCGAGGGCGATATGGGCGATTCGCACGTCGGCTTGCAGGCGCGGCTCATGTCGCAGGCGCTGCGTAAGCTCACCGGCGCGATCAGCAAGTCCAACACGGTCGTCATCTTCATCAACCAGCTCCGCGAAAAAGTCGGCGTGATGTTCGGCAACCCCGAGACCACGACCGGCGGAAAAGCGCTGAAATTCTATGCGTCCGTCCGCCTCGACGTGCGCCGCATCGATTCGCTGAAGGCCGGCACCGAGATCGTCGGCAACCGTACCCGCGTTAAGGTCGTCAAGAACAAGGTCGCGCCGCCGTTCAAGGTGGCCGAATTCGACATGATCTACGGCGAAGGCATCTCCCGCGAGGGTTCGCTGCTCGATCTTGCCGTTGCGCGGAAGATCGTGCAAAAGACCGGCGCTTGGTTCTCCTACGGCGATCTGCGCATCGGCCAGGGCCGTGAGAATGCGCGCAACTTCCTGAAGGATAATCCCGAGCTTGCAGCGGAGATCGAGACGAAGCTGCGCGAGGCGCTCGACAAGGAGCGTCAGGAAGCCACGGCTGCCGCGGAAGCCAAACGTGCCGCGCGGCTCGGCGCAGCGGCCGCACCCGCAAAGGACGGAGAATAAGTTCTCTGTTTTGCGACCCCGGATACGCACCCGCCGCGCATAGGATCCGTAAAAAACGACCCTCCGCAAGCATCTTCCTGCGGAGGGTCTTTTCTTCTGTCGCTTCTGTCACAGCAGCTCGTCGAGCGGCTTGACTGTGCAGCCTTTTTGCGCATAATAGGCCAGCATCTCCGGAAGCTTTTTCTTGTCATAGCTTGTAACGCAGTCGGAAAGCACGCACACCGTGTATCCCGCCTTCGTCATGTTGAAGCAGGTGGATTTCACGCAGGCCGTGGCGTCCGCGCCTGCGATATAGAACGTATCGATACCGTTCTCGCGGATAAATGCCGCAAATGCCTCGCTCGTCAGCGCGTTGCTCTTTGTCTTGGTAAAGATGTTGCCGGATACGACCTTCATTTCCGGCGCGAGCTCCGCGCCGCGGGAACCGGGCAGGAAATTCTTTGCCGAGGGCGTGACGTTGTTGTGCCGGATGTACACGACCTGCATCCCCTTAGCGGCCGCACGCTCGATCGCAGTGTTGATGCGGTCAATGATCTCTCGATAGTGTTTCGTAATGTCGTTCTGTATGTCAATGATGACCAATGCGCTGTTCATCGTTTTCCCCCTGTCCCTTAGATGAGCGGAATGAGATACCCGCCGCCGGGAAGTGCATAGCTCTTCCCCATCCATACGGCGTTTGCTTCGAGTTCCGCGTTGTAGTAAATGGAGTGTCCGTTGCTCTCGATGTTTGAAAGCGCTGCGTCCGCGTCGGCAAAGCCCGCGACATAGCAGTCCTCTGTGAGCGTCCATCTGCTGTCCTGCGAGAACGAGACGGAAATGCCGATCGCGCCGTCTCCTACGATCGCGCCGGTAAAAGTGCTGCCGTCCGTGAAGGTGAGCGCGGCTTCATCCTCCGCCTCGGGGAACCAAACATTGCCGGACAGCGTACTGCCGCTTGCCGCAAGCCGGTTGCCCGTGCCGTGGATCCGCAGATCGCCCGTCAGCGTGCAGCGTATGAGCGTGAGCGTGCCGCCATAGAGCGCGGCCGTATCGCCCGCATCGGACGTGATCTGCGAGTCCTCCGCCGTGACGCTGCCGCTCGCCGTCACATAGAGCGCGGACGCGCTGCCGCTTCCCGAAACCAGCTCCGAGCGACGCAGTTCCGCGCTGCCGCCCGACACATAGAGCGCCGCAGCGCCGCTTCCCGTTGTCACGATCATGGTATCTGCCAAAAGTGCGCTGCCGTCGGTCACGGCGACCGCATGGCCGCCCGCCGCGCCGGAGCTAATCGCTGAGCCGGACACCTCTGCATAGGCGCCGTTCTCCACGAGAAGCGCTGCGTTTTCCGCCCCTGTCAAAACGCCGTCCTCACCCGCCGCGCTCCCGTCGCCGCTCTTGTCGAGGGTCAGGCCTACGCCCGACAGCCGCGCGCCCGATATGAGGATCACATGTTGGCCGGGCGTCCCGCTTGCGTACTCGCCGCCCTGCAGGATCGTATCCTCGCGGATCTCCAGGGCTGCGTTCGGCGTTTGGGCGGGTTCCGTCGATATGATTTCCGTTTCGGTTCCTGCCTGTCCGCCGGGCGCCGGCTCCGCTATTTTGTCCGCACAGCCGCAGTACAGAATGCACAGGGCGAGCAGACAGCCGAGAATCCGTTTCATGCGTGTCACTTCCTCTTTTGTTCTTCCGTTATCATACCACAGGTCGCCTCGCCGTGCAGCCCAAAACGGAAGTCTTCTTTTCTTTTTAGAAGAAAAGAAGCAAAAGAAAATCAAGTGCGGAGCAGTTGGCTCTCTGTTCTCCTGTTGCCTTCGCCAACGCGTTACACAAAACGGACGGTTCACATACGAACCATCCGTTTTTTTCGTTCCTTGTGCAGGTCGTGCGGGAAAGCACCTTGTCTCAGAATTACATCCTCCCCCGCAACGTCTTTTGTTTCTTTTCTTCAAGAAAAGAAATCGTTTTCCCCCCTTCTTTTCTTTTTAGAAGAAAAGAAGCAAAAGAAAATCAAGTGCGGAGCAGTTGGCTCTCTGTTCTCCTGTTGCCTTCGCCAACGCGTTACACAAAACGGACGGTTCACATACGAACCATCCGTTTTTTTCGTTCCTTGTGCAGGTCGTGCGGGAAAGCACCTTGTCTCAGAATTACATCCTCCCCCGCAACGTCTTTTGTTTCTTTTCTTCAAGAAAAGAAATCGTTTTCCCCCCTTCTTTTTTAGAAGAAAAGAATCGTTCCCCCGGGATCGTGCCTGTCATTTGCGCTCGTGCATGCCTCTCGCGTTCTCAGACGATCCTCTTCGGCTGAAACAGCAGATAGTCCGCCGCTGTAAAGACATATTCCACGCCGTTTTTTTCGCCCGTATACGCCGCTCTGTGCGCCTTACCGTGCAAATGTGCATATACCGCGCAGCGCACGCCGTAGCGCTCGAGAAGCGCCGTCGCCTGCGTATCCCCGTGCCGCTCGTCAAAGGGCGGAAAGTGCAGCATAACGATCTTCTCCGCCTCCGCCGGCATGGATTGCAGCGACAGCTCCAGCCGGATCAGTTCCCGCGTGTAAATCTTTTCGTCCTGCGGGGTGTACTGCGCATTGGGCAGCGTCCAGAGCCGCGTCCCGCCGACGGCGTAGCGTCCGAATACAAGACTGTCGTTCTGGATCGCGTGCATGGACGGCGGCAGACAGCCGCGCACCTGCGTCACGGTGTTCCACCAATAGTCGTGGTTGCCGCGCAAAAGCACCTTCGTTCCCGGAAGCGCATCGATGAACGCGAGATCCGCCGCCGCGTCCGAAAGGCGCATGGCCCAGCTGATGTCCCCGGGGATGAGTACAAGATCCTCCGCGCCGACGCTCTGCTTCCACGCCTCTGCCAGCCGCTCCGCATGGTTTTCCCAAACGCTTCCGAACACATGCATGGGTTTATCGGCGGAGAAGGACAGGTGCAGGTCTCCGATGGCAAAAATCCGCATCCGGCGTCTCCTCTCGACGGAACAAATCCGCCCGTTCTCTGTTACTCGTCGTCCTCCGGCTCCATATCGTCCTCATCGAAAGCATCGTCCGCATCCGCGTCCAAAACGTTCTCCAGATCCTTTTGCCGCTTCTGCTCACGCAGGCAGTCGGCGCAAAGCTCATATCCCTCCACCGCAGGCGCTTCGCCGCACTCGCTGCAAAGGATCTCCTCTTCCTGCGCGATCTGCTGCACGCGCGCCGCGTCTCCACGGCGCATGGAGCGCATACACACGTCACAGTAGGGCGCGTCGCCGCGGATGTAATTCAATTCGCATTTCGGACATTTTTTCAAGGCCATACCCGTCTCTCCTTCAAAACTAAAGCGGCAAGCGCCGCAGGATCTCACTCTTCCGAAAGCGAAAAACACGGGCGATTCCCGCCGATGCCCGGCAAGATCCGCCCGCTGAACGCCCGGTCGCTACCATATTATGCGAAAGTCCATTCGACATGTCAAGCCTTGTTTTCACGATCCTGCAAAATTTGTCCGATCCGCTCCAGAACCGCCTCTTTTCCGTCCCCGGATTCCGAGGAGTAGGGGATGGCGGCGGGCGGCGCGCCGAGAAGCTTTGCCGCCTGGTTCGCAGCCTGCCTGCGCTTGGACTTGGCGATCTTGTCGGCCTTCGTCGCGATGAGCGTGAACGGAAGTCCGTAATACAGCACCCATTCGAACATCTGCCGGTCCTCCGCGGTCGGCGCATGGCGAATATCGATGAGCAGAAACAAATGCTGCACACGGCCGCTTGACAGATATTGCTCCATGAGCGAACCCCATCCGGCCTGCTCGGTCTTGCTCGCCCTTGCAAAGCCGTAGCCCGGCAGGTCCACAAGATAAAAATCGCGGTTCAGCAGAAAGAAATTGATAAGCCGCGTTTTCCCCGGCGTTTGGGAGGTCTTGGCGAGCTTTTTGTTGCCGCACAGATGGTTGATCAGGCTGGATTTTCCAACGTTGCTCTTGCCGACGATGGCGATTTCAGCCCGTTCGGCGGGCGGGTATCCGCTGCCGGTTCCAACGCTTGTAACAAACTCCGCCTGTTTAATGACAAACGGCTGCATGCGGCTCCTCCTTGATTCCGGGCATGGGCGCCGCGGCATAGGCCGGCGGCGCAGCGAGCGCAGCGCGCAAAACCTCGTCCGCAGTCGAGACGAACTCGATGCGGAGCGCTTTTTTTATCTCGTCCGGCACGTCGAAGAGATCCTCGCGGTTCTTCTCCGGCAGCAGCACGGTCGTTACGCCCGCGCGCACGGCCGCAAGCAGTTTTTCGCGCAGGCCGCCAATCGGCAGCACCCGGCCGCGCAAAGTGATCTCGCCGGTCATGGCAAGGCGCGGCCGCACCTCCGCTCCGGAAAGCGCGGACGCAAGCGCCGTCATCAGGGCAATGCCCGCGGAAGGCCCGTCCTTCGGCACGGCGCCCTCCGGCACATGCACATGCAGGTCGAGCTTTTCAAAGCAGCCGGGGTCGATCCCAAGCCGCTCCGCATTCGCACGAACAAAGGTGAGCGCGGCGTGCGCGGACTCCTGCATGACGTCGCCGAGCTGCCCGGTGAGCTGGAGATTGCCCTTTCCCGGAAGCGCGGTCGCTTCGATCACCAGCGTCTCCCCGCCAACGCTCGTCCATGCAAGCCCCGTGACCACGCCGACCTGCGGTTCGGCCTCGACCTCGTCGCCGCGATGGCGCTGCGGCCCCAGCCAATCCGTGATGCGCTGTCTTGTTAGCGTAATCCGCTGCTTTCCCTCCACGATCTCGCACGCCGCCTTGCGGCAGACGCTTCCAAGCACGCGGTCAAGCTCGCGCACGCCCGCCTCGCGGGTATAGCCCTCGATCAGGCAGGAGAGCGCGGCGGCGTCCGCGCGCAGGTTCGAGCGGGTCAGCCCATGCTTTTTGAGCTGGCGCGGCAGCAGGTGCCGGCGAGCAATCTCGAGCTTTTCATCGAACAGATAGCTCGGCACCTCGATGACCTCCATGCGGTCAAGCAGCGGCCTCGGAATGCTTGAGGCGTCGTTGGCCGTGGTCATCAGAAGGCAGCGGGACAGGTCGTAGGGAATCTCCACAAAGTGATCGACAAAGGCGTTGTTCTGTGCGCTGTCAAGCACCTCGAGCATCGCGGATGCGGGATCGCCGCGCATATCATCCGAGAGCTTGTCGATCTCGTCAAAGAGCAGCAGCGGATTCACGGTCTTTGCCTGCCGCATGGCCTCGATGATGCGGCCTGGCCGCGCGCCGATATAGGTGCGGCGGTGGCCGCGGATCTCGGCCTCGTCGTGTACGCCGCCGAGACTCATGCGGACAAATCTGCGTCCCATGGCCTCCGCGATCGCCTTTGCGATCGAGGTCTTGCCGACGCCCGGCGGGCCGACGAGACAGAGAATCTGTCCCTGCGGGTCGCCCGTCAGCTTCTGTACGGCGAGCATTTCGACGATGCGTTCCTTGACCTTCTTCATGCCGTAATGGTCGCGGTCAAGAATGCTCCGTGCGTGCTGCAAGTCAAGGTTGTCCTCCGTGCGCTCCGTCCATGGCAGCTCAAGCAGGCACTCGATATACGCCTGCGCCATGGGCTGCTCATGCGATCCGCGCGGCAGGGCGTCAAAGCGGTCGATCTCCTTTTCCAGCTTTTCCTTCACATAGTCCGGCAGCGTCAGCTTCTCCATGCGGCTGCGATAGTCTGCCTCTTCGGACGCTTCGCCGATGCCGAGCTCTTCCTGCACGGCCTTGAGCTGCTCGCGCAGGACGAATTCTCTCTGGTTGCGATCCGCCGCTTCTTTGATTTTGGCCGCGATACGGTGGTCGATTTTCATGATCTCCAGCTCGTTCTCGATGATCTCGAGCACACGCATCGCACGCGCCTCCGCGTCCGCCGTTTCCACAAGCTGCTGCTTGTCGAGGACCTTCGTGGCGCACTGCTGCCCAACGGCGTCCACAAATGCCGAAAATTCGGAAATGCTCAGGATCGCGTCCCGCTGATCGGATGTCAGGCGATCTTTTTCCTGTGTAAATGCCAGGAACCCCTCGGTCAGGCGGCGGCGCAGCGTCTCCTGCGTAACGGCGTCAGGCTCTGTCTCCGTGAGATAGGCGACCTTCGCTTCAAAGTACGGCTCGACCGCAGTAAACTCCTCGATATGCGCGCGGGCAATGCCCGTAACAAGCAGATGCACGGCGTCATTTCGAATGCGGAACACCTGTCTGAGGCGACAGACCGTACCGAAACGGTACAGCTCGGTCTCGTCGATCTCGGCGCGTTTTTGGTCTTCCTGCATACAGAGCAAAGCAAGCCCGTCCGCCGAGAGGGCTTGCTCCATCGCAAGGAGAGTTTTCTTCCTGCCAATATCGCAATGCATGATCTCGCCGGGCAGAACGGTCAGTCCGCGCAGCGGGATAATGGGCAGTTTGGTTTTCGTTTGATCCAGTGTTTCCATATGTAGTGTCTCCTTTGCACTACAGTATACTGGATATTGTCAGTTTGTGCAAACCGGTACAGGGATAATTTCTTGTATTTGTTGTGACACTTTCTTGAAAAATGCCGCGCCGATCGCCTCCTCGACGCTCCCTACAGTAATGATCTCGCAGGGAAACGCAGCGAATTCCGCGTCGTAGTTCTCGCGCGGCAGCAGGACGCGCTCTGCCCCCGCCTCGATCGCTGCTTCGATCTTTTCGCGCACGCCGCCCACAGGAAGCACGTTTCCGTGAATGGAAACCTCGCCCGTTGCGGCAAGCAGCGGCAGCGGCGGCGTGTTTTTCAGTGCGCTGTAGAGCGCGACCGCCATTGCAACGCCCGCAGACGGGCCGTCTGCCGGATACCCGCCGGGGATGTTGAAGCGCACCTCATACTCCGAAAAATCCACGCCGCAGAGATTGGAGACCGCGCAAAGCACGTTTTCGACCGAGCCGCGCGCCGTGCTCTTTCGGCGAAGCCTGCGGCTCTGCCCGTCCAGCTCCTCCTCCTCCACGATCCCGTTGAGCACGAGCCCCGGATGTCGGCTCTTTTTCAGCGTACACTCGATCTCCATGGACAACCCGCCCATGCCGGAGACTGCGAGCAGATTCATCACGCCGACGCGCGGCTTTTCCGAGAGCTTTTTCGTGATGCTCGGCGTGTAGTTGCAGTTTCTCGCGATCCAGCGCACGTCCGCCTCCGTGATCTCCCTGCGGCTTTCGTTGTGCGCAAGCCCCGCCGCAAGCTGGATGATGTTCACCGCGTCTCTGCCGCTGCTCGAAAAGCGCGCGCATTGCTCAAGCGCCGTCTCCTCGATCGCATAGCCCGCGCGCTCCGCCGCACCGCGCGCGACCGACCGAAGCTCCCCGTGGTTCAGGGGCTTAAAGTGCAGTTCGACGCAGCGGGAGCGCAGAGCCGGCGGCAGTTCCTCCGGCCGCCGCGTCGTCGCGCCGACGAGCCGGAAATCCGCAGGCAGACCGTTTTGAAAGATGTCATGGATATGCTGCGGGATCGCGCTGTTTTCCGGCGCATAATACGCGCTCTCAAAGTGCACGCAGCGATCCTCCAGCACCTTGAGGAGCTTGTTCATCTGGAGCGGGTGCAGTTCCCCGATCTCGTCGAGAAATAGGATCCCGCAGTGCGCCCGCGTCACTGCGCCGGGCTTTGGCTGTGGGATGCCCTTTGCGCCGAGCGCGCCCGCGCCCTGGTAGATCGGGTCGTGTACCGAGCCGAGCAGCGGGTCTGCGATCGCCCGTTCGTCGAAGCGGATGCAGGTGGCGTCCATCTCGACAAACTTGGATTCTTCCGTGAACGGCGAATCCGGGCATTGCTTGGCTTCCTCCAGCACGAGCCGCGCCGCGCAGGTCTTGCCGACGCCCGGCGGGCCATAGATGAGCACATGCTGCGGGTTCGGCCCGCACAGCGCCGCCATCAGCGCGCGGATCCCCTCCTGCTGCCCGATGATGTCTGTAAAGCGTTTCGGCCGGGCGAGTTCGGACAGCGGCGCATTCAGGTGCCGCGCGCGGAGTGCGGCAAGCCGCGTCAGTTCCAGCGCGCTCTGTTTCGGTTTCCGTTCCGCCGCCGTTTCCTGTACGCGTTTCCGCTCCCGTCGCAGATAGAGCGCCAAGGCCCCGATCAGCGCTGCTTCAATACACAATACGATCAATGTTTCACTCATGCAAATAGTATGCGACTGTGCGCGCCGCATTTTGCATGTCAATTATTGCAAGCCGCCGCTTTCCAACAGAAACGGACGGGATCGCGCCGATCCCGCAAGACCGACTCTCCCGCCCGTTAATTTCTGACCGTCCGATCCGTCAATAGCGCTCGATCGCAATGCGCTCGACCTGCCCCGCGACAGCGCGGCCCAAAAATACCTCTGCAAGCTCCGCAAAATCTTCCGGACTGTCGCTCACATAATAGCGCTGTTCCCCCTGCGCGCCCGTCTCTGCGAGCAGGTCCTGCGCTTGCAGCAGCTTCATGAGCGCCGAGGCGCACTCACGCCCCGTATCGATGAGCTGCACGCCCGCACCCATGTATGCGCCGATCAGCTCCGATAACAGCGGATAGTGCGTGCAGCCGAGCACAAGCGTGTCTACGCCGGCTGCGCGCAGCGGCGCAAAATACTCCGCGACGACCTGTTCCGTGACCGGATCCCCCGGCCGTACCCGTCCGTTTTCCACGAGCGGCACGAGCAGCGGGCAGGCGCGGCTCACGATCTCAATGCCGGGTGTCAGGCCGCGGATCGCGCGTTCGTATGCGCCGCTTCGAATGGTCGCTTTCGTTCCGACCACGCCGACCCTCCCGTTTTTCGTGCGCTCCGCCGCCGCACGCGCAGCGGGCTCGACCACGCCGAGGATCGGAAGCGGAAGTTCCTCCGCGAGCAGCGACAGCGCGACGGTCGAAACGGTTCCGCAGGCCACAACAATGGCTTTCGGATCAAAGCTTCTCAAAAAGACGACGTCCTGCCGCGCGTATTGAATGAGGGTCTCCGTCGAGCGCCCGCCATAGGGAACGCGCCCCGTATCTCCAAAGTACACGAACCGCTCTCCCGGCAGCAGGCGGATGAGCTGCCGCATTGCGGTCAGCCCGCCCACGCCGGAATCAAACACGCCGATCGGCCGATTATCCATAGTAGTTCTCTCCTCCGCGGTGCGGTGCGCCATGCGTCCCCGCGTCTTACTCGTTCTGCGAACTTGTATAGTATACCACACTTTACCCCGGCGTGAAAAGAACCGCGTCTCTGTCGTCCTGCCGAAGTGGAACGCGCTGTTCCTTGGGCGTTTCCTCTTCCGGAAGGACTGCAGCACGGGGAACGTGTGATTTCTGTGCTTCCATGTCTGCCCCACACGTCCTGCTTGCGGCGCGAAAGAAACGGACGGTCCATTTTGGAACCGTCCGCTTTGTGCAGCACGCGCGTGCAAGAGGCTACATTACGCGCTCTGTGCACGATCCTGCCGTGATCAAAGGGCGTCTTTGCTTTCGATGCTCAGCCGTGCTTTTCCGCATTCTCCGTCTCGGAGAGCAGCGCCATGAACTCTTCTCCGGTGATCGTTTCCTTCTCCAGCAGATATGCCGCAAGCCGGTCGAGCGCCGCGCGGTTCTCGGTCAGGATCCCGAGGGCCTTCTCGTGTGCATCGTGGACCGTCTTGACCACCTCGCGGTCGATCTCCGACGCGGTTTCCGGCGAGCACGCCAGCGATGCGTCGCCGCCGAGATACTGATTCGTGATCGTCTCGAGCGCAACCATGCCGAAGCGTTCGCTCATGCCGTAGCGCGTGATCATGGCGCGCGCAAGGCGGGTCGCCTGCTCGATGTCGTTGGAAGCGCCGGTCGTGATCGAGCCGAAGATCAGCTCCTCTGCCGCGCGTCCGCCCGTGAGTGTTGCGAGCTTGTTGAATGCCTCCTCGCGGCTCATCAGGAAGCGCTCGTCCTCCTCGACCTGCATGGTATAGCCGAGCGCGCCGGATGTGCGCGGAATGATCGTGATCTTATGCACTGGCGCGGAATGGCTCTGCTTTGCGGCGACGAGCGCGTGGCCGATCTCGTGGTAGGACACGATACGCTTTTCCTGCTCGGAAATGACCGCGCCCTTTCTTTGGTACCCGGCAATCACGACCTCGACGCTCTCCTCAAGGTCGGATTGCTCGACCGTGTCTCTGCCGCAGCGGACCGCGCGCAGCGCCGCTTCGTTGACAATGTTTGCAAGCTCTGCGCCGGATGCGCCGGACGTCGCGCGCGCAATGGCGTTGAAGTCGATGCCGTCCGCCATGTGAACATCCTTTGCATGGACCTGCAATATGGCTTCCCTGCCCTTCAGGTCGGGCAGCTCCACCGGGATGCGCCGGTCAAAACGACCGGGACGCAGCAGCGCCTGATCGAGCGATTCCGGCCGATTCGTCGCCGCAAGGATGACGACGCCCTTGTTGCCGTCAAAGCCATCCATTTCCGTGAGCAGCTGGTTCAGCGTCTGTTCGCGCTCGTCGTTGCCGCCAAGCCCGCCGCCGTCGCGCTTCTTGCCGATCGTATCGATCTCGTCGATGAACACGATGCACGGCGCCTTTTCCTCCGCCTGCTTGAACAGGTCGCGCACCTTCGCCGCGCCCATGCCGACGAACATTTCAACGAATTCCGAGCCGGAGATCGAGAAGAACGGAACCTTTGCTTCGCCTGCGACCGCCTTGGCGAGCAGCGTTTTACCCGTGCCCGGAGGGCCGACGAGCAGCGCGCCCTTGGGCAGCTTCGCGCCGATTTTTGCATACTTTCCCGGGTCATGCAGGAAATTGACGATCTCCATGAGCGCTTCTTTGGCCTCGTCCTCGCCCGCAACGTCCGCGAAGGTCTTTCCGGTCTGCGCCTCAACGTAGACCTTTGCATTCGCTTTTCCGAAGGTCAACGCGTTGCCCATCGCGCCGCCGCCCATGGTCTTTGCCATCAGCATCCGCCCGATCGCGCTGAGAATGAGGATCGGCAAGACCCACGTCAGCAAGAAGCTCAGGATCGGTGAGCTCTGCGTCGGGATCGACGCTGCAAATTCCACACCGGCCGTCTTCAGCCGCTCCGTCAGCGTATCATCCGGCCAAATGCCGGTTTTATAAACGCGCTCCTTGCCCTTTTCATCGGTGGCCAGGAATGTGATCTGTCCCTCGCTCTCGTCCCGCGCGACCTCTTTGACCGCGCCGCTGTCCAGCATCTCAAGGAACGCATTGTATCCCACCTCGCGCACTTGCAGCTCCATGAGCGACGGGAACACGAGCGCATTGAGCAGCAGGATCACGACGAACATGATGATGCCATAGTAGATCAACGGTTTTCTGGAAGGTTTCTGTTCTTTCACTCTGCTCTACCCCCTATGTCTGTCATGGTCAAGGATACATAACTTTCCTTGTCTTTGCAATTCCCATTTTTCGCCTTTTGCGCCGTTTTGCGGATTGTTCACCGCGCTTCACATTTGTGTCCGATTCTGCCGTTATTTTGCCATGCGCCCTGCGCATCGGCTCCGGGTTGCTTTCCAACTTCTTGCTGCTCGCCCCGTCGAACGCGGGCCGACCGCTTTTCTTCCGCGAGGTCGGAGCGCCCCCCTCTGATGACAAGGCGTTCTCAATCCTCGCCGTTTTCCGCGCCGTTCTCTTCGATCGTATTTGCGTGGTTCGTACTCCACATGGCCTGCACGGCTTTTGTGCGCGCGTGGTTCGTCCAGCCGTATTTCAGTCTGGTCTCGCTGCACTCTACCGCGGTCTCCGGCAGCGCTGCAAGCAGGCGTTCCCGCGCAGCGTCGTCCTTCGCAAGCGGGTTTTTCGAGACCCATAACCGTTCGAGCTGCCGCATTTTCGCAAGCGCCGTTTCGTTTTCGATCGCGTTGTCCATGAGGTTCAGATCGATCAGGTCCGGAAGCGCCGCAAGCGCTTCTGCGTCCTGTATCGCATTGCTGTACGCTTCGAGATAGGTCAGGCTATGCAGGGAGGAGAGCGGCGTGATATCCGCAATGTCGTTCTTGGAGATGACGAGAACGCGCAGCTTTGTCAGGCCGGCAAGCGGCGACAGATCTGTGAGCTTATGCCGCGTGAGGTTGACGGCCTCCAGCTCCGTGCAGTATTTGAGCGGAACGATGTCCGCATCCCGCAGCAGCCGGTCGCCGCTGTGACTTTCTCCGTTGAAGATCGTCACGTCGGTCCGCAGCGTATACTTTCCGACGCGCACGATCCAGATAAACTTTGTATCGGGGAATTCCGCGAGCAGCGCTTCCATCTCGACGTTCTCAAAGCCGAGCGTGGAAACGTCCACCCATGCCGGGTGCAGGAAGCAGCGCACGGTCTCCGCCAGTTCCTCGATGTCGCGAAAATACACCGTCGTGAAATCGAGTCGTTCATCCGTGCTTCGGAACTGCCGCTCCGGGAAATCGATCGTCCAATAGAAGCGGATCTCCGGATATTTTTGCCGCAGCGCCGCCTTTTCGGACGTTGAAAGCATCGTTCCGACAAGGTCGACATCCGTCAGCTTCGGCAGATAGGCGAGCAGCTCCAAAAGCTCCCCGTGGCGCTCCGGCGTTTGTCCGCCGAGGCTCAGCCATTCGATATCGCTGTCCGCTTCGACCCCCGCGATGGGTACCGTCCAGAGCACCTCGCAGTCCGGGTGCGCTGCCTGATATGCGCACAATTCCCGATAGCAAGCGCTTCCGCGCCCATCAAGCAGCGCAAGTTTCGGAAAAGCGTCGAGCAGCGCGATCTCCTCCGCCGTGATGTCGCTGCATGTAATGTGCGTGAGCGTCGTATCATATCGCCCGCTGCCGAGCGGCACGCTCCATAGGATCTCGCAGGCCGGGTTCTCTTGTCTCAACCTTGCGATCTCCCCCGACGTGATCTCATCGTGGCCGCGCAGATCGATGCAGTCATAGCGCGTCGCTTGTTCGAGCAGCCATTCGATCTCGGGCAGCGCCTCAGCGCGCAGGTCGAGCGTTCTTCCCTCGTGCTCTGCGTCCGCATCCGCTGTCCTGCTCTCTGCTCGACAGGCGGAGAACGCAGCAGCCGCCAGCAGCAGGAGTGCCAGCGCAGATGCCGCGCAAAGAATGCGTGCTTTAGCGTTCGACCGACCGGTGTTCTTCATGTGTTTCCTTCTCTTTGCATCGCGGCGTTCACCGCAGTTTTCTCAAGTATCTGTGGATCATTCGTACATTATACCATGCCGCTCCGGCGGATAAAAGACATGCTGCGCGGTTCCCGGCGAATTCTCCCGACAGCCCCTGCGTCGCTTATGACGCTGCTTTTCTTTTCCCGGTTCCTTCCACAGACACAAAAGAACTCCCAAAGCGCCGGCCTCGGGAGTTCTCTTTCGATATGACTTCGTTTGTCAGACAAGCTCGAGGACTGCCATTTCGGCTGCGTCGCCGCGGCGCGGTCCAAGCTTATACATGCGGGTATAGCCGCCCTTGCCGACTTCCTGACCGCGCTTATCCATCTTGGGCGCGATGTCACGGAAGAGCTTCTCGACCACGGGATGCGCGCGATCCTTCGTGCGCTCCCTGTAGTCGGACTTGCTCTCGTCCTTCGACTTGAACTCGGGGACGTCGTACAGATACGCCATGATCTGACGGCGCGCGGCGAGCTTCGACGGCTTGTCAACGACTTTCTCGACCTTGACGATCTGGGACTTCTCGTTGCGCGTCTCCTTCTCGACGGTCTCACAGTTCTGATACTCTCTGACTGCCAGGGTGATCAGCTTCTCGGCAATGGAGCGCACTTCCTTGGCGCGCGTCTCGGTGGTAACGATCTTGCCGTTCCAAATGAGCGCGGTGGTGAGGTTGCGCAGAATTGCTGCACGCTGGTCGCCGGCTCTGCCAAGCTTACGGGTTGCCATGAGCTATTCCTCCTCAATCTTCGTTCGTGCGCAGCGACAGGCCGAGCGCACTCAGTTTTTGCTGCACTTCCTCGAGGGACTTGCGCCCAAGGTTGCGCACTTTCATCATCTCATCCTCGTCACGCTGCACCAGCTCCTCGACGGTGTTGATGCCTGCGCGCTTGAGGCAATTGTAGGAGCGGACGGAAAGATCCAGATCCTCGATGTTCATTTCCAGGATCTTCTCCTTCTTGCTCTCCTCCTTCTCGACAAGGATCTCGACGCCCTGCACATGATCCGTCAGGTTGATGAACAGCATCAGGTGCTCGGTCAGGATCTTGCCTGCGAAGGATGCGGCTTCGTCCGGCTTGATGCTGCCGTCCGTCCAAATCTCCAGCGTGAGCTTATCGTAGTCGGTGATCTGACCGACGCGGGTGTTATCGACCGTGAAGTTCACCTTCGTGATCGGTGTGAAGATGGAGTCTACCGCGATCACGCCGATCGGCATGTCGGCGCGCTTGTTCCGCTCGACCGTGACATAGCCGCGGCCGTGCTCGAGCGTCATCTCCATGTGGAGCTTGCCGTTGCTGTCCAGCGTTGCGATGTGCAGCTCCGGGTTGATGACCTCAACATCGGCGTCCGGCAGGATGTCGTCCGCCGTCACTTCGCATTCGCCCGCCGCATCGATGACGATCTTTTTCGGACCGTCGCAATGCAGTTTGCAGCAGAGCTCCTTGAGGTTCAGAATGATCTCCGTGACGTCCTCTTTCACGCCTTCGATGGTAGAGAACTCGTGCAGCACGCCGTCGATCTGGACGGACGTGACCGCAACGCCCGGCAGGCTGGACAACAGGACGCGGCGCATCGAGTTGCCAAGCGTCGTGCCAAAGCCGCGCTCCAGCGGCTCCACCACGAACTTGCCGTACTGGTCAGCCAATTCCACACATTCGAGTTTGGGCTTTTCGATCTCGATCAATGGGATACCCTCCTTCGCGTTTTTTGTTGTGGACAAGTCATCTTCGAGGCTTACCTGGAGTAGAACTCAACGATGAGATGCTCTTCGATCGTCAGGTCAATGTCATCGCGCTGTGGCAGTGCAACGACTTTGCCCGTGAGGGTCTCTGCATCCAGCTCGAGCCACTTCGGAATGGTGCGGCTTGCACCCTGCTCGCGCAGCGTCTTGAACAGCTCGATGTCGCGGGTCTTGTCGCGCAGCGTGATCACGTCGCCGACCTTGACCTGGTAGGACGCGATGTCCACCTTCTTGCCGTTGACGCGGATGTGGCCGTGCGTGACCAGCTGACGCGCCATGGGGCGGGATTCGCCAAAGTTCAGGCGATATGCCACGTTGTCGAGACGGCGCTCGAGCAGCTGCAGCATGTTGTCGCCGGTGACGCCGTGCATGTTGGCGGCGACGTCATAGTATTTCCGGAACTGAGATTCCAATACGCCGTAGGCGCGGCGAACCTTCTGCTTCTCGCGAAGCTGGATGCCGTACTCGGACTGCTTCTTGCGGCCCTGGCCATGCATTCCCGGCGGGGTGTGGCGCTTCGTGATCGCGCACTTATCGGAATAGCAGCGGTCGCCCTTCAGGAAGAGCTTCGTGCCCTCTCTGCGGCACTGTCTGCAGACGGAACCTGTATATCTTGCCATAACGTCATTCCCTCCTTACACTCTTCTGCGCTTGGGCGGGCGGCATCCGTTGTGCGGGATGGGCGTCACGTCCTTGATCATGTTGACCTCGAGGCCGGCGGTCTGCAGTGCGCGGATCGCGCTCTCACGACCGGAGCCGGGTCCCTTCACATACACCTCAACGGTGCGCAGGCCATGCTCCATCGCTGCGCGCGCTGCGGTCTCGGCCGCCATCTGCGAAGCGAAGGGCGTGGACTTCTTCGAGCCGCGGAAGCCCAGCGAGCCGGAGCTCGACCAGGAGATCGCGTTGCCCTGAAGATCCGTGATGGTAACGAGGGTGTTGTTGAAGGAGGAACGAATGTGCGCTGCACCGCGCTCGATGTTCTTCTTCTCGCGGCGTTTGCGGGAAGTTGCGGTCTTTTTGATCTTCGTTGCTTTTGCCATCTTACGCTACCTCCTTACTTTCTCTTTCCGCCCTGCGTGCGCTTCGGGCCCTTGCGGGTACGGGCGTTCTGCTTCGTGCTCTGTCCGCGAACGGGCAGGCCCTTGCGGTGACGGACGCCGCGGTAGCAGCCGTTTTCGATGAGACGCTTGATGTTCATCGAGGTCTCACGTCTCAAATCGCCCTCAACCTTAACGTTGTGGTCGATGTACTCTCTGAGCTTATTGACGTCGCTCTCGGCCATATCGCGCACACGGATGTCGGGATCGACGCCCGTTGCAGCAAGGATGTCCGACGCGGTCTTGCGACCGATCCCAAAGATATAGGTCAATCCGATTTCGATGCGCTTGTCTCTGGGAAGGTCTACGCCAGCAATACGTGCCATATCGTTCCTTTACCTCCAATAAAATTTCAAATGTGTTTATTTCCATCCTGCCGGAATGCAGGGCAAGCCCTGCACAGCCGCCCGGCGGGAGTTTTATTTGTGGCTTAGCCCTGTTTCTGCTTATGCTTCGGGTTTTCGCAGATGATCATGACACGGCCCTTGCGCTTGATGACTTTGCACTTTTCGCAAATGGGTTTCACAGACGGTCTGACTTTCATGGTCGTTCTCCTTTCGGTTGGTGTCAATTCTTGCCGCGCCACGTGATGCGGCCGCGGGTCAGATCATACGGGGACAGCTCAACGGTGACCTTATCCCCCGGGAGGATGCGAATGAAGTTCATGCGCAGTTTTCCCGAAATCGTTGCAAGTATCGTATGCCCGTTTTGGAGCTTCACTTCGAACATTGCGTTCGGATGCGCTTCCGAAACGACGCCTTCGACTTCAATGACGTCCTGCTTAGACAAGCTATCCCTCCTACTGCTCTGGCTTTGCATTGTACCCGAGGGCGAACAGGCTCTTGCGGAGCTCCGCGTCAAGCACGTTCTTTCCCCCGGTCAGCTTTTCCGCAACGGTTTCCGCCGTTTCGGCTTCCACCCGCAGATGCTTCAGCTTCTTCCTCTTCGGCGCGGCAAGCTTTCTTGTCTCGCCGTCCGCAAGATACACATGGTTGTCGTCCGCTATGCCGACGATGAGAAACGCGCGTCCCCGGTCTCGGCCGGCTTTCGAAATCACGACTCGACCGATGCTCTCGTTCGTCATGCCTCGGGCGCCTCCTCATGCAGCGTCAGCAGCACCGGATCACCGTCCGTGATCGCAATGCTGTTCTCGTAGTGTGCGGAAGGCTTCCCGTCCGCGGCCACGACCGTCCAGCCGTCGGACAGCTGGTAGACATGCGCCGTACCGAGGTTGATCATCGGCTCGATCGCGATCGTCATGCCCTTTTCGAGGCGGAGTCCCCGCCCGGCCCTGCCGTAGTTCGGCACTTCCGGATCCTCATGCATGTTCCGGCCGATACCGTGTCCGACCAACTCGCGAACCACCCCGTAGCCATGCGATTCCGCATGTTCCTGGATCGCCGCGCCGATGTCGCCGAGCCGATAACCGACCCTCGCATACTTGAGACCCTCGAAAAAACACGCCTTCGTGACGCGCACAAGCTCCTGCACTTCGTCCGGCACCTCTCCGACAAGAAAGGTGCGCGCCGCATCGCCGTGATACCCGTCGATATACGCGCCGACATCCACCGAGATGATATCGCCGTTTTTCAGGTGATACCCGCCGGGGATCCCGTGAACGACCTGTTCGTTGACAGAGGTGCAGATGCTCTTCGGATATCCGTCGTATCCGAGGAACGACGGCTGCGCGCCCTGCGCACGGATGTACTTCTCCGCTTCGCGGTCCAGCTCCGCCGTACTGATGCCCACGCGTACGAGGCGCTCCATCAGCTTCAGCGTGCCTTCGACGATGCGGCCGGCTGCATCCATTTTCTGAATTTCCGCCGCTGATTTGATCGTAATCATCCGATCGCCTTCTCTACTTCGCTTGTGACCGCATCGACATCCTGATCGCCGTTCACCTTGCGGAGCAGGCCCCGCTCGCGGTAGTAGTCGATCAGCGGCTGCGTCTGTTCCTGATAAACATGCAGTCGATTCCGCACGGTCTCCGCCGTGTCGTCATTGCGCTGATACAGCGTTGCGCCGCAGTGGTCGCACGTTTCGGAGCTGTGCGAGACGATATGATACGCCGCGCCGCAGTCCGGACACATCCGCCGTCCGCTGATGCGATCGACCAGGCGGTCAAACGGAACGTCGAGATCCACGACATGATCAATGTCGGCGATGGCGGCCAATGCGTCCGCCTGCGCGACCGTCCGCGGGAAGCCGTCCAGCAGGAAGCCGTTTTCACAGTCCGGCTGCTGCACGCGCTGCTCCACCATGCGGATGATAATCTCGTCCGGGACGAGCTCGCCGCGCTCCATCAGTCCTTTTGCGGCAAGCCCGAGCTCCGTACCCCGGCGCATCTCGGCGCGCAGCATGTCGCCCGTGCTGATGTGAGCGATCTGCCGCGCCTCCGCAATGCGTTCTGCTTGTGTACCCTTGCCCGCACCCGGCGGGCCAAGAAAGATCAGCTTCATTGCAAACTCCCAGTTTAGTTAAGGAAGCCCTTGTAGTGCCGCATAAGCATGTGGCTTTCCAGCTGATCGGTCGTCTCGATCGCAACGCTGACCATGATGAGGATGCTCGTTGCGCCGAACGCTGTGGTCTGGCCGAGCGAATGGAGCGCAATGGTCGGCAGAATCGCGATGACCGCAAGGAACAGGGACCCGAACAGGGTCAGACGGCCGCTGATCTTTGCGAGATAGTCGCCGGTCGGCTTGCCCGGACGGATGCCGGGGATAAAGCCGCCGTTTTGCTGCAGGTTCTTCGACATTTCGATCGGGTTGAAGGTGATCGCGCTGTAGAAGTAACCGAATGCAATGATCAGCAGAGCGTAAACCAGGAAGTAGACAACGCTCGAAGCGCCGAGGTACTCCGTATAAAACGAATAGAACCCGCTCTTCGGCCAGAACTGGGCGATCATGCCCGGGAACTGGATCAGCGTCATGGCGAAGATCAGCGGAAGAACGCCGTTTGCATTCGCCTTGATTGGCAGGTAGGTGCTCTGGCCGCCGTACATCTTGCGGCCGACAACACGCTTTGCGTACTGCACGGGGATGCGGCGCTGCGCCTGATCCACATACACGACCAGCGTGATCATCGCGACGATGAGGACAAGCAGGATCGCGAACGCCCACGCCTTCATAACGCCGGTGAACAGCTGCTGTACCCAGCCGATGACGGTCTGCGGAACGCGGGACACGATCGAGGCAAAGATCAGCATGGAAATGCCGTTGCCGATGCCCTTCTCCGTGATGCGCTCACCGAGCCACATCAGGATTGCCGTACCTGCGGTCGCGCAGATGCCGATCACGGCAAGCGCCATCCAATCCGGAAGCGTGCTGGCGAGGTAGGACGTGCCGGGCTTTGCGGAGTTTTGCAGACCGACGAAAATGCCGATGGACTGCACCAGCGCAAGACCGATGCCCGTGTAGCGGGTAATCCGTTCGATCTTCTCGCGGCCATCCTCTTCCTTGCTGAGGCGCTCCAGAGACGGGATCGCGATCGTCAGCAGTTGGAGAATGATCGACGCTGTGATGTAGGGCGAAATACCCATTGCAAACAGCGTGAACTGCGAGAAGGAACTACCGGTCAACAGATCGAGGAAAGCGAGAATATCATACGACTGGACCGCTTCCGAAAGCAATGCGACGTTTACGCCCGGAATCGGGATAAAGCAGCCAAGTCGATAGATGACGATGAGCAGCAGCGTCATCAGGATCTTCTTGCGGATATCCTTGATCTTGAATGCGTTTATAAACGTCTTAAACATTAGCCGATCACCTCGACACTGCCGCCGGCAGCCTTGATCGCTTCATCGGCGGTCTTGGAGAACTTCGCAGCCTTGACGTGCAGCTTGCGCTCCAGCGTGCCGTTGCCCAGCACTTTGAGACCGTCTTTTTCGACCTTGCTGATGATGCCCTGTTCCTTGAGCAGTTCCGCCGTGACGGTGGTGCCATCTTCGAGCTTGTTCAGATCAGACACGTTGATGGTGGTGTATTCTTTTGCCCAGATATTCTTGAAGCCGCGCTTCGGCAGACGACGGGCGAGAGGCATCTGACCGCCTTCAAATCCGTTCTTCTTGCTTCCGCTGCGAGCCTTCTGACCCTTGTGGCCCATGGTGGAGGTCTTGCCCATGCCGGAGCCGATACCGCGACCGACGCGCTTGGGGGATTTCACCGAACCGGGGGCGGGCTGTAATTCATGCAGTTTCATGTTACCGTTCCTCCCGTCTTATAGTTCTTCCACCTTGACGAGGTGGCGGACCTTGAAGAGCATGCCGCGGATGCAGGCGTTGTCCGGCTGTTCCACGGTGCTGTTGGTCTTTTTGAGGCCCAGCGCCTTCACGGTGGCCTGCTGGTCTTTCAGGGCGCCAATGGTGCTCTTGACGAGCGTGATCTTCAGCTTCTTTTCCATTGTTCTGCCTCCCTTAGCCCAGGATCTCTTCAACGGTCTTGCCGCGAAGCTTTGCAACCTGCTCGGCGGTACGGAGCTGGGACAGACCGTCCAGCGTCGCCTTCACGCAGTTGCTGGGGTTGTTGGAACCGAAGGACTTCGTGCGGATGTCGCGAATGCCGACCATCTCGAGCACTGCACGGGCGGGACCGCCCGCGATAACGCCGGTACCTTCTTCAGCGGGGAGCATACGGACATGGCCCTTGCCGAATTTTCCTTCGACCTGATGGGGGATCGTCGTACCGACGAGCGGTACCTCGATCATGTGACGCTTTGCGTCCTCAACGCCCTTGCGCACGGCTTCCGGGATTTCCGCAGCCTTGCCGAGGCCGACGCCGACCTTACCGTTCTCGTTGCCGACGACCATCAGCGCGGTGAATCGGAAGTTCTTACCGCCCTTAACGACCTTTGCAACACGGTTGATCGCGACCAGACGCTCTTTGAATTCCGAGGGCTCTTTTTCAAATCTTCTGTTCTGCATCTCGATTCCTCCTTAGAAGTCCAGTCCGGCCTTGCGCGCTGCATCGGCCAGAGCCGCTACGCGACCCGTGTACAGGTAGCCGCCGCGGTCGAACACGACCTGCTTGACGCCCTTTTCCACGGCACGCTTACCGACCAGTTCGCCGACGAGCGCGGCGACTTCGGTCTTGCTCTTGCCTTCCAGCTTGCCCTTGAGCTCCGCATCCAGCGAGGAAGCTGCGACCAAGGTGTTGCCGACTTCGTCATTGATGACCTGCGCGTAGATGTTGGCCGTGCTGCGATAGACATTGAGTCTCGGACGCTCGGGCGTTCCGATAATATGTCTGCGCTGACGGATGTGACGCGCCTGACGCACTGCGTTCTTATCGATCTTAGAAAACATCTTTCGTCACTCCTTCCTGCCTTATTTACCGGTCTTGCCTTCCTTGCGGCGAACGAACTCGTTCTCATAGCGAATGCCCTTGCCCTTGTAAGGCTCCGGCGAACGCACCGCACGGATATCGGCTGCGATCTGTCCGACCTTCTGCTTGTCGATGCCGCTGACGATGATCTTCGTCGGGGCGGGCGTCTCAAACTTGATGCCGTCGATCTTTTCGAACTCTACGGGGTGGGAGTAGCCAACGTTCAGCACGAGCTTTTCGCCCTGCATCTGCGCTCTGTAGCCAACGCCGACGATCTCGAGGTTCTTCGTAAAGCCGGTGGTTGTTCCGACGACCATGTTATGGATGAGCGAACGGGAGAGGCCGTGCAGCGCACGGTGGCGTTTATCATCGCTCGGACGCTTGACGGTGAGAACACCGTTGTCCTGCTCGAGGATCATGTCCTTCGAAATCTGCTGCGACAGCTCGCCCTTGGGGCCTTTCACGGTCACAACATTCGATTCATCGACCGTGATTGTCACTCCGGCAGGAATGCTGACCGGAAGTTTTCCGATACGAGACATTTGTTTTTCTCCTTCTGATAGATTCTCTTGAGTGGAGCGCCGCTTACCAGATGTAAGCCAGCACTTCGCCGCCGACGCCCTGCTTGCGCGCTTCACGATCAGTCATGATGCCGCGGGACGTGGACAGGATCGCAACGCCGAGGCCGCCCAGCACCTTCGGGACTTCGTCCTTACGGGCGTAGACGCGCAGGCCGGGACGCGAGATGCGCTTGAGGCCGACGATGACGCGCTGCTTGTTCGGGCCGTACTTGAGCTGGATGCGGATGGTTTTCTGGATGCCTTCCTCAACGATCTCATAGCTCTTGATGTAGCCCTCTTTCACGAGGATCTCGGCGATGGCCTTCTTCACCGTGGAAGCGGGCACATCGACGCTGTCATGCTTCGCAACGAGAGCGTTGCGGATTCTGGTCAGCATATCTGCAATGGTATCCGTCATGAACGTATCCTCCTTTACCAGCTTGCCTTGCGCACGCCGGGGATCTCACCCTTGTACGCCAGTTCGCGGAAGCAAATGCGGCAGATGCCATATTTGCGAAGCACCGAATGCGGACGGCCGCAGATGCGGCAGCGCGTGTAAGCGCGGGTGCTGTACTTGGGGGTCCGCTGCTGCTTCAATTTCATGCTTGTCTTTGCCATGATACTCCTCCTTATCAGCCCTGAACGAACGGCATGCCCATGAGCGCGAGCAGCGCTTTGGCTTCTTCGTCCGTCTTGGCGCTCGTCACGAACACGATGTTCATGCCGCGCACCTTGTCGACATCGTCATAGTTGATCTCGGGGAAGATCAGCTGTTCCTTCAGACCCATGGCATAGTTGCCGCGGCCGTCAAAGGACTTGTCCGACACGCCGCGGAAGTCGCGGACGCGGGGCAGGACGATGTTCATCAGCTTATCGGCAAAGTAGTACATACGATCGCCGCGCAGGGTGACCTTTGCGCCGATGCTCATGCCCTCACGAACTTTGAAGTTCGCGACGGACTTCTTCGCCTTGCAGATGACGGCTTTCTGGCCGGAGATCTGTCCGAGCTCCTTGGCTGCCGCTTCGATCCCCTTCGGGTTATCCTTCTCGGCGCCGAGACCCATGTTGATGATGATCTTCTCGAGCTTCGGGATCTGCATGACGTTCTCGTACTGGAACTTTTCCTTCAGAGCCGGAACGGTCTCATTCAGATACTTCTCTTTGAGGCGGGGCATTTCATCCAGAACCTCAGCGACTTCTTGGACTTTCTCTTTCTTCGTAGCCACGTTATGTTCCTCCTTCCGCCTTAGTCAATACGTGCGCCGCACTTGTCGTTCTTGCAGTAACGGACGCTCTTCATCTTCTTCTTGCCGCCGATCTCGACTTCCTCGATCTTATGACCGATTCTCGTTGGCTGGCCGCACTTGGGGCAGACGAGCATCACGTTGGAAACGTGGATCGTGCCTTCCTTCTCGATGCGGCCGCCGGGCTCGCCCTGACGACGCGGCTTTACATGCTTCACGATCATGTTCGCGTTCTGCACGACGACGCGCTCCTTCTCAGGATAAGCGACGAGGATCTTGCCCTGCTTGCCCTTGTCCTTGCCGGAGATGACAACGACGGTATCGCCCTTTTTGACGTTCAGTTTGTTCATGTCGTTTCCTCCCTTAGAGCACTTCCGGCGCGAGAGAGACGATCTTCATGTAGCCCTTTTCACGCAGCTCGCGTGCGACAGGCCCAAAGATACGCGTTCCGCGCGGGTCCTTCTGGTCGTTGATGATAACGGCAGCATTGTCGTCGAAACGAATGTGGCTGCCATCGGGGCGCTGGACGCCCGACACCGTGCGCACGACGACCGCGCGAACGACGTCCTTCTTCTTGACTGCGCCGCCGGGGGACGCGGTCTTCACGGAGGCAACGATCACATCGCCGATGTTCGCGGATTTGACCTTGGAGCCGCCGAGAACACGAATGCACATGATCTCCTTCGCGCCGCTGTTGTCCGCGATCTTCAATCTGGTTTGCGGTTGAATCATTTTTCGTTCCTCCCCTGCTTACTTCGCCTTTTCGATGATCTCGACCAGGCGCCATCTCTTGTCCTTCGAGATGGGGCGGGTCTCCATGATCTTCACGGTGTCGCCGATGCCGCACTCGTTGTTCTCGTCATGGGCCTTGAACTTGCGGGTCCGGTTGACCATCTTGCCGTAGAGCGGATGGCGAACCTTGGTCTTGATGGCGACCACGATGGTCTTATCCATTTTATCGCTAACAACGACGCCGACGCGGGTCTTGCGATATCCTCTTACTTCCATCTTCGTTGTCCTCCTTCTGCTCACTCAGCGGCAGCCTTGAGCTCGCGCTCGCGGATGATGGTCTTGACTCGGGCGATGTCCTTCTTGCACTCGCTGATCCGCTGGGGATTGTTGAGCTGGCCGGTGGCCGACTGAAAGCGAAGGTTGAACAGCTCGGTCTTGAGCTCCTTTTCACGCGCCAGCAGCGCGTCGCTCGACAGGTCTCTGAACTTATTAGCCTTCATTGCTTTCACCACCTTCGACTTCTTTATGCATGATCTTGCTCTTGAGCGGGAGCTTGTGCGCTGCAAGGCGGAGCGCCTCGCGTGCGGTCTGCTCGTCAACGCCTGCGATCTCGAACATCACGCGGCCGGGCTTAACGACCGCCACCCAGTATTCGGGCGAGCCCTTACCGGAACCCATGCGGGTCTCGGCCGGCTTTTCCGTGACGGGCTTATCCGGGAAGATCTTGATCCAGACCTGGCCGCCACGCTTGATGTAACGCGTCATTGCGATACGAGCGGCTTCGATCTGATTGCTGGTAACCCATGCGGGCTCCTGAGCGACGAGGCCGTATTCACCATAGGTGATGGTGTTGCCACGAAGCGCTTTGCCCTTCATGCGACCGCGGAACACTCTGCGACGCTTGACTCTTTTCGGCATCAACATGGTTATCTGCCTCCTTCCTCGGTTCTCTGCGCGTTGCGCTTGCCGAGAACCTCACCTTTGTAGATCCAAACCTTGCAGCCGATGCGGCCGTAGGTCGTGTGTGCCTCGGCGAAGCCGTACTGGATGTCCGCACGCATCGTCTGAAGCGGAATCGAACCGTCGTGGTAACCTTCGGTTCTCGCGATCTCTGCGCCGCCGAGACGGCCGGAGCACATGAGCTTGATGCCCTTGACGCCGTTCTTCTGCATGGAGCGGCCCATAGCCTGCTTCATTGCGCGGCGGAAGCTGATGCGCTTTTCGAGCTGCGCTGCGATGTTCTCTGCAACGAGCTGCGCGTCTGCGTCTGCATCGCGGACTTCCATGATGTTGACGTTGACCGCTTTGCCGATGGCCTTCTGGATGTCAGCCTTGATGGCGTCAATGCCTGCGCCGCCCTTGCCGATCAGCAGACCCGGACGAGCGGTGTAGATGCTGACGGTGATCTTGCCGGCTGCGCGCTCGATCTCAATGCGGGAGATCGAAGCGTTGTAGTACTTCTTCTTCACGAACTCGCGGATCTCATGATCCTCGACGAGGAAATCGGCAAAGTCTTTCTTCGCGGCGTACCAACGCGTATTCCAGTCGCGGATGACGCCAACGCGGAAGCCATTCGGATTAACTTTCTGACCCATTCTTACTTCCTCCTTACTTTGCCTGCTGATCCAGCACGATGGTGATGTGGCTCGTGCGCTTGCGGATGCGGGACGCGCGGCCATGGGCTCTCGGGCGATACCGCATCAGGGTCGGGCCCTGGTTTGCGAACACCTCTGCGACGTACAGATCGTCGCTGTTGAGCTCCAGATTGTTCTCGGCGTTTGCGACTGCGCTCTTGAGGAGCTTGAGCACGGGCTCCGTCGCCGCCTTGGGCGTGTACTGCAGGATCGCTTCCGCTTCCTTCACGCTCTTTCCGCGGATCAGATCGATGACGATCTTGACCTTGCGCGAGGAGATGCGCACATAGCGTGCGATCGCGTGCGGCCGCTTATCTGCGTTCTCACGGCGCTTTGCCGTCTTTTCTCTCATTCTGGTTGCCATGTGTCGAACCTCCTTACTTTGCGGACGAGGACTTCTCGGAGCCCTTGTGTCCACGGAACGTGCGGGTGGGCGCGAACTCGCCCAGCTTGTGGCCGACCATCTCCTCGGTCACGTAGACCGGGACGTGCTTTCTGCCGTCATGCACCGCGATGGTGTGGCCGACCATCTGCGGGAAGATGGTGGAGGCGCGGGACCAGGTCTTGACCACGGTCTTTTTGCCGCTCTCGTTCATCGCATCGATTCGCTGAAGCAGGCGCGCTTCGACAAACGGTCCTTTTTTAACCGATCTGCTCATTTACGTTCTCCTCCCATTACTTGCCGCTGCGACGACGCACAATGTACTTGTCGCTCTTGTTCTTGGTCTTTCTCGTCTTGTAACCGAGAGCGGGCTTGCCCCACGGGGTGACCGGGCCGGGACGACCGATCGGGCTCTTGCCTTCGCCGCCGCCGTGCGGATGGTCGCAGGGGTTCATGACGCTGCCGCGGACCGTCGGACGGACGCCCATGTGACGCTTGCGTCCCGCTTTGCCGATTTGGATGTTCGCGTAGTCGATGTTGCCGACCTGGCCGACTGTGGCCTTCGCGTTCTGGGGGATCAGCCGCACTTCGCCGCTGGGCAGACGCACCTGCGCGTACTTGCCCTCCTTGGCCATGAGCTGCGCCGCGTTGCCCGCGGAGCGGACCAGCTGCGCGCCCTTGCCGGGCTTGAGCTCGATGCAGTGGATCATCGTGCCGACCGGAATGCTCGAAAGCGGAAGCGCGTTGCCGACCTTGATGTCGGCGCCTTCGCCGGAGACGACCGTCTCGCCGACCGTCAGGCCGAGCGGCGCGATGATGTAGCGCTTTTCGCCGTCCGCGTAGTGCAGCAGTGCGATGTTCGCGCTGCGGTTCGGGTCGTACTCGATCGTGGCGACCTTCGCGGGGACGTTGTCCTTGTTGCGCTTGAAGTCGATGATACGGTACTTTCTTCTTGCACCGCCGCCCTGGTGACGGACGGTGATCTTACCGGTGAAGTTTCTGCCGCCCTTGCCGCGGAGATCCGTGGTCAGGGATTTTTCCGGCGTGGTGCGCGTGATCTCGTCGAATGCGGAGACCGTCATGCCGCGCTGACCCGGGGTTGTCGGGTTGATCTTTCTGATTGCCATGTGTGCCTCCTTACTGCGAGATGCTGTCGAAGAACTCGATGCCCTTGCTGTCCTTCGTAAGCTTCACATATGCCTTCTTGGTGGAAGCACGGCGACCCATGTGTGCGCCCTGGCGCTTCATCTTGCCAAGAGAGTTGATCGTATGCACGCTGTCCACCTTGACGCCGAAGATTTCTTCGACTGCGCTGCGGATCTCGATCTTGTTCGCGTTCTTATCTACGATGAACGTGTAGGTCTTTTCCGGCAGGTGATCGTAGCTCTTCTCGGTGAGCACCGGTTCTTTGATGATGTCGTACGGGCTCTTCATCAGACGTACACCTCCTCAATCTTCTTCACAGAAGCTTCCGTGAGGATCAGCTTTCTGTACTTCAGGATCTCATAAACATTCAGCGTGCCAACGAGGGTCGTCTTGACGCCGGGGATGTTGCGGGCTGCGCGCTCGACGGTCTCGTTGCTCTCGGGCAGAACGATGAGCGCTTTGTCGGCCTTGACCGCTTCGAGGGTCTTGACCATTTCCTTCGTCTTGGCGGCCGCAAGATTCAGCTCGTTAAAGACGATCAGGTCCGTATCCAGAACCTTGCTGGACAGCGCCGACTTCATGGCGAGGCGCTTGACCTTCTTGTTCACGCGGATCGTGTAATCACGCGGCTTCGGCGCGAACACGACGCCGCCATGCCGCCACTGCGGGGAGCGGGTCGAACCCTGACGGGCGCGGCCGGTGCCCTTCTGACGCCACGGCTTGATGCCGCCGCCGCTGACCTCTGCGCGGGTCAGTGCGCTCTGCGTGCCCTGACGCTGGTTGGCGAGGTACGCCTTGACGACTTCATGAAGAACGTTCGCGTTGACTTCCTGGCCAAAGATGTTATCGGAAAGCTCGATCTCGCCGACCGCTTTTCCGGTGATGTCGTAAACTGCTACTTTCGGCATGAAAGGTTCCTCCTTCCTTACTTCACGGTGCTCTTGACGGAGACCATGCTGCCCTTCGCGCCGGGGATGGCGCCCTTGACCAACAGGAGGTTCCGTTCCGCGTCCACGCGCACGATCTCGAGGTTCTGCACGGTGACGTTCTCGCTGCCCATGTGACCGGGCAGGCGCTTGGTCTTCATGACCTCGCCGGGATAGGTGCAGGCGCCCATGGAGCCTGCGACGCGGTAGCTGTGGGAGCCGTGCGTCTTGCGGCCGCGGGCCTGATTCCAGCGTTTGATCGTGCCGGCAAAGCCCTTGCCCTTGCTGCGTCCGGACACGTCTACGCGGTCGCCGACCTCGAAGGCGTCCGCCCTGATGACCTGTCCGACCTCATAGGAAGCGGCGTCATCGAGCTTGAACTCCTTGCAGTAGCGCATCGCCTTCTGGCCGGCCTTTGCAAAGTGACCGATCATCGGCTTGTTGGAGAGCTTCTCGCGGATCTCGCAGAAGCCCATCTGGATGGCTTCGTATCCGTCGGTACCGACGGTCTTCTTCTGAACGACGGGGCACGGACCGGCTTCGATCACTGTGACGGGGATCATGGTACCGTCAGACAGGAACATCTGCGTCATACCGACCTTTTTGCCCAAAATGGCTTTTTTCATTAGGTTTACCTCCGATGATTTACAGCTTAATCTCGATGTCGACACCCGCCGGAAGATCGAGCTTCATCAGCGCGTCAACGGTCTTGGCCGAGGGCTGGAGAATGTCAATCAGGCGCTTGTGTGTGCGCATCTCAAATTGCTCACGGGAATCCTTGTACTTATGCGTTGCACGAAGGATGGTAACGATCTCCTTTTCCGTGGGCAGGGGGATGGGGCCGGAAACCTGGGCGCCCGTTCTCTTGGCGGTATCGACGATCTTCTCGGCGCTCTGGTCGATCAGACTGGCCTCGTATGCCTTGAGCTTGATGCGGATTCTGTTTGCCATATTATTTGTTTTCCTCCTTGATGTCGTTCGGGGCTGTACACCGAGCCGTGTGTTTCCCTCTTCTAAAGGGATGCGCAGCCTCGCGGCTGTGCTTCTTTGTTGTTTGGGACGGCACGAATCGGTCTCGACCCCCACCCGGCGATGCGGGTGTCGGGTGTGACGGAAATTACCCGGATGGCAGAACCGGCAACCTCCCGTTCATCCCATGTCCGCAGGGCAAAATACGCCCATGACGCGAACATGTCTATTTTACACGGTATTTATGGGAATTGCAAGACTTTTTTATAAGAAATTTTCGCGAATTTTTCCCTGTTTTCGGGGCTTTCCGGACTCTGCTTCACGGATGCGCCTCCTGCCCGGCGCGTTGTTTTTCCGTCCGGCTCCTGCGCGTTCGGCGCGGTGATATGCCGAAGCGCCCTGCGCCTCCCGTTCACGCTGCAAAAAACGGGCGGCTCGCACATGAACCGTCCGTTTTGCGCTGCACGCTCGTTCAATCGGCAAGCGCACGGGGATAAGCCGCCTTCGCTTGGCCTTCTTTTGTTTCCCTTCTTTCCGAAAAGAACGGAACGCCCCCGTTCATTCGATCATCGTCGCATGGTACAGCCGCGCGTATTCGCCGCCCGCTGCAAGGAGCTCCTCGTGTGTGCCGCGCTCGCGGACGCCGTTCTCGTCGATGACGACAATCTCGTCCGCATGCTTGACCGTTGAGAGCCGGTGCGCAATCACGAGCGTCGTGCGCCCTGCGGACAGTTCGTCGAACGAGTGCTGGATGTCCGTCTCCGTCACCGTGTCGAGCGCCGAGGTCGCCTCATCGAGAATGAGCACGGGCGGGTTCTTCAAAAACAGGCGCGCGATGGAAATGCGCTGCTTCTGCCCGCCGGACAGCATGACGCCGCGTTCGCCGACGGGCGTATCGTAGCCGTTCGGCAGCGCCATGATCTCGTCGTGGATGCGCGCGCGTTTTGCCGCTTCAATAACTTCCGCATCCGTCGCGCCCACACGGCCGTAGCGGATGTTGTCCATGACCGTGCCGGCGAACAGGAACACATCCTGCTGCACGATGCCGACGTTGCTGCGCAGCGACTTGAGCGTGACGCTGCGGACGTCCTGCCCGTCGATGGTGATGCTGCCGGACTGGATCTCATAAAAGCGGGGGATCAGGTGGCAGAGCGTGGTCTTTCCGCCGCCGGACGGGCCGACGAGCGCAAGCGTTTTCCCGGGCGCAATGGTCAGATCGATATGCGACAGCACGTTCCGCCCCTCGTCATATGCAAAGCTCACGTCGTGAAAACAAATCTCGCCTTTGACGTTTTCGAACGGCTTTGCGTCCGGCGCGTCCTTGATGTCCGGTTCGATGTCCATGATCTCGCAGAAGCGGGAAAAGCCCGCCATGCCGAGCAGATACATCTCCGCAAAGTTCGCGAGCCGCTTGACCGGCGTTGCAAACGAGGCCACATACAGCGTAAACGTCAGCAGCAGCACGGGTTCGAGCGCGCTCGAGTAGATCAGATAGCCGCCCACCGCCAGCACGACGAAATTGAACATGCCGATGAAGAACTCCGTACCGCTGTTGAACCATGCCATATTGCGATAAAAATCGTCCTTCGCATGAACAAAGCGCGCGTTGCCCTGCTCAAACTTGTCGAGCTCGTGCGTCTCGTTCGTGAACGCCTTCGCCACGCGCACGCCGGAGATGCTGGACTCGATATTCGCATTGATCTCCGCGATGCGCTCCTTGACCTTCAGCGAGCTCTTGCGCATCCGAACGCGCATCCGCATCACATAGGTCAGCATGACGGGCAGCACGCAGAGCAATGCGAGCGCCAGCCGCCACTCAATGCAGAACATGACGATGAACGCGCCGAGAATCGTCAGCGCGGAAATGATCACGTCCTCCGGTCCGTGATGCGCGAGCTCCGTCACGTCGAACAGGTCGTTCGTTGCGCGGGAAAGCAGCTTGCCCGTCCGCACCTTATCGAAAAAGCTGAATTGCAGCTGCTGGATGTGCGAGAAAATATCCCTGCGAATATCCGCCTCCATGCGCACGCCGAGCAGATGTCCCCAATAGTTGACGATGAACAGCATGCCCGCGCGCAGAACATAGGCCGCAAAGATCAGCACGATCAGCCACACGAACTCTGTCACGAGCGCCGGCGTCTCCGTCATGGCGGGCAGGAGCGTGCGCAGAATATACTGCGTGAGCATGGGGAACGCAAGGTCAATGAGCGCGATCACCGTGGCGCAGGACATGTCCAGGATGAACAGCGGCAGATGCGGTTTATAATAGGAAAGAAATCGTTTTAACTGGCTCATGCGTTCATCCTAACAAGTCGGCTCCAAAAATGCAAGCATGTTCCGCGCATTTTCTTCACAGACGCAACGGTGTTTCTTCACCATTCGCGCCGCAAGCCCTCCGGCGTTTGCCGGTACAGCGTCTCCGCGACCTCCAGCAGATATTTGCGGTCGTGGCTGACCGAGAGGATCGCGCCGCCGTAGCCGCGCAGAATGCCGCGGATCACCGGATTCGACAGCGGCGAGAAATTCCGCGTCGGCTCGTCGAGGATGAGCACGTCTGCGCCGGACAGGATCGGGCGCAGCAGGCAGAGCTTTGCCCGCTGTCCGCCGGAGAGCGCGCCGATGGGCGCAAGCATCTCCTCGCGCGTAAAGTGCGCGCTGCCCATCAGCAGCCTTGCAGCGGTGACGGCCGCCTTGTCGCCGTCCGGCGCAAGAAACCCGACCGACGTGCAGTCTCGGGGCAGCAGCTCCGCATAGTTCTGCGGCATGTAGAATGTGCGAACGTCGCTTCGTGCGAGCAGCTCCTCCGCAATGTGTGCGAGCAGCGTGGTCTTGCCGACGCCGTTTTTTCCGAAAATGCCGACGTGCTCGCCGCCGTGTACGACAAGCTCCACGTTTCGGCAGAGCACACGTCCGGCGACCGACAGTTCCGGCAGCGAGCAGCGCAGGATCTCCTTCCCGCGCGGCTGGAGGATCGGCGGGAATGCAAGCTTGATCGCGTCCTCAAACACCGGGAGCGCGGTCAGCCGCTTTTCCTCGCTCTCCAGTCTGCGGCCGGCGGCCTTCACGGCATGCATCTTCTTTTTGAGCAGGCGGCCGCCGTGCGGGTCGCCGCGGGATATGCGATTCTGATCTGCCTGTACCCGTTCGAACAGCCGCCGATAGCGTTCAACCTTTGCGCGGTACTCCGCCGCCTCCTTTCGCGCGCGCTGCTCCTGCCGCTGGAACGCAGACATGCGTGACTCTACATAGACGCGGTACGGCAGACGATAGAAGCCGCTGCGACATTCCGTCTTGAGATGGAGCTGTTCGAGATGGATAACAGCGGTCGCTGTATCCTCGAGCAGCGTCTCATCGTGGGATACATAGAGCACGGGCAGCGGCGTATGGAGCAGAAACTCTGTCAGGTATTGCAGCGTTTCGATGTCGATGTCGTTCGTCGGCTCGTCCAGCATCAGCAGATCCGGCCTGCCTGCAAGCACGGCAAGGAGCTGTAGCTTGACCTTCTCGCCGCCGGACAGCGTCGATACCCTTTGCTCGCTGTAGATGCGCTCCGGCGCCAGGCCGAGCTCGGACGCCCTGCGCAGCAGTTCCGAATCGGCCGCCGTATCGAACGCGCCGCGGCCTGTTAGGAAATCGCAGACGCTTTTCGACTGCTCCGTCTCCGGGAGCTCCTGATAGAGAAACCCCGCACGGCGGCCGTCCATACGCACGCTGCCCGTCACATCCGCATAGGGTGCGACGAGCGCGGGGTCATAGAGATACTTGAGCAGCGTACTCTTGCCGTTGCCCTCTTCACCGATGATGGCGATTCGGTCGCCCGCCTGTATGGTAAACGATAGATCGGATACAAGCGTTCTTCCGCTTACCCGCTGCTGTATGGTAAGATTTCGAATTTCCGGCATCGTGTGACCTCCTTCCCGCTCGCGAGTACGGCGATCCGGCGCGCTTGCTCCGAAATAAAGCAACAAAAAAAGAAGCGTTCCGCGCGAACCCTTTTGCGCCCTCCGTCCGTACACGAGCAAACAAAGCTTGTGCTTCACAAGCTCCGATCCGTTCTCATGTGACAGTCGGGGTTATTTGCGCATCGGTTCACGCTCCTTGCGTTTCTTTCTTATTTCAGTATACATGGGCGGCGACTCCGCTGTCAAGCGCGGGACTTGCGGCGGCGGCGCGGGTTCTGGTATACTCTGCTTGACACCAGGATACGAGGACGCGGTATGAACGTATACGATTTTGACGAAACCATCTTCCGCCGGGACAGCACGGCCTGCTTTTATTTCCATTGTCTGCGCCGGCACCCCGGCCTTTTGCGGTATTTACCGAGCGGCGCGGCGGCATTTTTCCGGCATTACGTTTTGCATCGCGGCGGCAAGACGGAGGCGAAAGAGCGTTTCTATCGCTGGTTCCGCGCCGTGCCGGATATGGAGTCCGCGGTGTCCGATTTTTGGTCGTGGCATATCGGCGAGGTCCACAAGTGGTACCTTGCCGTGCAGCAGCCGGACGATGTCGTGATCTCCGCCTCGCCGGAGTTTCTCATGCGCCCTGCCTGTGCGCTGCTCGGCGTTCGCACCTGCATTGCGTCCCGTGTCGATCCGCAAACCGGAAAGTACGACGGGCTGAATTGTCACGGTGCGGAGAAGGTGCGGCGTTTCCGTGAGGCGTTCCCGGACGGTGTGATCGAGCGGTTCTATTCCGACTCCCTTTCCGATACGCCGCTCGCGCGGCTTGCGTCGGAAGCGTTTCTCGTTTCGGGCGAGAAGCTGACCCCATGGCCGAAGGCATAAATGCGCCCCTTCTTTTCTTTTTAGAAGAAAAAACGGTCAGCTTGCGCGGGAAGCGCAGCCCCTCAGACGGACGTCTTCTTTTCTTTTTAGAAGAAAAGAAGCAAAAGAAAATCATTTGCGGAACAGTTGTTTCTCTGCGCTCCTGCCTCTTTCGCCATGTGCTACACAAAACGGACGGTTCACATACGAACCGTCCGTTTTTCTGTTCCGGGCAGGACGTGTGAAAGAGCATCTTTTCTCCGATAAATCAACTATCCCGCTGTGTCTTTTGTTTCTTTTCTTCAAGAAAAGAACTCGTACCCCGTCTTTTTAGACGAAACAAAGAAAACAGGAATCAAGAGCTTGTCACTTCTTCTCCCGTTTTCCGGTGAGTTTGCCAAGCAGAGCCATGCAAAGGATGATCACGGCAGTCACGATAAAGATGCCCGCCATGCCCTTCCCCATAATGGGAAGCGTGCTAAGAAATGCGCTGAAATTCAAAGACATGCTTTATCCCCCCTTATCCGAGCAGATTCAGGATCAGGCCGCCCGCAATGACGGATGCGATCTGACCGGAAACATTGACGCCGACCGCCGGCATGAGCAGGAAGTTCTGCGGATCCTCCGCGCGGCCCAGCTTATGCACGACACGCGCCGACATCGGGAATGCAGAGATACCGGCAGCGCCAATCATGGGGTTGATCTTGCTGTCTTTCGGCAGGAACAGATTCAGGATCTTCGCAAAGATGACGCCGCCCGCCGTATCAAAAACGAACGCGACAAGGCCGAGCCCCAGGATGAGGAGCGTCTCGGCGGTCAAAAAGTACTGCGCCTGCATCTTGGTCGCAATCGTGATTCCAAGGAACAGCGTGACGAGGTTTGCGAGCACCTTCTGCGCTGTTTCGGACAGAGAATCCAGCACGCCGCACTCGCGGATCAGATTCCCGAACATCAGGAAGCCGATCAGTGCAACGCTGCGCGGGGAAACAATGCCCGTAATGACAGTGATCGCGATCGGGAACAAAATCTTCGTGATCTTCGAGACGGATCTCTGCTGACAGACCATGCGAATGCGCCGCTCCTGCTTCGTCGTGAGCAGCTTGATGACAGGCGGCTGCACCACAGGGACAAGCGCCATATAGGAATATGCTGCCACCATGATCGCGCCGATGTATTTGGAATGGAAGTAGTTGGCTACGAAAATAGAGGTCGGGCCGTCCGCCGCGCCAATGATCGCGATGGAAGCGGCGTCTTTGAGGTCGAACCCGAAGAGCGCGGCAAGGCTCAGCGTGAAGAAGATGCCGAACTGCGCCGCCGCGCCGAAGATCATGAGCTTTGGGTTCGTCAGCAGCGGCTCAAAATCGATCATTGCGCCGATCCCAACAAAGAGCAGCAGCGGGAACAGTTCGTTCGCGATACCGGCGTCGAACAGCACGTCGATAACGCCGATCTCCGCGATGCCGTCGTACACCTGCGTGACGGCGCCGGACATGGGCAGATTGACAAGGATCGCGCCGAATCCGAGCGGGAGAAGCAGCGTCGGCTCCATGTCTTTACGGATGGCGAGGTAAATCAGCAGGCCGCCGATACACCACATGACGACCTGCTGCCAGTTCAGTTGTGAGACATTTGAGAATAATGCGGACATACAGTCCTCCTTACATGTAATCGAAACGGCTATAGTATAGCACACTCTATGTAAAGAGGGTGTTAAAGTTTTGTGCGCTTCTTTCCGGAGTCGGCGCGGCGCACCGTTCTGCATTGAAGCAAATGCGGCTGACGAAGGATGGGTCGCGATGCGTTACTTTGTTAGAACCTTCTTATGGTACGAGCTGCATCCGCAGTATGGGCATTTCATCCTTCTTGACGTGCCGCTGTGCAGCGCCATGACAACGGCTTTCATGGTCGGTACATATCTGGTTTTGCATACGGGGCATTCATAGTATCCGGTATCGTGCTCGATCTTGACGCCCACAAAGCAGGCCGCAAAGACTGCCGCAGCTCCGACTGTCAGCAAGGCGATCCCGAGGACAAGCTCGTTTCTCGCCAGATAACACCCGACAAGCATCATTGTGAGCGATACGGCGATCGTCATCAAGATCAAAAGTTTCTCCAGATGCAGGATCCGCTGGTTTGATGACTCCTCCTGCCGCTTCATCTCCAAAAGTAAAGCGTCCGAAGTATCCTTGTAGTTTTCCATAGCGATCCGCTCCCCACTGAAAAGTTCGCTGAGATCGATTTTCAGCAGGTCACATAATTCCGGCATAACGGCTGCATCCGGCAGGCTTCGTCCGGTTTCCCATTTGGATACGGCGCGGTCCGTGATGCCAAGCTTTTCTGCAAGAACGGTTTGTGTGAAGCCTCGCTCCTTTCGGCAGGATGCGATGAACCTTCCGATCTTCACCTGATCCATGGGGAGCACCTCCTTTCCGCGTCCAGTCTATCGCCGCAGGACGCAGCCGAACAGGAAGCGTTGGTTGATCTGAAAAAACACGATTGCCCGGCGTCCGCTTCGGGTAGCATTCGCTCATGTTCCTGTTCAGCGGGTAGGAACGTCCTCTGTGTTCGCCTTTCCGGCCGCAGCGTCCCGCTCAATCCAGTACGATGCCCTTTTTCTTTCCGTTCTTTTTTCTGGGGTACTCTCTGATACGGGTGATAAAATCAAGGTTGATGATCTCCTTTTCGCCCGTGGTCTTCTCAATGAGCATCCCGCCGTCGCCAATTTCTCTTATGACGCCCTGGATATTGCTGTCATTGGAAGCGATGGTATAGATCATGCACTCTTTTCCGATAAACTGATTTGCTAATTCCTTCATTGCGCTGTTCTCCTCGCATTGCTTTTTACGATTCAAAATATGTCTGACTGCTGCCGCTCTCCTTTGCACTGCGATCCGATGGATGATCACAAGAATGAGAATGGCGAGCAAGAACAAGTAAGTGCTATCCATCAAACCCTCCCGTCATTTCAATACTGTACAGCCCGTTCGCGCTTCTATGGACTTCCGCCAAACGCAAGCGAAATGGGGGCAGAAAAGAAACAGACCATGCTTTGCATGGTCTGAATCAATGGATCCCGGCGGCTACCTATC